>ERZ791785.391-NODE-391-length-39978-cov-16.679308_pt1 | contig 39978 bp, 31 predicted proteins | sample MGYA00509947_ERZ791785 | MGnify/ENA primary metagenome ERZ791785 (study PRJEB30046, sample SAMN00791982) | human gut metagenome | study: EMG produced TPA metagenomics assembly of the A metagenome-wide association study of gut microbiota in type 2... | reverse complement strand
GACCCTCTGCTTGTAAGGCAGATGCTCTGAACCAGCTGAGCTAAACGCCCGATAGCCTCTTGTTTCAAAAGCGTTGCAAAGATACGGCTATTTCCGATAACTGCAAATTTTATGCACACTATTTTTTCATTTATTTTTCAATTAAGCACTTAACACACTGAAATACAGAGGATAAATTACAAATCCTGTCTTATCATTCAAGAAACAAAAAAGGGAAACTATACCTTATTATATATAGTTTCCCCTTTTTCCTTTTGAATTTATTTTATTCCTGCCCGAAACGCTTTGCCTGTTCGGCAATCAATTCCACATCATCAAAATAGTTAATCTTCATCGCCTTGCGTACTTCATCCAATGTAGCGGTTGCCGTAGCACGGGCTGTTTCGCATCCCTTACGTAACATATCGTAAATAGCCGGAATATCCTTTTCAAACTCTTTACGACGTTCGCGGATAGGCGTCAATTCTTCTTGCATAATAGCGGCAAGGAACTTCTTCACCTTCATGTCTCCCAATCCACCACGGGTGTAATGTGCCTTCAGTTCATCCAAATTAGGATAATCGGGCAAATAACGTCCAAAATGCTCAGGCTTACAAAAAGCATCCAGATAAGTGAATACTGTATTTCCTTCCAATTTACCCGGATCGGAAACTTTCAGGTGAGTAGGGTCGGTATACATGCTCTTCACTTTCTTTTCCACCTCGTCGGCTGTGTCCGACAAATAAATACAGTTACCCAATGATTTGCTCATCTTAGCCTTTCCATCCGTACCCGGCAGACGCAGACAAGCCGCATTGTCCGGCAATAGGATTTCGGGTTCTACCAACGTATCACCATAAATATGATTGAAACGACGTACAATTTCACGGGTCTGCTCAATCATCGGCTCCTGATCTTCACCCACCGGAACGGTAGTTGCTTTGAAAGCGGTAATATCAGCAGCCTGACTGATAGGATAAGTGAAGAACCCTACCGGGATGCTGGTTTCAAAATTACGCATCTGGATTTCGGTTTTCACTGTCGGGTTACGCTGCAAGCGTGACACTGTGACCAAATCCATATAATAGAAAGTCAATTCGCACAATTCGGGAATCTGAGACTGGATAAAGATGGTGGACTTCATCGGGTCCAGACCGACAGCCATATAATCAAGCGCCACCTCAATCACATTCTGACGCACCTTCTCGGGATTTTCTATATTATCGGTTAATGCCTGCGCATCGGCAATGAAAATAAAAGTCTTGTCATACAGTCCGGAATTCTGAAGTTCAACTCTGCGCTTCAACGAACCTACGTAATGACCGATATGCAATCTTCCCGTAGGACGGTCACCGGTCAGTATGATTTTTTCTTTTCCCATATCTCTTAAATATTATCTTATATTAAAAATTACGCAAAGATAGGAATATTCTGACACAAACACTTAACTTTGAACCGCTATTTCACATATAATAATTGTTTCGATGAATAAACTAAGACCGACCATTAAACTAGCTCTATTTATTTCTGTAGCAAGCCTGTTCTTTGCCGCATGTTCCGATGATGACGATAAAAGTATTCCCGTACCGGAACCTTCACGGATGATTACCGGAATTAAAGTGCATAAGATTTCGGATGTTATCACTTATCAGGGAATGATAAGCCTCACTTACGACAACAACAAACGGCTGACCCGCATTTATAGCAGTTCACCGTTAGCGGCAGTAAATTACACGTACAAAGAGAACTCTGAAGTCAGTTATACTTACTCTACGGAAAATTCTCCTTTGGTAGAAATAAGCACCTCGTTGGAAAACGGCAGAAGTTATGTATGCAAATTCTCCAACCGGGAAAATCCGGTAACCTATTCTTATGACAATGAAGGTTATCTGAAAAGCTGCAATAACAATGGAACCGTATTGGAATACAATTGGGAAAGCGGAAATCTATCTTCCATAACCACTACTCCAAGAGGAACTTACAACAGTGATTACAGAGTTTCCAATATCGCCAATGATTATAGTCTGGACTTGAACACACTGGCACAATGGATTGATGACCGCGAAAACTATACCACCGTAATGAACACTTTCGGACAGATGGCCGAAATTCTAGGGAAAAGAAGCGCCAATATTCTGGAAGACACTTATTATATATACGACTATAGTTTCCGGCAGGATGGAAGACTAAAAGATATGACCCTGATGGGCGGATCGGAAAATATAGGATATTCATTCCGCTTTTCGTATGCCGATGATACAGAAGTATCCGAATAAATATACAAAAAACAGAACATTCGGAGAGGATTTCAGACTTTTATTTTAATTTGTGTTGACAAAGATCTTGATTTATTTTGTTATCTTGGAAATAAGTCGTTACTTTGCACAAAATTTAGTAATGCTATGTATCCTACAGGAACAAAGATAATATAGACATACGAACAAATGCGTTAGTCCTCGTACGAGGATGGACGCATTTTTTTTAATATTTAGCGACATTAAAACAACTATTATAATAAAAGAAACTTTCAATGAAAAAGGATTTAAAGAAAGTCCTGGTATTGGGTTCGGGTGCACTCAAGATAGGCCAGGCAGGAGAGTTTGACTACTCAGGTTCACAAGCGCTGAAAGCATTGCGCGAAGAAGGCATTCATTCGGTGTTGGTAAATCCTAACATCGCAACTATCCAGACTTCGGAAGGCATAGCCGACAAGGTTTATTTTCTTCCTGTCACTCCCTTCTTTGTTGAAGAAATTATCAAAAAAGAACAACCGGACGGTATTTTATTGGCTTTCGGTGGACAAACTGCATTGAACTGCGGTACCGAACTTTACCTGAACGGTACACTGAAGAAATATGGTGTAGAAGTATTGGGTACTTCGGTAGAAGCCATCATGTACACTGAAGACCGTGATTTATTCGTAAAGAAGCTGGATGAAATTCCGATGAAAACCCCGAAGAGCCACGCCGTGGAAAGTATGGAAGAGGCTCTGAAAGCTGCCCGCGAAATCGGTTATCCGGTTATGGTACGCTCCGCATACGCACTAGGTGGTTTAGGCAGCGGCATCTGTCCGGATGAAGAAGCTTTCATCAAACTGGCTGAAAGTTCATTCGCATTCTCTAAACAGATCCTGGTTGAAGAGTCATTGAAAGGTTGGAAAGAAATAGAATTCGAAGTAATCCGCGATGCCAACGACCATTGTTTTACAGTGGCAAGCATGGAAAACTTCGACCCGCTGGGAATCCATACCGGTGAATCTATCGTGGTGGCCCCCACTTGCTCTCTGACAGAAGAACAAGTAACAATGTTGCAAGATTTGTCTACAAAATGTATCCGTCACTTGGGTATTGTGGGTGAATGTAATATCCAGTATGCTTTCAATGCAGAAACGAATGACTACCGTGTTATCGAAGTAAATGCACGCCTGAGCCGTTCTTCTGCCCTGGCTTCTAAAGCAACCGGATTCCCTCTGGCATTCGTTGCCGCCAAAATCGCTTTAGGCTACACACTAGACCAGATTGGCGAGATGGGTACTCCCAACTCAGCCTACGAAGCTCCCCAGTTGGATTACTTGATTTGTAAAATCCCCCGTTGGGACTTGACTAAATTCGCAGGTGTATCACGCCAGATTGGCTCCAGCATGAAGTCTGTGGGTGAAATCATGTCTATAGGCCGCTCTTTCGAAGAAATCATTCAGAAAGGTCTTCGTATGATAGGTCAGGGTATGCATGGTTTCGTAGGAAATGACCATACTAAATTTGAAAACCTGGATGAGGAACTGGCCAACCCGACAGACCTCCGTATTTTCTCCATCGCCTCGGCATTGGAAGAAGGATACAGCATTGAACGCATCCACGAACTGACCAAAATCGACCCGTGGTTCCTGGGTAAGTTGAAAAACATCGTTGACTATAAGGCCAAACTTTCGACTTATAATAAGATTGAGGATCTGCCCGAAGATGTGCTTCGCCAAGCTAAAGTATTAGGCTTCTCCGACTTCCAGATTGCACGCTTCGTATTGAAAGCCAGTGGCAATATGGAAAAGGAGAACTTGGCTGTACGCGCCCGTCGTAAAGCTTTGAATATCCTTCCGGCTGTCAAGCGTATCAATACCGTCGCATCTGAACATCCCGAATTGACCAATTACCTGTATATGACATACGCTACTACGGGTTATGACGTCAATTATTATAAAAACGAAAAATCGGTAGTTGTATTAGGTTCAGGCGCTTACCGCATCGGTTCATCCGTGGAATTCGACTGGTGCTCTGTAAATGCTATCCAAACCGCACGCAAGTTGGGTTACAAATCCATCATGATTAACTATAACCCCGAAACAGTTTCTACCGACTATGATATGTGCGACCGTCTGTATTTTGACGAACTTTCATTTGAACGTGTACTTGACGTGATTGATCTGGAGCAGCCGGGTGGTGTCATTGTATCGGTAGGTGGACAAATACCTAATAACCTGGCGATGAAGCTTCACCGTCAGTCGGTACCTGTATTGGGAACTTCTCCGCTTTCTATCGACCGTGCGGAAAACCGTCATAAATTCTCGGCCATGCTTGACCAACTGGGTATTGACCAACCGGCATGGAAAGAATTGACCAGCCTGGAAGACATGGAAGAATTTGTAAACAAAGTAGGTTACCCGGTATTGGTCCGTCCTTCCTATGTGCTCTCGGGCGCTGCCATGAACGTATGCCATAACGAAGATGAACTGAAGGAATTCTTGCAGATGGCTAAAGAAGTTTCTAAAGAATATCCGGTAGTCGTATCCCAATTCATGCAAGATACTAAAGAAATAGAATTCGACGCTGTAGCCCAAAACGGTGAAGTAGTGGAATATGCCATCTCCGAACACATTGAATATGCAGGTGTCCATTCAGGTGATGCCACATTAGTATTCCCGGCTCAGAAAATTTATTTCGAAACAGCACGCCGTATCAAGAAGATTGGTCGCCGTATCGCTAAAGAATTAAACATTTCCGGTCCGTTCAACATGCAGTTCCTGGCTAAGAACAATGAAGTGAAAGTGATTGAATGCAACCTGCGCGCATCACGTTCATTCCCGTTTGTTTCCAAAGTATTGAAACGCAACTTCATTGAAACCGCAACCCGCATCATGTTGGGTGCTCCATACAGCCAACCGGACAAGTCGGCATTCGATATTGACTGGATCGGTGTGAAAGCTTCCCAGTTCTCTTTCTCCCGTCTGCACAAGGCAGACCCTGTATTGGGCGTAGATATGTCTTCAACAGGTGAAGTGGGTTGTATCGGTGATGACTTCCATGAAGCTTTGCTGAACTCTATGATTGCTGTCGGTTTCAAGATTCCTACAAAATCTGTCATGTTCTCGTCAGGTGCCACCAAATCCAAAGTAGATTTGCTGGAAGCAAGCCGTATGCTGGCAGAAAAAGGATATGAGATCTATGCAACTGCCGGAACCGCAACTTTCTTGAATGCACACGGAGTAAATACCACACCGGTTTACTGGCCGGATGAAAAGCCCGATGCAGAAAACAATGTCATGAAGATGATTGCCGAACATAAATTCGACCTGATAGTCAACATTCCGAAAAACCATACCAAACGTGAGCTGACTAATGGTTACAAAATTCGTCGTGGAGCAATCGACCACAATATTCCTTTGATTACCAACGCCCGTTTGGCAAGTGCTTTCATTGAAGCATTCTGTGAAATGAGTGAAAAGGATATTCAGATAAAGAGCTGGCAAGATTACAAATAATCTTTCTTAGGGATATTCAAAAAGGAGCTGATTCGTTTTGCCTGAATCAGCTCCTTTTTTATCTCCTAACGGGAAAGATCATTAAAACGATAAGTAAAAGTAGCCATCGCATAACGTCCCAATCCCCAAGTCCAAGTTTCTCCCTGTCCGGTATCATTCATCCAACGATTGACAAAATCCCGTTGTTGCAGAATATCAACAACCTGAAATTTAAACAACCCTCTTTTCCCTTTCAGAAAACTGTAAGTCAGCTCACCGTTCCAAAGCCACTGCGTCGTATTGGAGGCCTCATCCTTATATCCCCTGCGATTCATACTTCTCACAACGGTATAAAGATTCAAGTTGAGAGGTAACTTCAGTCGACACTCCGCGCCATAATAAAAATCATACGTCCTGTAATCCGAATTGTTTGTATAACTGTTATCGGCTTGCTGATAAGTGATTGCTCCATTTATCTTAAACTCATGCTCTTCCAATTTATAGGCAAACTCCACATCCTGCATCAAGGAAAGCATTTGGGAGGTGTTACGATCATTCTCATTGGCTTCTCCCATTATCTGCACATACGAAACCCTCCGGTTATAATTTGCATTAGTAGCAAGACGAGCGAAAATTTTCTTGAATAATTTATTCGTATAATATATATTCCCGCCAATGCCCCAATTACCATTTATATTCTCGGGCCGACTGGTATATACCCCACTCTTCTCATCATAGGTTCTTTTCCGGCTTATATCATTTATCGTATTATTATATCTCAAACCACAATATAACATTTCCTGCTTTTCCATATTTCCTCCTCTGTAATTCACAGATATACTTTGCCCGAAAGCGGGTTTCAGCCCCGGATTCCCCATTGTTATGTTCAGAGGATTAGTATAATCGGGCACAGACAACAAATCATAAATGGAAGGCTGCCGGGTGTATCCGCTATAATACACACTCATATTATGGTTATTGCCCAAATCATAATCAAAATGCAGTTCGGGCACTATGTTCAACACGGTAATGGTCGTATCTATCTTCACTTTCCCCCTGTTGCTTTTCGTCGTAGACTTCTGAGGCGACAGCCCAAACCGGATATTCAACCTCACTTTTCTCCAATTAAGTGTGGTGCGCAGTCCGAATTCATTGGAATGAAGATCATTACGAGTATAATCACTTAAACTATCCACCCTTCCTGCCTCATAACCAGATGGAAGACTTCCCCACAAAGCATCCTCATCCAAATTGTACGTAACCGCATTATTACTCTGCCGTTGATACTCATGCCGATAATAAACCTGAAGCATTTGTTTTCCTATTGGCTCCGTATAGCTGACCTCCCCCGCCAATAATAAATTTCTGGCAGGTGACTCCCGGTATTGATTTCTATATAAAACCGAATCTGCCCCCAGGTCATTCTTCAATTGATAATAAGTAATAGACGATTGCTGATAATTACCACTCGCCTGATTACTATAATCATTTCTTAACTCTATGGAGAGTTTCCGGCCGATATCATTCAAATTATGAGTGAGCAAAAGATTATTGCCTATCATCAGATTGTTCGTCTTATTTTGAGAATTTCCCGTATTTTTATTTATCCTGAACTCAGGAGGAATCATTGCATCGTCCCTCCAAGGCTCTGAAACATAGTCCAAAGGATTGGTACTGAAAGTCGCCGAAATATTTTCTGATACCGAATTTAACCGGCTATGATTGATGTTATGCCTGAAATTAATTTCCGTCCGGTCACTCAAACTTCCCGTCAGATATATATTCTCCCAAAAAGAACTATTCCTACCCGTACTCAAGCCTTTATTATAGGCATATTGGCTACCGTTAGGCAGATATTCTTCTGACTGGCTTCGCGATTCATCCGCGCTTTTATTATTATTATATGAAGCACTGACATTGAGGTTGAGCTTCTTTATTTCCGTTCCCAAGCTAAAACCAATATCCTTCATTTGAGCAGGATTATCGGCCATATCACTGATAAAATTACCATATCTGGGGAGTTTTCCTAAATCACCATACAAGGACATCCGCCATTTTCCGACAAATTTATTCAAACTCATTTTCGCTCCATACATATCCCCCGAACCTTTCAAAGCTGAAACGTCCCCCATTAATCCATCTGTCAAATCCTTCTTGGTCTTCACATCCATCACCGTTTTCTTCTTACCGTCTGACACCCCTGTCATTTGCTCTTTATCCGACTGCTGCTCGTATACCTTTACCTCTTTCAAAGCATCTACCGGCATATTGTTCAAAGCAACTTTGCTATCTGCAAAAAACTCCTTTCCATTTAATAAGATCTGAGTGATTTCCTTTCCATGAAAATTCATCTTGCCGGATTTCTCGTCTAATTCCAATCCGGGAAGCTGCCTCACCAAATCCTGCAGAACAGCTCCTTCCGATGTCTTAAAGGCTCCGGTATTATATACTAATGTATCTCCGGACATCTTCATTTTCTGCAGTTCGGCCTTTATAACCGTTTCATCCAATACAATACTGGAAGGTTTCATCATCAGAGCACCTCCATAAACTTCTTTCCGATAAGCAGGAATATTCACTTTTTTTTCAATGGTTTCATATCCTAAAAAAGAAGCCCTTATTAAATAATTACCGGGATTCATAGGGTACAAACGGAAAACACCCTTCTTATCGCTCACCGTACCTTCTATAAAACTCGTATCAGGCAAAGAATAAAGTTGGATATTTACATCCGGCAAAGGATCGGGATAAGGGCGTTCTCCCTGTTCTCTGACAGAACCCGTCAAATGATAAGCTTTTTCTTTTCTTGCTTTATCTGAATCAAGCTTTTCCTGTCCACTAACCGGGAGAACAAAAGACAATATAATAAACAACGAGAACAGTTTAGTCATCTTGAAATATCAACAGGGTCCTATTTCAATGCTTCCGCAATGGCATTCATCAGATATCCAAATTCTTCTTTCTCATACCCGATGGAAGTATAAACGGCTTCTCCTTCTTTATTGAAAAGATAGGCGCGAGGAATTGACTTTTCAGCAAATAAAGAGAACACCTCACGTTTAGGATCGGGATATAACGGGAAAGTGAATTTCTTCCGTTCATTATAAGCCCTCAACTGTTCATCCGTATGCTCACGACCAATTACTAATAATACGAAGTCCTTGTTATCTTTATATTCAGGCCACAAAGTCTTCTCTATTTCAGCCAGTTCCAGCTGACATGGCCCGCACCAAGTGGCAAATAAGCTCACCAAAACGACCTTACCTTTCAATTCAGCCGAAGAAACATCTCCATATACCGCAGATTTTAGATGAAAATCAGGTAATTTATCTCCTTTTTTCAATTCTTGAGCATTTACGGCAAATACCATGCAAAGCATCATGAACAATAATCCTAACTTTTTCATTTTCATAGTTCTCAATATTTAATTATGGAATAACAAAGACAAATATATCTGTTTTTCTTATATTTGCCGCCAGAAAATATTATTTTTTAGCCTATGATGACTTTTATTTCATGTGCCAAAACAATGACCGGACGGAGCAAAATACAAACTCCTGTTACCAGCACACCACAATTCCAAACCGAAGCAATACAGAATGCACTTGATATGTCCCAATTCTCTGCTGAAGAACTGGAACGACTTTTACGTGTGAACAGCAAAATAGCAGCGGAGAACTATATGCGATTTCAAGATTTCTGTTCGGACTCTCCCTCGGCTTTAGCTGCCTTACTGGCTTATACCGGTATAGTATATAAACGTATCCATCCACAGGACTTTACTCCTGAAGATTTTCAATATGCACAGGATCACTTGCGGATCACTTCTTTTCTTTACGGATTACTCCGCCCGTTAGACCAGATCAAGAATTACAGAATGGAAGGAGATATCAAACTGCCCGAACGTGGAGGAATATCCATGTTTGACTATTGGAAGCCGATTCTGACCGACACCTTTATCAAAGAAATTAAAGCAAGAGGAGGAATACTAATCAATCTGGCAAGTGGGGAGATGAAAGATTTATTCGACTGGAAACGCGTGGAGCAGGAAGTACAAGTGATCACGCCGGAATTTCAGGTATGGAAAAAAGGGAAATTAACCACCGTTGTGGTTTATGCAAAAATGTGCCGTGGAGAATTGACACGCTTCATCATTAAAAACCGGATAGAGAATCCTGGGGATTTAAAAGGATTCAAATGGGAAGGATTCAGTTTTGATGCCGGACACAGCACAGATACCCACTATCTTTTTAGCCTTCTTTCATAAAAAAATATTAAATAGTCAACCTACTCAAACTTTTTATCAGCACTCATGTTATTTAGTTGAATTTGGGAAGATAAACCTGGACAATAATTAACTAATAGAAATGAGTATGAAAAAATTAATGTTTTTGCTGGCTGCGGCCAGTTTAAGTTCTGTAGCGTTTGCGCAACAGAAAAGCAATTCACAAAACGTCCTTGTAGGCGAGAGTGTAGATGTAATGGAGGTACCTGTGGATAAGTACAAGGTAGAGACCAATCACTTCTTCGATAATTGGTTCTTCTCTGTTGGTGGAGGTGCACAAGTACTGTTCGGCGATCAGTCCGATCTTGGTAAATTCAAGAAACGTATTGCTCCCGCTCTTCAAATATCAATCGGCAAATGGTTTACTCCCGGCTTAGGATTACGTTTGCAATATAGTGGTTTGCAGTCGAAGAGTTTTTCCAGTGAACCTTCCGCATATTCCAAACCTCACATGTTAAGCGAAGGATACTATCAGGATAAGTTCAACTACATGAATTTGCATGGTGACATCTTATTTAATGTCAGTAACATGATAGCCGGATATAATGAAGACCGCATATACGACTTCGTGCCATTCGTAGGTTTCGGTTTTGCCCACTCATATGATGCTCCACGTCGTAATTCACTGGCATTCAATTTCGGTATCATCAATACATTCCATCTGGCCAGTGCCTGGGACTTGAATCTGGAACTTTACGGAATGGGTACAGAAAACAAATTTGATGGAAAAACCACCAGTAAAGGCCCTGATTTTATGGCAGGTGCTACAGTGGGTATCACTTATAAATTTCCACAAAGAGGATTCAAACCTGCTCCGGATGTAGATGCTATCATGGCACTTACCTCTTCACAAATGGATGCCATCAATATCGCTTTGGCTCAACAGATAGAACAAAACCGTCAATTAAAGGCCCAACTTGCCAACCAACCCACTGAAGTGGTTACAGAACAAGTGACAGTGAACCAAATTGCTCCGGCTCCTCAATCTGTATTTTTCCAGATCGGTTCAGCGGTTCTTCCTACCAACTCTACTGTAAATTTGCAACAAATCGCAGATCTGGTAAAAGACAACCCGGGACTAAAATTGAAAGTAACCGGTTATGCTGATAGTGATACAGGTAGCGCTGCATGGAACAAGCAGTTAAGTGAAGACCGTGCCAACAACGTGGCTAATGAACTGGTTAAATTGGGTGTCAACAAAAACAATCTGATTATCAGCGGAATGGGTGGTGTCAACACCTTAACTCCTCCGGCATTCAACCGTCGTGTAATTATCGAAGCCCAATAATATACACTGATTTCTGTCAGCAGAAGATAATCATGCCCGCAATTCCTTATAAAAACAGAATTGCGGGCATTTATTTTTTAGATGGAATAGCCCCACTGATCCAGTGCAAACTTCCAATTCTCTTCCACTAACCGGACCGTACGGTCGTCATACTTATACTTATTCTTCTTATATCCCTTCTTTCCGCCTATATATTGGCTGATAGCCGGAGCAGCTGCTTCGAATCCGGGAATAGAAAGAGATTTATAGATATGCTCGGTCATAGCCATTGCATCCGCTTCAAAATCCTCGAACTTCACTTCCATCAAATTTCCTTCAGGAATGAATTGTTTATCCGCCTCATATTTATGATACAGCTTGGCATAAATGGAAAGCACATTCTGTTCCAACGCCTCTGGAGAAATATCCTCCAGTTTCAACGGCTGGATTGTATTGGTGAAGAAATTCCTTGTAGATTCGAATACCGTATACGGATTACGCATCAAATAGATGAATTTGGCATTCGGAAACATCTTGACCAACTCTTTTACACGGCCTGTATGAGGCGGATTCTTACTTAAGAATTGTGTTCCGCCTGTATTCCAAAGAGAAATTTTAATAAGTTTGGTGAATATATCCTCAAACACTTTCAATTCCTCATCACTGATATCATTGAATAACAAATATTTATCAGCATATTCCTGTTGGTACTTAGGCAGGAACCAAAAGTTATAATAGGTATAGGGCATCATATTGGCCAATGCAAACTCTTCCTCCTGAGGCAAGTCTACAGCCAGTTCCATATTATCCGTCGGACGCTTGTCGGGCATCAGCCAACTCATATTCTTCTTGAAAAAAGGCTGTCCCCACATCATCAGGTGAGGAAACACCGTCTGATAAGTAGTATTATATCCGAAATGTTTGTCACAAGAGAACACATTATGCATAAAGGTAGTCCCGCTACGCCAATGTCCGAGGATAAAGACCGGATCGTGTTCCAAAGGCTTGTCGGCCAACAGTTTCCTGTATCGCTTTTCCTGCAATGGAGCCAAGGTGGAAAGCAAACGGCATACTGCTTTCGTCAAACGGTATTTTCCTCTATATGCCGGATCAATTTCCCTTCCCGCAGTAATCGCCTTGAACGTTTTCCAATCGGCGCCTACCAATGTATTAATCGGCAGCTTGTTGAATTCAAGTAATCCCATTACTTTTCTTTTTTTAATTGTACGCTGTTATTTTTCTATCTTGACTGAAATGCCTTGACGGTCCAATTCTTTCACCACCTTTTCTATGGCTTCATAATGTTCCTCACCAATACCCATAGCTGCCAGATTCAAAGTAGGAACTTCCATGGCATTCAGCATATCTTTGGCTTCCACTCTGTCTATAATCATCCCCACCGCACTGGTGTTATTGGTAATGGGGTCAATCAGAATAAAAGAACCGCAAGCTTTATTCTTTTGATAAGAATCAAAGAAAAGCGGCTTGGCGGTAGTAAATGTCACACGGGCAATCTGATTCAATTGCAAAGGCAGATCCTCCTTTTTCAATTTACCGTTTTCAACAGACAGATGCTCCATCGTATTCACATCCACTTTATACTTAATGCTATCTATACGGGTACGTCCTGTATTGGTGGTATGCTTGATAAAGAAAGATTTGTCAAGGTCCATCGCCTCCTCATCCATCCATACCAACATGGCTTCAAAGTTACGATCTATCACAGGCACATTATCGGCATGCACCAACATATCTCCGCGAGACACGTCAATCTCATCCTCCAAAGTCAATGTCACTGCTTGCGGCGGGAAAGCATACTCTAACTCACCATCATAAGTAACAATACTCTTGATATGAGATTTCTTGCCGGAAGGCAAAGCCATCACCTCATCTCCTTTATGGATGACACCGGAAGCAACCTTTCCACAGAAACCGCGGAAATCCAGATTCGGTCTTAATACATACTGAACCGGGAAACGGAAATCAGTCAGATTATGGTCATTCTCGATGGAAACCGTTTCAAGCAATTCCAATAAAGAAGTACCTTTGTACCATGGCGTACGTTCAGATTTCTGCACCACATTGTCACCGTCAAGTGCCGAAAGAGGAATACAAGTCACATCCGGGATTCCCAATGGCTCTACAAATTTCTTATATTCGGTCACGATTTCGTTGAAACGCTCCTCCGAAAACCCGACAAGGTCCATCTTGTTCACCGCCAGCACCACATGCTTTATTCCCAATAAAGATACCAGAAAAGTATGGCGGCAGGTCTGCGTAATCACACCCAAGCGAGCATCTACCAAGATTATGGCAAGATTGGCAGTAGAACCTCCGGTAATCATATTGCGGGTATATTGTTCATGTCCCGGAGTATCGGCTATGATAAATTTACGGTTGTTCGTTGAAAAATAACGGTAAGCTACATCAATCGTAATACCCTGCTCGCGCTCTGCTTTCAACCCGTCGCACAACAAAGCGTAATCTATATGGTCACCTGCATTCCCCACACGTTTGCTGTCACGTTCCAAAGCGGCAAGCTGGTCCTCGTACAACTTCTTGCTGTCAAACAACAGACGTCCTATCAGGGTAGACTTTCCATCGTCTACCGAACCGGCTGTCAACAGGCGTAGCAAGTCTTTCTGTTCATCCTTATCTAAATATTCCTTTATATTCAGTTTATTCTCCATCACCCATTCCTTCATTTTAAATTCCTACTTATCCATTTAAAAATATCCTTCACGTTTCTTCTGCTCCATACTGGCATCCTGGTCGAAATCAATGACACGGGTAGTACGCTCGCTTTTGGTAGTGGTCATCATTTCCTCTACAATTTTCTCAATCGTATCGGCATCACTCTCTACGGCCCCGGTCAAAGGCCAACACCCCAAAGTACGGAAACGCACTTTCTTCATTTCAATACGGTCCCGATATTCTTCGGGCAGTCGGTCATCATCAGCCATAATCAGATTTCCATCTATATTCACCACAGGACGTTCCTTGGCAAAATAGAGCGGCACGATAGGAATATTTTCCAAACGGATGTACTGCCAGATATCCAGCTCAGTCCAGTTGCTTAATGGAAACACACGGATACTTTCCCCTTTATGAATCTTAGCATTATAAATATCCCACAACTCAGGACGCTGGTTTTTAGGATCCCACTGATGAAAACGGTCACGAAAAGAGAATATACGTTCTTTGGCACGTGACTTTTCCTCATCACGACGTGCTCCACCAAAGGCGGCATCAAACCTGTATTTATCCAACCCGTGAAGCAACGCCTGTGTCTTCATTAAATCGGTATGCACTTTGCTGCCATGCGTAAAAGGCCCTACTCCGGCATTAAAAGCCTCCATATTACTTTCCACTATCAAATTCCATCCATGTTCTTTGGCGTATTGATCACGGAACTCTATCATTTCCCTGAATTTCCATTTAGAATCGATATGCATCAAAGGGAAAGGCACCTTTCCCGGATAGAAAGCCTTCTCTGCCAAACGTACCATGACAGACGAATCTTTACCAATACTATAAAGCATAACAGGATTCTCAAATTCAGCTGCCACTTCACGAATGATATGGATAGACTCCGCTTCCAGTTCCCTTAAGTGGCTCAATTTATAATTTTCTTCCATTTTATAATGAATTATATTTTTTCTCCTTTTTTACCAACAATGGGGAGCACCAACTCCAACAAAGTATTGACCGACTCTTCCAAACTCAGCTTAGAAGTATCCAAAGATAAGGCAGGATGCTCCGGAGCTTCAAAAGGGGCGGAAATTCCGGTAAAGTTCTTGATTTCACCCCGACGTGCTTTGGCATAAAGTCCTTTCACATCACGTTTCTCACACTCTACCAAAGGAGTGCTGACATAGATTTCCAGGAAATCCTCTATCCCGATAATACGGGCAGCCATCTGCCGAAGCTCATTGCCGGGACTGATGAAAGCGGCAATGGTAATGATTCCCGTATCAACAAACAACTTGCCTATTTCGGCTATGCGACGGATGTTTTCCACACGATCCTCTGCCGAAAAGCCCAAATTATTATTGATGCCACTACGAATATTATCCCCGTCCAATATACGGCAGAGCAAACCACGTTTATGTAATTCACGTTCCAAAGCTATGGCAATAGTACTCTTACCGGAACCGCTAAGTCCCGTCAGCCACAGCATAACTCCCCGTTGTCCCAGCAGTTCTTCTTTATCTTTCCGGGAAAGCATACGGTCAAAGATAGGATATATATTTTCCTCTTCCATTCTCTATTTTCATTTTGTCTTTAACTTCATCAAAAAGGCCATATCAGCGGTATCAGAATAACCGAAATTATAAATGTCAATATATTCAACGGCAAACCGATACGTACAAAATCCGTAAACTTATAGTTTCCGATACCCTGCACAATCAAATTAGTCTGATAACCGATAGGAGTGGAAAAACTGGCAGATGCAGCGATGCAAATGACAACAAAAAAGGGCATCGGACTTACCCCCAACTGATTGGATAAGGAAAGGGCAAGCGGAAAAGCCAATGCGGCGGCGGCATTATTGGTTATCAGTTCGGTAAACAGATTTGTAATGATAAACAAAACAGCCAGCAACACATGCGGACTGTAGTCATCACTCATATCAATGATTCCATGCGCAATGATATCCGCCACTCCGGAATTTACCATGGCGCGACTTATAGCAAACGCACAGGCAATGGTTATCAAGATATCCCATGATATATATTTTGTATATTTACGTGCCGGAAAAAGTTTGGTCCATGCCATTATCACAGTCGTTACAGCTGCAAAAAAGAACATATCAAGATCAATACCGGGAAGTAATTCTTCCATAAAAGGCAACTCTCCTACTGTTGCCCCCACAATCATCAGCACCAATAAAGTCAATGCAAACCAACGTTTCTTTCTCCCGGCTTTCGGCTCGGTATCTTTGCCATTGGCCAATAACACGAATACAGAAGAATCTCCCCATGTAGAGATAAATGAATCATCCGCCCATAGCACCAACGTATCTCCCTCATGAAACTTCACCCGTGACAGATTCTCTACAATACTAACTCCGCTTCGTTTTATTTCTTTTACTTCAGCACCATAATGACGGACAAAATTAAAATCCCCCACCCTTTTATTGATACCCGGGAAACGAGCACCTATCACCGCTTCAACACGATGAAAAGAAGACGCATCCGCTTCCCCATGTTCGTCGCCTACCGTGTCTTTCCGGACCTCCGGCAACAACCTGGAAGAAAAAAACAACAAATAAACAATTCCTGCCAAAGCAATGAAAATGCCCACCCGGCCTAATTCAAACATACCAAAGCCCTTATATCCGGCATCTAAAATCATACCATCCACCACCAGATTAGTAGAAGTCCCGATAAGCGTACACATTCCCCCCAGTATGGTAGCATATGAAAGAGGGATCAAGAATTTAGTTGCCGGAATGCGGACAGATTCCGCCCAACGTTTAATAATAGGAGCAAAAATCACAACCACCGGCGTATTATTGAGAAAAGCAGAAACAAAAGAAATAGCGGGCAGCATACGTGCCTGCGCCTTCATGACCGTTGTCTTCTCTTGAGGCAGAAGTTTCTTTATCAACTGTCCCAACGCTCCCGATTGCCGGACTCCTTCACTGATCAGGAAAAGCAACGCTACGGTAATCATCCCTTTATTACTGAATCCCTCCAACATCTCTTTCGGAGTCAATATACCGAAACAAAGAAAGAGTACAGTAACAGAGAACAGAATCATTCCGGGACGCATTTTATCAAGGACTAATGCAGTCACCATCCCTATTAATCCCAAAAACACAATAATCATTTCGAATGTCAGCATCGTTTCCGGATATTAATTTCGTTTAACGACAAACCAAGGATTCAGCAAGTCCGGCTTGTTATATTTCAACGGTTCTTCTTTTCCCGCCTGATATATTTCTGCTCCGGATGCCTTGGCTATGGCATGACCGGCAGCCGTATCCCACTCCATGGTAGGAGCAAAACGGGGATATTCATCGGCCAGTCCCTCACACACTTTGCAAATCTTGATGGAACTGCCTACAGACACCAACTCCACATGAGGGTATATCTTTCGCTTTTCCTCAATATACTCTTCCGTTTCGGCCGACAGATGGGAACGGGAAGCAACAATGACAAAAACTTCATTTGTTTCGGCACAGGGCATACGAAATGCCGATGCCTTCATTTCTTCCAGTGAACGGCCTGCACGTCCGGTCACTCCTTCCATTTTATAAGCGCCGGTTGCCACTTCACCCCAATAAAGCGTTTCTTTGACAGGAACATAAATCACTCCAAAAACAGGAACTCCTTCTTTTACCAAAGCAATATTGACAGTAAATTCCCCATTCCGTTTTATAAATTCCTTTGTTCCATCCAAGGGATCGACTATCCACAACGTATCCCATTGCGCCCGTTTCTCGTAAGGCAAATGCTTTCCTTCCTCACTCAATACCGGATAGTCTGTTTCCTGCAAATAAGTCATAATGGTTTCATGCGCCTTACGGTCTGCAAGAGTCAGTGGAGAATTATCGGCTTTCCTTTCAACCTGAAAATCAGAAGAAGGATCATTATAAACGTTCAGAATTTCCTTACCGGCAGCTAAAGCCGCATCCATCGCTTTTAATATATATTCAGTCTGCATAGTGTTTACTTCCATTAAAATGCTTCTGTCATATTGAAATAGAACAAACTTTGATCATTGGCAAAATTACGTCCGAAATCCAGACGTACATTCATACGCGGCTGCACCTCGATACGAAGTCCCACACCGGCATTAGGAAGCACTCCTTCAATCTTACCCATGGTAGGCCCCATAAAACCGCACCCTCCCCATGCAACAAAACCCAAATGATGCAACATACGCTTTACCCATGTACTTTTATCCGTATTGAACATCTGACGATATTCGGCAAGCACCACATGAGAGGATTTATCACGATACTGCCCCATATAATATCCACGAAGATCAAAAGGAGTGCCACTTAAAGCATATTGGTTCATAGGAACATCCCCAAACACATTCTTGGTTTGGGCAGTCCAAGCTATAACTTTTCTATTTCCTACCTTTTTGTATTGGCGGTAGTCCACTTCCAAGCGGTAGAAGTTATTATCTCCTCCCAAAAACTTCTGGTACATCAGCCCACGAAAATCCAGATAAATGCCTTTATAAGCATTGGCAGGAATATCCCGGCTGTCATAAGTCAGCAGAAATCCCACTCCCGAACTGAAATTGGAATATCCGTGAGCAGTGCCTCCCAACCTTTTGTAATCAGGCTGATCTACCAAATACTTGGCAGGCTCGGATATTTTATCATAACTCAAGTCAATCTGGGGACCGGCAAAGAAATTACTTTTACCCAAACGGAATAAAAACCACGGATTAATCTGGAAACCGCTATAACGATATTCACTGGTAGAGTCACTGCGCTCATAATGCTTATTGGTAGCATAGCCGATACCATAAAAATTCTCCAATGTATTCTTGTAAGTGAATTTTCCAAAAATACGGAATTTATCATTTTTGAAAAACAACTGAGGCTTCACCATCAGATTCAAGCCCCCCTCGAACATTACCGCAACAGCCATCGGCAACACAGAACGTTTCTGCAAGGTATCCGACGGATTCATACGAAATGTAACAAGAGCACTACCTCCTATTAACGCACCAAAGTCCGGAGTATAACTCGGTCCTCCCAATATATTATAATGTATATTGCGCTTAGCCACCTTCCGGCGTCTTAATTCTTTTTTTGAAAGTTGATGGATGGTGGTATCCTCAGGATTACTACCTATGTCACTTCCTTGTGCCGCCATATTCAAAGAACAAAGCAGGCACAGGACCAAGCTAAGTAATGTTATTTTCATATAATAGTTTATTGTCTGCCCAAAGTCCTTACTCAAAAAAACTTTCTACGGCAAATGAGTTTTCAAAAGTACAAAAGTCCTGCCAAAGAATAACGGTGTGTTGAATTTGTTTTTATTTAGTTCAAGAATCTTCACGTTCTTTATAATGTAACAATGTGTCAATATGCCAATGTGTCAATTACCATGCGGACATAGAGCAGCACATTGGCAAACCAGCACATTGGCAAATTATTTAAACAGTTTTTCCAAATCATCCTCATTAATCACGGAAAGAACCGTTTTACCATCCGGAGTATAATTAGGAGTAGCCACAGCAAACAAGCCATCCACCAAACCTGTCATTTCCTCATTCGTCAACACTTGTCCGGGAACAATTGCCGCCGCTTTAGCCAAAGTCAATGCCAGAATACTCTGCACCTCTTCTTTTACCTTGCCACCTTTTTCCATAGCTGTATGCACCATATTTTGGATCAAGTCTATCGGGTTAAGGCCTTCAATACCTGCAGGAACACCGTTTATGGCATAACTTCCTCCTCCCAAATCAGTCAGTTCAAATCCCAGGAAAGACAAGTCTTCCATAATTTCCTGCAAAATAGCCACTTCGGAAAGCGGAAACTGCACAATATCCGGAAACAGCATTCCTTGAGAAACACCTTGACGACGACTTATCTGGTCTATATACTTGTCATATAAAATACGGATATGGGCACGCTGCTGATCAATGATCATTAAGCCGGACTTTACAGAAGTCAAAATAAAACGTCCTTTAAACTGATAATGCTGGCCGGATTTCTCACTGACTGAAGAGTCCTCCACATGATCATACAATCCGGGATTTTCCTCCGCAGGAGAAGCCTCTTCCGCCCTATAATCATTCTCGTCAGGATGAAAGTTTTGAGAAGAAGCATGACGTTCCAGCCCCGCATACAGTTGTTCCCAGTCCTTACTAGGCTTTGAATAAGAAGAGGGAGGAGCAGCCGAAACATTAAAAGGATTATAATCAGGATTATAAGTCGTCTTTGGTGGCTGTATACCAGTGTATGGAGATGCATCAAAGGCTGGAATATCCGGCATTCCCTCCGTATCAAAATCAATGGAAGGTACCGCATTGAACTTACCTAGAGTTTCTTTCACGGCAGCTGCCAATATCTGCCAGATGGCTTGCTCGTTCTCAAACTTTATCTCTGTTTTAGTAGGATGTATGTTCACATCAATATTAGCAGGATCCACCTCAAAATAAATGAAATAAGATACTTGCTCACCCACGGGAACCAACTGCTCGTATGCATCCATGATAGCCTTATGAAAATAAGGATGGCGCATATATCGCCCGTTTACAAAGAAATATTGGCGGGCTCCTTTCTTACGGGCTGTTTCAGGTTTTCCTACAAACCCGGAAACACGGACCATTGTAGTATCTACATCCAGCGATAACAACTCCTGATTTATTTTCTTTCCGAAAACTCCCATGATACGCTGGCGCAACTGAAGTGCAGGAAGATTGAACAGTTCCGCCCCATTATGATGCAAAGTGAAAGACACCTCCGGATTAACCAATACAATCCGTTCAAACTCCGTCAATATATTACTCAGTTCCGTCTGGTTCGACTTCAGGAACTTACGACGCGCCGGCACATTAAAGAATAAATTCTTCACACTGAAGCTACTGCCTTTCGGGCAAGAAACCGCCTCCTGTCCCTCTACCTTGGAGCCGGATATCGTCAACATCGTTCCCAATTCCTCCCCTTCCATACGAGTACGAAGCTCCACCTGAGCCACAGCAGCAATAGAAGCCAAAGCCTCTCCACGAAATCCCATGGTATGCAAAGCAAACAAATCAGCAGCTTCACGAATTTTAGAAGTCGCATGGCGCTCAAAAGACAAACGTGCATCTGTTTCCGACATACCTTTTCCATCATCAATCACCTGAATGGAAGTCTTTCCTGCATCCACTACCAACACGTCAACGTGCTGAGCACCTGCGTCGATAGCATTCTCCACCAATTCTTTAATCACTGATGCAGGACGCTGAATCACCTCTCCCGCTGCTATCTGATTGGCAACGGAATCCGGCAGCAAACGGATAATATCGCTCATATATCTTATAAACTTACGTAATTAAAAAGTAAACTCACCGGTCACCAGGTAATGCAGAATATACAACAAAACCAAAATGGCCACAAACAAAGCTCCATAAGTCATCGGCTTACGCCCGCTTTCTTTTCTGCGTTTTAAATGCTTGGTACCTTGAACGAACTTTCCACGGATATCTTCCGGAGAAAATTCTTTGGGAGGAAGCATACCCAACTCGCGTTTGGCTTTCTCCTCCAGTTTTTGCAGCTTCTCCTTCCGTTCATCCACATAAATATATTGATGGTTGAAACGGCGGGGCTTTTCCATCTTAAACATTCCCATAGCTATTTCTTTTTATTAAATAAATTATGATTGGGCAAAGGAACAGCGCTCCGGTTACTCTTCTTCAACCCCTGACCGGCTTTCTTTCCACGCCACTTAAAGATATCCTCTTTATCAAGCGGACGGATATAGTCAAACCACACAAAGTTATCCAACTTCATCTTCTCCGGCGGACGTTGGAGCATAGGATAAAGAGTACCGTTCGATTTCGGACTCATAATCATTTTTTTCATCTTCCGGTTTTCCAGAAACATATTCAGCAGACTGGTTTCAGAAACATTCATTCCAATCAGTGTACTGTCGCTTTCCATCGGATAATATACCAGACGAACCGAACCGATCACATCTACTTTGCGCATCTCACCGCCTTGAAACCAAGCCTTCATCTCTTTTCCTGTCACCTGATTATAACTAGTAGAATCCAGTTGTTCTACAGACAAAGCCTGATTCTGAATATGTGCCCAGTCTATCGTACTGTCATTCATATAAATCATGATTTTCTCTCCCAGCAACTGCTGGTTGTTATTCCACAGTATAGGGTCATAATACATGGTCAGGCAGCTATCCTTGGAGGAAAAGACCAACGAATCGCATACCCCCTGCACATCCGTGCGATACATACGTACTTTATGATACGCCCGCGTTTCCCGGAACATAGAATCAGTATTCAAATAGTAGGTATACATTTGCAATGTATCGGCATGCATAAACAAGCTGTCACCTTGTGAATAATCCACTGCCACCGCTTTTTTAGTAGCAAAAGCATACTTGGTCAATTCATTATAATAACAATAATCACCAGTCAGCATATTCTTGTTTACAGTATCTGTCATGATCACATTATCAAACGCCTCCCCGTATCCTTTTACACGATCATAAAACAGACTGTCTCCAGTCAAACGCTTCCCCTCATTGGTCAGCACGGACCGGTCCAACAATTCCGCCTGCCCTATCTGAGTATTATAAAAGCCCAATTCCGAATAAATATGGTTAGCATCACTGACAATATCGGACGGACCAAGGATATTGGCTATTTTGGTTGCTGTGCTGTATCGTAATGTATCGGAAGTCAAAGTAAACTTAGGATTGACCAACTTCACATCATAATTGAACACAGATATTTTGGTAGCCGGACTATATTCCCCCCATTCCGAAGTCAATACATTCTCCTCGTCCATCAATGTCCCGCCATCAAAGTAATATCCCAAATTATAAATACGATCGTAGTTCAGGCTATCCGTCAACAAAGTCGTATTCTTGTTTTCCATGCGTACATTATAGCGTACCTGGGCAATCTGGGTATTTCCGTCATAAAACAAATAGTCCCCATACAGAAACAAGGTATCCCCCTGCACCATCTTCACATTGTCAAAAGCTTCCAGCGAATTCGTTTTCTCATAGAAACAGGCACTGTCACAATACATATATACACTGTCGTGACGGAACGCAACGTTTCCAATCAGAATCTGTGCATCCGGGTCCGGATTCAACAGACTTTTCTTCAACACATCCGAATGCAACAGATACACCTTGCTTTTAGCCGGTTTCTGTTCCCCTTTTTTAGCCGGTCTCACCTGAGCCAGCAAGCAAAAGCCGAACAGGCACAGGACACTTACCACAAGTATCCTATGCCTGCCCGAAGAGTATTTATTCTTTCTTTTTCCAAGCATATACTTTATACACTACATTATTTCTTTACCCAACCCGGATATTTGAAATCGCATTTCTGCCACTTCTCATTAATACGCACGTAGGTATGTTTTTGTTTATCCCTGATCCACTTATCAAGTTTTTCTTCGCTGCGTTTTTCCATCACGATGCCTTTCAGCCGTTGGTAGTCTTCCGTTATGGTTGCCTTATGCCCGTTCAAGCGGGTTTTCAATTTCACGATAGCGCAAATTTCCTTTCCTTTTGCATTAATCATGGTAAAAGGTTTGGAAATTTCCCCCACATTCATGCCTTCCACCATCTTTGCAGCCTCTTGTGACACCTGTGCCAATTGTTGCATTTCAAAACGCGCCGTACCAGTCTGCGGATTCGCCATCAAACCATGGTTATTACGCGTGTCCTTATCGTGAGAGATATAAGTAGCGGCATCATCAAAAGTAAATTTCTCATTACGGATATCATTGGCAATAGAATCCAGACGTAACAAGGCTGCTTCCAGATCTTTTTCATCCACTTTCGGTTTTAACAAGATATGGCGGGTATTGATACGGTCACCACGTTTTTCGATCAACTGGATAATATGGAAGCCGAATTCAGACTCCACAATCTTGGATACCTTGTTAGGATCTTGCAGATTGAATGCCACATTCGCATATTCAGGTACCAGCTCAGCCCTGCCCATAAAGCCGAGTTCACCACCACGGCGGCGCGAACCTTCATCTTCCGAATACAGACGTGCCAAAGTGGAGAAAGCTATTTCACCGGAAGTAACACGTTCCGTATAGTCACGCAAAGTCTTCTTCACACGCTCAATTTCTTCCTGCGGAATCTTAGGTTCCATAGTAATGATCTGCACTTCTACCTGAGTAGGAATAAAAGGAATACTGTCTTGAGGAAGATCCTTGAAATAACGACGGACTTCGGCCGGAGTAATCTTGATATCCCCCACAATCTGCTGCTGCATTTTCTGCACCGTTTTTCCATCACGTATATTCTCGCGGAGCATTTCGCGTATTTGTGTAGAAGTCTTATTATAATATTCTTCTACTTTTTCCTTAGAACCAATCTGATCAATCAGCCAATTTGTACGTCTTTCCACATCACTGATAATTTCCTGTTCGGAAACCTCAATACTATCAATAGCAGCCTGATGAAGAAACAATTTCTGGATGGCAAGCTGCTCCGGAATAATACAATACGGATCACCGTCAAACTTGCGGCCTTCATACTGGGCATTCAGACGTTCATTCTCCACGTCCGATTTTAGAATGGCCTCATCACCTACTACCCATACAACCTCGTCTATCACATTGTCTTGCCCGTATACTGAAACAACGGCAAACAGCATCAGCATCAGTGCATAAACTTTGGTACACATCAATTTATTCATTTGAATTCAAATAATAGTAATTAATCTTGTTCCTGTCCGAAGCGTGTCGGTATAACTCTTCTTTGACTTTATTTATAAATTCAACCCGCTTCAGGTTTATTAAAATCTCCTTAATTTCCGTCTTTGCAAAATCCAGCGGCCTCTGTTGGTCCTTACCCAAGAATTCCTCTACATGCAGGAAATAACAAAACGCCGTGTCTTTTACCTCTATATTCCGGTTCTTGTCCAAATAGTTCTCATCCGTATCAAGCGCTTTCAAAGGTATTTTGACAGCAATATCGGACAATGGCATCCAACGGTCATAAAAATAATCATAGCTCACCGCATTGCGCAAACTGTATTTTTCCAGGCTCTCAATAGCATCCCGGTTATTTTTTTTATACCATTTGCGTACACTTGCCAAATCCTGAGAATGAAGAGGAACTTTTATAAACAGCCCTTTCACAAAAGGATGTTCTGTATGAAACAACTCCTTGTTTTTCTCATAATAAGCGCTGATTTCCTCATCACTTATCTCATTGGCCAGTTTCTGATTAACCAGTTCCTCCTGATACGTATGCATGATCAATGCCCTGCGATAGTTCTCCACTAACTTGGCAATCTTTGCATTATCAGGAATATTTCCTTCCGCTTTATCAAAAAGCAGCACATCCTCCACCCAGTTTTTTATATAGTGCTCGGCAAACAAGACACTATCGTCTTTTGAAATATGGAAAGGCAACGCCGCCTGCAAATCTTCTTTATAGAGATATTCACCAGCAACTTCCACTAAAGGAGTCCTCCCCTTATGGTCGTGCTCCTGGCCGCATCCCGACAAAGCACCTGCTATAACAAGTAACACCCCCCAGTTTTTCACGATATTCATATAACATTAAAATAGTGAACGAAGATACTGCAATAATTAATTACTTCCGTTATTATTAACTGTTTTTAAAACCTCTTGGTTAATTTCAACCTTATATTTCTGCTTCAAATCTTTCAACCAGGCATCCTCATAGACAGTCAGATAATCCTTGACAACCGCTTCTCTTACATCCTCATAACTTTCAGGACCTTTCTTTAACTTCTTTCCCATCACAAAAGTATAAGGTAAATCCGGCTCAGGCTGAAAGCTACCGCATTTAAAGACCAATTTATCAATATACCTGTTGGTCCCTATCTGAAAGACACCTGCTTCCATACGAACTTTGGAGGAAGCATCATCTCCGGTCAGTGTATGTAATATATCTTTCCACTGGGATACCGGTTTTTTTTTCAATTGTTTCTTAATGGCTGAAGCCGTTTTTCTATCTTTACAATGAATCACTGCTCCCCGATAATGCGGCAATTCCCAGGCATAGTCTGATTTATGTTGCTTGAAGAAGCGTTCCAGGTCATCCTCATTCCAGGCTTCATCACCCGATTGATATTTTTGCGACAAATAAGCCGCAAGCAAACCATCCTGCAATTCCTGCACCCGGAACTCCAGTTCTTCCTTCTGTCCTGCAGAAAGCTCCTTCCATGTACAATTGCCATTCTTCTCCAGATAATTCAATAACTGTTCCCGTTTTTCTTCAAAACTGACACCCTGCCTGCGGTCTATCCATTTCACTATATGAATGCCCATAGGTGAATAAAAAGGAGCTGAAATCTTATTTCTTTCCAAAGATTCCAGTTTGTCTATCCATTCCTGCATATTCTTGTTCACAGGCATCCACGGCAACACTCCTCCCACATTTTTACAAGCTTCATCATCCGAGTACCGGCGGGCCAGCGTTGCAAAATCCGCGCCTTCCCGCAATGCTTCATAAACCGAATCCATTTGCTGCCGCACCCTCATTTCCTCCTGACGGCTTGCATTCTGGGATAAATATTTGCTAATATGGGCAATTTTGATCCAATCATTTGCCTGCAAACGTTGTTCACCTTGCAGGTATAACCGGCGGGCAGCCTGTTCCTCCTTTTCTGCATCTGCCAAATAAGTTCTTAAAAGTTTGCCCCGATACCAGTCCACCTGCCTGCGGAAAACAGACAACGTATCTATTCCCATATCATGTGCATAGCGTACTTTTAATTTATAGTTGATAAAAGAAGGTAGAAAAGAAAGCGGGATCCGATGAGAAGATTTACGAAAATAATATTCAAACTCGGAACGTTTTACAGGTTCACCGTCAATAGATAACACAACTTCTCCTTGCGCCCGCATTTCCAACGCGAACACAAGGAGAAGTGACAGAATACCGACCATTCTATGCGGCATCATTCATACATTTTATTGAGGACGGCTGTAGTTAGGAGCCTCGCTGGTTATGGCCACATCATGCGGATGACTTTCCAATACACCTGCGTTAGTAATACGGGTGAATTTGGCATCATGCAATTGTTCTATATTAGCAGCGCCACAATATCCCATTCCCGCACGAAGACCACCTACCAGCTGGTAAATCACTTCATACAAAGTACCTTTATAAGGTACACGGGCTGCAATACCTTCCGGAACCAGTTTCTTCACATCGGCAGTTCCGCTCTGGAAATAACGATCCTTCGAGCCGTTCTCCATAGCTTCCAAAGATCCCATTCCACGATAAGATTTGAATTTACGTCCGTTAAAGATAATCGTATCACCCGGTGACTCTTCCGTTCCGGCAACCAATGAACCGATCATTACACTATAACCGCCGGCAGCCAAAGCTTTTACCACATCCCCCGAATAACGCAAGCCACCATCAGCAATCAAAGGTATACCTGTACCTTTCAGCGCCTTGGCAACATCATAAACGGCAGAAAGCTGGGGAACACCCACACCGGCAACCACACGGGTAGTACAGATAGAACCCGGACCGATACCGACCTTCACACCATCCGCACCGGCTTCCACCAACATTTTGGCAGCTTCGCCCGTAGCAATATTACCTACCACAATATCAATATTCGGGAAACGTTTCTTAGCTTCTTTCAATTTTTCGATCACATACATGGAGTGGCCATGAGCCGTATCAATAACGATTGCATCCGCACCGGCATCAACCAAGGCCTGCATACGGTCCAGCGTATCGGCAGTAACCCCTACACCGGCAGCCACACGCAAACGTCCTTTGGCATCCTTGCAAGCCATCGGTTTATCTTTCGCTTTTGTAATATCTTTATAAGTAATAAGACCTACCAGTTTACCTTCCTTATCCACCACCGGCAACTTTTCAATCTTATGCTCTTGCAGAATCCGTGAGGCAGCCTCCATGTCAGTGGACTGGTTGGTAGTGACAATATTCTCCTTCGTCATTACCTCATCAATACGTTTGTCCATATCCTTCTCAAAACGAAGGTCACGGTTCGTCACAATACCTACCAAATATCTTTCATCGTCTACTACAGGGATACCGCCGATTCTATATTCAGACATCAACGCAAGTGCATCTCTCACAGTAGATCCTCTCTTGATAGTCACAGGATCATAAATCATACCGTTTTCCGCACGTTTCACTATGGCTACCTGACGTGCCTGCTCTTCGATAGACATGTTTTTGTGAATCACACCGATTCCCCCTTCACGGGCAATGGCAATGGCCATTTTCGCTTCTGTAACCGTATCCATAGCGGCAGTCACAAAAGGGACTTTCAACTCGATGTTGCGTGAGAACTTAGTCGTGAGTTCGACTGTTTTTGGTAAAACTTCAGAATAGGCGGGGATCAACAATACATCGTCGTAGGTTAATCCGTCCATTACGATTTTATCTGCAATAAATGACATAGGGCTTTATGCGTTTAGATTTTATTGCGTGCAAATATACGCATTTTATTCAATATGGGAAAACGATAGAATATTTTTTTGCTAAGAGAATACGAAAATTACAAAAAAACAGGAAGTTCCTGAAACAAATGAAGCGCTTTTATTCTTCTGGTCCAGTGTTTTTCATTAAAGCTCTACTTTGAACAAAAGAAACATGGAGAAACATCCGCACACCTTTCTTTTGCGAACTAGTACGTGATTAAATAATTTTCTTCAAATTCATCAAATAAATTGTTTAGTTTAGCAAACATATTTTCTTTGTCCTTTTCAGTAAGAAAAGCGTATTTGATACTGTTATAAACAAATAGTTTGAGTTCTCTATATGAAAATCCGTAGCGCAAAGTTGCCAACACATATTGTTCCGTAAGAGATGTGCGCAAGATACCCGGATCATCAGTCGAGATTATAACAGGTACACCGGCATGATGGTAGAGCATGATGGGATGTTCCGACCCTTTCACGCCAAGGATAAACTCATTGCTGGTCAGGTTGATTTCTACCGGAATTGGTTTGTTTTTCATTACTTCCAGTATCCATTCATAATTGGATTCGAACGGAATATCCACGCCATGACCAATACGACGCGGATGGGCAGAGCGAATGCTTTGTCCGATATGATAAGTCAGATGTTCGGGGCGAACCAGCCCCAACGTCAATTCTCCGGCATGGAGAGCAATGTTAAAGGTTGAATCGGATTTTTCATTCAACACAGTGAACATCGTCATTTGCAATTTGAAATAAAGCATCGACTTCTCCCCATTTTCCGCAGCAACCAGATTGCATCCGGTCAGCAATTCGCCTTTATCCTTTTCACACGCTTTTTGAACGATGTACAACTGGGCGAATACTTTCACTGGTTCTCCGCCACGCGAAGCATATCCTTGATATCGACATACGACATCTTTTACATCGCATCCTAAATGAATATGAAATTCATTACTTTTCTTTTCCAGCGAGTAAACGGAAGAAAGGTAATCGTTTACATATGTATCCACTTCCGAGCTCTTTTCATATATTCCGCGGATTTCTCTAAGTAAATAGCATATTCTATTATAATCATCAGTCTTAGTATATTCTTTTAGCTTTTCATTATAATCCTCGTGTTTATCGCCCAGAAAAAAGTCTTCAGGAACACTTGGAGAGGTTCCTATTATCTCCAGATATTGCACATTCTCCCTCACTGCCCGCACTTTCAACTCGTGCATCAGATAGGCGAGATCATTAATGTCTGAAGTCAGCGCCGAGAGCAGACCGAACGTGCCGAAGAAGTATTCGTCCGGGCCCAGCGAATATTTGTAAGGCTGGAAATTGCGGATGCTCCATTTGTCGATAAGTGTCATGCGGTGATTATGCAGATGATCCATGTCTTTGGAAAGCTGGATGGTCTTGATGTCCTCCGGTACATCTTTTTTTTCTTTATAAAGTTTACCCGTCGCCATATCAACAAACATTTCTTTGCTTGTTGCCAATTCGAAATAAGTTTCGGCATAAGCCGAGCCGGTCAGGTGGTTGTGAACGTCGCCTCCTTTGGGCATGGCAGTGAAGAACTGGCGGAGTGCCGCATGATTGCCTTTGATACTTTCAAAGTATTCCTGCACCTCTTTCGGAGTATTAATCCTATTTTCTATTTTCGTCATAATTGTTTCTTTTTTAATCTTTATAATCTTTTTCGAGAATTGTTGCCCGTCCTGTAGCTGTGTGTCCTCCTTTCTTTGGCGGGACGGGGGTTAATAAATCGTTTTATCTCGCAGCTTCCGCACGCAGGCCGCTCAGAAGGCAAGCACGGCACGGACTTTATAGGTATTGGTTTTGAGCTTTGCGCCATAGCTGGGGGTGGTGACATCTACATGCCAGACCATATCTAGACTATCCTGTTCGTTGCCGCTCCAATACTCCCCGATAAGCTTATCACCGACCGCCTTATCAATCTGGGGATTGATTGTTTTTTTGAGCATATTCAGTTGCGTGTAATCGCCAACAAAATTAGTGGGCACACCGAAACACAGTGTGGCAAGCTCATAATTGCCCGGTAAGAACCACCCGCTGCTACCTGCGGGCGCAGGGTACGTGGTAGCATAAGTGGCTATCGCATCGTAGACAGGAAAGGTGGTGTCGCTGTTCCGAGAGCCGTAAAGTGCCATTAAACGGGATCTGTAATAACCGAAAGCTATATCGGATTCCTGTATTTCTTCCCAATCGGCCTGCTCTCCGGATGTGAATTCGTTGAATGATTTTTTGGCCCATTCATAAATATTCTCAGTCGCCCCCTTTCCGGTGGCCCACTTCACCTTCTGAGAGGAGGCATCGTGCATCGCAACGACCATACCGTGCACACACTCCGGATGGTCGCGCATCAGCAGGCGGTCGCCTTCTTTGGAGCCGGTCTGCGTCCAGTGTTGCCCCTCGATTTCGCCCACCCAGAAGACTACGCCGAGACAACTCTTCTGTAGTTCATCACGGAACGGCTTGACATCTTCATCCCCGGGCAGGATGCTGCCGTCCTGCATATAGTAGTCACCCGCCTTTAACGACCGGGACTCTTCTGTCACCTTACTGTCGCCAAGCGTGTGAACGGTGTATTTTCCGGGCTGAAGATTTAATTGGGAATAGTCAAAATTGAAAGTCTCCTTAGCTCCGTTGTAGTAATACTTATACGGTCCCCGAACGAAGAGTATGGGGTCTGTAGTGTTCACCAGCAGGCGGGCCGTACAGGGGTTCTCCTGCCAATATAAATTTTCACTGATCACCGCCGTGTAGCGGTAATAACTCTTAGAAATCTCTCGGCCGTCTATCTTTTCGGTATAGGTATATTTCGTAGCAGGCACCTGAAGGATGAGCAGAGACATGCGGTGCTCCATCGCGAAGCTGAGCGTATGGTTGTTATACATGCCACGGGCCGTCATCAGGTCGGAGGCGGTGTATTGGGCGTAGGTACTCTGGTTGTCTTTAACAGACCAAGCCTCGACTAAAAGCTTAAAGAAGTCTTTGTCGCCGGGCGATACCTTGCCGTTCATATCGCTATCGTTCTGGTAGGGATAATAGGCATGATAACTCTTATCGGGTGAGTAGAAAAGCTGAGAAGCGCCGGCAGGCAGCGTCCACTTGCCTCCCTGTAGGGTAAGGCAGAGGTTTTTCACCTCCAGGGTTCCGTCCTTCACCACGTAGAGGCCGATGCAGTCGCCTTCGGTGAAGACGGTGCTGTAACCGCGTTCCTGGGCGCGGGTTTGCCCGGTGGCGTACATGCCGCCGTCGCTCACGGTGATGGTGAGGGGGCGGGCATCGGGATCAGTGCCGGCAGGGGGCAGTTCGTCCAGTGCGTCGGACGTGCATGCCGCCAGCATCAGGATGAGGGCGCAGGCCAGGGATGCTGCCGGGGGAAATATGGAATGATGTTGTTTCATACGGTTTCTTTTTTATTGATGAATTTAGTTGCTACTGTTCTACTCGACCGGCTGCCACGTACCTCCTCCTTCTTCCATGTCGATATTTTCGATACCTTCCGAGGTCACGGTGAGGCGGTACTCGTACATCTTGCCACTGAAGAAGTTCGCTTCGCCTGCGGCGGGGGTGTAGTAGAAGGTCTTTCCTCCGATGACTATTTTCACGAACTTCCGTCCCGACATATCTTGGGGAGGAAGCAGGGCGCGCACGGTGCGTACGTATTCGTCGGCGGCAGGGGTCACTTCGTTGGGGGTGATGTGGTCGGTGCCGGGGCGCACTTGCCCTGCGGTTCCATTGTTGAGATTGATATTCCCTCCCGTGCACGTGAGGTTTTCAAAGGTTACAGTGGCGGTCCGCAGTTCATAGTCGGTCACGCCGTTGCCCACTTTGAGGTGTACCACCACCTTGGCTGTGACGTGGCGGAAGACGAGGGTCTTATCGGGGGACGTTACGGTGATGCGGAGGGAGGGAGCAACCATGCAGTCGCTATCCTGATATCCTTTATCTCTCTGGTCGGCCTGTACAGAGAATCGTCCAAGATTCAACAACAACGGATATACCCCGTTAATAAACTTTTTCTCATCCGAGCTTGTCCAGTCGATGTTTGTAATCAGCTTTCCATCGGAATCGACGGAGGTGTATATCTCATCCGTACTGCCGGAGATGCTATTTTTAATCCACAGCCTCACCATTTCTCCCCCTTCCCACCTATTTTCAGTGGTAGCCCGTGTCTGGGCGTTGGCGGAGGAATATCCCTCTACGGCGGCGTAGAGTTCCAGCGGCACGCCGCCTTCGGGCCATGCCGCGTCGTCATCGCCTGTGCAGGCAGCCAAAACCAAGGCTGCCCACAGGTACATTATATATATTGGTATGTTCGTCTTCTTCATTTTTTTCTTTATATTTATTGTTTATGGGTTACTCCTGAAATGCAGAGCCTTCTACGGGTGCGCCTATGGTTTCCCAGTCCTCGATTTCGGTTTCCAGCCTCAGTTCCTTATAGTCCACGGTTATCTTATAGATGTACCGCTTGCCGCTTTGCAGCTTCAAGGCATCTCCGGCGGGGATTTTGTAGGCGAAATTCGTGTTGTCTGCCAGCTTCACGCGGATAAATACGGTGCCTGCGGTTAGTTCTTGGGGCACCACGATGGCTTCGGCGTACTGGAGATTGGTGGCATTAAAGTCTGTCGTCACCACCGTGGGGATGGTAATCGGAGCGGCGGGGTTGGGGTCGGCAGCGAGGGCTATCATCGCCTGGCGTGCGGGCTGGCTACTCATATCGACGCCTTTCTTGGGGGTGAAGGTGGCCTTCAGGGCGGTGTTCTCCAGGGTCACGGTGGCACCGGTGAGGTCGGGGGCGCCGTTGCCGCGCTTCAGCACTACTTCTACTTTAGATAGCAAATGGTAGAAAGTGAGGGCCACGTTAGAGGCGGTGGGGGCCACGTTCCGCTTGGTGGAATAGAGCAGGTCGGAGGCGGCGTAGGCATCTTGCGTGGTCTGGTCGGCCTTCACTTCGTGGAACACCGATGCGGGGAAGTCGTCTCCCGCCGGGGCAGGATTGGCATGGATGGCATAGATGTTCACGGGGTCTGGCGAGATGTAGTACATATCGGTGGCGTAAGTGAAGCCGCCGGTGCCGTCGGCGGTGAGCACGTTGTTCTGGTAGAGGGAGGCGCCTTTACTGTCGTCCACCCAGGCAGATACTTCCAGGCCTGCGCCAAGCTGTGTGTCGAGACCGTAGGAACGGGTCTGGGAGGTGATGCCGCTGGTGAGGCGGATTTCGCCGTTCCAATTGTCGGTGAGAACTTCGTTGTCGTTGTTACAGGCGGCAAGTGCAAGGGCTGCTACGACAATGATTGATAAGTTTCTAATTTTCATAATCTTACTTTTTTAGTATTTTTGATTCAATTGTTCGTCTCCATTCCGGCCGAGCCGTTTTCGCCGTCTTCGCCATTACCCGGCGTCCAGTCGGTAATGGTGGCGGAGAAGTCAGCTTCCGTAGGTGTTTCCACTATTTTCCCACCCAAGGCGAGTGGCTTATACTTGTCGGCGTTGAAGGTGGCAAGCTCCGTGGTGAGGTCACTGTCGAGAGTGACCGGCTTTGGACTGTCTCCTGCAAAGTAGAGTTTGGCATCCAGCTTCTGCTGCACACCCGCCACGCCGAGCAGGCGCACCGTGGCCGCCCATTTTCCGGTATTGGCTCCTTCCGTTACTTTCGCAAACGCCAGTGCCACGTTCAGCGGCGTACCATACGTGCCGTTATCCATATCCAGCGTCGAGGCAACCCCCGAAAGGTAGCCCTCAATTCGCTCTATCCTGTCCGTGATGTTGCCCGTCGGCTCGATGAAGAGTGTCAGTTGGCGTACCTGCTGCTGCATCGCAACGGTAAGGGTGTGGTCGGTGTCCGCTTCTATCGTAGTTTCTGTCACGCCCGTAAACAACCAGCCCGGCATCTCCTGCACGAAGGGACCCGCTCCGTCCACGTTGCCCGAAGCCCCGGTGTAATTTGCAAATTTTCTTGTGCCTTTTTTTAGAAAAGTTAAATATGCCACAGAATACACCGGTAACTAAGGCTTCATAAGTTCGTTTCTCGTTTGAAAATCGTCTGCCTGTTTTCTAACCGGTAGCTACTGCCGGTGAACTTGATGACTTCACATCGATAAAGCAGCCTGTCAAGCAGAGCGCTGGCAAGGATTTCATCATTCAATGTTTCTACCCATTCTGTAGGTGCCTTGTTGGTTGTAATGATGATGGATGTCTTCTCATGTAGGGTGTTTATCAGGTTGAAGAAGGCAGTTGCTTCCTCTCTTTTCACAGGAAACAGCATGATATCATCTATTGCCAGCAGCTGTGCGCGCAGAATCTTGTTATAAGTCATCATGGCCGGAGTTGAGATGTCTTTAAGTCTGAGACAATTTACGATATCCTCCATTGTCATCAGGTATGCCTTGTAACCGGCCTTGACCGCATCAAAGACAAGACCGGCTGCCAGAAATGTTTTTCCAGTCCCTGATGGTCCCATCAGGATCAGGTTATAAGCTTCACGGAGCCATACCAGTTCACGAAGCTCCTTCATCTGCCGGCGGTCTATGCCCTCATAAAAATTGTAGTCGTATTCGTCAAGATCATGTTTTCGGGGCAGACGTGCCGCAACAAGGCGTCTCTCGTAGTCTTTCCTCTCTTTCATCTCAACTTCGGTGCCTAATACCAGGGACAGGAATTCCGGGTAGGTCGGTTTTTCTTCCTGTGCATGATGCAGAATGCTGTCCATGCGGTTTGCAATGTTGTAAAGCCGCAGGCGTTTGGCGTGTGCTTTCAATTTTTCACTTTGTATCATTCAAAAAACTTGTTATATTGGTTTATATCTGTTTTTTCAGGATGACAGTCCGCTGTTTCCGGAATGGATGTCGGAGCTTGGAAAGTCATCCCGTTCATATTGTCCTTACTCCTGTGAATTGAGCCGGATATTTCCTGCACGGAAAGGCTGTTGTATATGTTTTTTTCCAGACAGGTCCGCAGGGCTGCGATCACTGTTTCTTTGCCGTATTCGGATATCACATGAAGCAGCAGTTTCATATTGTCTCTGTAATAACGCGGCTTTTCCCTTTCCAGATTCCGGAGCCACAGAATAACGGTGGGGTCATCTTCCGTCCGCTTTCGGATCCGGACCTGCAAGTCATTCACACTCCGTGTCTTGTCCTTATGATGTCTTTTGTCACATACATTTTTCCCTTTTCCGGGACACAACTCATGCCTGCATATGAGTTTACCGCTCTCTTTGTCGTACAGCTCGATATGTCCGTTATTCTCAAGTAGCCATACAACGGTGTTCCGATTTTTATAGGTGCCGGAGGGCACGCTGTAGTAGTTGGTCCGGTACCGTACCGTATTGTCCTTGCGGACATGATACTCTTTCGGCTCGTCTTTGGGGGGCACCGGTTCTCCATAGTATGGCAACAGATATTTCCGTTCAATCTCAAATTCCTCAGCCGGAACCAGGCGTGTGGTTCCATGTATCTTGCCGTTTCCTGTTTTTTCCAGCCATTGCAGGACCTCGGTGTTAAGGACTTCCAGGCTGTTAAATGTCCGTCCGGCAAGAAAGTTACGCTTGACATATTTGACCACATTTTCCACTTTTCCCTTGCTTTCCGGATCAGCAGGACGGCAGAACACGGGCTGGAAATGCTGCTCGTTGACAAAGGCACGGAATGTTCTTGTCAATATGAGGTCACCCAGGTTTTCTCTGACCAGCAGGACTTTGTCCTGGTCATAGATTATCCTTCTTGGCTTCCCTCCGAAATATGCGAAAGCCAGTTCATGGGCATATACGGCTAGGGCTGATGTGAAAGGCGTACAGGAAAAATACACGAACTTCTGCCTGGAACGGCTCATCACCATGACAAAAAAATAAACTTTGACAAAGTCGTTCCTGTATGTGGGCATACGGCTTTCTCCGAAATCCATCTGGGCATATTCCCCGTAAGGGGTATCCGGCATTTTCTCATAAACACGTTTGGAAAGCCCCTCCTTGTCCAGATTATACTTACGACGTACAGTTTCCACAAAATTGTATACGGTTTTCCCGCAGACAACAGGAAGATCAGGATACTGTTCCTTCATCCAGTCATGAATCTGGGAGGCGGACAGGAACCTGTACTGGGAAAGAACGTCACAGACATAACTTTCGTATTTGTCAAGTATGCGGGGATATCGCCTGCGATGCTGCAATTTTGCAGTCAATGTGTCCTCATCCATTTTCAAGTACCGGCGCACCGTACTTCTATGCAGACCAAGCTGGAACGCAATCTGACTTTTGTTAAATCCTTTTGAATATAATTCTCTTATTTTGTACCACATGATGACTCTGTTGTTTGATTGGTGTCTGCATGCGTCCTTAGTTCTGTCCATATCATTTATATTATTGAAACGCAAATATAGACATTTTTAGGAGGCATGATGGCATATTTCCTTTTTCTAAAAGGACATGGGGCAAAGATACGGATTACAACTCCATACCTGTCCGTATTAATATTTTAATGTTGTAATATTTTAATTTTAAAATATCAAACAATTTTAAAATTAAAATATTCTGATATTAAAATGTTTTTAAATTGAACCGTCAGCATTCCTTTGAAAAAAAGAATATCCATTGATTTTCCACATAAGATCAAGTGTGGGTTACAGAATTAGGTGTCTGATATTTTTGATGATAATATAACATGTATGAGTAAATAAATATCATAAAACAACACCTGCATGACTTCATGTACAGGTATTTATGACTAAAGTTTTAATATTTCAACATTTTGATATTTTTATGTTTTAATATTAAAACACTTTAATGTATTGACATTAAGTATTGGATGGATATATATATTGAATGGATATTAAAAAAAAGTGACACGGCAATTTAGAATGTATACCTATCGGATTCGTGGAAAAAGAGGACGATTCAAAATAATCCTGCCGCTTCTTTTTGTTCCTTCTTGACGCTACCAGGCATGTCCGGTTCTCCGCCATCATTTTCAGATTACCTATATTTTTATTCGTTCATGGACAGGAATGTTCATGCGCATTTCTATCGGCAACCCATAAGTATTGACTGTCAGGTATTGTTCATTTTCTTTTTTTCGGGAAGATTATGCAGAAACAGATATTGTACTTTTCTTGATTTTCAGAATCGGTTTAATAAAGTCTGCCGTATTGTCTTCCGGTTTGTCCACCGGCCACTTGCCGATAGCTTCCGAACTTTCAAGACCTGAAATCCGGCGCACATCCGTATCTGCCATATGACCTTGCAGTTTGTTCCTGTATGGACATAATATATATCCGTTTTTCTGTCACATATTTTTTATATTCATTTCATTCCGCATGGTCTTTTCTCTTTTCTTTGGAAAGGGCTCTGCCCGAGAAATTCCATTTTTTCATCGAAAAAATAATAAGGAAGAGCAAGCAGGGTTCAGGCAAAGCCATGAACTAAATCACGCAGAGTCTTGATTATCAATTGATTACCGGATTTTTTGTAAATAGAATATTTATATTTAGTAAATTTTAACTAGGTAAGTATCTATTTTACAGACTTTTACATTGTAAACACAATATTTACAATGTAAAATTATTATATTGTAAATCAGAGCTTTACAATGTAGACATAATATTTACAAAAAAAATATGGTCTGAGTATAAAAACGTTATACTGCTTCCCACTTACATTTGCGGAAACCATATAAAAAATATGACTGCTTTGGAAAAAAAAATCAATACGACAATTCGGTTAACCGCAGATGTGAAACAGCATCTGGACGAAATGAAAGGAAGCGTGTCGGCCAGTGAATTCATTGAGACAATGCTGTCCTACTTTGAGCGGAATGGGGTGGATCCCCGAACATCAATCAACGGGAAGTTCAAGACACTGGAACTTCAGGGAATCGAACGGATCATCAAAATCATCCGTGCCATAGAAAAAGATAAGATTGACAAGCTGCTTCCTGCATCGGAAGCGCACAGTGATGATCTGCTGAAACAGGCAGACAAACAGGTCACCCAACTGAAAGCGGAAGTGGAACGCTTGAAAAAAGCAAGTGCTCCTGACGTGGTAGGTAGAAACAAATTGGGACAGGTTGTCAGGCTGCTGGAAAACGCTTTCGACCAGAAGAACTTCAAGAAGGCGGAAAAAGGAACAGATTATTTTGTCGCACCGGTTTATCTGGAAATGTTGTTATATAAAGTAAAGGAAATATGCTCATAAAACAGGTAATGGCCCGTCCTGTACCGGCTCATCCGAAGTGGAAATACAGTTTGAACAGAGAAAGTATGATATTTTTTTTTCACAAGAAAATATTATATGGCGCCAATGTGGTTTATGCGGAAGGCTGGCAACAATCAAAAAAAAGAATGGCATATTCTACCATATTTCCAGCAATCCTTTACAGAATGAAGTGTCCATATAGTCCGGCGAATTATCTGAAAGGGGATTATGAAGTTCGGGCTGTCACCATGAAGGAACAGAGGACGACAGGCGGTGAGTTGAAAAAAATGCAGTATCATACATGAATCTGTATTCAAGAAATTTCAATAGGAACCTTATGATTATTATCAGAACTAAATCCAGGTGGAATGTTTGTAAAGGTACATAAACCGGTCAATACACCCTGTGTATGCGACAACAAGGATAGGTGCCGGGCACTGGTGGAATATCTGTTGAAGGAAAGTCTTGAAGACAAACCTTATTATGACACTTTCTTCTCCCATGAGGAGGATTATGTACCACCGGTGACGGTCATGCAAAAGATTGACAGCAACCATAAGAAGCTGATGAAAGGAGATGATAAATTCTATATGCTGTCCATCAATCCCTCACAGGATGAAGCGGCTCATCTGATCCGGAAGGTTACAGGAAAGCAGGTGACGGAATTTGAACAGCTCACCGTGGAGGAACAGGAAAAAGTCATTCATGAGTTGAAGAATTACTCCCGGAACTGTATGGACCTGTATGCGGAGAATTTTCGCAGAGAGAAGATAAAATCAGGAAAGGATCTTGTTTATTTTGGGAGGGTGGAAACGGAACGCTACTACAGGAACAGTGATGAGGAAGTGAAGGAGGGACAGGCAAAGTCAGGGGACAGGAAACCCGGGCTACAGCTTCATGTACATATCATCGTGTCACGGAACGATGTGACACAAACAGTAAGACTTTCACCATTAGCAAGAAGCAAAGGTTCATTTAATGAACTAAACGGTAAGAAAGTCATGGTGGGCTTCGAACACATGGAGTGGAAATCCCGGTGTGCGGACCGGTTCATCAGTATGTATGGTTACAAGGCCACACACAAGTATTACGAGGACGGCAGGGAACATACCTACCATTATGTTCCGGGAAAGAACGAGGCGATGAGCATGGCCAAATCCGCCATCCTGCAGAAAGAATTCAGAAACGAGAGGAAGATGCTGGATGTGTCTTACCGGATGTTCCGTTTCATGGTGAATCCGAAACAGGCTCTCATAGCGGAAGCTAAAAGACTGGTAAAGGATGCGTTTACTGGAAAAATCTAAATCAATTTATGAATATGGATCATATGTTTATTATGAAACTGGCAGCCCTGCTTTTTGGCGGCGGCATTGCCAGCTGTCTGTTTCCGGGAAAA
>ERZ791785.382-NODE-382-length-40380-cov-73.242009_pt1 | contig 40380 bp, 32 predicted proteins | sample MGYA00509947_ERZ791785 | MGnify/ENA primary metagenome ERZ791785 (study PRJEB30046, sample SAMN00791982) | human gut metagenome | study: EMG produced TPA metagenomics assembly of the A metagenome-wide association study of gut microbiota in type 2... | reverse complement strand
CGGGGCTATTTGATTAATTGTTTAACTCGTCCCATTTTAACGGGACACTAATGTTGATGATTATATTTTTGATGGTGTCTATTTGCTGTTTGCGGAAGATGGTGTTAATGTTGTGGATGAAGATGGACATCCCAATTTGCAATATGTATATGGCAAATTTTGGTTGAATAATCATGCACACATAATGCAGGGAAATGATATAGTATCAACGGAATATCTTTATTTAGCATTAAAAGAATCTATAGTAATCCACTTGGTTACAGGTGCAGCTCAACCTAAAATTAATCAAGAAAATATGTCAACCATTCCTATTATTGTACCTCCTCAAATTGTGATGCAACAATTTAATCAGAAGATATGCTTAATTTTTAATTATAAAAAATTGAAAGAGACGGAAAATATTGAATTAATTAGATTACAATCTTTGCTTTTGGCAAAGATGAGGCAATAAACCAATATATTTATGCAGAAAAATTATGTTTCACCTGATTACATGAAAGACTCTTTTACCTGTCCACATTGTGGAACTCTTTCATTGATGAATTATGTAAAGGTAAATTATTTTAGAGGGAAATATCAGAATACAACTGACAAATACAATGGGACAGGTACTAATTGGATATTTATAGCAACATGTCAGAATTGTAAAAAACAGATTGTTTGGATTGATAAGATTTATGTTTATCCTGATATTATAGCCGAGGAAGCGAATTCAGATATGCCTGATTCTGTAAAACAACTATATAATGAAGCTGGTTTAATTTATAATAAATCACCAAGGGCTGCTTGTGCATTATTGCGTCTTGCTATTGATAGATTGTGTAATGAATTGGGAGAAACAGACCGTGATATTAATAAAAACATTGGAGCTTTAGTAAAAAAGGGATTACCTGAAACGGTACAAAAAGCCTTGGATGTAGTTCGCGTTGTTGGGAATAAAGCTGTTCATCCAGGGCAAATAGCATTTGATGTTGATGACAAAAATACGGCAATCATGCTTATGCGATTATTAAATATCATTGTAGAACGAATGATTACAGAACCTAAAGAAATAGATTCACTTTATCAAGGATTACCTGAATCCGTTAAAAACGCAGTAGAAAACCGAGATAAAAAATAAGAAGTTTATGGATAATTCTGTTTTAGATTTAGTAAAGGGAACGCCTAATATATTAGGACAAATTTATACAGATCTTGCTCAACCAAGTGTAAAAGCAGTTGGTCAAGCATTAGGTACAGTATTTGAATTCAGTACCTCTTTTTTATTACCTGTAAAGTTATTAAATGAAAAGTTTAAACTCAATTTTAAAAAACGAATTACAGAATATGAAAAGAAACTAGAAGAAGTTCCAGAGGAAAAACGTTGTGAGGTTCACCCACAAATTGGTACACCCATTATTGAAAAGTTATCATATACAACAAATGATGAAATTGCAGATTTATTTACAACACTATTGGCTAATGCATCTAATATTGATATGGTAAATACTGCTCATCCTTCTTTTGTTGCGATGATAGAAAGATTATCACCTGATGAAGCCAGAATTATTAAATATTTAAAAGGAAGAAATGATATACAATATTGTGATTTTATGGGATATAGTTTAGATGGTAAAGGGTACATAGATATACGATATCACCAAACTCTTTTACCACAATACGTGCATTTGGATTTTCCACAAAATGTAAATGCATATTTAGCAAACCTTGTAAGTTTAGGTGTCTTGTTCGATATGGCAGGTACATATCGTATTGATGAAACGGTTTATAATGAGATAAAACGTGTTTATGGTTTTGAATTATTAAAAGAACAATTAGTTCCTAAATCTTATAAAAAGATTGAAGCTGAAAAAAGTTATTATCAAATAACAGATTTCGGAAAACTTTTTATTCAATTTTGGAATAACTTTCTTAGTTCCTTATAATAAGGACTTTGGGAGGATTACCCGATTTTTAGGTAATGATTTGGCAACTGTGCTATTTGCAGCGTTCTGCTATGAATTGCGTTCAAATAACTCTTTATGATACAAAGGTAATATAATTGTTTAATATGCCATTACTATCCCCCTCAAAAAAATACTTATTCGCTACTCGTGTTTTATATACGACTAATCTATTCTCATTGAGTTAATAAATGAAACCGGAATATCATCCTCCTTATAGTAGATACCTCTTAATATGTGACCATCTCTAAGTAATGATTTAGCTTCGTAACAATTCCCTTTCTCTTTAATGAAATCCTCAGAGTAGAAATTTAAGATTATATGCCGATATATTTCTGAAAACGTCTCTACAATGAATTCTTTATTATTGCTCGAAATAGTATTATAACCTTCAGGAGTAAAGTGCTTAAATACATGGAAAATTCCCCCTTGGAAAACATTACCTGAGTTGATGTTACGACAAAGGTCTAATCGCAAAATTCGGTTTGAGATAGTCTCATCATCTTCAATTTTGAAAACATAAGCCATTGTTTCTCCGCGAATATAATCAAAGAATTCTCTATCTGAATATTCTCTTAATAAATGATTCTTATCATACTCTTTTATAGCACGAATAATATTCCAATCATTCCCCGTACCAAAATATTCAGGGAATCTATCAACTATTTTGGGATATTCACGTTGTATAATAAGGCGTTCAAATGCAGGACTTGGTACTAGAATGAATCTATATTCCTTATGATTATTACTATATGACAATAGTCGCCAACTGTTTGGATGAACTTTAGCTAGACAAAAATCCTTATTCTCATGTCGCATAAGAATAAGTGAAATTTCTTCCATCCGTTCTTGAACTTCCAATGTTACTTTGTCAAATACAGCCATGTCTATAGATTGCTTATTGATTCTATACGTTATTAGTCAGTATTCCACAATGCATCATAATCGCCCTCGTATGCATCCATTTTATCATATACTGGATGATAATTGCTATCTTCATAAGAACGAGGAGCTTCTACTGATTCAATTGATGGAGATTGCCATCTGCTTGGAATTTCCTTTGATAATGAAAGATAGTGTATTTGCCTATAACCTCTTTCATCCTTTCCCTCCTTTTGCGTTTCCACTAAAATACAATCGGATTTTGTTCCATAAAAAGGGTAAATTTTATAGTAGCTTTCAGTTCCTCTTACTATATTTCCTTTTACATCTATAATTGCCCTATATGTTTTACTCCAAGAGTTTTCATATTTCGTACAAACTAATGCATGATGGGTGTCATATCCCCATATTTTTAGATATTTCCCAAACGGAACTATTGTTTCGTTTGTAATAATATTGATAACGCCCCATTTATTTTCGGTATTCTTAACCACAAAAACAGCATCATTTGCATTTGTTGGAGGTATTATCTCTTTATAATCAATCGGAAGCAACACTTTACAATCTTCATCCACAACTCCTACTAAATTATTTACTCTTACCAAAAAGAAATGTGTTGTTACTAATGCACCACTTTTATTAAATCTTTCATGTGCTCCTGCATATGCAAAATCATCTATTTTTTCATAAAATAAAGATGCTATATCTGTCTTTTGTCTGTTGAATATGCAATCAAAAATCAATTGATAAATATTCAAGTCTTTATGAGTATAATGAGAATATACACTACCAGTAAAACTACCTATGAACTTTTTAACTTCAATCATAATACAGAGGTTTATCTTCCAAACAATAGTAAAAAGTATAACTCATCAACATCCAACAAAACATATCTAATTAACTATTTAGATATAATCAAGCGGCTCTATTGCATTATTTTTTACGGCGTTTTCAAAATCAACATCATAAATAGTCTTGTCCAAAATCCAATTTAATACACCTATACCTAAAAGCACTAAAAAATATAGCAAAACAAGAAATCCTAAAAATCCGAGAATAGAGCCATCAAGATTTCCAAAATAATGGATTCCATACAAGATGGTAGATAAGGCTAATATAGAACTGTACAATATCGTTTTAGTCCTTTTTTTACGTTTATAGCATTTAGCGCAAAATCTCACTTTATAGTAAGAATCTTGATAGGTGCGAGTGACTATTCGACCACTAATTTTTGTACTAACATGTTTAGACGATGCTAAAATTTTCTCAACCTTAGCATCTGTTATATTATGTTCTTTGCCACAATAAGGACATATAAATGTTGTAGGAGGTAATTTGATGTTGGCAAAAGCCTCGGATAATCTTGACAAACTTTCCAAATCCATAATACTTAATTTATTTGCAAAATTACAAAAAATCCGTGATACGGCATACCATTATCACGGACTTTATTTTGATTTACAGCCTAATACCTTTATCTTGTTTCCTTGTAGGTACTCCCAATGCTTTCATAAACTCGTCTTTCTTTCGTCTGAACCAACTGACATGCGAAACACCATCTATCTTGAAATCAAACTTTCCTTCTGTGTCCTGTTTGATGGAGCAAACAGCACCATCTGTCCTAAAGTATTGGTTAAACTCACGTGAATACAATTCGCCTTTAATGGAAACATCCTTGAAAGTGCATAGTTTTCTAATAACGGCATCGCCAAAGTTCAGCGTATCACGCAAGAACTTAATTGTCGGCATCAGCTTTTCCACATAGGGGAAGTAACGTTTGACAAAATCCACAAATTCGGACAGCTTGCTGTTCTGCTGCTCATAAGCGGTTTTTATCTCCTGTATCTGCTTGGTTTGTTGCTGTTCCCTCTGTCGGGCTTCTTCTTCAAGTTCAAGGATGCGGTCTTGCAAATCATCGTTTCTGCGCTCCAATGCTTTCATTTTTCCGCCCCCGAAAAAAGAACCGACACTTTCAGCTATGTTGGTCGCTGCGGTCGTGGCTGCGCCTTTCAGTTTCTCGGTCTGTACCTCTTTCTTGGCTCGTTTGAGTTCCTCCTGTGCCGTTTCTTTCCGCTGCTGTAAGTCCACCACTTCCGCTTTAAGACTGTCGGCAAGCCTTTGGGTGTCCCGATAATACTGTGTCGTGGACTTGTGGCGAGCCTGTGAACCGTCTATGCCTCGTTGCAGGCCGTACTTCGCCATCGCAACGGCATAGCTGTCTTGGTAGGATTTCAGTTTCAACCGTGTCATGATGTCATCGGCACAAAGCCTTACGGTGTCGGCAGGTTTCTTGCGGTAGCGTTTCTTCGCCTGTTCCTCCCGTTTCCTGCGCTTGCGTTCTCCCTTGACTATCGGAACGAGTGTGACGTGTATGTGCGGTGTTTCCTCGTCCCTGTGCAGATGCGCTGCCACTATGTTCTCCTTGCCGAACAGGTCGGCAAAGTACCTTATGTTATCGGCACACCATTCGTCAAGTCTGCCTTCCTTTTCGATGCGCTCCATGTCTTCATGTGTTCCCGATACATTGATGCGGATTGCCCGTACTTGGTTATTACCGATTTTGCGTGTCAGTCCCGCTTCCTCCAATCGTCTTTGGATGGCGGCGGAACGGTCTTTTATCCCATCGGGGTATGTGATGAGTTTTCGGTTAAGATGTGTGCGTGTTGGGGCAGCGTTCTTCGGAATGATGAAACGCTCGATGTGGGCGGTCGTTCCGCTGTCGGAACCATGCGCCTTTTCCATGTGTAATACTACGAATCCCATATATAATTTTCCTTTCTTGTTTACTTGTTGAACATCGTTTGATTATCGCTCATGTACGGCTGTTGCCGTTGGCTTCGGAGAGTCCAGAGAGGTGCAACCTCTTTGGCTTATTGGGGAATTTTCAGCGTTGCCCTGCAATGCGGCTCGGACAAATTCCCTAATAAGCTACGGTATTTTCCATCGGTAAATACCCGTGCCGCTGCGAGCCTGTTTCCTCTACATTTTCAGCCCTCGCTTTTTCGGTGGCTGTATCATCCGTCTTACGGATTGGACTTGCTTCTTCTCTGTCATCGGTTCTGCCGATTGGGGCAAGGGCTTGCCACACAGGTAATCGTTCAGGTCTTTGTACCCGTTGTAGTTGTCGGAGAAGTCCCGGATACGCCCGCTAAACTCTCTTGCCAACTCCAAGTAGGCATTTCTTCCTGCCTCGTCATTGTCAAGCAGGCAGTGGATGCGCCCGTACCCGTGCAATACATCTATGGCTTTGGAAACATTGGCAACCGAATTGAGGATGACGTAATCCTGCCCGTCAAGGTTGGGCATGGTCGGGCAGTTCCTCATCCGCAACGTGAGGAATGACAGGTAATCCATCATGCCCTCGAACACGAGGCACTTCTCTCTCGGTTCTCCCTGCTGACGGATATGGCTGATGTCCTTCGGTGCGATGCAGCCTTTGAAGAAACGGTTACGCACCTCATATCCTCCCGCCACATTCGGGAAGCCGATGGCGAAATAGGGTTTGCCGTTATGGATGAAATGCAGTTCCCGACATTCCGGTATCGCCAATGCAGTGTCTATACCCCGTTCCTGCAAATAATTGAATAATGCCGGATGGGTAAGTTCTCCCACCTCCAACTGTTGGAAACTCGGTTCGGATGCCTGCTGGCGAAAAGAGAAAGATACGGGACGGATGTGCGGTGTTCGCTCCGCTATCTTGCCAAGCAGATAAAGCACATAGTCGGACACATATAGTTCCTCTGCCAATGCGATGATGTTGCCGCCTTTGCCGAGTCCGAAATCGTACCATCGGTTGAGTTCGGTGTTTACCTTGAACGATGCGTCTGTTTCTTCTCTCAACGGTGATTTATACCAAAGGCTGCTACCTTGTTGCTTGATGGGCGTATAGCCCAAACTTTGCAGGTAATCTGCTATTCTGATTTGTTTTGCTTCCTGTATATTCATGATTTCTGTAGGATTTAATTGTTATGGTGAAAACGATAATTTGATGATTGAACGATATAAATACCTGTATCGCAGCTATATATCCATTCATCATTTCCTCATCAAAACTACCTGCCAAAAGAGAAAATCATCATTGGCGGTGTCCTATATGGTATATCCGCCTTGTTTTCTCTTTTCATCAGTAATCCTTTCTTGATGATGATTTGATGAGAGTATATATTATTGGTTTTCAATATAGTTATATCTCTATTCATCATTTCATCAAAATAATCAGAGTGTTTCCAAAAACTCTTTCGTGACGGTGTAATATCTCCCTGTAGTCTTGACGGGGGAGTAACGGTATTCACGGCTGCAACTCACTTGATAGGTGGTATAAGTGAGGGTATTGTGCGCAGGTGTCAATTTCCAGTACTCCTGCAAAACCTTTCTTACTTGGTGTCTCTCCGCTTTTATCTGCGATTGAGCCAACAAAAGAAGGATGTCGTTATAGCAGAACGAGAAGGTGTCCGTGCCGACACTCTCCATGATGTCAAGTATCAGTTCGTGCATCTCTATCTCCAATCGGTTGCGGTTGCTGCGGATTATCTTCTGCAAGGCTTCGGTATGCAGTAGCGATGGTGCATACCACATACGGCTTTCCTTTTTGGTGGATAGCTGTCTGTGTTGCAGAAAATGGAGAAAGGCGGGTATCTCTGCTTTCAGCTTTTGCAGGAAGTCGGTATCATCGGACTGCAAGCGGTCTATCTTGCGTACCCAGTAGCGTGTTTCACCTGCGTCTATGATTACGGGCAGATACTCGTTGTTGGAACATAGCACGAACTTGGCGAAGAACGCTATCTCGTCACGGTCTTTGCCTTTGGCTTCCACCTTATAGGATAGTGTGGTACTGAGATTCTTCAACCTCTCGCTGTCCTCCCTGCGGTTGAGCAATACCTCGTCCACCACGATAAGGAGTTTGCCAGCCCAATCGGAATTGAACTGACTGCGGAAGTCCTCGTTGGTGTTAAAGGTTACATTATTCTGAAAAAGGAGTTTCAGAAAATTCAGGAACGTGCTTTTGCCTGTGTTGCGTTCCTCCGACACCAACAGCAGGATAGGCAACTTTTGGATGGGTTGCAGGTAAAGCAGTTGCAGATAGTCCATCCCCAACTCGTATTGCTCCCCGAAGATGTGGCACACCAACGATTGAATATGCGAAAAATCGCCCTCCTTTGGTACATGGTCTATCGGTTCATAGAGGTTAAGGAACTGGCCTATGATGGGGCGGTAGTTCAGATGTTCGGGTACGGTGCAGAAACCGTCATACTTGGGAACGCTGCCGATGTAGTCCTTGCCGTAGTCTTGGCGCAAGGTCTCGTTGTTCCACACGATGCGTTTCTTTACATACCCTCCGTTAAGTTTGGGCTGCTCCACAATCTTGTAGAGCGTTGTTCCAACTCGGATGAATTCTTCCTTTGCCATGCCGCCATCCGATGGCGGTCTGTGGCTGTCTTGTTGTTTGTTAGCTGACATAATCAAATGGTTTTAAGTTTGAAAAATACCAGCTACAAAAGTATAAGCATTTATCGGATAAGTTGTTACGCAAAACGCAGCAGAATAGTGACAAATAACCCCCGAAACAAAAACTTTCAATGGATTGGGGCGGAAATCGGGCTGGACAAACAAAAAATTCCCGAAAAACGAATTGTTGGATTACGCCTTTCGGGAGAAAAATCAGAGCATCTGTCGTTCTGTCGTATTGTTGTACTGACTTATTGAATTACTGACTTAACGGGTGAATTATGTCAGTCATTCATCTACGAGAAGTATTCGGCTTTGGATATGCCTTTGGTGTTCAGCGAAAAGAAGACGCTTGTTTTCTCTTTTCGCAAGTACAGTCTTTCAAGAACGGCATTGCGCACCTGCTTCGCCCCGTATGTACCGATACGGAACGCAAGGGCAATAACCGTTTCAAGGCTGTAAACCTCCATGCTGCACCTGTCGGATATTCGGATGGTGCGCTTTATCTCATACTCGTTCAGAACTCCACACTTGCAAAGTGCCTTTATCCCTGCCTTGACGGTCGGGGTGGTTACTCCGAACAAATCGCAAAGCTCCCACTCGCTCATGGAGGTTGCCTGTATATCGGTCGGCAGGACTACTTTCCCGTACTCGTCTATACTGATGATGTTCCTTTCCATATCCTATGCCATTTGGGTGTTTCCGAACGATTGGTTTAACTTATCTCCGAACATGGTCAGGTCGTGGTCTATCTTTTGCGTGGTTATCTTCGCATAAAGTTGGGTCGTGACAATGTTCGTATGTCCCAATACACGGCTGACACTTTCAATCGGCATACCTTTACTGAGGGCAAGGGTGGCGAACCCATGTCTTGAGCAATGGAATGAAATTGCTTTCGTGATACCACACTCTTTTATCATCTTTTTCAGCGGTTTGCAGATAGACCAATAGTTCAGATTGGGGAATACCGATTTATCTGTTTGGTACGGCTCGTAACGCTTGATAATCTGCAAAGGAATATCAAGCAGTTTTACTTGGAACGGAATTTTTGTCTTGTGCCGTTTGGATATAATCCACTTCTCTCCGTTTACCTCCACGATGTCATCGGTAGTCAGTTCTTTTATATCCACGAATGAGAGTGCCGTGAAGCTGGCGAACACGAAGATGTCACGGATATAGGACAGCTTGCTGTCCGCAAACTCGTGTGTCATCAGTGTTTTCAGCTCGTCTTCCGTCAGATACTCACGTTCCTTGATGTTGGGGCTGATGTGGAACTGCGCAAAGGGATTTCTTGGGATAAGACCGTTGAAGTGCGCACGCATCACCACACCTTTCAGCCACATGCAGTTTGTCCAGATGCTTCCATTCTGCAATCCTCTGTCAGTGGATAGGAACACGGCAAACTCCTTGATGAAGTCGGGAGTAAGTTCAAGCATGGACAGGTCGCTGCGCTTGTAGTTCGCCTTGATGAACGCTGCCACATGGTTTCTTGCCCGAACCCTTGCCAAATAAGTTCCCTTGACACGGTCTGTACCCACACGCTTTTGGAAAGTGGCGTTATCCTTGTCAAACGCTCCGAGCAGTGTTTCATACTCGCTGCCTATGCCCTGATAGGCATTGCGCACCATTTCTGCCGTAACGTATGCCTCACGGTCTGAAATGCGCTGGTAGTGTTTGATGATTTGCGCCTTGATGTTATCCAAAGCGAGGTTGATTTCCCTCGCTTCGGAACTCTTGCCTTTGGCTCGGTTGCCTTTCGCATCCCAAAGGGCTTTCGGGATGGTCCGCTTGCAGCTGAACTGTGCCACCGAACCGTTGATTGTCACTCGTCCCATGATGGGGACAATACCGTTTTTCTCCTTGCTGCCGTTTACGTAAAACAGCACTTTGAACGTACTTCTTGCCATACTCGTTTTTTGTTTGCAAAGTTAAATATCAACGAGTTATACCTTGATACGCAAATCGGTGACAAACGGTGCAAAAGCATCCTACCTCTGTTAAATCTTACCTTTTCTCGGGTAACGATTTGAAAACCGTTCTCTTTCTATATTCTGCTTTTTATTGCGTTTTACGCTTTTTTCATCTTGTCATCGTTTGTCACCGTAACGACATTGATGTTAAGACGTTTAGCGTCATTTCTCCCATTTTTCGAGGTTATTCCAGCATTTTTATATAAGCTTGTATTAAATAATGCAATCCTATGTCACACTTCAACGAACATACCCTCGAACTCTCCATCATGGAGCTATTCCAGCAGGAAGACTACATCTATACCAGCGGAGAAGAAATTCATAAAGAAGCAGATGAAGTATTGCTGCGCGATGATATGCGTACGTATCTTCGTAACCGCTATCGAGAGGCTGGTATCACTCCTCTTGAAATAGAAAGTGTATTGGCAAGGCTGACAGCCAATGTAGGGTGGTCTTTGTATGACAATAATGCACAGACCTATCGGCTGATGACCGAAGGGTTTTCGTTGAAGCGTGAAGATGCTGCCTTGCCCGATTTGTTTATCGAACCGATAGACTTTAGCGAGGAAGGAAGAGACAATAATCTGTTCCGTGTGGTCAATCAGTTGGAAATAAAAGGAACCGAGAAGCGTATTCCTGACGGTATTGTATATGTGAATGGTTTGCCGGTAGTAGTGCTGGAATTTAAAAGTGCAGTAAAAGAAGATACTACTATTATGGATGCCTATACACAGCTCACCGTGCGTTATCGTCGTGATATTCCTGAACTGTTCAAATATAATGCGTTCGTAGTAATCAGCGATGGGGTAAACAATAAGTATGGGTCGTTGTTTTCGCCTTACGATTTCTTTTATACCTGGCGAAAGGTGGAGGCGAACGACAAGGCAACCGATGGCATCAACTCTTTGCTGACAATGGTCAAAGGTTTGTTTCGCAAAGAAAGGTTATTGAGTGTAATCAAGGATTTTGTGTTCTTCCCCGATTCGTCGAAGAATGAGAAGAAGGTAGTTTGCCGTTATCCTCAGTTTTTTGCCACTCACAAGTTGTTTGAGAATATTCGCTTACATTCCAAACTTCGGGAAGGGGGCGATGGGAAAGGCGGTACCTACTTTGGAGCTACCGGATGTGGAAAGAGCATCACCATGCTGTTTCTTAGTAGGATGCTGATGCGTAGCCGGGAGTTTGCCAGTCCTACAATTGTCCTGATAACCGACCGTACAGACTTGGACGACCAGCTTTCCAAGTTGTTTGGTACAGCTAAAAATTTTATTGGTGATGAATGTGTGATAGATGTGGAGAGCAGGGACAAGCTGCGTGAGTATCTGACCGGACGGACAAGTGGCGGTGTGTTTCTTACTACCATCCATAAGTTTACGGAAGATACACGTCTCTTGTCGAAAAGGGCGAATATTATTTGTATCTCCGACGAGGCCCATCGTTCGCAGACCAATCTGGCTATGCAAGTGAAGCAGACCGAGAAGGGAGTGAGACGAAATTTCGGTTTTGCTAAATACTTGCATGATTCATTGCCTAATGCCACGTATGTGGGCTTTACAGGAACTCCGATTGATGCAACGATAGAGGTGTTTGGCGAAGTGGTGGATGCTTATACCATGACAGAATCGGTTACTGATGGTATTACCCGTCGTATTGTGTATGAGGGGCGTGCAGCAAAAGTGTTGCTTGATAATAAAAAATTGCAAGAGATAGAGAAGTATTATGCGCAGTGTGCAGAAGAAGGGGCTAATGAGTATCAGATAGAAGAAAGTAAGAAAGCGGTGACCAAGATGGAGCGTATCTTGGGTGATGCTGATCGTTTGCAGGCGGTGGCCGAAGATTTCATTGCGCATTATGAGAAGCGAGTGGAAGAGGGAAGTACGGTAGAAGGTAAGGCTATGTTTGTGTGCTCTAACCGTACGATAGCTTTTTCCTTGTATAAGAAAATTGCGCTTCTACGGCCTGAATGGGTGAAGAAACCTGGTGAAGAGAAGCAGGGAATGGATGAACTGCAGGCTGCAGACATGTATGTGCTTTATGGCAATCAAGGGCTTCCTATTGAAAAGATGAAGCTAATCATGACCCGAAGCAAGGATGATGAGCCGGAACTTTATTCATTGTTGGGAGCGGACGATGACCGTCGGGCTTGGGCAGAAGAATATAAAAAGCCTAAATCGAACTTTAAAATAGCCATTGTGGTAGATATGTGGACGACGGGCTTTGATGTGGACTGCCTGGACACGATGTACATTGACAAACCTTTGCAGCAACATACGCTGGTGCAGACTATTTCGCGTGTGAACAGGGTGTATCCGGGAAAGGAAAAAGGTTTGGTGGTGGACTATATCGGTATTAAAAGTAATATGAATGTAGCCTTGAAACGCTACGCACAAGGGGACGATAATTCGGATTCGGTGGAAAATATCGGGCAGTCTGTGGCAATGGTGAAAGATGAGCTGGATATTATCCGGCGGTTATTCGGGAGTTTTGACTATTCCGTGTTTTCTACGGGGACACCGCTGGAGCAATTGGACTGCCTGAATAAGGGGGCTGAATTAATGCAGCGCACCAAGGAACAGGAGAACTTATTCATGGGTCATGCCAGAAAACTGAAATCGACATTCAATCTGTGTAGCAACAGTGAGGAGATAAGCTATGCCGAGCGTGAGGAAATACACTATTTTTGTGGGGTACGGTCTATTATCTATAAGCTGACAACTGGAGATACGCCGGACATTTCTCAAATGAACAGGCGGGTTGGTGAGATGATAGAAGAGGCAATACAGTCGGAAGGTGTGGAAGAAATCATTCAGATAGGCAATGACAAGGAGAACCTGGACGTGTTAAGTGAAGAATACATGGAACGATTGGGTAAACTGAAGCTGCCTAATACGAAAGTGAAGCTGATGGAACGGCTCTTGAAAACTGTCATTACAGAGTTCAAGAAAGTGAACAAGGCTAAAGGAGTGGATTTTTCCAAACGCCTGAGTGCTTTGGTTGAAAAGTATAATGAACGTAGGGACAGTGCGATTTTTGCAGATGAGGTACTGACCGAAGTGGCTAATCAGATGGTCGATTTATTAAAGGAACTGAACAAAGAAAAGAAGTCATTCCAGAATTTAGGTATCAGCTACGAGGAAAAAGCGTTTTATGATATTCTTAAGTCTATTGCGAAACAATTTGGTTTTGAGTATCCTGAAGAGAAATTACTGAAACTGGCTGCTGAAATAAAGACAATTGTGGCTGATAAATCAAAATATACAGACTGGTCTACTCGTGATGACATAAAGGCAGAACTGAAAATGGACCTGATTCTGATACTGGCGGAATATGGTTATCCTCCTGTGACGAATGACGAGGTGTTTAAGGAAATTCTGGAGCAGGCGGAGAATTTCAAGAAATATAATGGATAAAACAGAAGTCCGCCTGTATCCATCTTATCCAATTTTACCGTAAATTTGCCGCGCATTTTGAAGAAGGTAAAAAATGGATAACAGTGTGACTAAAAAACGTGCCCAAAGCAATGAGATAGATATGCTGAACGGGCCGTTGTTCAAGAAAATTTTGCTGTTTGCTCTTCCGTTGGCAGCCAGCAGTTTGTTACAGGAACTTTTTAATTCGGTGGATGTGGCAGTAGTGGGCCACTTCGTAGGAAGCAGGGCGCTGGCAGCCGTGGGAAGTAATGCGCCCGTCATCGGGTTATTGATAAACCTGTTTATGGGTGTTTCCATGGGAGCCTGTGCCATTATCTCGAACCACATCGGGCAGCAGGACGACAGGAGCATACGCAATGCCATCAGTACGGTGCAGTTGGTGGCACTTCTCAGCGGATTCTTTTTGCTGGTGTTGGGGCAGGTGGCTGCCCGGCCGATTCTGACATGGATGGGCACTCCACCGGATGTGCTGGATGAGGCGGTGACTTACCTGCGTATTTATTTTCTGGGAATGCCTTTTATCATGGCATTTAATTTCGGTGCCGCCATTTTGCGGAGTATGGGCGATACGCGGCGTCCGCTGTATATCCTGGTCATGGCCGGTGTGGTCAATACCTTGCTGAACCTGCTGTTCGTGATAGGCTTCGGCATGGGAGTGGCAGGAGTGGCTGTAGCTACGGGCATAGCCAATGCGGTCAGTGCCACTTTAATCATTCGTTTGCTGCGTAAGGAGAAAGAACCTTTCCGGTTGCATTTCGACAAGATGAAGATTCATGGGGTGGAGTTGAGCCGTATGCTGCGCATCGGAGTGCCGGCTGGAGTGCAGGGCATGATTTTCTCCATTTCGAATGTGGTGGTGCAGTCGTCTATCAACAGCTACGGAGCCGATGCGATTGCTGGTTCGTCGGCTGCGCTCAACTTTGAGTATTATTGTTATTTCATTATTCAGGGATTTAACGGGGCAGCCATCAGCTTCATTGCCCAGAACTATGGGGCCGGAAGAATGGACCGGGTACATCGGGTGTTCTGGATTTGCATGGGCTCAAGTCTGGCTTTCTGTGCAGCCTTCAACTGGCTTTTTGCCTGGCAGGATGATTTCTTCCTGGGCTTCTTTTCGGATGTGCCGATGGTGCATCATTTCGGGGCTATCCGTATGCACATTGTGCTGGCTTGTCAGTTTATTGCCAGCAGTTACGAGATTGCCGGTTCGTCGTTGCGCGGAATGGGAAAGTCACTGACTCCGGCCGTGCTCACGGTGTTTGGAACCTGCCTGTTGCGTATTGTCTGGGTGTATGGGGTATCGCCGGTGTGGAGAGGATACGATGTGTTGATGATGGTGTATCCGGTGTCGTGGGTGGTTACCGGATTGCTGGTGCTTACGGCTTACTGGTTGTTTATCCGGAAAAAGAGATTGGCTTTGAACTAAAAAGAAATAACCCCAGTTTACGCTGGGGCTATTTGCTATACTAAAGGATGAGTGTGTTTCTTATTCCCACTCGATGGTGGCTGGTGGTTTTGACGAGATGTCATAGCAAACGCGGTTCACGCCTTTTACTTTGTTGATGATGTCGTTCGAAACCTTAGCCATGAATTCGTAGGGCAGGTGAGCCCAGTCGGCTGTCATGGCATCTGTACTTGTTACCGCACGCAGTGCTACGGCACGTTCGTAGGTACGTTCGTCGCCCATAACTCCTACGCTCTGTACCGGCAACAGGATTACGCCGGCCTGCCATACCTGATGGTACAGGGAAGTTTCGTTGCCGTTTTCATCTTTCACCTTCCAGTCGCGCAAGCCCTGGATAAAGATGTCGTCGGCATCCTGCAGGATACGTACTTTTTCACGAGTGATGTCGCCCAAGATACGTACAGCCAAGCCCGGACCCGGGAACGGATGACGGGTAATCAGGTGCTCAGGCATACCCAGTTCGCGACCTACGCGGCGTACTTCATCTTTGAACAGCAGACGCAAAGGTTCGCAGAGTTTCAGGTTCATCTTTTCCGGCAGACCACCTACGTTGTGGTGACTCTTGATAACGGTACCGGTGATAGACAATGACTCGATGCAGTCAGGATAGATAGTACCCTGTGCCAGCCATATCACATCCTGAATCTTATGTGCTTCTTCATCGAATACGTCGATAAAGCCTTTACCGATAATCTTACGTTTGCGTTCGGGTTCGGTTACACCAGCCAGCTCTGAGAAGAACTTTTCGCTGGCATCTACGCCGATTACGTTCAGACCAAGGCATTCATAGTCGTGCAATACGTTCTTGAATTCGTTCTTGCGAAGCATTCCGTGGTCTACGAAGATACAGGTCAGGTTCTTTCCGATGGCTTTGTTCAGCAATACGGCTGCTACTGATGAGTCAACGCCACCGCTCAGTCCTAACACTACCTTGTCGTTGCCAAGCTGTTGCTTCAGTTCGGCTACTGTGGTTTCAATGAAAGAAGCGGCACTCCAGTCCTGCTTTCCGCCACAGATGTCTACTACGAAGTTCTTCAGCAGCAAAGTTCCGTCTTCGCTGTGGAACACTTCCGGATGGAACTGTACGCCCCAGAGCTTTTCGTTCTTTGCCTGGTAAGCGGCGATGGCTACTTTGTCGGTAGAAGCGATGATTTCAAAGTTGTCGGGGATGGCAGTGATGGTGTCACCGTGGCTCATCCATACCTGAGAGTGTTCGCGGATGCCTTTCAGCAGCGGGTTCTGGTGGTCGAAAGTTGCCAGGTGTGCACGTCCGTATTCGCGGGTGTTAGCCGGCTCTACCTTTCCTCCGTTGGTGTACGACATGAACTGTGCACCATAGCAGATACCCAGGATAGGATATTTTCCGCGGATGTTGGTTAAATCAACTTTGAAAGCCTTCTCATCATACACTGAGAAAGGACTTCCCGACAAGATTACGCCGATAACCGACGGGTCATCGTGTGGAAACTTGTTGTAAGGAACAATTTCGCAATACATGTTCAGCTCGCGCACACGGCGGCCGATAAGCTGCGTGGTTTGTGAACCGAAGTCAAGAATAATAATTTTTTCCTGCATATTGTGTGTGATGTAAAATGTAATCTATGCGTGCAAAGGTACGCATATTTTTCCTAAATCCGATGTGGCCTTTGATTTTATTTGAGGCCGAAACCTGCCATTTGGAGCTTTGAAAGCCTTATGGTATGCTTTTTTTAAGTTTTATATGTAAATAAGTAAGGAATAAATTTGTACTTTTGTCGCCGTATGAGCAGAATTTTGGCAATAGATTATGGCAGAAAACGCACCGGAATTGCAGTGACCGATCCGATGCAGATTATAGCGAACGGGCTGACTACCGTGCCGACACATGAGCTGATGGATTTTTTACTGAAGTATGTGGCGCAGGAAAAGGTGGAACGCATCGTGGTGGGGCATCCCAAGCAGATGAACAATGAGGACTCCGAAAACATGAAGTATATCAAGCCGTTTGTGGCGCAGCTGAAAAAGAAACTGCCGGACATGCCGGTGGAACTGGTGGACGAACGGTTTACTTCTGTGCTGGCACATCAGGCGATGCTTGACGGCGGACTGAAGAAAAAGGCGCGTCAGGATAAGGCGCTGGTGGACGAAATCAGTGCCACGATTATTCTGCAATCTTATTTGGAATCGAGAAGAATGTAACTTAATAAATTTTTGAATAATATGATTTTACCTATTTATGTATACGGGCAGCCTGTATTGCGTCAGGAGGCTCAAGATATTACGTCAGATTATCCGGGCTTGAAAGAGCTGATTACAAATATGTTTGAAACGATGGACCGTGCCGACGGGGTGGGACTGGCTGCGCCTCAGGTGGGACTTCCTATCCGTGTGGTAGTGGTGAACCTGGATGTACTGTCGGATGATATGCCGGAGTTCAAGGATTTCAAGCGTACGTACATCAATCCGCATATTCTGGAAACAGGCGGTGAACTGGTTTCGATGGAAGAAGGCTGTCTGAGCTTGCCGGGTATCCACGAAAGTGTGAAGCGTCCGGACAAGATTCACGTGACTTACCTGGATGAAAACATGCAGCCGCACGATGAGTGGGTGGAAGGCTATCTGGCCCGTGTGATGCAGCATGAATTCGACCACCTGGATGGTACCATGTTTATCGATCATTTGTCGGCTTTGCGCAAACAGATGATTCGTGGCAAGCTGAACGGTATGGTGAATGGTAAAGCTCGTTGCTCTTATAAAGTGAAAACAGTGAAATGATCAAAAGAATCCTATACATATTATATATAGGTATGTTTTTCCCGGTGGTTGCCCTGTCGCAGATTAATACGGACAGGGTTATGACCATCGGGAAAAATGCACTTTATTTTGAGGATTATGTCCTCTCTATCCAGTATTTCAATCAGGTAATCGGGGCGAAACCGTATCTGGCTGAACCGTATTTTTATCGTGGACTGGCCAAGATGAACCTGGATGATTATCAGGGGGCGGAAACTGACTGTTCGCAGGCGCTGGAACGCAATCCTTTTGTGGTGAATGCGTATCAGATTCGCGGTATTTCCCGTATCCGTCAGCAGAATTATCAGGGGGCTATCCAGGATTACCGTAAGGCCCTGAAGATGGATCCGGAGAATATCAGTCTGTGGCATAACTTAGCTTTGTGCCGGATGCACGAGGAGGAATATGCGCAGGCACGTGCGGATTTGGATACGTTGATTCGTATCTCTCCGCGTTATACGGATGCGTACCTGATGCGTACGGAGGTGTCGTTGAAACAGAAGGATACACTGCAGGCCATGACGGATGCGGACAAGGCTATCGAGATGGACCGCTATAATCCGGATACATGGTCGTCGCGCGGTATGCTGTTCTTGCAACGCGGAAAGTATAAGGATGCGGAAACGGACTTGACAGAGGCAATTCGTCTGTCGGTGCGTAATGCGGGCGTGTATATCAACCGTGCACTGGCAAGATACCATCAGAATAACCTGAGAGGGGCGATGTCGGATTATGACCTGGCACTGGATGTAGACCGGAACAATTTTATCGGACACTATAACCGTGGTTTGCTTCGTGCACAGGTAGGGGATGACAACCGCGCGATTGAGGATTTTGACTTTGTGCTCAAGATGGAGCCGGACAACCTGATGGCTCGTTTCAACCGGGGCTTGCTGCGCGACCGTACGGGTGATTATCCCGGAGCTATCGAGGACTATTCGGCGGTGCTGGAAGAATATCCCAACTTCTTGGCTGGATACCAGTATCGTGCGCAGGCCAGAAGAAAGGTGGGCGACCTGAAAGGGGCGGATGCCGACGAATTTAAGGTGCTGAAAGCGCAGATTGAAGCGCAGAACGGTACGAAAAAGCAGACGGCTTCGAACGATAAGACGCGTAAGAAATCGGATAAGAACGTGGAAAACTACCGCAAGATTGTGGTGGCCGACAATGATTCGGAAGACGACCGTTACAAGACGGATTACCGTGGAAGGGTGCAGGACAAGAATATGACGATTTTGCCACAGCCGATGTTTGCCCTGAATTACTACGAGCGTCCGGAAGAGGTGAAGCGTCAGGTCAATTATTATAAAGGTATCGACGACCTGAATGCACGCAGGGTGCTTCCGCATCGTCTGCTGATTACGAATAATGAGGCTTCGTTGTCGGAAGAGCAGGTGAAGCAGCATTTTGCTTCCATTGATGAGCGGACGGCTGCCATTGTGAAGGAACCGGGTAATGTGTTGTATTATTATGCCCGTGCACTCGACTTCTATCTGGTGCAGGACTTTGACAATGCGTTGAAGGACCTGGATGAGGCTATCCGTTGTGACTCTACGTTCTTCCCGGCTTATTTCAGTCGTGCACTGATTTACTACAAACAGTTGGAATACCGCAAGCGCGACCGGAAGTTTGAAGTGGAAACGGTAGAGGAACAGAACCTGCAGGTGCGTTCGTATGATTATAATAAGGTGCGTGAAGATTTGGATCGTGTAATTGAACTGGCTCCCGATTTTGTGTATGCATATTATAACCGGGGTAATATTCTGGCAGTGATGAAAGACTATCGGGCTGCGTTGGTAGATTACAACAAGGCCATTGAACTGGATTCCCGTTTTGCGGATGCCTATTATAATCGCGGACTGACGAATATCTTCTTGGGTAACAACCGCCAGGGTATTCAGGATTTGAGTAAGGCTGGTGAACTGGGAATATTCTCGGCCTACAATATTATCAAGCGATTTACGACAATAGAGGAGAAATAATTGGATGCAATATTTTTCTTTAACTAAAAAGTTTATATTTTTGCGTCTCAATAACAGATTAATACAAAAAGACTATGGTTAAGATAACTTTTCCTGACGGCTCCGTTCGCGAGTATAACGAAGGAGTTACTGGTCTGCAGATTGCAGAAAGCATCAGTTCCCGTCTGGCACAGGATGTATTGGCTTGTGGGGTGAACGGTGAAACTGTGGATTTGAATCGTCCTATCAACGAAGATGCAAACTTCGTTCTTTATAAATGGGAAGACGAACAAGGAAAGCATGCCTTCTGGCATACAAGTGCACACTTGCTGGCTGAGGCATTGCAGGAATTGTATCCGGGTATTCAGTTCGGTATCGGTCCGGCTATCGAAAACGGATTCTATTATGACGTAGATCCGGGTGAGGCTGTGATCAAGGAAGGTGACCTGCCTGCCATTGAAAAGAAAATGGCTGAACTAGCTGCCAAGAAGGAAGAACTGGTTCGCCGGAGCATTTCAAAGGAAGATGCCTTGAAAATGTTTGGTGACAGAGGTGAGACTTACAAGTGTGAGCTGATTTCTGAATTGGAAGATGGTCACATCAGTACATACACTCAGGGTGCGTTTACCGACCTTTGTCGTGGTCCGCACTTGCTGTCTACTGCTCCGATTAAGGCTATTAAGCTGCTGTCAGTAGCTGGTGCTTACTGGAGAGGTCAGGAAGACCGCAAACAGATGACACGTATCTATGGTATCACTTTCCCGAAAAAGAAAATGCTGGATGAATATCTGGTAATGCTGGAAGAAGCCAAGAAACGTGACCACCGTAAGATTGGTAAGGAAATGGATTTGTTCATGTTCTCGGATACAGTCGGTAAGGGACTTCCGATGTGGTTGCCGAAAGGTACTGCCTTGCGTATCCGTCTGCAGGACTTCCTCCGTCGTATCCAGGCACGTTATGACTATCAGGAAGTAATGTGTCCGCCTATCGGTAACAAACTGTTGTATGTGACTTCAGGTCACTATGCAAAATATGGTAAAGATGCATTCCAGCCTATCCATACTCCGGAAGAAGGCGAAGAATACTTCTTGAAACCGATGAACTGTCCGCATCACTGTATGATTTACAAGAACTCTCCGCGTTCTTACCGTGACTTGCCGCTGCGTATTGCTGAATTCGGTACGGTATGTCGTTACGAGCAGAGTGGTGAGTTGCACGGATTGACTCGTGTACGTAGCTTTACACAGGATGATGCGCACATCTTCTGCCGTCCTGACCAGGTGAAAGATGAGTTCCTCCGCGTGATGGACATCATCTCTATCGTGTTCACTTCTATGGGTCTGGAAAACTTTGAAGCACAGATTTCTTTGCGTGACAAGGAAAACCGCGAAAAATACATCGGTAGCGATGAAAACTGGGAAAAGGCAGAACGGGCTATCGTGGAAGCTTGCGAAGAAAAGGGCTTGAAGGCGAAAGTGGAATATGGTGAAGCTGCATTCTACGGTCCGAAACTGGATTTCATGGTGAAGGATGCCATCGGTCGTCGCTGGCAGCTGGGTACCATTCAGGTGGACTACAACCTGCCGGAACGCTTCCAGTTGGAATACATGGGCTCAGATAACCAGAAACATCGTCCGGTAATGATTCACCGTGCTCCGTTCGGTTCAATGGAACGTTTCGTGGCTGTGCTGATTGAACACACTGCCGGCAAGTTCCCGTTGTGGCTGACTCCGGATCAGGTGGCTATCCTGCCTATCTCTGAGAAATTCAATGACTATGCCGATAAGGTACGCATGGAACTGAGAAAGTATGATGTACGTGCATTGGTAGATGACCGTAACGAAAAGATTGGCCGTAAGATTCGCGACAACGAAATGAAACGCATCCCTTACATGCTGATTGTGGGCGAAAAAGAAGCCGAAAATGGTGAAGTTGCCGTACGTAAGCAGGGTGAAGGAGACAAAGGAACCATGAAAATCGAAGAATTTGCAAAAAATATTGCAGAAGAAGTTCATAATATGATAAATAAATGGTAAATTTGCAGCCGTTTGCTGACAGAATCAAAATTCTGCGGCAAACGGACTTTAAAATAAATAATTTATAAATTCAAAAAACAAACAGGAAGACACTATTTTTAATGAAAAATGACACGTTAAAAGGGCAACACCGAATCAACGAACAGATTCGCGCCAAAGAAGTACGTATTGTGGGAGATGATATTGAATCGGCGGTATATCCGATTGCGCAGGCTTTGAAACTTGCGGAAGAACATGAAGCCGACTTGGTCGAAATTTCACCTAACGCAGTTCCTCCAGTTTGTCGAATTATAGATTATTCTAAATTCCTCTATCAGCTGAAAAAACGCGCAAAGGAACAGAAAGCTAAACAGGTGAAGGTAAACGTGAAGGAAATCCGTTTCGGACCTCAGACCGACGAACACGATTACAACTTCAAACTGAAACATGCCATCGGTTTCTTGCAGGATGGAGATAAGGTAAAAGCATACGTGTTCTTTAAAGGACGTTCCATTTTGTTCAAGGAACAGGGAGAAGTGCTCTTGCTCCGTTTTGCCAACGATTTGGAAGACTATGCAAAGGTAGAGCAGATGCCGTTGCTCGAAGGAAAGAGAATGACTATATCATTGTCTCCGAAAAAACCGGGAACTCCGAAAAAGGCTGCAAAACCAGAACCTGCGAAGGTGGTTGAAACCAAAGAATAAAAAAGAAAGTGCGTAACGCGCCGGTATAGTGCGTTACCATGTGAATAATAATAATTAAAATTTTAACAAGATGCCAAAGATCAAGACTAACTCCGGTGCTAAAAAAAGATTCGCTCTTACCGGAACAGGTAAAATCAAAAGAAAGCACGCTTTTCACAGTCACATTTTGACTAAGAAGACTAAAAAGCAGAAAAGAAACCTTTGCCACATGGGCTTAGTTGACAATGCTAACTTAGCTCAGGTAAAAGAACTTCTTTGCATGAAGTAATCTTAACAAAAGCGTAAAAACGTATCATTTTAAATTATTAACCGAATGCATTAGCCTCAAGTCCGATTGAGAATATATCGGCGCTATCATTCAAAAAAGAATTAAAACTATGCCAAGATCAGTAAATCACGTTGCTTCTAGAGCAAGAAGAAAGAAAATTTTAGGTTTAACCAGAGGTTATTTTGGTGCAAGAAAGAACGTTTGGACCGTTGCTAAGAATACTTGGGAAAAAGGTCTGACTTATGCATACCGTGACCGTAAGAACAAAAAACGTAACTTCCGCGCATTGTGGATTCAGCGTATTAACGCAGCTGCTCGTCTGGAAGGTATGTCTTACTCTAAGTTGATGGGTGCATTGCACAAAGCAGGTATTGAAATCAACCGTAAGGTGTTGGCTGACTTAGCCATGAACCACCCTGAAGCTTTCAAGGCTGTGGTTGCTAAAGCTAAAGCTGCTTAATCTCACCGGAAACGGAGACAATGTATAAAGGATGCCCTAAAAAAGGCATCCTTTTTTTGTTTGTTATGTTTGTATATTCAAATAATTGTTGTATATTTGTAATACAAAATTGAAGCCGTACTTGCAGAATCGGGAAACTCATCAAATCTAAAGAAATACCGAGACAAGCTTCTACTTCCAATGGCGGGCCACGCCTTCGGGTAGCATTTATGCCGGTGGATTACAAAGGAGGGGAGCACTCAAAACCTGTCATTCGGAGTTTCGTCACGCCTCGGGTACGGCTTCTCCTTTTTTAAAAAAGCGAAGAATCTTGGGTTTAATGAGTCAAGGTTCTTCGTTTTTTTATGAGTTTATTTTTGAAACATTGTTTACTTAGATAATATAGAACTATGAGGAAGCACATTTTAATGTCGTTATGTGCCGGCTCTCTTTTGTTGGGGGCTTGTGCTGGAAAAGGTGAGCAGAAAATGAGTGTGTCACACGAACCGGATACTTTATTAATGCTGGTGGGCAGTTATGCAAGTGCCAATCAGGAAGGTATAAAGGCGTATCGTTTCAATCAGGAAACGGGAGAGGCCGTGCTGGCCAGTACGTTGTCGGGAATTGAGAATCCGTCGTTTTTAGTGCCGACGGAAGACGGTACGCATGTGTATGCCGTGGGAGAGACGGAAAAAGGGTTTACGGCTAATGCGCTGGCATTGGATACGTTGACTTCGGGGCTGGCGTTGCTGAACAGCCAGTCTACGGGTGGAGCTTCACCGTGTTATATTACGGTGAGTCCGGATGGCAAGTTTGTGTTGACCGCCAATTACATGGGAGCGAATATTACGGTTTTCCCTCGTCTGGCGGATGGAAAGTTAGGAGAGGGGCATGTCATTTCCTTCCAGGGAAAAGGAGCCGATAAGGAACGGCAGGAGCAGCCTCACTTGCACTGTGTGTATTTCACTCCCGACGGGAAGTTGCTTTTGGCAAACGATTTGGGACTGGACCGTATTCACGCTTTTCCGGTAAAACAAACTCCAGGAACGAAAGGAACGGATTTATTGGATGAAGCGGCTGCTTTTGATATTGAGTTGGCTCCAGGTTCAGGTCCGCGTCATACTTGTTTTGACAAGCAGGGAAAACATGCGTATCTGTTGACGGAACTGTCTGGCGAAGTAGTGGTGTGGACGTATGATGGAAAGACCCTGATACAGCAGCAAGTCATCAAGGCAGATACGGTGGGTGCGAAAGGTAGTGCGGATATTCATCTGTCGCCCGATGGAAAATTCCTGTATGCTTCCAACCGTCTGCAAGCAGATGGCGTGGCTATTTTCAAGGTTTCTCCTTCCGATGGTACACTGACCAAGGTGGGCTATCAGTTGACGGGCATTCATCCGCGTAATTTCACGATTACACCGAACGGCAAGTTTCTGCTGGTAGCTTGCCGGGATACCAATGAGATTCAGGTGTTTGCGCGTGATGCAGAAACCGGTCTTTTGCAGGATACTGGCAAGACTATCCATACCGATAAACCGGTTTGTCTGCAATGGGTTATGAAATAAGTAATTAAACCATATACTTATACGGCGGGGAAAGAGAGGCGGAAACGGCTTCCTTTCCCCGCTGTGCTTTGTACGCTGATTTGTCCCCCGTGCAGGCTGATAATCTGTTTACAGAGGGTAAGGCCGATACCGGAACCGTTATTCTTAGTGGTGAAGAAAGGCACGAAGATACGTTCCGTCACTTCCGGCAGCATACCTTCTCCGTTATCGCTGATTTCGAAAATGAGTTCCTGGGCATGAGTTTCTACCTGGATGCGAATGTCCGGATGGGAGCGATGGGCACATGCTTCACGGGCATTCTTCAGCAGGTTTATAAATAGCTGCTCCATCTGTGTGCGGTCAGCATACCAGGTGAGCTGGGAAGACGGGCATTTATACTGCACTTCCAGTTCCGGGTAAAGTCGTTGCAGGTCGGAAAGAAACTGTTCCAGTGGGATTTCCGTCTTCATCGGGGCCGAGATACGGGTCAGTTTCCGGTAATTTTCTACAAACTCCAGCAAGCCTTTTCCCCGGCGGTAGATGACCTGTAGCCCTTGCTGTATGTAGGTATGCGTACGTGCATCATCAGGATGCTCCTGGCTTCGTTCATTCAATGTATCTGCCAGAGAGATAATTGGGGTGATGGAATTCATGATTTCATGCGTCAGTACCCGTATCAGCTTTTGCCAAGCTTCCATTTCTTTGTACTCCAATGCGCCGTGGATGTTTTTCAAGCTAATCAGCCGGCAGGTTCGTCCTTGCAGCTGGATGTGAGTGACCGACAGGGAGAGGTCGAAAGTGGCGTTTCCTTTTTGCAGGTGAGCCACCTGCTGGTTTTCCTGAATGGCCGTGCTGATTTCTTCGGGCAGATGGGCGCAGTGTCCCAATAGTTCGCGGGCTGCCTTGTTCATCCATTCCATCCGGTTGCTTCGGTCGGTGACGAGTACGGCCGTATCTACCTTGTTCAGCAGCATTTCATAGTATTGGTGCTTTACCTCCTCATCTACTATACGGGTGCGCAGGTTCTTCAGGGCCTGTGAAAGGTCCTCAGCTAACTTCTGCATCTGCGGGTCGGCAAAAGGTGCGCAAACCCGCTGTCCCAGATCATTTTGTTTCATGCATTCCACGAGTCGGTACATGGTTTCAGTCTGCCGGATTTGTATGCGGTACAGGCTGTAACAGATGCCAATGAGCAACAGTCCGCAGATGATGGTACAGAACCACAGTCCATGCAGCATGGCTAAAACACCTGCGGCAATCAGACCCGTCAGTCCCAAGATGTGCAGTATCAGGTAGTATCCATACGTTTTCATAAGCCCCATTTTTCCAGTTTCCGATAAAGTGCAAAACGTGTAATTCCTAATAGTTCGGCAGCCTTGCTCATGTTTCCTGCGCTCACTTTCAAGGCCCGTTCGATGGCATTCTTTTCCAGTTTCTCTAAGTTGAGTTCCTCCGTCAGTGCAGGTTGGTGAGCGGCAGCATTCCCTTGTGGAAACAAGAAATCATCCGGTTTCAGGAGGCCGTTTTCGCTCAGGATGACGGCACGTTCCACGGTGTGCTGCAATTCACGCACATTGCCCGGCCATTCGTATTTCAGCAACTTGTTTTTCGCTTCTCGTGTCAGTCCCTTGATTTCCTTGCGGTATTTCCGGTTGTACTGATTCAGGAAGTGCGTGGCTAACAGCAGAATATCTTCTCCACGTTTCCGTAAAGGAGGGATGTGAAGTTCCACAGTATTGATGCGGTACAACAAATCCTGACGGAATTTTCCTTCTGCCACCAACTGATGCAGGTTGGCATTGGTGGCACAAATCAGCCGTACATCGATGTGTATCGGATTGACTGCCCCCAGTCGGGTGATGCACTGCTTTTCAATGGCCGTCAGCAACTTGGCCTGCATGGGCAGGGACAGGTTACCGATCTCATCCAGAAACAGCGTACCCCCTGAAGCCGTTTCCATTCTTCCCGGCTTGGCTTTTCGGGCATCCGTGAAAGCACCCTTCTCGTACCCGAAGAGCTCACTTTCGAACAACTGCTCCGGAATACTTCCCAAGTCGATGGGAATAAAGACCTGCTCCCGACGGGGAGAGAAGAAGCGCAGCATGCGTGCGGCCAGATCCTTTCCGGTACCGTTTTCTCCCAGTATGAGCAAGTTGGCATCCGTATCGGAAAGCTTGTAGATGGTTTCTTTTACCTTCTGCATGGCGGGGGAGTTGCCAATCAGTTCCGGAATGCGGTCGTCTCCCTTCAGGGCCTGTACCTCGTTCTGCAACCGTCCTACTTCCTGGCGTGAACGGCTGAGTTTGACGGCAGCCGACAAGGTAGCCAACAGCTTTTCCTTCTCCCATGGTTTGGAGATAAAATCAGTAGCCCCGGCTTTAATGGCCTGCACCGCCTTTCCCGTATCCGCGTAGGCCGTCATGAATACCACTACCGCTTGCGGGTCGATACGGAGGATCTGCTTCAGGTAGTCAAATCCTTCCTGTCCACTGATGGCATCCCGCTGGAAATTCATGTCGAGCAGAATCACATCGGGATGGAAGGTAGTCATGAAATGTTCAATCCGTGTAGGCTGTGTGGTCACTCGAATCTGCTCCATATAAGGCTCTAACAGCAGGTTCAAGGCGAAGAGCACGTCTTCGTTATCGTCAATGATGAGTATTTTTCCTTTTTCTTCCATACAATATCAAGGTGTCTTTCGCAAAGATAATGCTTTTTTGCATGTGCTGTATGTGCATTTTCGCACGCTTTTTGTGCGGATGCGCACACGGTGTGAATTTGCTCGATTCCTCTATCTTCTACATAATCAGTGCGTTATCTGAATGGCACAGTTTTTGGATATAAAAAAGTAGATAACTATGCGTATGAAGATGGGAAACAAGATACTGTGGCTTATGAGTTGCCTGCTTTTTTGCGGGCAAGTTGTGTGGGGAGAGAAGCTGACGCTGCAAGAGGCTATTCAGTTGGCGCAGGCCAGCTCTCCAGAGGCAGAAGCTGCCCGGCATACTTACCGGGCAGCTTACTGGAGTTACCGTTCGTTTCGGGCAGACTACCTGCCTGAGGTAAGTTTGTCTGCATCGCCTTATCTGAACCGGCAGATTAATAAGGTAACCCAGCCTGACGGTACGGAACTGTTTCTCCGCCAGAACCAGCTGGCTACCGACCTGACGCTTTCCGTCAGCCAGAACGTCTGGTTCACGGGAGGTAACTTGTTCATGCAGACCGCCGCCCAGCGTATGGATGAACTGGGCGAGAAAAGCACGGCTTATAACACCCAGCCTTTCACGGTAGGTTACCGTCAGTCGCTTTTTGGCTATAACTCCTTGAAGTGGAACCGCCGCATTGAGCCCGTCCGTTTTCAGGAGGCTAAGAAAACATATAGTGAGACGCTGGAGCTGATTGCTTCGAAAACATGCGAGTTGTTTTTTGCACTGGCATCTGCCCAGTCCGACTTGGAGATTGCCCGAGCCAACTATGCTTCCGCTGATACCTTGTATCGCTATGCCCGCGGACGGTATCGCATCGGCAGCATTACGGAGAACGAGATGTTGCAGCTGGAAGTGAACAAACTGACCGAGGAAACCAACCTGATGAAAGCCCGTATCAGTGTGGAAGACGCGATGCTTACCTTCCGTTCTTTCTTAGGTATCCGGGAGGAAGAAGAGATAGAGGTGATTCCGCATGACAGTGTGCCGGATTTTGAAGTGCCTTTGGACAAGGCACTGGAACAGGCACATTTTCACAGTCCGGAAATCGAGACCTACCGGCGGATGCAGTTGGAGAGTCGTAGCCAGTTGGCCTCTGCTCGTGCCAGTCGGGGACTAAAAGCGGATTTGTACCTCCAGTTCGGACTTTCGCAGACCGCTGCCCGTCTTCGGGATTCTTATCGTGATCCGCTCGACCAGCAATACGTGAGCCTGTCCGTAGTGATTCCGATACTGGACTGGGGTAGAGGCAAAGGAAAAGTGCGTGTGGCCAAATCGAACATCGAGCTGGTCAATACCCAGGTGGAACAGGGCATGAATGATTTTGAACTGAACGTGCGGCAGATGGTACGGCAGTTTAATCTTCAGGCACGGCAGGTGGAAGTAGCCTCCCGTACCGACGAAACAGCCCGCCGACGGTATGAAGTGGCACTCCGCCTTTACCTGATGGGCAAATCGTCGGTACTCGATTTGAATGCGGCCACCACCGAGAAAGATACCTCCCGGCGCAATTATATTGAGGCCCTGAAAACCTACTGGATGCTGTATTACGGACTTCGCAGCCTGACACAATATGATTTTTACCGGAACTGTCCGCTGACTGAAACTTTACCTGAAATATAACACAAACCGATTATGGATATACAATTGAAAAAGAAACCCTGGTACGTTCGCTATCGTCTTTATCTGGCGGGCGGCGTACTCTTGCTGGCCGGACTGATTTATGTGATTATACTGGCTTCCGGCCCCCAGCGTTTACGCATTGATGCGGACTCTGTGCAACTGGCCGAGGTGAAGCAGGCCCCTTTCCGTGAATACGTGGACGTGGAAGGAGTGGTGCATCCCATTCTGACTTTGATGGTCAATGCCCGCGAGTCGGGTAATGTAGCCCGCATCGTAGCCGAGGAGGGAAGCCTTTTACAGCAGGGAGATACCATCTTGCTGCTGACCAATCCGGACCTGTTGCGCGAGATAGATGACCAGCGGGATGAATGGGAGAAGCAACGCATCTCTTATCAGGAGAAGGCCCTTGAGATGGAACAGAAAAGTCTGACCTTGAAACAACAGACGCTGGAGGCTGCTTACGAGTTGAACAAGATACGGAAAAGCTTTGCACTGGAGCAGGAAGAATACCGCATGGGCATCCGCAGCAAGGCGCAGCTGGAAGTGTCGGAAGATGAGTACCGCTATAAAACGGCTTCTACTCAGCTGAAGATGCAGAGTCTGCAGAGCGATTCGGCCATGACGGTCATTCGCAGAGAGCTGTTGCGAAACGACCGGGAACGGGAACAGAAGAAGCTGGAGCGTTCTTTGCAGCGGATGGAAGAGCTGGTGGTACGTGCACCGGCCGATGGGCAGCTCAGTTTTGTGAAGGTCACATTGGGCCAGCAGGTGGCAGCCGGAGAGAATCTGGCGGAAGTGAAAGTGATGTCGCAGTTCAAGGTGCATGCTTCCCTGAGCGAATACTACGTAGACCGGGTGACGGTAGGTCTGCCGGCATCCGTAACTTATCAGGGAAAACGCTATGCCTTGAAAGTCAGCAAGGTGGTGCCGGAGGTGAAAGACCGCACCTTTGATGTGGACTTAGTCTTTACGGGAGAAATGCCTGAAAACGTCCGTCTGGGAAAAAGCTTCCGGGTACAGATTGAGTTAGGGCAACCGGAACAAGCCTTGGTAATTCCGCGCGGTAATTTCTATTCGCAGACCGGCGGGCAGTGGATTTACAAACTCAATGCCGACAAGACCCGGGCGAGAAGGGTTCCGGTGGTAATCGGGCGTCAGAACCCCCTGCAATACGAAATAACCGAAGGTTTGCAGCCCGGCGATTGGGTGATTACCACAGGATATGATAACTTTGGCGACGCGGAAGAGCTGGTGTTTAAGTGAATGAACCAGATGCTTTCACCTGCTTCCAGTACTTCCCCGAAAGTACCGGAGTACTGCCTAAGAAGTACTGTAGTACTTTCAGGGAAGTACTGGAGTACTGCAAAGAAAGTACTGGGAACGCTTAAAGTGAAGAATTACAGAAAGTTGGGAAAAAAATAGTGAATATTGGAAACAGTGACTCTCTGGAGTATCCTATAGTTGAATATAATTATTGATTTATGAAAGGGAAAATAAAACACATAACTATTGCTTTGGGAATCTGTCTTTTATTGGCAATGATTGTACTGGGGCTTAAAAACCGTAATACTATATATACCTGGTTTTTGGGCGATGTTCAGAATCTTTATATGCAGGCAGATAGTTTGTACAGACAGAAAAGATACGGGGATGCCGCGACTCTGTACTTAAAACTGGCGAAAATAGACACAGCAAAACGTTGCCAGTTTATTTTAGGTGATATATACTATCAGGGTAAGACAGGGGTAAGGAATTACAAAAAGGCCATGAAGTTATTCCTGGAATCGGCAGATAACGGCAATGCGGATTCTCAGAACAATCTGGGCTATATGTATGCTTATGGCATAGGAACAGACATCGACTATTCTAAAGCCAGAAAATATCTCAGTCTGGCTGCTTTGCAAGGACACTCCCAAGCGCAAGTGGGATTAGGCAGTCTTTACAGGCATGGCTGGGGAGTCACCAAGAGCTATTCGGAAGCATTCAAGCTATATAAAAAGGCTGCAGCACATGATAATACTGATGCTATGAATAATTTAGGATATATGTACACATTCGGTTACGGAACTTCAACCAGCGCGGGCGATGCCATATACTGGTTTGAAAAATCTGCTTCAAGAGACAATATTTCCGCATTGTTTAATCTGGCTGTGTTTCATATAGAAGGGCATGGATACCCCAAAGATTTATCGAAAGGAGCAGAACTTCTTTCAAGGGCGGCTGAATTGAATTCTCCCGCGGCGCAGTTCAATCTGGGATTGATGTACTATTTCGGAAAAGGTGTTGAGAAGGATTATGCCAAGGCAAAACATTTGTTCCAACAGGCTTCTGCCCAAGGGCATAACCATGCGCTGGAGTTTCTCATGAAGGTGGAGAATAAGGAGAAGGTTTCCGAAACCGATTCAATTTTTGATTGGAAATTGAAGGCGATATAATGTGGTATTAAAAATACCTGATTTTATAATTGTTGACACGAATGAGTGAAAAGATATGATTGCACATTACCTGAAAATAGCTTGGCGTAACTTGCTGAAGTACCGCACACAGAGTATTATCTCTATTATCGGGCTGGCGGTGGGACTGTTCAGTTTTACTGTCTGTTTTTATTGCAGCCGTTTCATAGAGTCAAGAGACCATTGTTTTATTAATCACGAACGGATTGCAGAGTTGCATTTGTATGATCCCATAATCGGGCATTATTTTTCTGGTACTCCTGCTCCGTTGTCGCACAATCTACGTAGCTGGACTGACCAGTTTGAAGCTGTGTCGTTTGTGTCCTACCCAAAAGAGTGCCCTTTCGACATTGAAGTGAAGCCCGGCAAGTCATTGCCTTACGAACTTCGGCGGATGGAGACAGACAGCCTGTATGCCCGTCTGTTCACTCCCCGTATTCTGGCCGGAAGTTGGGAAACGGCCAGTCATACTTCCAATGCATTGGTAATGACTCGTGAGGCGGCAGTCCGTATCTTCGGAAATATAAATGAAGCTATCGGTAAAACCTGTACCATGACCCGAAGACTTCCCACTTCACCAGAGTCAACTCCTCGTGACGGAGGTATTGCATATACCATACAGGCTGTAATGGAGGATACACCGATGAATAATTCCCTTCATTTCATGGAATCGGTCGACATGTTGGTCTTGAATGATAGTGAGGGAGTGATTCAGAGTTCCAAAAACCGGGAGATGACAGGAGGGAACACGTATGCTTTGCTTAGGCCTGAAGTCGATTTGTGGAAACTGGAAACGGTTTTGGTCGAACGGCATTCTACCTGGACATTGTATGGAACAACTTATAAGGTGAAAGCTTTTCTTCTCGGACAGTTTCCTTCGTTTAGTCGGGGACTGTCTGTTATTAGTGGAATAACCGCTGCAATGGGCTTGCTTATCTTGTTGGTAGGATTGCTCAATTTCTTCCACTTCTTGGTTGGGTCTTATTTCAACCGGGTTAGGGAATTCAGTTTGATGAAGGTGAACGGATGTAAAGACTGGCAGCTCTTTTGCCTGTTGCTGACTCAATCATTGCTTGTGACGTTGGCGGCCTCGTTGTTGATGCTGTGCGGCATCGAACTATCAGAAGGACGGATGGACTATTCGCTTCAATTTTTCTCCATGACTTTCGACAAGGCTTTGCTATTGGAACAGGCAGTGCAATATATCTTTTTGCTGATAGTTCTGTGTGTTGTTATCTGCTGGGTTTCTACGATACGTATACAGCGTATGACAATACAGACTGGTTTGAGGGGTGAGCAGCATTACCAGCAAAGACATCGGGGACGCAACCTGATGTTGGGGGTACAGTTTTTCATCTGTTGGGTTTTTGTCACATTGACTACAGGACTATATCTACAGGCAGAGAAGACCAGCAGTACGTTGTTGAGTACATTATCCAGGCAGGAGAAGGCTTCCATTCTCAGTATTCCATTAGACTATCAGTTTCTGGCTCAGGCAGACAAGCAACAACTGATAGACCGTTTCAGGAACCATGCCGCTATCAAGGATGTTCTGCTGACGGATATCGGCTATCTTCAGGGCATTTCCGGCAATTCCATGATGACTGAAAAGGATAATCCAGATTCATGGATAGAGGTAGGCGTTATGGCTGTACCGAAAAATTTCTTTACATTCATGAACATACCGCTGGAGCAGGGGCACGGTCTGAATACGGCGACAGACATGGTAGCCGACCGTACCTGGCAGCAGCGAATGAAGAAAGATGTGATGGGTATGTCTCTTTATAATTTGCAGCATGGCTATACGGTATGTGGAATTTGTCCGCCCTTCCAGAACGATACATATACCCAGAGTGTCGGGTTTGTTTTTATCAGCAGTGAAAATTCTGGTTATATCGGACATTGCTACTTGAAATGTGAGAGCGAACAGGTTGATGCTGTTCGGACATGGGTGGAGCAGGTACTTCGGGAAAGCTTGCCGGAAAGTGTTTCTGTACGGGTAAATACTTTGACGGACGATATTCGTGAGAATCAACCTTTGGAAAATAAACTGAAAGACATTGTCCTGTTCTTTGCTATAGTCAGCATCATCCTTACTTTGTTGGGAGTATATTCCAGCATTACACTCGATACAGAACGAAGACAGAAGGAGGTGGCTATCCGTAAAGTGAATGGAGCAGGTGTTTCACAGATTATTCTGCTTTTTGCCCGTTTGTATATTATCTTGTTGACTGGAAGTGCGGTATTAGCCTTTCCTTTGCTTTACTTGGTACTGATACAATGGAAGCGGATGTATACCGTGTTTTTTGATTACGGCTTCTTTTTTTGGGTAGGTATCTTCATGTCTGTGGCTGCAGTTACGACCCTGACCGTTATCTTCCGTATCTTACGGATTGCCCGGCAGAATCCGGCAGAAGTGATAAAGAGAGAATGAAATAAAAATAAAGAAATTTATATGAACACACTACGCTATGCTTTACGTTTCCTGCTTCGTGCACGGACGTACACACTGATTAATTTGTTGGGGTTGGCATTCAGTCTGGCTTGCTGCATCATTTTGCTTCGATACATCCATCGGGAGCTGACGGTCGATACCCATTGTGTGGACCGGGAAAAAGTGTATGCCGTGCAAGTGAATGTGTCTGGAGGTGTATATTGGGGCTCTTATGCAGCTTATCGGAATGACAGTGTGCTGATTGCTCCGGAGCTGATAGAAAGTAGTTTTGTTCCGTTGGAGAATGATTTTCTGGTCAGTGAGGGACACCGTTACCGTTGCGATGCCCTTGCTACGGACAGCACGTTTTTTCAATTGTTCTCTTATCCGCTGATACAGGGAGAAAAGAACCTGACCGATCCTTCTTCAGTAGTACTGACCCAATCGTATGCACGGGAGGTTTTTGGTTCGGACAACCCTGTCGGAAAGACAATCACTTATTCCAACGGACAAGAATATGTGGTGAAAGGAGTGATAGGACTTCCTGTTAACAAAACCTGGCTGAATTTCGATTTGCTTCTGGCAAATACTTCTTCCAATATGTGGAAGAAGATGCCGCTGGATTTGTACCGTTTTGTGCTCGGAGCGGATATGAGTAAGCTCAACCAGGTGGGGAAACATCCACGCCGTCTGAATCCGCACTATCCGGAGGATACACGTGCGTACACCTTTCGTTTTGTACCGTTGAAAGAATGTTACTTTTCCAAGTTGGAAATAAGGGATAAAGCATCTATTTATGTATGGGGAAATTGGGGACAGTTGCAGATATTCATGGGTATCTGTGCGCTGCTGCTGGTTACCGGATTGCTGAACTTCATCAACCTTTACATGATTTTTATGCTCAAACGCACACACGAATACGGTATACGCCGGGTGTTTGGAGCAGGAAGAGGAGCTGTCTTTGCACAGATTTTTGCCGAGAACTTTCTGCTTTCCGCTTTGGCGGTGTTGCTTGCGTGGGTATGCATTGAACTGACACGGATACCTGTGTCCCGCTTTTTCGGGTTTGATTTCTCCTATACAGCTTTCGATGGGTATTTGTCCTTGGCGTTACTGGTATTCCTTCCGCTGATGGCCTCGCTTTATCCGTATTTCCGTTTCACGCGTATCTTGCCTTCTGTCGGCATTCGTCTGGTGAGTACCGCCGGGCAGTCGGTACGGGCGAGGATGGGACTGTTGCTGTTGCAGTATGTACTTACCTTCATATTGGTGGTACTGGCATTTTATTTTAACCGTCAGCTTGATACTTTGTTGAATACCGAACCGGGGTATCGTACGGAGAATATTTTAGTGGCGCATCTGGCACACGAATCGAAGGATTATTCGTCCTATCGGAATCCGGAAGACATACAGGCACGTGTGCAGCGAGTGAAACAACTTGGTGCTAAGATGAAAGCTTGCCCCGATATAGAGTATTGGGTAGCGGATCAATCTGCGCTGACCTCCAGTGATTATGGAATGAAGTTTATAGGAAACAACGGGCGTACGGCTTTTTTGTATATGTGGTATGCCAATCCTTCTTTCTTCCGGCTTTATGAACTGCGTTTTGTAGAGGGAACGCTTCCCTCAATGGAAGAGGAAGAAGATTGGAACAGGGAGTATTATGTGGTGAACCGTGCGGCACTGAAGGCGTTGGGGTATGATTCCTGTCAAGGAGCTACATTGATGTATGAAGATGACAAGGTGAGGGCTCAAAACCCGGAAGCGCATCCTATTGTAGCGGTTATCGATGATTATTATGACGGACATATCAGTGCGGGTGTGCATCCGATGGTATTTGTGGTGCGACGTGGCTCTTCCGGTGACCTGTATACGTTGTCATACCGTCCGGGACGTCTTGCTGCGGTGATGGATTACTTGAAAAAAGTGGAACGTGAAATATATGGCACAGAGGAATTTGAATATACATTGTTTTCCGACCAGGTGAAACAGATGTATGCGGCAGACCGTCGGATGGCAATGCTTTACACTGCGTTTGCTTTTATCGCCATTGTCGTATCTTGTTTGGGGCTGTTCGGCATTTCCCTGTTCGATATCCGCCAGCGTTACCGTGAGATTGCCATCCGCAAAGTGAACGGTGCCATGCTGAAAGACCTATATGTGCTGTTGCTCCGTCGTTACGTGGGGATGCTGTTGCTGGCAGCCGTGGTGGCAGTGCCGCTGGCTTGGCTGGCCATTCACTATTATACCGCCGATTTGGTGGTGAAGGCTCCGGTGACGGTCGGTCTGTTCCTGGCAGCCTTCCTGATAGTAGCGGTGATTTCTGTGGCTACATTGCTCTGGCAGGTGAACAAAGCTTCCCGCATCAACCCGAGTGAAGTAATGAAAAGTGAATAATAAAAAACAAATTTATATGAACACACTACGCTATGCATTACGTTTCCTGCTCCGTGCACGGACGTACACACTGATTAATCTGTTGGGGCTGGCATTCAGTCTGGCTTGCTGCATCATTTTGCTTCGATACATCCATCGGGAACTGACGGTTGATACCCATTGTGTGGACCGGGAAAATGTGTATGTGTCTCGTTGTCAGATTGGCGAGAACGATGCATTGGTTTCTTCCACATTGAATGGTGATACGCTGGCTGTAGACCCGTCACTGGTCATGCAACGTTCACGGGTCACACTGCTGGATCATGACATGATACGTTACAAGGACAATCGTTTGCAGGTAAATATGATAGTGGCCGATACGACCTTTCTGAAACTGTTCCGTTATCAGCTGTTACAAGGAGAATATTCCCTTTCAAAGCCAGGGATGGCCTTGTTGAGTGAGCACCTGGCACATAAGTTGTTTGGCAAGCAGAATCCCATTGGAGAGACCTTTGTTCTGTCTACTGGGAAATCAGTGACGGTATCTGGAATCTTCGCTACTCCTGAAAATAAGTCTATCTTGCAGGTAGATGCCATTCTTTCTGAAATGCCTGGAGCACTTTGGGAAAGAATGCCCATGGAGTTTGTCCGTTTTGTGCCAGGAGCGGATATTCAGAAATTAAATGAGGCAGGCAAGATCTTGCGTCCTACGCAGGTGGGAGATGGCAGTATGTACACTTTCTCCCTCCTGTCACTGAAGGATGTATATTGGGAGTCACGTTTGTTGTACCGCACTTCTCCTACGATGTGTGTGTCGGGCAACCGGGCTCAGTTGTATGTCTTGTCGGTCATGTGTATCTTTATATTCTTTATCGGTCTGCTTAATTACATCAATTTGTATGCGGTGCTGTTGGGCAAGCGATTACGGATTTATCTACTTCATCGGGTGTGGGGAGCAGGCTTTCGTCCTCTCTTCATGTTGGTATACTGGGAAAATCTGGTACTGTCGGTCTTGTCGTTGTTGCTGGCCTGGACGGTGGTGGAGCTTGCTCAACCTTTTGTCAACCGTTTGTTTGACACGGTATTTACCGTAGGGACGTTTGACGTATGGGTGTCATTGTTTCTTTTGGTGTGGTTGCCGTTGCTCATATCATTATGCACGGTACTTCGGTGCTGGAAATCCCCGTTGGGCATGTCGCTGGTTTGTTCGGGGAATGACAGGAAGTCAATACGCTTGCGTCAGGGATTTCTGTTCGTGCAATATACGGTAACCATTGTACTGGTTGTCCTTGCCTTGTTCTTCCATCGTCATCTCAACTTGCTGTTGAATACTCCACCGGGATTTCAGGTGGAAAATGTGATTCATGCCAACTTAGTGTATGAGTCGACTGACTATGCCTCTTATACCGATGAATCGATACAGGCCCGGAAGCAGCGGGTTGCTCAGATTGATGAGGCGTTGAGTAAATGTCCAGACATCGTGAACTGGACAGCTGGTTTGTATTCCATTTTGGATTTCGACTATACGGCGGAGTTTCAGAATGCGAAGGGAGAAACCGTTTCATTGAGTCAGAATTTTGCTACTCCCGAATTCTTTACCTTGTTCAATTTGAAGTTTGTGGAAGGGAAACTGCCCGTTGAAGAAGACGGGTTTGTGGTGAATCGGGCGGCTTTGCGTGCTTTGGGATACACCTCTTTAGAGGGAGCTACCGTGTTAGATCTCCGTATGAAAGAATTTGTTCCAGATTTGCAGGCCCGTCCCATTGTGGGAGTGATAGAGGATTATTATAGCGGACATATCTCCAAAGGAGTACGTCCCATGCTGTTCATGGTTTCTCCTACTATGCGGGGAGACGTGTATCAGATAGCATGTCAGCCGGGCAAACTTTCTCAGGTGATAGATTATCTGCGGAAGCTGGAAAGGGAAGTCTATGGGACGGAAAACTTTCAGTATTCGTTGCTGAAGGATGATGTGCAGAAGTTGTATAAATCCGATCAGCAGGTAGCTACCATTTACTCGGCTTTTGCCTTTATTGCCATTGTCATTTCCTGTCTGGGCCTGTTGGGTATTTCCCTGTTCGATATCCGCCAGCGTTACCGGGAGATTGCCATCCGCAAGGTGAACGGTGCCATGCTGAAAGACCTGTATGTGCTGTTGCTCCGTCGTTACGTGGGGATGCTGTTGCTGGCAGCCGTGGTGGCAGTGCCGCTGGCTTGGCTGGCCATTCACTATTATACCGCCGATTTGGTGGTGAAGGCTCCGGTGACGGTCGGTCTGTTCTTGGCAGCCTTCCTGATAGTGGCAGTGATTTCCGTGGCTACGTTGCTTTGGCAGGTAAACAAGGCTTCCCGCATCAACCCGAGTGAAGTAATGAAAAGTGAATAATAAAAGAATGAACTTATAATGATTGCACATTATTTGAAAGTGGCTTTCCGCAATTTGTGGAAATACAAGACACAGCATCTGATTGCGTTGGTCGGAGTAGGGGTGGCCTTGCTGTGTTTCAGTATCTGTCTCTACGTGGTCCGTTATGCTTTCAGTATGAATCATTGTTTTGCAAACTATGAACGGATTGCCGAACTCAATATTCGTGACATGAAAGAAGGGAAGGTGTTGAATTATACTCCTGCGACGTTGGCCGAGGAACTGCGTCTTCAAAAGCCGGATGGGATTGAGGCATTATGTGTGGTGGATTATTCACCGATAGAACGGCCTTTCAACGTGGAGATGCCTGACGGGAAGCAGTTACCTTATTCCTTCGCCGTGGCAGAGACGGATTCTTCCTTTTTCCAAGTATTGACTCCTAAGATTTTGTGCGGTTCGGCTGAAGTGAGCAAGATGATGCCAAATTCATTGGTCGTGAGCGAAAGTATGGCACGCCGGGTATATGGGGATATTCGACAGGCGGTAGGAAAACAGCTGGTACTGATGCGCCGGTTGTACACTTCGCCGGATTCTACTCCACGTACCGGTGGAACGGTTTATACCATTCAGGCAGTGATTGAGGATATTCCAGAGAACAACAGTATTGCTTTTATGAAGCATCTGGATATGTTTTCCCTCAACGATTCGGAAGGAATCATCCAGAATGATGCCCGTTATGCCATTATCAGTTCCTTTACGTATGCGTTGCTGCGTAAAGGTTTTACTCTGGAGCAACTCAATGAGTGGTTTTATCGCAGCAAACAGACGCATCGGATGCATGATACAAGCTTTGCGGTGGAAGCTCATCCGATGGGAGATAGGGACTGGAATGGGGGACTGCTTCGTACGATGGTATGGACTACAATGGTAGCCGGGGTATTGATTTTACTGGTGGCCTTGCTTAATTTCTTTCATCTGCTCGCGGGGTCTTTCCTTACTCGTATGCGTGAATTCAGTATCCGGCGAGTGGCGGGAGCGTCTGGAAACAGTCTTTTCGTCCAACTGTTTACACAGTCTGCTTTGTTGGTTTTGCTGGCCGGCCTGTTGATCGGTGTTTGCATCGAGGTGATGGCTCCCTGGTTGAGACTGGAAATGGCCGGATTGTATTTGCAGTTTGACGCTTCTCTGCTGATGGTACAGAGCCTTGAGTATTTGGCTGGCTTGTTGGGAGTATGTGCTTGGGTGTGTGGAATAGTCGTGTGGAAGGTACGTCGCATGCAGGTGCATGCAGGGGTGACTGGCGGTGTGCACCGGGGAGGAAAGAGACGGCTGCGGAATCTGTTGTTGGGAGTGCAGCTGTTCATCTGTTGGGTTTTTATCTCACTGGCAGCGGCACTTTATCTGCAATCGGATAAAACGGGACGTACCTTGTTCGGGACATTGAGCTTGGAGGAGAAAGAGCAGATTTTGAGCATTCCGATGGATTTTTCCTTTATGAACGCCGTGCAGAAGCAGGATCTGATACATCAGTTTAACCTACATTATTCATAGTGGATTCATTTCAGGTTATCAAAACAGATATGGG
>ERZ791785.378-NODE-378-length-40740-cov-6.164803_pt1 | contig 40740 bp, 40 predicted proteins | sample MGYA00509947_ERZ791785 | MGnify/ENA primary metagenome ERZ791785 (study PRJEB30046, sample SAMN00791982) | human gut metagenome | study: EMG produced TPA metagenomics assembly of the A metagenome-wide association study of gut microbiota in type 2... | reverse complement strand
CCTTAAGCGTAAAAAATTCGCTTCGCTCATGTCGCCAACGACTTCGTCCGTTGCTCAAAATCTTTTTTACGCTCAAAACCAGTTGATTGATATTACTTACATTCAGAAGTTATACACATTTTTTAAAATATTATAATATCCTTAAGCGTAAAAAAGCCCTATAGATAAATTTCTATAGGGCTTTTTATTTTATGCTTCTTTATCTAAAGGCTTTTTTAAAACTGCTAATAAAGCCATACCTACTATTGAACCAACTACTATTGCTACTAAATACATAATAGGATTTGTAACAACTGGTACAACAAATATTCCACCATGAGGTGCTCTAAGCGATGCATTAAATAACATACTTAATGCTCCTGCAACTGCTGAACCTACAGCACAAGCTGGTATTACACGAAATGGATCTGCTGCTGCAAAAGGTATTGCACCTTCAGTTATAAATGATAATCCCATTACATAATTTACTTTACCAGACTCTCTTTGTTCCTTAGTAAATCTATTTTTAAAGAATGTTGTACAAAGAGCTATTGCAAGTGGTGGTACCATACCTCCTGCCATTACTGCTGCCATTATTTCATATTGACCTGCATCAAGTGATGCCACACCAAATACATAAGCAGCTTTGTTTATAGGACCACCCATATCTATTGCCATCATAGCACCTAATACTAAACCTAGTAATACTTTTGAAGTTCCACCAAGACTAGCTAAGAAGTTAACCATAGCATTATTTATTGCTACAACTGGAGGAAGTATTATAAATGTCATTATTATACCAATTAAAAGTGTACCAAATAGTGGAAATAATAATACTGGTTTTATACCATCTAAAGACTGTGGAAGTTTACTAAATAACTTTTTAAGTCCTACAACTAAGTATCCTGCTAAGAAACCTGCTATTAAAGCACCTAAAAATCCTGCTCCACCATCTTTTGCTATGGCACCACCAACAAATCCTACTACAAGAGCTGGTCTATCAGCAATTGAATAAGCTATATATCCAGCTAAAACTGGTAGCATAAAACTAAATGCTAAATCTCCAATACTCTTTAATGTTGCTGCTACTGGAGTGTTTGAACCAAAGTTTGCTCCACCTACTTGACCAAGCATTGTATCTATTAAAAATGCTACTGCTATTAATATCCCACCTGCAACAACAAACGGTAACATATTTGAAACACCATTCATTAAGTGTTTATATATTTTTCTACCAAAGCTTTCATTTTCATTATCTTCATCACTTGATACCGCATCACCACTGTGATTATAAATTGGTGCATCACCTTTTGATGCTCTTTCTACAAGTTCATCTGCTTTGTGTATACCATTAGCAACTTTAGTTATTATAACTTTCTTTCCATTAAATCTTGCCATTTCAACATTTTTATCTGCTGCTACTATTATACACGTTGCATTTTCTATTTCTTCTTTAGTTAATATATTTTTAGCTCCTGAAGAACCGTTAGTTTCTACCTTTATAGATACTCCCTTTTTCTCTCCAGCCTTTGCCAAACTTTCAGCTGCCATAAAAGTATGAGCTATTCCTGTTGGACAAGCTGTAACTGCAAGTACTGTAGGATATTTAGAATCAATAACTACTTCTTCTACAACTTCTCTTGATTCTTCAGGGAATTTTTCACTTTCTTTTTTATCTATTAAAGCTATAAATTCATCTACTGAAGTTGCATTTATTAAGCTATTTCTAAATTCTTCATCCATAAGTATTGTAGATAATCTTGATAATACTTCTAAGTGAGTATCATTAGCTCCATCTGGTGCTGCTATCATAAAGAATAAATGAGATAAACTTCCATCAAAAGATTCATAATCTATACCATCTTTTGATACCCCAGAAGCTAAACATGCTTTATTTACTGCTTTAGTTTTTGCATGAGGTATTGCAACCCCTTCTCCTATTCCTGTTGTACTCATTTCTTCACGAGCTATTATTGCTTTTTTGTATTCTTCTTTATTATTTAAATTTCCACTGTTTTCTACTAAATCTATCATTTTATCTATAGCTTCTATTTTAGTAGATGCTACTAGATCTAGTGTTACAGACTTCTTATCTAATAAATCTGTTATTCTCATTTTAATCACCTTTCTATGATTTAAATTTATAATACATTATCATATTTTATATTTTTAACTTCTATCTCATTTACTAACCTATCTATATAATCTTTAGTTGCTAAATCATTTGAAAATGCTGTAGCACTTCCACATGCTGCACCTAATTTTAAAGCTTCTTCATATTTATTAGTATTTAAGTACCCTGCAATAAACCCTGCAACCATAGAGTCCCCTGCTCCTACAGAGTTTTTAACAGTTCCTTTTGGTGTGTTACTTAAAAATACCTCATTATTTTCTGTAAGAAGTAATGCGCCATCTTTTCCCATAGATATTAATACATTTCTTGCTCCCATATCTTGTAGCTTCTTAGCATACCTAGATATATCTTCTATAGAGTTTAGCTTTACATTAAACATTTCTTCTAATTCATGATTATTTGGTTTTATTAAAAATGGATTATATTTTAATACATTTAATAATAAGTTTTTAGTTGCATCTACTACAATTTTTATATTTTTATCTTCTAATCTCTTCATTATATTTTCATATAATTTATCATCTACAGTAGATGGTATACTTCCTGCAAGTACTAATATATCATCATTTTTTAAATTATCTATTTTATCATAAAGTTTTTGTAAATCTTCTTCACTAATATTTGGGCCATTTCCATTTACTTCTGTTTCTTCATTACTTTTTATTTTTACATTTATTCTAGTAAATCCATTTGAAAGTTCAATAAAATCGCAGTTTAGATTTTTTGCAATCATAGAATCTACTATATATTTCCCAGTAAATCCACTTATAAATCCTAGTGCTATATTTTTATATCCTAATTCATTAAGTATATTACTTACATTTATTCCTTTTCCACCAGGATATATATTTTCTTCATTTACTCTATTTACACTACCATGATTTAAAGTATCTAACTTTATAACATAGTCTATAGATGGATTTAATGTTACTGTATATATCATCTATTTCCCTCCTCTTGTTTCTTTATATTTATATAATAAGTTGAAAATGTTTTCCGTGAAAGTCAAAAAATTTCTCTTAGTTAAAAGAGAAATTTATCTATATTTATTATTTATTAAATTTTAATTTATATACTTTTAATTATTTAAATAATTTTATAAATTTTTCATAGCTTTTATTTTCGCATATACTTATTACCTTGGCAATAGAATCTACCCTTTTATATATTTTTGAAAATACCTCTTCATAGTCTAGTATTTTCTCTTTATCTAAAGCAAGCATTATAACCAATCTTACTTTTCCTACTTCCCAGGAAATAGGTTCTTTTAATATTCCTATAGCTACTTTATTTTCGTATACTTCTCCTTTAGCACCATGAGGTATAGCTACCATATTTCCGATTTCTGTAGTTGCTATTGTTTCTCTTTCAAAATATGATTGCCTCATAGTATCATCTATATATCCTTTTTCAACTAACTTTTTAGACATTATATCTATTACTTGTGAACGAGTTTCAGCTTTTATATCATTAAAAAATAATTCACTGCTAAATAAATTTTGTATATCTAAATCTATATAAACATTTTCTGTTTCAATATACTTTTCTATTAGTTTTATTTCCTTGTCAGTAAGCATTGGAGATACTTTTATTACATTAACATTTTCTAAATTTACTTCAACTGTAGATATTACAAAATCTATATCTAAAACATTTACATAATCTATTAAATATGACGGAATTACTTTTATTATTTCTAATTTTCCTTTAAATATATTCTCAAGCTTAGATTTAATCAACATAGATGTACCTACACCAGAAGTACATACTATTATAGTTTTATATACTTTTTTTTCGTCCCTTTTATCAATTCTTTCAAGTGCTCCACCTATATGAAGGGCAATATTTTCAACTTCATCTTCACTTATTTCCATATTTAAGTTTTTTTCTATTGTCTTTTTCGCTATTTTCCCAAGCTCAAAGGGAAAAGGATATTTAAGTTTTATTTCCCCAGCAGTTATTTCATATTGATTTATACCTAAATCAGCTCTTTTGTATAAATTACATATATGATTAAATAAACACTCTTCAAATATTTTATCATGTGATAGGTTTATAGATGTTGCAATATTTAAATCTCTACAAAATTCTTTTATAGCTTTTCTGATTAAAAGTTGTTCATCTTCACTTATAGGCTTTTCCTTTTTATTTTTATATTTTTTTATATATTCTTTTATAAAATCACTTTGATTAGTATTATTTCTACTTAAGTATATACTTATATAGTTTACTATATTTTTAAACTCATTATCTGTTAAAATCATATTTTCATAATTTAATGTATCTAATAAAATTTTCTTTATGCTAAATAGATTTTCAATTATATTATTATTTAAAAAGTCTTTTATACTTAAACTATTATCAACTTTATTTGAATAATTTATTATAAATTTGATTATATCTTCTTCTGATGCTTCTATACAAATTCCCTGTTTATGTTTTGAACTTATTTTTAAATTATATTCATTTAATATTTTTTTAACTTCTTTTAAATCATTTTTAACTGTTGAAAGACTTACATACATAGAGTCTGCTAAGTCCTCTAGCTTTATAGTATCTTTATCTGTAGAGCTTATATTTATAATCTTCTTTATTATGTATTCAACTCTATCGTAATCATATAAATCACTATTTTTAATGTCTATATCATCAAGATTTCCTTCTATCTTATACCCTATACCTCTTATTGATACAATTTCACAATTTTTAAGTTCTTTATTTACCTCCTTTATTTCATTTTGTATGGTTTTTGTAGAACACCCTATTTCTTGTGATAGTGCAAGGCTACTTACAGGCTCTACTGAATTTAATAATATTTTTATAATGCTTAATGCTCTTGTATTCATAGTTTACTTCACCTTTTGGTTGTATTTAAAGTATAATTCTATTTTAAATATACTCTACTTTTATTTTTCTTGTCAAATAATACAAAGCTATTACAATGATAAGTAACTTCATTTAACCATATTATAAATTTAAGTTTGAATTGATTAAATGAAGTTACTGCAATTTATAATTTTTTTATAATTTTCGCTGTAGTTCCTTCCATAAGACAATTGTCTCCTACATCTTCTATTACTATTGATGCGTTTTTAACTATACTTTTTTTGCCTATATATATCTTTGGTATTACTAAAACATCTCTACCTATACTAGTTAATGAATCTACCTTTACTTGCTTACCTAGGCTAGATGATTGTAATAAATTAACATAGTCTTCAACTATAACTTCTTCATCTATTATACATCCATTATTAATTATTACATGATTACCTATTTTAGTATTATCTTTTATATTAACTTCATCCATTATTATACTTCCTTTGCCTATAGATACATTCTCTCCTATATGCGTTTTAGGATGAATAACTGTGTAATAATCAAATTCCTGAAATTTATCTGCTATTTCTTGTCTAGTCTTATTATTTTTTATAGCTATTATAAAACTAGTGTCTTCATCATTATACAAATTAGCATTATCTATTTTATCTAGTATTTTATATCCTTTTACATCATTTTTTTCTTCGTTATTATCTAATATACCCTTTATACTTATTTCCTCTCCAGATTTTATAAGAGCTTCTATACATTTAATAACTCTACGAGCATATACATCTGAGCCTATAATTATTAAATTTGTCATAGACTATGCCTCCTTGATGTATTTTAATAAATTAATAGTATCTAAATTTTGACTTTATAATCAAAAAAACACTTAATTTCACTTTATTTTATGATTTTAAAACATATTATGTTACTTATTCTGTGTAAGTTTTATAGTAATCGAACTTAATAATAAATGTACATAATGTGTATCAAATCAACATTTATCTTAGAACTTATAAAATAATTATAGATTACTTTTAAATATTATAATTAGTTTCATCAGTTGCTTGAGCTACTTCGTTGGCGAAGTATTTCAAAAATTTATTTTTTTGCGATTATCAGCAAAATTTTTCATACCATAGTTTCATTATATATGCAAAAAAGAAGATTAACCTTTAAGGCAACCTTCTTTTTTAATAATTTTATTTTACATATTTAATTGTATTAATCTATTGTGCTAGTTATTTTACTAAGTATATTGAAATTACTATATAAAGTTTTTTAACTATCAAAATATATATTGCTAGAATATAGTATTTTCAGTAATCATATTTTAACTAGCACAACGAGTTATATTATTTAATTTACATCTAAATCCATTAAGTATTCACTTATTTTATCGCTCACTTGCATCAATTTATCTGAATTGTATCCAAGTATCTTAATACTTATATAATTATATTGGGTGATAGATGCAGCTCCTTCAACATCACTATTTTTTAAAATATCCCTAATAGTATTTAAAACTTCATTATTATTTGTAAAGTTTGCTATTAGTATATTTGCAAAGTGAGTGTATCCTTCATACATCCCAAAATTCTCTATATCCATCTCTTTTGGATTATAATTAGTATTATCTACATATACAAGCTTATTATCGCATTCAACTTCTACATATGATTTATAATATTTATATTTAAACTTTTCACCATGTGCTACTCTTCCACAATTTATAATATCCATAAATATTAACTTAGATGATGAATCTTCAAATTTTATATTTATATTACTTTTAAAAGCAGAGTCTTTAAAAGGAATTGTAGGAAGTAGATTATATCTTAAAAAGCTATTCTTACCTATATATATATCACAGTCTCTAGTTGCCTCTTCATCTATCATAGTATGTATTTTTTCAAAAGACTGTGAAGTAAGTTCCATCTTAGTGTTATCACCTAAAGTTATATCATAATCTTGAACATCACCTTCTAAAGTTCCTGCTGAAGATGACATAATTATAACTTTTATAAAATCATCACTTTTATAAAATGGTGGAGCAACCTTAAATGGTGAAGTAAAATAAACATCATCAAGTATAGTTTTGCCATTTTTATTTAATGTTCTTATTTTTACCCTTGAAATTTCTGCATATTTATTACTCATACTGATTTAACCCTTCTAATAATACATTGGATTTTATCCAATCTACAACATCATCTACTCCTTCCATACCTCTAATATTAGTAAATATGAAAGGTTTATCATCTCTCATTTTCTTTGAATCTCTTTCCATTACAGAAAGATCAGCTCCAACATATGGTGCTAAATCAATTTTATTTATCACTAATAGATCAGAACGTGTTATTCCTGGTCCACCTTTTCTAGGTATTTTATCACCTTCAGCTACATCTATTACAAATATTGTAGCATCTGATAATTCTGGACTAAATGTTGCTGATAAGTTGTCTCCTCCACTTTCTATAAATATTATATCAAGATCTAAAAACTTATTAGCTAATTCATCAACTGCTTCTAGATTCATAGAAGCATCTTCTCTAATTGCAGTATGAGGACATCCTCCAGTTTCAACACCAACTATTCGCTCCATTGGTAGTATAGAGTTTTTATGTAAAAACTCTGCATCTTCTTTTGTATATATATCATTAGTTATTACACCTATGCTATAATCCTTTGACATTACTCTTATTAATTTTTCTATTAAAGCAGTTTTACCAGAACCTACAGGTCCTGCTACTCCTATTTTTACGTAAGAAATAAAAATCCCTCCATTTCATTATGACATATAAAGTCTTGAGTAAAGATTTTCATGTTGCATACATCTTATATCAAATCCTGGTGTTGATAAACATAAATCATCTATTGTTAATTCATCTAACTTATTAATTACTTCTTCAAATATATCATGCGATTTATAAAGTAATTGCTGCCCTTGAGTTTGGCTAAGAGGAATACTTTTTACACAGTTTGTAATTGTTGACGATGTATAAGAGTATAGAAAGCCCTCTATTGCTCTTTCCCTTTCAATCCCTACTGACTGGCAAAATACTCCATATGCAACAGTATGCGTAGGTAAATTATTTTTACTTTTATTCACATAATCTAAAAAGTTATTATTTTTATAATTAATCTCAGTACTTAATAATGTTTTTATAAATCTTGAGCCTAATTTTTGACTTGCCAATCTTATTTCTTTAGGTGATTTACTTGCATTTAATATATTATCTAATCTTATTAGTTTATCTAAACGTTCTTTATCGGCATATTCATATGATAAATTTATAGCCAATAGTTCACTATACAAGAAGTTAAATTTTAAATTACACTTTAAATATTCAAATGCTGTATCTACATTTGTAACCAACTTCTTTTGTATATATGTTTCAAGGCCATATGAATGACTATACGCTCCTATCGGAAATAAAGAATCATTTATTTGAAATAGCATAAATAAATTTTTATCTATAGAACTTTTCATGTGTCTATCCCTTCATTAATATTTTAATGATGATGTGCATTTATAGATGATGATATACTTTTATTAAAATCAAATTGAATTTCTTCTACTGTAACATTTGCTCCTATTTTTTCTAGCATTTCTTTCATTGGCTCACTATATATTGTTATAAACTCATTGTGGCTACTTCCTTCAAATAAAGTAGCATGTCTATTGCCTATCTCATAACAAACCTTTGGAACTAAATGAGTATCATCAACTTTAACAACTAATGCTTTATCTTTGGGGATATTAACAGCTATAACATTATCTTCATTTATAGCTAGTACATCACCTTGACGAAGCCCTCTTGTTAATATATCATTATCTAATTTTATACCTACCTCAATTCCACTTTGGCTAGTTTTTCTATGAAGCTTTTTAAATGCTTCATGCCATTCAATATCTACATAATCAATGTTACTATTTTTAAATTGTTCATCATTTATATTTCCAATTACTTTTTCAACTAACATATAAACTCCTATTTACCATAATTCTGTTAATATCATAAATCCTGGTATCCAAGCTGTAACTATACCTTCAAATATTGCTAAATATGGTACAAAACTTAGATGTTTCTTTAATACATTTTCGATAAAACCTGTTAACCATAAAATACCCCATAATATCCATATTACAGCCATTCTCCAGTCACCATTTACAAAATACTCTATATAAGCTGCTGGTACTGAGTTAATTGCAACGAATAAACTATACCAACCATATAATCTAGGATCTAAATTAAATATAGAGTTTACAGCTACAAATAAATATGTAAATCCAAATAATAGCCCTGTAGCTGCTGAATAGAAATCTCCTATATCATTCATTGCTTGAAAGTCTCCATGTACTATAGTTATAATATTAATAGTTATAGACAATAAACCTACAAAAACATTCATTACTGCTGCTGATTTAGTATCAATATTAGTAATTCTTGCAATACCATTATTTATTAATACTATACCTACGTATAATAAAACTACTCCTAACATTTTTATCTACCTTCTTTTTAGAATAAATTATATCTTTGAGCTAAAGGCAGTTCTTTTGCTGGTTCACATTTTAGTAAAACACCGTCTGCTTTAACTTCATATGTTTCTGGATTTACTGTTATTTCTGGTGTTGCATTATTTAATACCATGTCTTTTTTACCTATATTTCTACAGTTTTTAACTGGGTAAACAGTCTTTTTAAGACCTAATTTTTCATTTATTTTATTTTCATATGATACTTTTGATACAAAAGTTAAACAGCTTTTATATTTAGCTTGTCCGTGAGCTCCAAACATTGGTCTATATATTACTGGTTGTGGAGTAGGTATAGATGCATTAGGATCTCCCATTTTAGCAGCAGTTATCATACCACCTTTTATTATCATTTCTGGTTTTATTCCAAAGTAAGCATTATTCCATACAACTAAGTCTGCAAATTTACCAACCTCAATAGATCCTATATAATCAGAAACTCCTTGTGCTATAGCAGGATTTATAGTATATTTTGCTACATATCTTCTAGCTCTAAAATTATCATTATCTCCCTTTTCTTCCTTTAATGGACCACGTTGTAGCTTCATTTTGTGAGCAGTTTGCCAAGTACGAGTTATAACTTCTCCAACCCTACCCATAGCTTGAGAGTCAGAACTCATTATACTAAATACACCCATATCATGAAGTACGTCTTCTGCTGCTATTGTTTCCGGTCTTATTCTTGAGTCTGCGAATGCAACGTCTTCTTCTATTTTTTTACTTAAGTGGTGACAAACCATTAACATGTCTAAGTGCTCATCTATTGTATTTACTGTATATGGCATAGTTGGGTTTGTAGATGCTGGTAATACATTTGAAAAAGCTGCTGCTTTTATTATGTCAGGTGAATGTCCTCCTCCTGCACCTTCTGTATGGAATGTATGTATAGTTCTTCCAGCTATGGCTTTTATTGTATCTTCCACATATCCGGCTTCATTTAATGTATCTGTATGTATTGCAACTTGGACGTCATATTCATCAGCTACACTTAAGCATGTATCGATTACTGCTGGAGTTGCTCCCCAGTCTTCATGTATTTTAAGCCCTACTGCTCCTGCTAATATTTGTTCTTCTAATACTCCAGGTGTTGAACAGTTTCCTTTACCATAAAATCCTAAGTTTATTGGATATTCTTCTGCTGCTTCAAGCATTCTTTCCATATTCCAAGGTCCTGGTGTACATGTAGTAGCATTAGTTCCATCTGATGGTCCTACTCCACCACCGATCATAGTTGTTATACCACTATATAGCGCTGTTGGTATTTGTTGTGGAGATATAAAGTGTATGTGAGTATCTATACCACCAGCAGTAACTATTGCACCTTCTGCAGAAAGAGCTTCTGTAGATGCACCAACTACCATATTATGATCTACTCCATCCATAATATCAGGATTTCCAGCTTTACCTATTCCAACTATTTTTCCATCTTTTATACCAATATCAGCCTTTACAATACCCCAGTAATCAAGTATTAATGCATTAGTTATTACTAAGTCTAAATCTCCATTTTTACTAGTTCCTGTAGCTGATTGACCCATACCATTTCTAAGACTTTTTCCACCACCAAATTTACATTCATCTCCATAAACTGTGTAGTCTTTTTCTACTTCTATAAATAAATCTGTGTCTCCAAGTCTTACTTTATCTCCAACAGTTGGACCATACATTGATATATACTTACCTGCTTCTATTTTTTGACTCATATTTATCACCTACCTTATTTAATAAATCCTTTTATTTTTGCATTATCTAATGACCTTTTTATAGTAGTGTCATTTATTTGTGCTTCTGTCAATCCATTAAATCCAAATACTCTCTGACTACCACCAAACTCAACTAAATTAACTTCTTTTTCTTCTCCTGGCTCAAATCTAACCGATGTTCCTGATGCTATATCTAAGTGCATTCCATATGCTTTTTCTCTATCTAATTTTAATGCTTTATTAACTTCAAAAAAATGATAGTGAGATCCCACTTGTATAGCTCTGTCTCCAGTATTTGCAACTTTTAATGTTATTGAATTTTTACCTTCATTTATAGTAATTTCTTTTCTAGCTGGCTTTATTTCTCCTGGTACCATAATTTTCACCTCTTTTTATTGAATTGGGTTATGCACAGTTACTAATTTAGTTCCGTCTGGAAATGTTGCTTCAATTTGAACTTCATGTAAAACTTCAGCAACTCCTTCCATAACATCTTCTTTAGTAAGTATTTTTGTTCCTAAGTTCATTAAATCTGGTACTGACTTTCCCTCTCTTGCTAATTCTAAAAGTTCTGATGATATAAGTGCAGTAGACTCTACAAAGTTTAATTTTATTCCTCTATTTTTTCTATCTTTTGCTAATTCTCCTGCACAATGTAAAAGCAATTTTTCAATTTCTTTAGGTGTTAATCTCATAAACTTCTCCTTATATCTAAATTTCTATACCTTTGTAATTATTTACAATTTTTGTTATTATATTCTGAATTATCCATTTCTATATTAATAATTTCCTTATATATAAAAAATACTTTTATCATATTGATAAAAGTATTTTTAAATTTATGTTTTTAGTTGCAGTAATAAAATAAATATTGTTTATAATACAATGTTTATATCTTTTCCACAGTTATCACATTTGTTATCATCTATGTGCACTGTAGTTGTGTATATACCTCTAGTTAATAATTTTTCATTACAATCAGGACAATAAGTATTATTATCAACACCTGCCACATTACCTATATATACATAATTTAGATATCTCTTCGCTATATCTCTAGCTTTTATTATACTCTCTATATCTGTAGGTGGATTATTTAAGTTATATCTTGGAAAATATCTACTTAAATGGAGTGGGATATTTTTATCAACACTAGCTATAAACTTAGCTATATTTTCTATCTCATCTATTGAGTCATTTTCACCTCTTACCATAAGTGTGGTGATTTCTATATGGCAATACTTACTAGCTAAAGCTATTGTATCCAAAACAGGCTCTAGCTTTGCACCACATATATTATTGTAGTATTTATTTGTATATCCTTTTAAATCTATATTCATAGCATCAATATATGGAAGTATTTTTTCTAATGGTTTTTTATTTACATATCCATTAGTAACTAAAACTGTACTTATATCTTTATTTCTTCCTTTTATTTTTTTTACTACATCATATATGTATTCATACCACATAAAAGGTTCATTATAAGTAAATGCTATTCCTATATTATCATTTAATGTTTCAATTATATTTATTAATTTATCTGTTTCTATATATTCACTTTTCTGAACTTGTTGAGATATTTCATAATTTTGGCAAAAACTACAACTCATATTACATCCAAAAGTACCTACTGATAATATATTTTTTCCTGGTTTATAATGACATAAAGGCTTTTTTTCTATAGGATCTATGTTAGCAGATGTTACTTCTCCATAATTTATAGCAATACCTATATTATTTTCTACTGTTCTTACATTACAAACTCCAAATTTATTTTCTTTTAGTATACAATTATGAGGACATAACTTACATCTAATACTGTCTTCTTTTTTATCGTAAAACATTATATTAGATTTCATTATTTTCACCTTCTTTGTATCTTATAACTTCAAATTTTTCTATATTATAATCACTATTTGGATTTATACCACCTTTTTGACAAGCAATGTTTAACTGTTCTTCTACTGTATCAACCCCTTCAAGGTCTGGCAATAAAAGACCTCTGTTTTGTCCTTTACTTACTATTACTCCATATATTTTAGGATTTAATTCTTCTTTTATAGCTTTAATAGGATTTGTTAGTACATCTACTGATATATCAATATCTACAAGCTCATCTTCTGTTACTTCTAAAAATCTAGGATCTGCAATTGCTGCTTGTATTGCATTTCTTATTATTTCATTTGCTACACAATCAGTTGTTGGAAAAATAGTTCCTATGCATCCTCTTAATTGTCCAAACTTTTTAAGAGATACAAATACTCCATGTCTTTCTTCAAGCATTTCTCTAGGTAAATCATTACTTGCTATCATTAATCTTTTGTATTTAAAGTAATAATTTAAACTTTCTCTAGCTAATTTAACATATGGATTTGAATTATATATCTTTTTATTAAAACTTTCTTCTTTAATCTTTAATAATTTATCTAGGTTACTTATATTTTCACTTTCTTGCTTAAATTTCATAACACCATATCCAACACCAAATGGACCTTCATATGATAATAATTCTCCCTGTATACTATTTCCTTCCATAGCACCAAGGAGTATATATAAAGACCTTAGCCCACATTCTCCAGCTTCTTCAATCATACATTTATCCATATTAAATATATTTACAACATTACCATTTTCCAAGTTTTCAATTAATTCTTTATCAAATTTAGCTCCTTGTGGTGAATACTCATAAGGACCATCTTCTGTTAATCTATGTGATAAATCCCCACTAGCTATTATTACTGTATTTTTGTTTAAGTTTTTTGCAGTTTTTTGTATAGCCATTCCAAATTTATATAATTCTATATCGTTTAATATTGAGTATGTTATATGTACTAACTTGTAATCTGTATAATACTTATTTATAAAATACATTGGAACCATTGTGCCATGATCTAATTCATAATCTTTATTAAATCTTCTAAGTAAATTAGAGTCTATCCCTGCTGCAGATATATTTTCACTTTTACATAAATTTAGAAGTTCATCATTAAACTCTTTATCTATTTCTAATTCTATATTAGTTTCAAAATCTCTAAATTTTATTAAATTTCCTTTTATTTTTTCTTCATTAGATATAGCTATTGCATCTGAAAACATTGTTGCATGAGGTGTTATAACTACAATAGTTTCAGGTTTTAAAATGCTATCTCCTTACCTATACTTTCACATGCATTTATAGTATTTTGTATTTTTTTCTCTTCACCTTTTCCTATACTTGGAATTATTAATGGTGGATGTGGCATTAAATAGTATCCTAATATATTTTTCATTTCATTCCTCCTAACATTGTTTTATATACGCATAAAGCAACGGATATGATTAGTAAAATATTTATTATTCATACACGTTGCTTTATTAAATAATCTATAGTCAGATACTTCTTTACGTAGTTTATAAAAATCAACTTTTTGTAATAGCTTAAGTTTCCCAACGACATAACCTTAAGCTACAGTAAAGAAAAATGAAAGTTCTTGATAAATCTTTAGTTCATTTACAAACCAATTTATGTTAATCATAACCTACATTTTTCTATATTTTAAAACTTAAATTCACAAACTTAGTATTTAGACTTTAATTACTTTTTATTCTTACTATGACCAATATTTTTTATAAGAATAAAATCCTATTTTAAATTTTCAAATAGTAGCTTTTTATACTATATTTATCTATAAATAAAAAATTCGCTTCGCTCATTTCGCCAACGATATATCTTTGCTCACGCTACAGATACATCCGTTACTCAAAAATATTATTTTTTACATTTATAAAGTTATTGATATTACTCATATTCATAGGTTATCCACAATATTTTTCATAATATAATTCCCTTATACGTAAAAAATCCAAACAAAGATTTAATCTTTTATTTGGATTTTTTATTTATTACAATATTTAAGTTTGATTTATTTTCTAAATAACACTTTGCTTTATTTCTTGTATACCTACCCTATCTATAAAACTAGAAAGTCTTTCTTTTTCTAGTCCATTTTCTTTATAATAACTTAATAAATTATCAATTATTTTTATAACTTCAACTTCGCATAAACCTTCAGCTAATAAATCATACTTTCTTGGATTTAATCCACCTTTTCCACCTACTACTATAAATAGCTTTCCATCTAAACCAGATAATACACCAATATCTTTTGTGTATGCATTTATACAAGCATTTTTGCATCCCGCTACTGCAATCTTAACTTTCCCAGGAAGTTCTATACCATGAAACTTTCTAGTAAGCTTCATGCCTATACCTATTATCGGATATTTAGATCTTTTGCAAAAGTTAGCTGAACATACTTCAACATTAATTACTGAACATATATTTTTTATTGCAGGCCCCATATTTAATTCTTCCCATATAGTATCTATATCTTCTTCTTTTAAATTACCTATACATATCTTTTGAGCTGAAGTAACCTTTAATGAAGCATTGTATTTTTTTGCTACTTCACCTATTTTTATAAGATTTTCAGGAGTTATGTAACCACCAGGTATTTGTGGTGTTATAGAGTATCTTTCTTTTCCATCTATATTCTTTTGTATCTTTGCATATTTAGCCATTTCGTTTCCTCTCTTGTGTTCTTTATATAAAGGTATATATCCCATATTACCAAATATTAATTAATTTATATATATTCTACATTATATTTATTTTCATAAAAATTTCGATACACTCATGTATCTAATTATATGACACTCGCTACCACTTTGAGCAACGTGTTGACGAAGCATTTCGGTCACATTCGTTTATCAAAATATTATTTTTTATTTCTAAAATTATTGTTATTACTTATATTTATAGGTTGTCCACAAAAAATTTTATCTTATAATTTACTTATATGTAAAAATACACCCTTATTTAAGGGTGTATATATATTAATTATTAAAATGTCTTTGTAATAATCCTAAGAATGCTTTACCATGTCTAGCTTCATCTTTACACATTTCATGAACTGTATCATGTATTGCATCAAGTCCTAATTCTTTAGCTTTCTTAGCTATTTTTAATTTACCTTCAGTTGCTCCATATTCAGCTTCAACTCTAGCTTCTAAGTTAGCCTTAGTATCAGCAACAACTACTTCACCTAATAATTCAGCAAATTTAGCAGCATGTTCTGCTTCTTCAAATGCTATTCTTTGGTAAGCTTCTGCAACTTCTGGATATCCTTCTCTATCAGCTTGTCTAGCCATTGCTAAGTACATTCCAACTTCTGTACATTCACCAACAAAGTTTGCTCTTAATCCTTCAAGTATTTCTTCGTCTACTCCTTGAGCTACACCTATTCTGTGTTCATCAGCCCATTTTAATTCACCTTTCATTTCTTCGAACTTGTCAGCTCCAACCTTACATACTGGACATACTTCTGGAGCAGTTTCTCCTTCATGTATATATCCACATACTACGCATACAAATTTCTTCATAATTATATTCCCTCCGTATATTAACCTTTTTTATCGATAATTTATTATATTATATATATACCTAATAATTTTATTCTTAAACATAATTTTATAATATTTTTTATATTTTGTACACTATTCATTCCATTTGTGTATACAATATACGTAATTTATATTTATTCATAAAAATAAAGAAATCCTATATTTTTCTTATTACATTTATTTTAAATAATTTATTATATCTATTTATAAAGTTGCATTATTTTATAAATAAAGGTTTCACTTAGTTTAAACTATGTGTTAGTGAAACACCTCATATAATAGTTTCCTTGTATAAATACTACCTTTGTTTTATCACCTTTATTTGCTGTATCATCTTTACTTGATGTACAACCTGTTAAGCTACTTACCATTAATCCCATTACTAAAGTAAGACTCATTACCCTTTTTTGCAAATTTCATAGAAATCATCCCCCTATAAATTTATTTAACTTTTTTTAATCTCCACATCTTAGCTTGATAGTCTCCTTTTAACTCAGGAACATTCAAACCAATATTCATTAGTTCATCTCCACCAACTATTATGTTTTCTCCCAATATTTCATATTTTGAACTTTCATCTAATCCTACAAGTTTTAAAGAAATAAACTTAGAGTTAGGTTTTGCTAATGTTCTTACAAAGCTAACTATAATTTCTTCACAATCTTTAGATATAAACATCCAAGCTATATCATTGTTTTCAAATGGACTACTTAATCTGTAACATTTACCAAATTGTATAGTCTCTCTTATTTCTTTGTATAGTTTTACTTGTTCTTTTATAATTTCTTTTTCACTTTCAGGAAGCTTAGTTATATCTAACTCATAACCAAAATTTCCACTCATAGCAACTACTCCCCTAGTTTCTATAGGTGTAATTCTATCAACTTGATGATTAGGAACCGCAGATACATGGCATCCTATAGATGCATTTGGATAAACCATACTTGTTCCAAATTGTATCTTCAATCTTTCTATAGCATCTGTGTTGTCACTAGTCCAAGTTTGTGGCATGTAGTATAACATTCCTGGGTCAAACCTTCCCCCTCCACCTGAACAACTTTCAAATAATACATCAGGAAATCTTGTAGTTATTTCCTCTAAAACTTTATATAAACCTAGTATGTATCTATGTGCCACCTCTCTTTGTCTATTAGCTGGTAATTTAGCAGAACCTATCTCTGACATATTTCTATTCATATCCCATTTAACATAAGATATTGGAGCTGATGATAATACCTCACTTATTTTTTCTATTATATAATTACAAACATCTTCTCTTGAATAATCTAATATTAATTGTCTTCTAGCTTCAGACCTATTTCTTCCTGGAATGTGAATACACCAGTCTGGATGTTTTTTGTAAAGTTCACTTATTGGTGATACCATTTCAGGTTCAAACCACAACCCAAATTGTAATCCCATTTCATTTATTTCTGTTGCCAATTTATTTAATCCACCTTTTAGCTTCTCTTCATTAACAAACCAATCACCTAAAGATGAGTTATCATCATCCCTTTTTCCAAACCATCCATCATCTAATACAAACAATTCCATTCCTAGGTTTGTAGCTTCCCTCGCAATTTCTTTTATTTTTGTTTCATTAAAATCAAAATATGTAGCTTCCCAGTTATTTATAAGTATTGGTCTTACTTCATCTCTATACTTACCTTTACATAAACGTTTTCCATAAAGACAATTATAAATATGGCTCATACCTGTTAATCCTTCATTTGAGTATACAAGCACAGCCTCTGGTGCTGTAAATTCTTCTTTTGATTTTAAAAGCCATGTAAAATCAAATGGATTTATACCTATTTGAGCTCTTGCATTTTCATACATATCAACTTCAACGTTAGCTAAAAAGTTTCCACTATAAATTAAACTAAATCCATATACTTCTCCATGTTGTTCTGTTGTATCTTTTCTAACTAAAGCCATAAAAGGATTTTGAGCATGGCTACTTGAACCTCTTCTACTTTCAATACTTTGACTACCACTTCTTATTTCTTTTCTTATTATATGTCTTTCTCTAGCCCAAGCCCCTGACAATTGTAAAAGCTCATAATCGCTATCTCTAAAATCAACATTCGCGCTTAAAACTCGATTTATATTAACATCTTCATTAGATTCATTTATAATTTTTACACTTCTTGTTATTGCATCAAACTCTTCAAAAACACTATAGCTTAATATAAGCTTTACATTTTTTAAAGAATCAACTAACGTTAACTCAAGAGTCATTGCTTCATTTTCATCTTCAACATAAGTTGCTGGTAAATTATTTAATTTATTCTTACCTGCATATATATTATGTGATTCATATCTAAAATCTGTAGCACTTGTACCATCTGAAAACTGCAATTCAACTGCTGGCGTTCTCAAATCTGTACTACCATATCCTGGATATTCTTGAGGTGTCATTTCTAACATAAAATCATCTATATTATCTGTATTTGTTAAAAAACTTCCCCAATTTTTACTTCTTAGTACATAATCTAAATTTTTAGCCTTTATTTTTTTCCCCCAGTAAACATGGGCTACATGATTAGAATCTAGCACTTTTAAAACGTAGCTAGTTTTTGATGTAGATAAATTAAAAGTCTTGCTACTTGCGTCATAAACTATTGCCATTTTATAAATTCCCCCTGTATTTTATTTACTAATTTTTTCTTTATATCTAGTATTGTATATTTTTATGTATTAAAATAATATATACATATGTTAACAAAATATGGTTTTATGTTATATTAAAATAAACAAAAGGGGTTTTTATATGTCATCATATATATATTTCGAAGACGATGGAATTAAATATTTAGAGTCAACAAAAAAAGAATATGTAGATTTATGTTTATGTTTTTGTGGAATAGAGGTTTGTAAATCTTCTCATAGTTTTGGGCCTGCAATAAGAGAGCACTATATTATACATTATATACTTGATGGAAAAGGAATCTATAAAGTTGGTGATAAAGTATATAATTTAGAAAAAAATCAAGGATTTTTAATATGCCCTGGTGACTTAACTTACTATGAAGCGGATAATGATGATCCTTGGACCTATATATGGGTTGCATTTAATGGTATAAAGTCAGAACAATATTTAAAATATGCTAATTTAAGTCACGAAAATTTAATATTTGAAAGTAATCATAAAGAATTACTTAAAGACTATGTTTTAGATATGTTAAAAATAAATAGAATGCGTAATTGTGATGAGTTAAGACTTCAAGGCTTATTATACTTATTTTTAAGTACTATATCAGATTCAGTTGATTATAATGTTTCTGAAAATAAAGATCTTTCTTATACATTATATATAGAAAAATCAATAGAATTTATAAATAATAACTTTGCTAATAATATAAAGGTAACTGATATAGCTAATTATGTTGGATTAAACAGAAGCTATTTATCTAGCTTATTTAAAAAAAGCTTAAATGTTTCTCCACAAGAATTCTTACTTAGTGTTAGAATGAATAAAGCTTATGAATTATTAAAAAAACTAGAACTATCTATAGGGGATGTTTCTAGATCAGTTGGATATATAGACCCTCTTACATTTTCTAAAACATTTAAAAAATATAGTGGCTATAGCCCTAAGCAATATAGAGAAAACCTCTATAAAAATAATTTATAATTAATAATATATTCATAAAAAAACTAGAGGTTAGTAAACACAATGATAACCTCTAGTTTTTTATCTATTTTATTTTCATTAGTTAATATAACTTATATAATTAAACTGTTTGTGTTTTATTATTTATATTATTTCTTCTTTTTTCTATTTCATTTAAAACATGATCTTTAAATTCACCATTTAATTTATAGAATTTCAAATACAATCCTAAACATGCTAACATTAATAACGATGGTATTACAAACATGATTACTTTCATTCCAATTATAGTTTGAGCACTTTGTACAGTATTTGGAACATAATTGATTATATTAAGCCCAATACCTACTATAAGACCACTAAATGCTGTAGCAAACTTAACTATAAACGTTTGCATAGAGAATATAATACTTTCACTTCTCTTACCAACTTTGTATTCTCCATAATCAACTGCATCACACAACATAACTGTTGTTGATGCTGATGAGAAAGCAAATCCTAAGTTATAAATAACTCCTGCTATGCATAATAATACTGAACTAGTAGATAAACTACTTATAAAAAGCATTGATGTAAATCCTATTACAGGCAGTAAACAAGCTAAAATATAAACTATTTTTCTTGATAGTTTGCTTACTAATTTAGGAAATATCATTAATGCACAAACCTGAGCTATTGTTGATAATCCTGTAAATACTGCATATAAACTTTCATTTTGTATTGCATATTTGAAAAAATATAATGCAAATCCTGCAACTAAAAATAATGCTATTTGATAAATTATTACTGATCCAATTATTACTAATAATTGATCATTTTTAAATAATATTTCAAATACACCTTTTAAAGTTATCTTTTCTTGATTTTCTACAATATTTCTTTCTTTTACATTAAATACTGTTATTAACGTTGATATAACAAATATTATAGCTATACCAACACCTAATCTAAAATATCCTATAGAGTTATTTCCTATTCCTAAAAATGATATTAACATTAACCCAAAAGTATTAACTGTTGAGCCGCCGATAGTTGCAAAAACTCTAGGTATAACCGACATCTTATCTCTCTCTGAAGAATCACTTGTAAATGACGGTATCATTGACCAGTATGGTATATCCATTATTGTATAAGTCATTCCCCATAATATGTAAGCAGCTGAGCAATATACATATACCATTTTCCCAGATAAAAATTTAGCTGGATTGATAAATAAAAATATAAGAACAACTGCATTTATTAATGTCCCGATTAAAAGCCATGGTCTAAATTTTCCCCACTTTGTATTAGTATTATCAACTATTTTTCCCATTATAGGATCATTAATTGCATCCCAAAATCTCGATACAAAGAACAATCCTCCTACAAAAACAGAAGATATACCTACTTCATCTGTAAAAAACATCATTAAATAAGTTGCTACAAAAGCATAAACTAAATCTTTACCAAAAGCACCTATTCCATAAGAATATTTTTCTCTAAAAGTTAGTTTCATTTTCAATTCCCCTTTTATTTAATTTTACTCGATAAATTTTTTTAGTAACTACATAAATAAATATTTTAAATCCCCTAAAAATTATCTTCTTTTTCATTATTTATGTATATCCTAGATTATCCTTACTTATTGAGAGTAAATTTACCCCTTAAAACTCTCTATACTTACCTATAGTTTACTTTATCCTCCTTTTTTTTACAATTAAAACCTTTTCCTTATATTGTAATTTTTGTTTATCTTTTTATAAATATTTTTATGTGTGCTAAATATGGTAAAATGTTAGTTTTGTTAATTATTTTATTAAATTCTATATTTTTTATGTCAATCGGTTGACATACTTTGTATAACTATCTATACTGAAAAAAGTAAAGGAATTAATAATAGGGGGAATAAAATGTTTTCTTTTGATAACACATTAAAATTTAATAATAAGGAAATCGATGTATTTACTATTGGGGAATTATTAGTAGATATGATTTCAAATGATTATGATGATAATTTTGATTGCAGTCAATATACTAAGCACTTCGGTGGATCACCTGCTAACATTGCTATGAATATAAAAAGATTAGGAGGAAATTCTGCTTTATCATCAGCAGTTGGAAATGATGGTTTAGGTGATTTTTTAATCAATCATCTAAAAAACAATAATATAGATACTAGGTATATTAGTAAGGTTGACAATTCTACTAGTATGGTTCTTGTATCAAAAAGTAAAACAACTCCAGTTCCAATATTTTATCGTGGTGCTGATTATAACCTTCAATATGATGATAATATTGAGTATGCATTAAAAAATTGTAAAATAGTACATTTTTCTTGTTGGCCTATTTCTCAAAAAAACTCAAGGAAAACTATTGAAAAGGTAATATATAAGGCAAAAGAAAATAATATTCTTATTGGATTTGATCCAAACTATCATGAAATGATTTGGGAAAAGAATCACAATGGATTAGAGTATATAAAAAATATTATATCTAAAGTTGATATTATAAAGCCATCTGAAGTTGATGCAGAAAGAATCTTTGGATGTGATACTCCTGAAAACCAAGTTAAAAAATTTATAGATTTAGGAGCAAAACTAGTAATAATGACCCTTGGAAAAGATGGGGCTATTGTAACTAATGGAGATGAAACTCTTACATTTAAAACTTTCGCTACTGAAATAGTTGATACTACAGGAGCTGGAGATGCATTTTGGTCTGGTTTTTATACAGGATTAACAAAATCATACTCTTTAAAAGATTCTTTAAATCTTGGATTTGCAACAAGTGCTTTTAAGCTTAAACACGTAGGTGCAATCGCTAACCTACCTACTATAGAAGAAATTAAAGATATTTATAATATATAATATTGGGGGAATTTAGAAATGGCAGTAAAAAATCAAGTTCAACTTATAACTTATCCAGACTCTCTAGGGGGAAATTTAAAAACACTTAATCAAGTACTTACAACATATTTTCCAAATACATTTAAGGGAGGTATTCACATACTTCCTCCATTCCCATCATCAGGAGATAGAGGATTTGCACCACTTACATATTTTGAAATTGAACCTAGATTTGGTACATGGGAGGATATAAGAAAAATAGGGGAAAAACATGATGTACTTCTTGATTTAATGGTTAATCATATATCTAAACAATCAGTATTTTTTAAAGATTTTTTAAAAAACGGAAGAAAATCTAAGTATTCTAACTTATTCCTTACACTTGATAAAATATGGAGTGATTCAAAACCAGTTCAAGAAGATATATCTAAAATGTTTTTACGTAGAACTACTCCATACTCTACTTTTACAATAGAAAGTACTGGTCAACAAGAAACTGTATGGACTACATTTGGAAAAGAAACTCCATCTGAACAAATAGATTTAGATATTAATGCTCCAGAGGTTAAACAATTGCTTACAGATTTCTTGACTAACTTTAGCAAACAAAATGTTAAAATTGTTAGATTAGATGCTGTTGGCTATGTAGTGAAAAAAATAGGTACAAGTTGTTTCTTCGTTGAACCAGAAATTTATAAATTTTTAGATTGGGTCACTGAATTAGCTACTTCCTTAGGTATAGAACTATTACCTGAAGTACATGCACATTATACAACACAATTTAAATTGGCTAAACATGGTAACTGGATTTATGACTTTATATTACCATATATGATACTTGAAACATTAATAAATAAATCAAGTAATAGACTTTATAGCTACTTAAAAGTTCGTCCTCATAAACAATTTACTATGCTAGATTGTCATGATGGTATACCAGTTAAACCTGACTTAGATGATTTAGTTGAAACTAAAGCTGCTCAAAAAATAGTTGATGTTTGTGTTGAAAGAGGATCTAACTTAAGTTTAATATACTCTGATGCTCATAAAAATAAAGATGGATTTGATGTTCATCAAATAAGATGTTCATACTACTCTGTTTTAAACTGTGATGATGATGCTTACTTAGCTGCAAGGGCTATACAATTTTTCGCGCCGGGTATACCTCAAGTATACTATGTTGGATTATTAGCCGGTAAAAATGATGATGAAATGGTGAAATTAACTGGTGAAGGTCGTGAAATAAATAGACATAACTTTACTATTTCGGAAATAGAAAAAGAAGTTCAAAAACCAGTTGTACAAAGATTACTTAAACTTATAGATTTTAGAAATGATTATCCTGCATTTAATGGTGAATTTATTATAGAAAATGCTAAAGATAATGAGATTAAACTTACTTGGAAGAAAGATGATAAGTTTTGTACATTAAATATTGATCTAGATACATATAAATCAGTTATAGAATATATAGATGAAAATAAAAATATTGTATTATACAATATATAGTTATACTTTCATTTAAGTTATCGTATACTATTTATTTACAATTTTTATAAAATTATATAGCTAAAATAAAATTTAATTTTTATATAAAAGATATAGTTGTAAGATTTAAATTATAATTACAACTATATCTTTTTATGTTAAGAGATAATAATTATATTTTTATATAGAATGTGTCAAATAGTATGTATAAAAGTTTATTTATTTAAAAATAAGTTATTATGTACTTACTCAAAATCTCTAAACTATTATGGTATAATATACTAATTAAGTAAGACAAAGGAGGTACTTTTTTGGCTAATATAAAAGATGTTGCAAAGGAAGCTGGTGTATCCGTAACAACAGTATCTAGAGTTATGAACGATAGAGGATATATATCTGAAAAAACTAGAAAAAAAGTATATGATGCTATGGAAAAGATAGGATATCATCCTAATGAGTTGGCAAAAAATTTCTTTAGACAAAAAACTAATATAATCGGATTAATACTTCCAGATATAAGTATTAGCTTTTATGCTGAAGAAACTAAATATATAGAAGAACATTTATATAAAAATGGATATAAGCTAATGTTATGTAATGCATATAATAGTAAAGAAAGAGAAAAAGAATATATAAATATGCTACAAAGAAATAAAGTAGATGGAATTATAATAGGAAGCCATACCTTAGAAATTGAAGATTATTTAAAAATAGACATGCCTATAGTAGCATTAGATAGATATTTAGGGGAAAATATTCCTATAGTATCTGCTGACCACATACAAGGTGGTATTTTAGCCGCTAATCATTTAATAAATTGTGGATGTAAAAATGTAGTTCAATTTGCAGGTACAAGTGTATTAAATTCTTCTGCTAATAAAAGACATATATCATTTGAAAAGGTAATGAATGATAATAATGTAAATGTTCATACTATCGAAATGGAGTTAAATACTTTTTCAAAGGAACAAAACTTACATTACATAGATTATATGTTTAATAGCTATAAAGATATTGATGGGGTATTTGCAACTGACAATATGGCTATTTTAGTTATAAAAGAATGTTACAAAAGAGGCATAGACATTCCTAAAGATTTAAAAATAGTTGGATATGATGGTACAGAAAGTTCAGAATTATTTATTCCTACTTTAACTACTATAAAACAACCTATTAAAGAAATTTGTATTGATGCTGTTAATAAATTAATTAAATTAATCAATAATGAAAATATTAGTTTGGAATCAAATCATACTGTTTCACTTATAAAAGGTGAGACTACTTGATAGGTTTTCAATATAAGTGCAACACTTTATGTTTATTTTACAGCTAAGGCCTCTGTAGGTGTTTTATATCCAAAACACCTACAGAGGTCTATTTTTTATACTTTTACCTATGTTAATATGATTATAATTCATAATTTTATGTTCCTTAAGATTAAATATTTTTGTGGTTATTATTACTGTAACATAAACTTATGAGCTATTTTTTTATAAACTTTTAGGTATTGCACTTAATATGATAATTCATTTATTTAATTAATTCTAATAATCCAAAAGAAATTACTAAACTTATAAATGATTATATACTTTTATAATCATGATTCTAGTTGAATATCAAATACATGCACATAGGGTGCTTTTTTATAAGTATCTACTTGACAGTATCATAACTAATTATTGGAAGCTTTTATATTTTTCTTCAAAGAAAGTATTTAATTTTTCAAGTGACTTTGATAAAACCTGTTCTTCTTCATCTGAAAAGTTACTAAGCATTGCACATATCATTTCTTCATGAAATACTTGATGAACTTTATAAACTTCTTCTCCTTTAGAAGTTAAGTTCACAAGCACCACTCTTCTATCTTCTTCAATTCTTTTTCTTTCAACATATCCCTTTTTAATAAGCTTTGTTATTGCTGTAGTTAATGTTCCTACAGTTATTCTTAAGTCATGTGCAATTTCTCCCATAGTTCTAGATCTATCTAAGCCAATTGCCTCTATCGTATGTATTTCAGTTATAGATAAATCAGTGAATTGTGTATTCTTAAGAGACTTTTCTTCAATTTGTAAAATATCATTAAATAATTGAACTAATAATTTATTTAATATGTCTTCTATTTTTCTCATAATCACGTTCTCCATAATTTTATTTTCCAATATTATTATAATAAAATCTACATTTAACTTCAATTGGTACATACATATTTTAACAAAAAATATATAATTAATAATTTTTTTATAAAAAATATTATATTTTATATTTTATATTTTATATTTTCTATTCTTTTTATTTATAATCATTATTTTATACCTACAAAATATATAATTGCACAATTAAGATAAAGTTTTTATCATATTTTTATTTTTTAATATATAATACTTATTAGGATTAATTTTGAAAAAATTTGTTCTTTATTTTCACTTATATTTTTATATTAAAAAATCTTATTCTAAAATATTTAATTTATTTATATAAAATTTACTTAAATGCTATAATAATATCATATACTTTTGTAATAGTAACCTAAAACTAAACTATGAGGTCTATATCTAAAACTAATAAAATATATAAAAAACTCCCTATTTTAATCATCAATAGGAAGTTCTTTAATAGTATCACCAATAATCTTTATACCCTTTTCTATTTCTTCAAAAGATAGTCTAGAAAAACCTAGCCTCAAAGTGTTATTTATTTCATTATTAATATAAAATATATCTCCTGGCATAAAAATAACACCTTTTTTATAACATTTATTTAATAATTCTCTAGTGTCTATATTTTTAAACTTTAAAAATAAATGAAGTCCACCATCTCCAAAAATATATTCATTAGGAATATACTTTTCTACACATTTATATGCAAAATTAAATTTATCTCCATAAAATTTACGTGCTTTTTTGATATATTTTTCAAATGCTCCACTTTGTAAATAATCATATAGTATTCCTTGATCTAAAAAAGATACATGTATATTTCTACATCTTTTCACACTCTCTAATTTTGAAATAGCATTTTTATCTGCTAATATCCACCCTATTCTCATACCTGGAAATAATATTTTTGAAAAACTACCAATATAAATTACTCCATTATTTAAATTATCTAATGAGCATATAGGAAATATATGGGAACTAGAATAAAGCAGCTCCTCATTAAATCCATCCTCTATAATTGGTATATTATTATTTTTCATCAAATTATAAAATTTGTACCTATTTTCAGGTGACATTACAGTACCAGTTGGATTATGATATGATGGTGTAATATAAGCAAACTTTATTTTATCTTTATATTTCTCTAACTTTGATTCTAACATATCAAAGTCTAATCCATTTTCATCTATATCTACTCCAATTAAATTTAATCCTAAAGCCTTCATAATCTTTATAGATGTGTTGTGAGTTGGATTTTCACAAATTATATAATCTCCTGGTGAAGTAAATGAAGATAAAATAATATCTAAGCCTTCTGTAAATCCATTAGTTATTAATATATCTTTGTTACATGTATCAACACCTTTTTTATTCATATATTCTAATAGATACTCTATAAGAGGCTTATATCCCTTTGCATAACCATAATTAAGTAACTTATGTCCTTCTAAAGATAGTCTATTTAAAAATGATTTTTTTAATTCATCTATATCAAACATATCTCCATTTGGAGATATACTTTTAAAAGAAATCAAACCATTTTCCCAAGGTATTTCATTTTTTATTATATCCATATCATTTGCCACTTTAGCATAGCTGTTTTGTTTATCTTCCCAATTAATACACCAATTACTTTTAGTTAAGCTACTATTTGACTTTGCAAAAGTTCCCTTACCTGATACTGAATATATTAGTCCATCAGCTTTTAATTCTTCATAGGCTAAATTTACAGAATTTCTACTTACCTTTAAAATTTGGCTAAGTTCTCTTGTAGAAGGTAGCTTACTATTATTAGGTATCAATCCTTTTAATATCATATTACTTATATATCTTTTTATTTGTATATAAATTGGTTCATCTTTGTTAATTACAAGATTAGAAAGTAACACCTTATCACCTCAATTTTATTGTCTACTTGATGGTTTTAAGGAATATTCTATTATTTTATATAATAAATCATTAAAACTTAAACCTGCCTCAGTTTCACTTTTGGTATTGAACTAATTTTAGTTAATCAATAAAGTGCATTTAATTTAAGAGCATATGGTACACCATCGTATATTATCATATCAATTCTTACATAAGCTTTGCAATAAAAAATTCGCTTCGCTTGAGCGATGTGTCGGTGAAACATTTCATTTCACCAACGATATATTTAAAAAATAAAATAATACTCTTAGACTTAATACAATTACCGTTGAGTTTACATAATTTAAATGAAGTAACCTTAAGTTGGGTTAAATAAAATTTACATATTCTATTAATATATTCTAATGTTATAAATTATCCATAATATAATATATCATCAAATACTGCTGGTTATTTGCCATCAGGATTTAATACTATATTATTATTTTTATCACTAAAAGCTAATTTCAATAAAATAGGTGAAATTATAGTTGTGACAACAACAACTATAACAATAGGTCCTAACATTACACTAGAAAGCACTCCAAGTGCTGCACCCTTGCTTGCAACTATAAGTGCAACCTCACCTCTAGACACCATACCCGTTCCTATTTGTATACATTCCTTATTTGAAAAATGACAAATCTTAGCACCTATACCTGCACCTATAATTTTAGTTAATATAGCCACAACAGTAAGTGCAGTAGCAAACATTACTATTGCCATACTCATATTAGGCAATACTACCTTAAGTCCGATACTAGCAAAAAACACTTGTGATAGTAAAGAATAAGATAAAATATCTAATCTACTAGCTACATATGTTTTTCTCTCTACATTAGATAATATCAACCCTGCAATAAATGCACCAGTAATATCTGCAACACCAAATATCTCTTCAGAAACATAGGATAATAGTAAACAAAATACAAGAGCAGCAGTTATAAATCTTCTTCTATCTCTATTTTCATATTTCATCCATATATCAAATGCTTTATGTGAAGTAATTCCAATTACAATTACAAAAATAAAGTATGCAACTATTTTTAGTAATACAAAACCAACATTTACAGAAGTATCTGCCATACTACTTATAATAGTTAATGCAATAATACCTAGTATATCATCTATAATAGCTGCCCCTAATATGGCAGTACCTGCAGAAGTATTTAGTTTTCCCATTTCTTTTAAAGCCTCTACAGTAATACTTACAGAAGTTGCTGTTAAAATAACTCCTATAAATATATTTTGTAATAAAACATTTGTAGTAGCTTCTTTCATTAAATCTAGGTCACTAAATAGATATGCCACTAAAAATCCACCAATCAACGGAATTAATACACCAAATAAAGCAATTATAAAAGATGCTTTCCCGGTTTTCTTAAGTTCATTTAAATCCGTATCTAGACCTGCAGAAAACATTAATAAAATAACTCCAAGTTCAGATAACTGTATTATAAAATTTGTTTCTTTTAAAATATTAAGCATTGCTGGCCCAAAAATTAATCCTGCTAATAATGCACCTACTACTTGAGGCATTTTAAATTTTTTAGTAATTATACCTAAAAGTTTTGTACTTAATAGTATTAATGCTAAATCTAATAAGTATCCATAAGACAACATACAACAATCCACCTCCAATAAATTTTATTTATATAAGAAATAACATTATATTAATATATGAAAACTATACCAAAATGCTACATCTTAAATTAAACTAATCATAAAAACTTACTTTACTTGATATTTTACTTAAATTAACACTTTAATACTTTTTAATGCTTATTTAAAAAATCTTCATCTAAATATCTAACTTAAAATATATTATTTTTTCCCTAATATATATTTTTTAGATTATTACTAAATAACAATTCATTTAAATAAGTTTTTAAGTATAAAATATACTTATATAAGAAAAACCTATATAAAGATATAGATTTTATTAAATCAAATTATCTTCATATAGGTTTTATATATATTTTATCTTTTATTGTTCTTTCTAATATTTCTCTTTATTTGAGTTTTTGGAACATTATTTGTTCCATGTTGCCATTCTGTATTCAATATTCTTCATTAATCTCTACAAAGAAGACAATTTTATTTACTCAAATATATGTTTAATAAACTGCATAGGACTATATATAATAAGTCTAGGTCCAGAAAACTTCATAACATCTTTAATCTTAGCCTTCATATCCTTTTTGTAGCAATGTATCGGACATTTACTACAAAAGCTTTTTTCATTTCCAAACTTACAAAAATCAAGTCTCTTATGTGCATACTCTAATAGTTCTTGGCACTCTTCACATAATCCATTTTTATGGTTATGCTTCTTTTTACAATATATATTTATCATAAGATCTATGGTTTGTTTTTCTTTTTCTATTCTAGTCATAATCTCACCTTTAGTTATAACTTAATGTATTATTTTTTACATAAATCTTTTTATCACATATAGCTGCACTTGATTTTCTGTGAGATACCATTACAACTGTTTTGTCTTTACAATGATTTTCTAAACTCTTTAGTATTTCAGCTTCATTTAAAGTATCTAAGTTACTTGTAGGTTCATCAAGTATTAATATATCTCCATCATGTAGGAAAGCTCTAGCTATACCCAATCTTTGTCTCTCTCCAGAAGATAAATTTCCACCTAACTCTCCAACATTAGTTTTATATCCTTGTGGTAAAGTAGTTATAAAATCATGTATTGATGCTTTTTTACAAGCCTCTATTACTTCTTCTTCTGTAGCATCTATTTTACCTATTTTTATGTTATTTTCTATACTATCATTAAATAAGAATGTCTCTTGTGTAACCAAAGTTTGAGTTTTTCTTAAAGTCTTAGTTGGCACATTTTTTATATTCTTATTATCTATGTTTATTGATCCATTGTTTACATCCCAAAATCTCATCATAAGCTTAAGTAATGTACTCTTACCGCATCCACTTTCTCCAAGTATAGCTATTTTTTCACCTTTTCTTATATCTAGGTTTATATTATTTAATAATTTTTCATTTCTATCACCGTAGTTAAAGTCCATATTTTCTATAGACATTTCTGAAGTTTTAAGAGTTATTTCACCTTCTACTTCATCAACTGCTGGTACTTCATCTAATATATCAAATAATCTTTGAGCACAAGCAAAAGTATGTATTAAGTTATTTGATAAGTTACTTAAAGCTACAACTGGACCAAATGAACTAGATAATAGTACTATTGCTACTATTAACTCTCCTAAATTTAATACATTATTTTGCATTAAGTGTATACCAACAAATAAGAAAGTTAATATAGCTATCATTATAGTTACATCTGTACAAGCTCTTATTATACCTTCATGTTTTTTGATATCATCTAATTTAGCATTTAGTCTATCACTATTTTCATTTATTTTAGCTAATCTTTTTTCACCTTGATTAAATAATAATACTTCTTTTATACCTTTTAATGATTCTAATAAGAAACTATTTGTTTTAGCAAATTCTTCTCTATATTCTACTCCAGCCTTATTTCCATATTTAGAAGAGAAAACTGGTATTACATAACCTACTATTATATAGAATCCTGCTGATATTAATCCAAAGTATATATTAATACTTCCTAAAACTAACGCTATTATTATAGAAGTAATTATTGCTATAGCTATTGGAGCTACTGTATGAGCATAAAATACTTCTAATAATTCTATATCACTTGTTATTACTGAAATTAAATTTCCTTTTTCCTTAGATTCTAGCTTTGATGGTGCTAATTTTCTAAGTGCTTTATATACCTTATCTCTAAGTATTGCAAGTATCTTAAAGGCTATATAATGACCTGAATATTGTTCTATATATCTAAGTAATCCTCTAAGTACTGCACATACTATTATTACAGTTATACTTGTTTTAAATGTTACTGACATATCTATTCCAAGCTTTGTAGCAATAGCAACCCCTCCAAAAGTTGTTATTGCTATTGCAGCTAAAAATCCTAGTACTCCAAAGCTTATTGTTATCATCATAACTGGTGCTAGTGGCTTAAGTATTTTTATAAGCCTTGCCATTATTTTTATACCTGATTGTCTATTATTCACTTATAGCCACCTCCTTTTGTGTTAAGTTCTCATTGTATATACTTTCTAAGTTATTTTGATGATTTACTAACTGTGCATATTTTCCGTTATACATCATAAGGTCTTTATGACTTCCACTTTCTACTATATTACCTTTATCTAATACATATATGTTATCTGCATTTTTAACGTTAGCCAATCTATGAGATATTACTATAACAGTTTTATTTTTTGCTATTTCATATATAGCTTTCCATATTTTTTCTTCACTTTCAACATCTATATTTGAAGTTGCTTCATCGAATATATATATTTCTGGATTAGTTATTATAGTTCTAGCTAAAGCTAATCTTTGCTTTTGACCACCTGATAGTAGTGCTCCACCTTCTCCAACATTTGTTTTTAACTTTTCTGGTAAGCTTTGTACAAAATTATATAAATTAGCTTTTTTAAGTGCTTCATTTATTTCTCTTTCATTTGCATCAAATTTACCCATTCTTAAGTTGTCTTCTATTGTTCCATTAAATATGTATGCACTATGGTTTATAAATCCAACATTTTTAGTTAATACTTCAAATGGTATATAATTTAAATTTATTCCATTTAGTGTTATTTCACCACTATCTACTTTTTCTTGTTTTAATAGTAAGTTAGTTATAGTACTCTTACCACATCCACTTTCCCCAACTAAGGCAATCATTTTTCCTTTTGGTATAGTTACATTTACATTTTTAAGTACTTTTCTTTCTTTGTCATAACTAAAGTCTACATTTTTTATTTCTATATTTATATCTTTTAATAAATTCATTTCTTCTTTAGTTAAGTTTTCGATCTTTTCTATTTCTGCATCTAATAAATTAAATATTTTATCACTTGCAGCCATACCATTCATAGCTACGTGGAAGTATGATCCTAATAGTCTAAGTGGTATAAAGAATTCTGATGAAAGTAATATTATTATAAGTACTTGACCTATAGTTATATTTCCTTGACTATATTGACTTATAGCTATTATTATACCTAGAGCTGACCCTCCAAAAGCAATAAGGTCCATAATATTTATAGAATTTAATTGCATTGATAATACTTTCATAGTTATATTTCTGAAGTTTTCAGCTTCTTTGTTCATTTCTTCATTTTTTTCTTCATCTAAGTCATATATTTTTAATGTTGTAAGTCCATGTAAGTTTTCTAAGAAAGAATCTCCTAGATTAGTATATATACCCCAGTACTTTCCTAATAACTTTTTAGCAAATTTCATTACAGCTACTATTGATACTGGTATTAAAGGTACACATATTAATAGTACTATAGCAGCTTTAAAGCTTATTGGTGCTACCACTACAAATAGTGTAAGTGGTGCTAATAAACTATAAAATAATTGAGGTAAATATCTACCAAAATATATTTCTAAGGCTTCTACTCCATCTACTGATATTTGTACAGTTGATGATGTTGATATTGTATCTTTATAGTTAACACCTAAATCTAATAACTTTTGGTATATTTTTGATCTTAAGCCCTTTCTAACTTCTGTTGAAGATTTAGAAGAAAACTTTGTTGATAAGAAATTACATACAAATCTAATTCCTAACATTGCTACTATAAATACTGCTGAACCTAAAATATTTATATTAAAATCATTATTATATAGTTTATCTATTACATTACCTATATAAACTACTATTGCAATAGTACATATTATAGATATCCAGTTCATTAAAACTGTCATACCTATCCATTTTTTTGACTCATCACAAAGTGATAATAATCTTTTATTGACCATCATATGCCTCCCTATTTGTCTCAACTTTTATTGTCTTCATCCTTGTAAATACTATTACTTTTGCCAACCACATTATTATGATTATCATTCTCATCATTGTATTTTCTATAGTTATAAACATAAACAGTAGTAATAGTGATACTGGAACTGTTAAGCAAAGTTTTGCTTTTAAAGTCATTCCACCTTTTTCTACAAATGATTTTACATATTTTTCGTACATCTTAGTTTGCATAAACTTTTCATTTAATTTTTCACTACTTTTTAATAAACAAAATGATGTTAATAAAAATAATGGTGTTGTTGGTAGCAGTGGTAAAAATATTCCTATAAAACCTAGTACAAAGGCTATTAATCCAACTAATAAGTACATTGCCTTTTTTAATTTACTCATTCTACTCTCCTCCTAGCAAACTTTTCGTGGAATAAAATAAATTTCATCCTCATCTTTTCCTATAAATCCTTCTACCTGATAAACATCTTTTATAATATTTTCATTTATTATTTTAGATGGACTTCCTTCATTTACAATTGCTCCATTTTTCATAATTACTATATTATGACTATATTTTATAGCTTGATTTATATCATGAAGTACCATAACTATAGTTATGTTATGCTCTTCATTAAGCTTTTTAACAACTTCTAGTATTTCTATTTGATGGTATATATCTAAATAAGTTGTTGGTTCATCAAGTAGTAAAACTTCCGTATTTTGTGCTAAAGACATAGCTATAAAAGCTCTTTGCCTTTGACCTCCTGATAAATCCATTACCTTTTTATGTCTTATTTCAGATAGATTTGTAGCCTTTATTGCAAAATCAATTAATCTTTTATCTTCCTTTGAATTTTTTTTATAAGGACTTCTACCATAACTTACTAAAGTTTCTACATCTATATCCTCTGGTGCACTATTATGCTGATGTACACAAGCTATATGTTTTGCTATTTCTTTATACTTTAATTTATTTAATTTTATATCATCTAAATATATATCACCTTTTTGTGGCTTATTAAAACAAGATAGAATACTAAGTAATGTTGACTTACCACTTCCATTTGGACCAAGTATTGTAGTTACTTTTCCTTTTGGTATATCTATATTTAAATTTTTTATAAAAGCCTTATCTTTGCTATATGAAAAATCTATATTTTTTCCTTTTAACATTATCTTTTTCTCCTTTTAAGCAGATATATAAAGAATGGCGCACCTATAACTGACATTACAAGTCCAACTGGTATTTCATATGGTTTAAACATAGTTCTACCTAACGTATCTGCAAGTACTAGTAAAATACTTCCTAATATAGAACTAAATGGTATTAGATAGTTGTGATTTGAGCCTATTATAAATCTTGCTATATGAGGTACTATAAGACCTACAAAAGATATTACTCCACCTACACCAGTTGATGTACTTGCTAAAAATACTGCTATGGCTGATATAATTATAGTTTGCTTTGTAGTATCTACTCCTAAACTTTTAGAAGTTTTATCCCCTAAAGATAGTAAATTACAAGTTTTACATGTCATTAACGCTAAGCTTATACCTAATATAGTACATATTGCTAATATATTTACATCACTTTTAGTTACCGTTGCTAAACTTCCACTTAACCACATATCTATACTATTTTGTACTCCACCATTAAACATAGTAACTATCGATGCCATAGATGTAAGTAATGCATTTATAGCAACCCCTGCTAAAACTATTCTTATAGGTGAAAATCCTTTATCATACGCTATTAGATACACCATTATACCAGCAACACTTCCACCTATAAATGAAACCACTGACTTAAATTCATTTAATTCTGGGAAAAATACCATAATTATTATAGCTACTAAGCTAGCTCCAGATGATATTCCCGTAATCCCTGGATCTGCTAGTGGATTTTTCATAACTGCTTGTAAAAGTGTTCCTGCTACACCTAAACTTGCACCAATTAATACTGCACATAATACTCTAGGTAGTCTTACATCTTTAATTATTCCAATATTACCATTATTATCATTTTTTATTAATCCTGTTATTAATTCATTAAAGCTTATTTCTATACTTCCTGTTTTCATTGAATAAAGAACTATAGTAGCCAAAGCTACTATAGATACTAATATATATATTATTTTTTTATTATTTTCTAAGTTAAGTACTTTACTGCTCATATAATATATCTCCTAACAAATCTAGTGCTTCTATCACCTTTAGATTTGCACTCATTCCAAAATATTCACTATCTAAATAAATTACCTTATTATTTTTTACTGCATTTATACTTTTCCAAGAATCCTTTGCAAGTTCCTCAGCTACCGTTTTTTTAGTTTCGTCTGGTAAAGCATGCATCGTTACAAGTATCTTATCTGGATTTGCCTTTATTATTTCTTCCATATTAACTTGTATATATGAAGAGTTTCCTTCACTAAATACGTTATTCCCTCCACAGATTTGAACTAAATTACCTGTATAAGATTTATCTGTTCCTATCATTACTGATCCTGGAGCTCCAAAAAGTATCATTACTTTTTCATCATTTTTTTCTTTATTATCTAAAGATGCTTCTTTATCTTCTAATTCTTTTAATATTTCATTTGCTTTATCATTTTTATCAAATCTTTCACCTAATGTTTTTATTGTTTCTTTTAAACCATCTACATTAGTCAAATTTACAAACTCACTTGGTATATTATTTTGTGTAAAAGTCTTTTTATAGTCTTCACCTAAAGTATCTACTGATACTACAACTGTTGGATTTAGTGATTTTATTATTTCCATATCTGGATTCATTGGACTTCCTACTTCTGTTGCATTTTTTACACTTTCTGGTAACTCATAAGAAGTAGTTGGAACACCACTTACTTTTACACCTAATTTATCTAATATTTCTGTAACCGCTACTGAAGTTGCAACTACAACTTCTTCACCTTGTTTTACTTCACTAGTTTGTATATCATTATTTTCACTGCTTGAACATCCTACAGTTAAAGCTAGTGATAATGTCATCATAACTATAGAGGTTATATATTTTTTAAGTTTCATAATGTCTCTCCTATTTATTATTTTTATCTTCAACTATTTCAGCTTTAACTATTAATCTGTCTTTACCTTTATTAGTACAAGTAACTATTGTCAGTTCTTTTATTTCATTGTCTTGGTCTAATACAAAGGTATCCTCAGGATTAACCTCAAAAATATCTTTTACTACATATGTAAATTCATTGTTTAAAGTTTTTATTATTATTTCATCATCTAAATTAATTTTATGAAGTTCATTAAATACTTCATTATATCTGTAACTACTATGACCTGCTAAAGAAAAGTTCCCATATTCTCCTGGCATAGCAGTATTTTCAAAGTGGCAAACATAATGATTTAAGTATTGCTTTTCAATACTTTCAACTACTACTGTGTTTAGTTTTATAGATGGTATATTTATAATTGCTATCTCATCTCCAGCTTTTACATTTGTAAAATCATCTTCTTTAGATTCTTTAGCATTTTTATCTATTTTTTCTTCAAAACTTTTAGTTGATTTATTTTCTAGATACTTTGAATAGCCCTTTATAGATAGTGAGCCTACACAAATTAATAGCCCCACTGTTATTAATATTTTAGAAATTTTAGATTTCATATATTATTTTTTAGCCTTCATTATAAAAAATGCTGCTACTAAAACAACTACTACTCCTATACCTACATATAAGATAGTGTTATTATTATTTGTATCAGTTACTGCTTCAACTGTTGAATCTACTTCTTCCTCAACCACTTCTTCTTTAGGCTCTTCTATCTTTTCTATTAAATTCAAAGTATCTGTTTTAGTTATTATTCCAAACTCAACATCTCTACCCATAGCATCTACATACATACTAGCTTTCATATCTGGTTCTATTGTATCTGTTTCAAAACCTAATTCTATTGTATGGTTTTCATTATCTTCATTGATTATATCAAGATTTACATTTTCACCATTTATTGAAATTTTGTGGTCTTTCATATAATTTGCACCACTAAATTTAATGGTATAATATACTTTACCACCTTTAATCTCTAATTTCATAGTTGGATCTAAGTAACTTCTTGCCATACTCATTCCTATTTCACTTTCATGATTTACATCATTTTGTACTTCATAAATTCCACTTTCAACTTCACTTAATTCTAATGCACTCGAATTTATTCCAGATGTAATAATAAATACTGTAACTAGCATTACTGATAATATTGATTTTATATATTTCATATCTATCTCCCTCTTAATTATCTTAGTTATATTTGTATATTATCATCATTGATAATCATTGTCAATTAACATTTATTATTAATGGTATTGACTTTTTTTATTTTTATGTTAATAATATATTGATAGTGATTTTCATTTACATTCAATATTTTATTTAATATACATTATTATTTCTTAAATATATTTGTTTTTTTATAAATATATTTGTATTAATTGAAATGGGGGTAAACTTTTTGAATACTATTTCTAATATATTAGAAGATTTTTTTCATTGCCTTAAATTACCAATAAAGGCTATTGATTCTAACTATAATTTAATTTATAAAATAGGAGTAAGTGACGAATTGGATGGTTTCATTTCTAGTTCTCTATTTATAGAAAAAATAAAAAGTAATAAAGAAAACTTTTCATTTTCTATAATTGATTTTGAAGATAATATAAACTTTCTACTAGTTCCTATATCTAAATTTGATAAAAATAAAGGTTTTTTTATTATTGGACCATTTAAATTTGTTGATAATACATATAACAATATACCTTACTTACCTAATACATGCATAAATTATGTATATAATTTATTAATAACAATAAGCGATGACAAATTCAGTAAGGGTAGAATCAATCTTCAGTTTAGCCCTTATGTAAAAAAAGCTGTTGAGTACTGTATAAAAAACTTTGATTCACATATATCTATTGATTTGATTTGTGATGAACTGAATATAAATAAAAGTTATTTTTGTAAAATTTTCAAATCTGAAACAGGATATACATTCACTAATTATTTAAATATATTTAGAGTTGAAAAAAGTAAAAATTTATTAAAAAATCCTAATATGAGTCTTTTAGATGTGGCTGTTAGTGTTGGTTTTAATAGTCAAAATTATTACTCTTCAGTTTTCAAGAAAATAACTAATAAAACTCCTCTTGAGTATAAGCAAGAAATTAAATTATAATTTTATTATCTGAAAATCCTTATATTATTTAATTAATAATGAAATAATATATATAATTAAATTAATATATAAGGAGATTTTAATATGCCTAATGATGATACTATAAAACTATTAAATGAATGTAATTCAGGAATAAAAATGGGAGTTCAAGGAATAAATGAAGTTATGGATAATGCAGAAGATAAACAACTTATAGATATTTTAAACAAATATTTAAAAGAACATGAAAGGCTAGGAAATAAAACACATGAATATCTAAATAAATTTCATGATACTGGTAAAGAACCAAGTACTATAGCTACTGCAATGAGTTGGGTAAAAATAAACTTCAAAATGATGCAAGGTAATCAAGATGAACAAATAGCTGATGTAATGACTGATGGTTGTAATATGGGTATTAAATCTATTGCCAAGTATTTAAATAAATATCCTACAGCTTTACCTGAAGTTAAAGAGTTAGCATCTGATGTTATAAAATTAGAAGAAAACTTTGCACTAGATTTAAGAAAATTCTTATAATAATAAAGGAGTTGATTATATCAACTCCTTTATTATTTCTTAATTATTTACTTTTTATCTTTATCATATTTATTCTTTTCTTCTTCAACATGTTCAAGGTAGTTTTGAACTTCATCATGTAATTCATTATTACAATTTTCAGACTTTACCTCTTCTACTTTAGCTTGTTCTATATTATCAGTAAAACCATCATATGTTTCATATTCCATAGTGTAAACTCTATCACAATATGGACAAGCTTCAAGTTCATAATCTTCCATTCCCCATATTTCTTCTTCTAGGTCATCTACTCTACTTTTTAAATTTTGGTATAATATATATCCTCCAATTCCTAAAAATCCAGCGGTAATAAACATAGCTCTTTTTTTAAAGCAATTCATAGTTATGTCTCTCCTTTCTAGCTAAAGTACTTTCTTATAAATAGTATTTGTATTATTTGTTTAAATAAACTATATATTATATTTTCTTAAAAACAAAATTCGCTTTGCTCAAAAACATTATTTTTATATTCCTGAATTGTATAATTAAATCAGACAAATATATAAACAAAAAAAGACACTT
>ERZ791785.377-NODE-377-length-40800-cov-62.839293_pt1 | contig 40800 bp, 49 predicted proteins | sample MGYA00509947_ERZ791785 | MGnify/ENA primary metagenome ERZ791785 (study PRJEB30046, sample SAMN00791982) | human gut metagenome | study: EMG produced TPA metagenomics assembly of the A metagenome-wide association study of gut microbiota in type 2... | reverse complement strand
TCACCTAAGGACTCCCCAAGGTCCCACCTAAGGTTAAACTGAAGGTAAAGAGGGGGGTACCCCATGGTTACTGAGAGTTACTGAGAGGGCACCGGGGGATAACCAAAAGTGTAAACTGTGAGATGTACACTCAGAACTTTATGTAAAATTCTTAAAGGTAACCTCAGGTAGTCCTCAGGTCATTGCATAGACCCGTAGGTAGACCCAGTGAATCACCTAAGGTTAACTTTAAGTATTGACTATAGAGGGATGGAGTGGTGTATGCTGATAAGCATCACTACGGAATCCCTAGCGCGTCAGGAAGACCCTAATCGCTACAAGTGAGTAGAGAGCACACGAGAGTCTCCAGTCCACTGAGTTGCTGCTGAGTAACCAGTGAAGCCCCAAGGGCACCAGCAAGTACCAGCAGAAATCGCCAAGTAGTCCTATGGCGCAGTAAGGTTAACAGTAAGCGCATAGGTCCTCCTTGTGTTAGCTCTTAGCGTCTTATAGTTAGAGGGTAGTAATGATAATATCACCCTCTCTCATAGAGGAGACCTGTAGTGCATAACTATATGAATGAAACTTTAAGTGTTCTTATAGTAAGTCTTTAGGGGTCTCTCCCTATAGTGCTACCTAATTCCAAGTGTCTGTTATGCCTGAAGTTTTCCTGAAGTGGCCTTCCGTGGCCTAATGAATCCTTATGCACAATCCCTGCATAATCACCATGCGATGAACATAGTGTCATCCCCGTCGTCTTCCCATCGGATGTCCACACCGTTGCTGCTGGTGGCCCGGAACTGGGAGATGTTGCTCAGGGGCTTCTCCATGTGGTGCTCCAAGAACTCCTGAAGTACCTCAGCCTCTATCTTCACAGCGTCCTGCTGCATCGTAGAGCGTAGGAACTCGACACCCAATGCTAATGCATCAAGTCGGTCATCGTGTGCCACAGCGCCCTTCTCACGGCTCATACGGGTCATCTGGTAGAACAGGCTGTACTTCAGAGCGTGCTTACCGTCTGCATCACGTGCCGTCTGGTAGTCCTGTCGGATAACCTCATCACGAATGACCAAGCGGTGACTTGCCAGTACAGGCTCAAGGGTATCGCAGATACGTACCTCTTTCATACCACGAGCACGAATCTCTTCGAGTTGCGCTGGGTGATGCTTCAGGAGCACAGGCTGGAAGACGTTACCGAACATGCCATCACCGAAGTTGCTCTCGAAGACCACAGTCTGCACCTGCCACTGTTTTGCTTTCTTAGCGAGGAACTCAAGGGACTTCTCTTCGTAACCGCGAGTACCCCCAGCGTCCATCAGGTAGATGTAACCGTTCAGGGTGTACAGTACACACCAGCCAGTCTCATCCTTACCGCGACCACTTGGGTCAATTACCAGAATCTTACCCTGATACGCACCAGTGTTACTGGAGGCTGTATGGAAGGAGTAAATCTCGTCACCCTTCATGCCCACGTTAGGAAGCTCCTCATTGCGGTTCTGACGGTTCGGTAACCACTGGTAATGCATTGGGGCCTTGTCCATCTGTAGACCGCACACGATAGCGTCACGGAGGCGTAGCGGGTACTTCTCGGCGTCGCTGAGGTTCGGGTTGAGCATGAACTGGAGTGTGTAGCCAGCCTTGCCGTATTCCACCTCACGTTCCTGAAGGTCCATGGAGTCGAATCGCACCGGGTCAGTAGGCTGACTGCTGAGACCCTCTTTGTCCTCATCGTACTCACTACGAAGCATTGGAGCCAGACGGTCGCCATAGTACAGGTCTTCCTCTTTGGAGCGAGGATACTGTGCAGGCCAGATAATCGTCGAGTACCCACGGTTGTCCTCAAGTTCCTTGTAGAGCGTCATCTCGGTCTGAGGGGTACCCAGATAGATAACACGGCTAGTCGGTAGAGGTTTCAACAGTGCGGCGAACTCCTGAACCAACGTCCAGAGTTTCTCTCGGGCACCTTGGGTCGCAGAGTTACCGGGAATCTCCACGTCATCCGCAATGATGATATCGGCACGGCTACCCGTAAGCTGACCCGTAATACCCACAGACTTAACTGACGGGCTGTGGTCAGGCTTGGCAGGGCCTACATCAAAGCTAATCACGGAGTCACGCTGGCCGGGGCGAGGCTTAAGCTCACTCAGGAAAGGCAACAAGTCGATGATGTTCTTGATGAAGATGGAGTTAGCATCCGCACGTTCCTTTGAGGCTGAGACAATCAGTATCTTTAACTGAGGGTCACGCCATAGGGTCCACACTACGAACGCACACGTGATGAACGACTTCCCGATACCACGGAAAGCCTGAAGGATAAACTTCTTGTTCTTGGGGTTTGCCAGACACTTTGCCATGTCGATTTGACACTTGGTTGGTTCCGGCAGGTTCAGGGCCTTCCAGAGCACGAAGAGAAAGGCGACAAAGTCACCCTTCAGTTGCGCAATGATTAAGGCGTTCTTGGCTTGCTGAGAGTTACTCAATGTTCACCTCCTTTCCGCTGTAGCTTGCGAATAGTGTCCTGTAGGGCCTTCTCTTTGAGGTCGGCCTTCTGGGTTATTGCGATAAGACTTCGAGCAGTTGCTTCGTGTAGTTCGACGGGACCATCAACGAGGCATCGACCGTCTGGTCCTGCGGTGACACTGGTAGGTTTGACTCTGACGCGCAACCGCTTATTGTCGCTACGCAAATCAGCAATAACCCTATCAGTGCTGCCCTCCAGCCCTTCAAGGTCTGCTTGGTACTTAGCCGATACTGCGTCAATCGCTTTCTGAGTTTCAGCTCTAGCCGTTTGCTTCTTAACGTACTCATTCTGTACTACCTCCTTCCATTTAGCGTCCGTAGATTGCGAACCCAAGTGCCACCCGAAGGCAAACACCATGATAGCCACAAGATACGGGACGATTCTCTTTGTGAACTCCAGCATAATGCCTCCCGTTGTTTCTCAGATTTCACGTAGGAACGCCTAGCGTAGTGCAATGACATCCATAAAGGCACTACATATAGTAGTACCTTGAGTATATCACTGTAGGGTGAACTTATCGTCGTCTGTCAGACCATCAGCACCCACCTTGGAGTTGTAAGCCTCCAGACCCTCAGCCAGTCCGCCCAAGATGTTAACGTCAGGGGTCAGCTTAGAGATTTGGAACTTATGGCGCTCCAGTAGTTTACCAATGGCGTTGTACAGCTGAGGGGTTCGCTTCTCTGGGTTCTTCAGGTCCATGAGCATCTGCTGAGCCATCTCAGTGTCTAACATTTCGAGGAACTTAATCAGGTCCATATGTTACTCCTTATTAGCTTTCTTCCAGTCAATGATTTTGTCGACTACCTTGGCACCAATCTGAACCACTGTGTAGGCGATTGCCGCGACGTAGAACCACTCGTTGAGTGAGAGGCCCCAGAAGAGCCTCGCTACGCCATCAGCCCCAGCGACCCCCGCAATGGGAGCCGCCTTGATAACTTCGTTGTTGAAGTCTAGGGATAACATGATACCTCCGTGTTACAAGAAGTTTACGATAACGTCATCAAGGATAACCTCAGCACCATCACGAACACGGAGAGATATCTCAGCGGATACAGCACCTACTGGTGCAACGCCTCGGCAGAACAGGCCACCTTGCTGCCACGCCCCAACAGTGTTCGAGAAGTTAGACGTCGAGCCTGCACCGATAGTGGTACCGTTCTCTGACTTAAAGGTTACTGTCAGGTTACCCGGTGTTGAGCCGGATGCCGCCTTATTGACCTTGTAGGCCACGAACGATGCGAACTCCTCTCCAGAAGACACTCTGACATTCCGGGTAAGGAACACACTCTTACCATCCAGAGAGGCAACCTTAACTGCCTTACCACCGCTGTTGGTATCATCCGTGACGATTGTAGCCGTCTGTGCTGGGTCGCCACCAACGTTAAGCGCCCATCCAGCCAAGTCCTGCTCGAACCCGTTATTGTAGAATCGGTTAAGCGAGCGGTGGACTGGAATGTTACCAGCCCCCGATTCAATGTCGTATGTACACGCTATGGTCTTAACGATACCCTCGCCTTCACAGAATGTTCGCACCTTCTCTGGGTTATTCACATGGAACATATAGAGGTTACCGGGGAACTTTACGGCAATGAAGATTGCGCGAGCTTTCGCCCCAACAAGCACAAGCGGTCTGGTCTGAGAAGATGGGCCGTTACACACGAGCGTTGAGGACTGTAGGATGAAGCGTGCTCCGATTCCAGTCACCTCGACGTAGCGCATCCAAGAACTTTTACCGGGGTTCTCGTTGTTCCCCATGCCGTCGATGAGCAGTGAAGCACCATTCCCAGAGATAACAACCGGGGTATTGAGCACACTTGTGCCAGACATGCCTACACTGAAGTTTGCACACGCAATGATGAACTTAGCCCCGTTCGAGTCGGAGAACTGAGTGTCGCTGAAGGTTATGGACTCGCCGGAGTCAATCAGCCCAGCAGGGGCGTTGAACACAGAGGTGATTCCGGTAGAAATCATGCAGTCAGATACCTTGTAGCGCCAAGACGAGTCAGTACATTTGATGCAGTTGTCGAACTTGTAGACGCTGCACCCACGGATTATACACTGACCGTTGTACTCGGTTCCGGTGGTCATCCCACGGTTACCCCAAGTCCACCCATCGACGCCAGCCTTAAGCCCACCCACAAGCTCGATGGACTCCATGTAGTTGGTCGTGTTTCGATACATTGGGGTCGGATAGGAGCCAGTGGCGTGAATCCACAATGCAGTAGGGCCAGTGAACTCTGAGGCGTCGATTGTAGCGCGGCCACCTGAAGTGAACAGTGAGAACTTCGCTAGGTTAACCTCAAGAGGGGTTGTGCCAGTCAGCGGGTATACCTTACCAGCCGTCAGGCGTACGCCCACAAGTAGCGTATTGGCTATCGTAAAGGAATTGCGCAGCTTCTCCTCAAGGGTGGCACCAGTCTGCACGTCCACGTTTATGAATCCTTGAGAATCCTTAAACACATACAAGTCGTCAATAGCCTCTTGGATAGTGCGCCCATCCTTGAGCACACCAATGGTTGAGCCTTTCGGCTGGTTAAAATCGTTCTTTATCATATCGTCCTCCTTAGAACGTAGAAAGTGCAACCCGTTTCCATGTGTTGAACGCTACGCACACATAAAGGAACCCTGAGTCGATGGCGATATCCCCTGTGTTACCAGAAGATGAAGAAGAAGCTGGTGGCGACACAGTGCGCCCAACGAACAGTTTGCCGTCCGTCTGGCTCGTAGGGTCCGCACCATACTGGAAGTACAGCTGACCTGCCCCGTTGCCTGCCCAGATTCGATACCCACCGACCCTGAATGTACTGGTGTCCCAAGCCCCGAGAACAGCAAGGCCCTTGAACGATACCACGTGGTTCGGATAGTTGTTGTCGAAGCCAAGCCCTACAGCTGGCGCAGAGTCACCCTTACCGAACCGGATTCCGCCGTTACCAATGGACGCTCTCGGGAATGACTCCCCGTCAACAAATACGCCAATAGCCTGAGAGGTGGCTGACGAGACGCCCACGGTGAACGTCTTGGCGCTACCAATGTGGTGGGTATTGTAGTTAATCTTATCGACGACGTTAATGTTGCAGAAGTCGGTCCGATAGGAATACGCCGGGTCGTAGTTGTCAAGCATGTGAGCCGGACGGGCATCGTTCAGCAGGTTAACACAGTAAGCTGCCCTTGCCGAGCTGCTGCCGTCCGCTGGTTGGTACGCCTCGTGGATGTTACCAACAACAATGTGCCCTCGACCGTAGCTAAGCGTGATGTTGCTGTAGACGCCGTCTGAAGACGTTGAGTTGTTCCAGAAGCGGTTATCGACGATGATGATACCAGCAGGTTGCATGTACGGACACGCAATGTAGACGCCGTGTTCTCCGTTAGAGTTCAGCGTACAGGCGATGAGCTTAAAGAAGGTCTTCCCGGTTGCCTGCGTGTACACAACACCAGACTTCTTGTTGAAGTATGAATCACAGTTAGACACCACGTTTGACTCGTTAAGCAACTCAATGCCGTGACCAGTCCCACTACGCCCAACGTAGGTATGGTCGATTCGCCAATCAACGCCTTGGATACGAATACAGGTCAGGTCGGCAGATTCACACTGAGTGTCCTTAATGATACCAAAGGAGCGAGAAGCGCCACCAATGATGTTGAGCCCAGAGAATCCTGAGATGTTGCAGTTATACAGTTGGAAACCAGACTTGTAGACACCAGAGGTATTATCAACCTGTCGTAGACCGTTCAGGCGTTGACCGTCTACCTTAGTCAGTGGACGACCTCGGGCATCAATCGTAACGTTGAACAATGTCACGGTCTGCTCGGAGGTAATCAAGATGAAGTCCCCGGAGTGTACTACAGGACCTGAGTTACCTTTAGGAATCAGGCCGCCTCCCTGCCGACGACCTCCAGCCGCAATGGTCATCGCATGGGGTATTACCAAGTTCTGGCAGATGTACATCTTGGAAGCGTCGAGCCATAGGGTCTTACCTTTAGCTGCGTTTATCGCCGCTTGGACTGCTGCGGTATCATCGGTAACCCCATCTCCCTTCGCCCCAAACGACTCTGGCACAATGTAGTACCCAAGGTTATCCAGCGCAGATTGTACGTTACCACCATCCTTGGTACCAATCGAAGATGCACCAGTTGTTCCAGCAAGAAGCGACTCCAGTGGCAGATGCGACTCAGAGGTCATGGCCATCAGGAAGTCACCAGCCACCAACGGCTTCGCTAAAGTGATTGTCTGGGTACTGGCGTTGAAGTCGTACTGATAGCCAACCTCTTGTCTGTCACCGTTTATCTCAATGTACGGTACAGCAAACACGGCTGTCGGTTTATTGATTACGATAGACGTCTCGCCACCGACTGCCGAGCCCCCGTTGTAGACCCAAGTCACTCCACGAATCATCGTGGTATCGTCTGCGAATTTCTCAAGGTACTCGTAGAACTGTTCCTTTTCACCCTTTATCTCTGAGAGGATTCCGCCAGCCTCACCAAGCGTTGTATCAAGCTGGTTCTTGTTGATTGCGTCAGTACCGTCGATACCCGGAGCCAACCGTACTATTCTACGATTTCGAGCATCAAGGTTACCCGCATCATCCTGAGGCATGGCCATGAGTGCCGCATCACGTGCTTCCTCTGCGATATGTGCCGACTGTATCTGAGATACGTTAAGGTCAGCAGCGCGCAGAACCGAGCCATCACTGAAGTCAACGATTCGCTCAGACGCTGAGGTGAACCGTCGGATTTCCACACGGTCGAACCCAGATGTATCCACAAGGAGCTTCACTCTGGTCTTAGACACGTAGCGGTACTCAGTGATGTTGCTCAGTAGTCTGCGGTTGTCGTCTGACACCAGTGACACACGGACAAACTTACGGGACAGGTAGTCGAACGGGATGTCGAACTCAGTGGCCCCTACTGGGTACTGAATGACTGTTTTAATTTCTTGGTCCATCATGACCTCCTTTAGTTGAATGCGGAGGGAAACCGTGCTGGTCTCCCTATAGTGCTACCTAATTAGTTTGGTTTAGGCTGCTGTTTGATGGTTACTCCGTTAGCCTCATAGATTTTCATGATTAGCTGTTGGGTCAGCGGGTCGTTAGGCACAAGCTCCTTGGTGGAGTTCATCAGGCCAGTCATGTAGTCTCGCTCAGTAGGCTTATTAGGTGCTGTAGCAACACCGTAGGCATTCTTAGCGGTCGCAATGATGTTCCCTACGTAACCTAGAGCTGGGACCTGAGACCCCAAGTTACCTGCAAGGTTGCTCGACTCGGCCCGACCTTTGGACGCTCCGTCTTTCTTCTGGAACTGTTCCTCCTTAGGTAAGATGGTGGAGCGCAGCATGTTAGCGTCTTGGAACCCAGCGGCACCAGCAATCATCGAGGCGATGGACAGCGGGGCACCAGTGTGGGAACTTCGAGTCAACGCTGCGTAGCCCAGCATGGTCGGGTTCAATGCTTTCTTCAGGTAGTCCTTACGTTGGGACTCTTGGAGGCCGTACGCCTTCACATGGGCCTGCATCGCAAAGTAAGTCCCGGCGATACCCAGAGACAACACGTGGGTCAACGCCATGTCGATAGCGCGGTTGTTCTTATAGCCCTCGTAGAAGGACCGAATGAACTTGGCGTTGAGTGACTTGATGGTGAAGTTCTTGAACTGCATAGCCATCTTGACACCAGCACCGTACGCCTTGGAATCCTGCTGGGATACCTTGTGAGGTCGCAGCATGGTCTCGTCGGCAACCTTATCGGCAAGACGCCACAGGTCCATCGCTCTCGGGTCCTGACTGAAAGCCTTCTTGTCCTTGATGGTGAACTGACCGTTAGCGTCGCGAGTCGCGTGGTCTACAAAGAGTTGCTTGATGCCCTTCCACTGCTCAGGACTGATAGAGGCAGCTTTGAGGAAGTTCTCTTTGCCAAACTTAGAACCCTTACCACCTAGGGCCGCACCAGCCACATCACCCAGCACGCCCTGACGGGCAGTGTCCAGAATGTAGTTGGCCGTACCGTTCAACATCTTGGTCCAAGGAGAGCGAGCCGACAGCTCCTGAGTACCGAACTTGATGGTACCAATGACTGACGCCATGGCCCCACTGGTATCGGACGCCTCACGGATTCGCTGTACGATATCCTCACGCCCCGGACGGATTAACTGGTCGAGTTCCTTACCGAACAGCGCCCCATGGAGTTCGCGGAGTTCACTACCGGACACCGGAGAGGTTCTGGTGGTTAGGTCACGCAACGTCGGGATACCGTGTAGCATCGCCTTAACGTTACCCTTAGCCAGCATCCCAGCAACCTCTGTGAGGTTCTGCGGACCCATGTAGAAGTTCTTAGCGAAGAACGCTAGGTCATTCAAGGAGCGCATAGCCGTCTCAAAGGCTGTATCGTTGTTACGGCGAGCACGACCGGTGAGAATCTTAACGGTGTCCTTCAGCGCTTCCACTTCACCCTTCAGCTGGCCCTTACGTTCGGCCTTCTTGTCCAGCGCCATGATTTCGTCCTTGAGCTGCTTCGTTGTCTTACCGCTGCCGCCCATGATGGAGATATCACCGTTAACTCGACGGTCGTACGCTGGGATAATCCGTGCCATATCGAAGTCCCTCAGGTCATTGACGCTGAAGGTTGACCCATCCGGTAAGGTAACCGGGAGGTCGCTGTCGAACATGTTACGGGCCTCAAGGAACGAGTTGTTCTCGATACCTACCAGACCAGTGATATTCTCATCAATGACGCTGGATGCAGTGAAGTCCTCAGTGTGGCTGATACCATACGCCTTATCCATGGCGTGCTTCTGGACCACCTCAGGTGTCACTTGGTCTACCGACTTGTAGCCGTTGAGTTCCATCAGGTACTCGTCGACACGTGCCTTGACCTCAGGCCGCACTCGGTAACTGGTGAGCCAGCTCTGAGCGATTGCCTGTTGGAGTCCTTCAGGTCCACCCAGCTTCTGTATCATCAGTTCCTTAGCACCCCTGTCGTACACGTTAGGCACGTAGGTACCCTTGTGTCGACTACCGGGGAAGATGCTCACGGCGTTAGCGTTACCGAAGATACCCGGCTGTTCCATCAGTTCGCGCTTGGTGTCGAAGTGCTCTTTCAGCAGGTCCATCACCTCACGTTCACCTTTGGTCAAATCGGCCTGTAACTCTGGTCGCTCAATCGCCAAGGCAGCACGCTTGTAGACTTCCTGACGGATAGCTCTACGCGACATCTTCTGCTCGCCCACGGAGAACTCTGGGTCCTTCATGGCACGGTCAACAGCGTCATACAGCTGGTTATACATCCGCTGGTCAGTAGCGTGGAGACGCTCGTGGATATCCGAAGCGGTGGCACCGAACTTACCACTAGACCCTGATTGCATACCTGTGGGAGAGCGCACGAGGTCCCGAGCGATTGCACGAACACCAGCATCCTTGGACCCTAAGGTCTTCAGGCCAATCTCAGTGAACCCACCGAGTTTGATACCAGGAGCTGCACGCTCTGGGTCAATCTCTGCGAAGTCACGTTGAGTCCTTGGGTTAAGCGGGTTGGTATCGCTCAGGATGGAACCATTGGCCAGAACCACTGCGCCCTCTTCGGTCGGGTGGTCGGCAAACGGAACGCCTCTGTGGTCCTGCTCGAACGAGAAGTTCTCTGGAGGTAGCGTCGAGGTGTCGTGACCGCCAGTGTTGATGGCAGTCTCTCGTGCTTCCATGCGGAGTGCTGGACCAGCGAACTCATTCACGGAGTCTACTCCACGAGCCTTACGAATGCCAGCGGCCACAGCGTCACTAAGGGCAGACATGCCAGCACCGAACAGCAACCCACCAAGTGCCGCATCAGCGTAGTGAGCTTCGCCACCAGCGACTGACGTACGGATACCTTCAGAGGCAACACTAAGCGCTCCAGCCTGTGCGCCTACTCGCAGGGCCTTATTGACCACCTTGAGTCCCTTCCCGGCCACACCTACCAGAGGTACATAGCTGAGTGGGTCTACACCAGCACCAACGATACCAGCAGCGAGTTTCGCCCCGGTACCAGCCTCAGCGGCCCGTTGGTCAGCCTCGAAGTTATCCTTGGCCAGCTTGATGAGTGCATCCCAGTTCTCACCATCACCACCAGTCACCACACCGTAGTAACTCGGAGGTAACCCGGAGTCTCGCAGCTTCTGTAAGTCTTCCTTGGAGGGGACATAGGAGTTCCAGCGAGTCGGGGTCAACGTGTCCTTGAACACATCGTACCCATCATCAGCACGCGCAGCACGGAAGGCCACACCTAATGTGGAGTTCTGAATCTGAGCCTCAGCAGCATCACCGAAACCGAAGAAGGTAGACCGAGCGTTATACTCATCGAGAGTCGTCCCGGTCTTCTCCCAGAAGTCCTTAGCGTACGGAGTGTTGGGCGCTTCCTGCGCTACACCTTCAATGTCGAACCCATGAGACTCCGGCAGTTCGGTACCCACCTTGCCAGCCTTAGCGATGCCCTTGAAGGCATCCTCTGCGGGAATCCCTTTACCCTTTGGGGTGATACCGCCGAACGCTTCCAGTGCGCCTGAGTTCGGACTCTTGGCCACGTCCAGCAGCTTGCGCATGTAGTTACGCCCTTCCTCCGAGATAGACCCGAAGTCTCCCTTGTCATACGCTTGGAGCTGAGGGGCACCCGCTGGACCTTCCCCTTGGTTGTACGCTAGGGCTGCTTTAAGTTCGTCCCCATTGTACTTCTTAACGAGGCTCGCAAGCAGCTTAGCGCCAGCGTCAATGGCTAACTCAGGGTTGTAGCGCCCATCGTCGTCACCATCGGTCACGTTAAGGCCCATCGCTCGGGCCGTGTTGCGGGTGAACTGCATGATGCCCTTAGGGCCAGTCTTAGAGGCGGCCTTAGGGTTGAAGGATGATTCGTTAAACGATAACTTACGCAGGAGGTCATAGGAGACCCCATGAGAGTCTGCTGCCTTCTGGAAGATGCCATCGTAATCGCTAGGTTTAGACTTATCGTAGCTCATGTTGTCTCCTTAATGATTATTGGTCGCCACCTCCATAGATGAACTTCGGAGTGGCTTTACGTTTCGCACGGACACGCTCACCAGCGGCCTTACGGGCCTGAGTGGCTGCGGAGATAGGTGCACGCTTGGTTGCTTCCTTCAGTGCCTTCTCTTCGGCTTCCTTGGCCAGTCGCTGCTGCTGTTCCTGATAGGTTCGAGTCAGTAGCTCCTTGTCGTAGCGGATGCGTACAGTACCAGTGGTGTCCATCATGTAGATAGAGTCGCCCTGCTGGTACATCGTCAGCTGCTTGTTGGTCACCCAAGGGTTAGCCGCGATGATTCCCTTACGGGCTTCTTCGAGGATGTCTCGGCCCTGCCCCCAGCTCTTAGGGTCATCACTGACCTGTAAGATGTTCTTCGGGATAATACCAATGGTACCACCATCCACGTCATCACCTTTGAAGGTCACAGTGGATTCCTTGAGGAACTTGTCGACCTGCTGCATCGCCATGTCGCTGTTACCTGTACGGTACTTGACGCTGTCGTAAATCTTACGGGCCATGCCATCCAGACTAGCCGGAATGCGGGACAGCTCGGGAGACTCTGAGTTGTTCTTCAGAGATGCCCACGCCTTATCGTCCTCGTACTGCATCTCTTTAGTGAGGCTGCGGCGAGAACGGTCAGCGTCGATGAGAATCTGAGGGTCAATACCCTGCTTGTCCATCATGTCCATCGTCAGGAACAAGTCAGCCTTGTCCGGGTACAGCGCAGCGAAGAGGTCAGGGTCGGTGTTACGCATGGTGCGCAGCTTGTTCAACGCTGTGGTGTCCTCCGGCAGCTTACCGTTAATAACAGCGGCAGACCACTCAGACCCAGCGTCGGTCACCATCTGGCCCACAACGGTACGGAAGGCTCCACCCTCTGAGTCTGCCCTGAGGTAGCTCAGCTTCATGCGGTCCTTCTGTTGCTCCGTGAGCTGCATCTGGTCAATCTCAGCCAGCTTACCGTTGGCATAGTTCACCATGTCACTGTGAGTGAACTCGCCAGTGTTCTCATTGGTCGGCATGTCCTTGTAGCTGGTGGACACATACTGACCGTTGATACGCTTGGTGAACTGCTGGTCGATGACCTGATTCTTGTTGATGGTCTTCTGACGCTTGTCCATCTCCTTGGCTGCTGCTTGAGCCTCCTGACGGAAACGGGCCTGCATCTGCTCCTCAGCCTGAATCAAACGCTCACGCTCTGGGGTCATCTGATCACCGGGCTGTAGACGGTCAAGTTCCGCTTTGGCACCCTGAAGCATCTCCCAGCCCTTACTGGTGTCGTCTTGGTTCAACGCGCTGGTAATCCCAAGGCGGAAACCTTCGGACAACTTAGCGTCATTGTCGAACTGAGTCGATTGAGCCTTGACCATCAGGGCGTTCCACTGCTCCTCTCCCATCAGCTCCTTATAGGTCGATGTCTTCCCGTTGAGGGTAACCGGACGGTCTGCAAGGCTCTGGAGGAAGTTGGTAGCACCCGGACGCTGGATGACGTCGTTAAGGGACCCGATGATAACCTGCTGCGCCTGAGCGTCGCTAGGGATACTTCCGGTCTTAATCGCGTTGTCGATGTAGCGTTGGAAGAACTCACCGGACTCTGGACGTGCCAGAACGGCTGGGTCTTTAAGCACACCTGACAGCTCGACCTTCGAGGCCAGTATGGCACCCTTCTGTGCTTGCTCGCTCAGGAATGTATCGTGCTTACCGTACAGCGAGATGTTGCGCTCGGTGATGTTCGCGTTGAACCCTCTCTGGAACTCAGCGTCCTCAGGGTTAATCATGAACTGTTCAGCGAACTCGTTGGCACCTTCGGTCAACCGCTTGTGGCGATACTCTTCCATCTCGGTACGAGTGCGGAACTCACCGTTCTGAACCTTCTGTGCCACTTCGTCGTCAATGAGGAACGCAGCGTTACGGCCAGTCTTGAACCGTAGGGCTTCCATAGCGTACGGGTCATCCTGATACAGCAGGGTCCCATTCTTGATTGCCTCTCGGCGCTGCTCTGGGGTCAACTTACGGATAATCTCGTCGGACCGCTCATCGGCCTTGTCCCGTTGACGCTTGTCGTAGGCATCCGCTGCCTCACCCATAGCAGTACCAAACTTCGCCAAGGACTGCACGAGGTTGGACTGGCGGAAGCCTTCCTGCTGGATGGTAACCGGGCGATACTGCATGGACGCTGAGCCACCACGGATACGGGTAGACCCGGCCTGTGGCAGTTGGCTTAATGCTTGTTCTAATTTACTGGCCATTACTTACCTCCTACCTTAGTGCCTTGGGCCTTACTTATTGGTGCCTTGGTGCCCTTACTGTCGAATGCACCAGAAGCATACGCTGAGGCACCCTGTGAGGTCATCAGCGCCAGCGGGTCAAGCACCTGTTCCAGCTTAGACTTACCTTTGCCCTCAGCCTTCTGCATGGACTTAACTTGGTCAATAGTCGACTCAGAGTTACCCAGCTGCTGAGCGAACAGTGACGCATAGTCTCGACGGTAGTTATCGGTGACCGCGTTGGCCTCCCTAATGAACTTGCCCTCCTCGATTCGACTGATACGGTCCATGCTGGCACCCTCAAGGTTTCCCTCTCCGATTGCTGCACGGATTGTACCCATAGCCTGAACCTTATCGAGATTCTTAGCGGTCAGGTCCGCACTGGCTTCTTCCAGCTTCTGCTTCTGCTCAAGGCTGGCGTTAGCGTTCTGAATGTTTGACTCTTTAATCATCTGGGCAGACTGTCGACGCATCTGGTCATTCTGAAGGCCAATCATCTTGGCTTCATTACGCGACTGACCGATGGCCTGCACCGCCGTCATTGCGATAGGAATAGCTGCCATCCAGCACATAGTTACCTCCTCGTTATGGTGAACAGTTGGAACTTCCCACCCTGAGTGTACTCCTCGTGGAATACAGCACCGATGGACTTAAGGAACCTCTTGTGGGGACCATTGCCGACCCACACGAAGTTCCACAGGGATGGATAAACATTTAATAACATGTCCCTGTACTCCATGATTCTCTCACGGAACTCCAGCTTGCCAGCCCTGTCGAGTCTCCACACTTGGTCACTCGTGACGAACCAGCACTGGTCTCCGCAATGTCCACCTATAGCCAAAGGAAAACCATCGTGGTCTAACGTGACACACTCAGTAACCGCTGGGAACGATGGTTCTATACCCATGGCCTGTGCCTCAAGTACGTCATGGTAGGCCGGGATGAATAACTCGAAGTCATTACTTACAGTGTTTCTTATGTACATGCTTTAAGTCCCCTCTTAGTGTGGTCTCCCTATAGTGCTACCTAATTGAGCAACACCACAGGGAGACGTTCAGTTAAATACCGTTAGCTCGTCTCATGTAGTTGCCCTCCCAGCCGCACCCAATGATTGACACCGGGGAAGCATTGAAGGAACTCAGGGACACCTTCTGGTACAGGGCGTTACCAGTCACCGGGAAGCGGTATTGACCAGTGGTTGTGGCCTTCTGGCCCAGACGTAAACCAGTAGAACCAACTCGGGCGTTTACCAGATAGTTGAACTCGCGGCTACCGTTGTCGACGCTCACAGTGAACGCTCCGGTGTTCTGATAGTTCACCCACGCTCTACGCAGCTGTAGACGACCAGAGTCCTCAGTGGACGTTGTGCCGTCATTCTGCTCCTGCTTGATGAGGAACCGACTGAACACATACTGGAAGTCATATAGGAACCCAATGGCGATATCCTTACCGGAGATGTCACCGCTAATGCGGATTTCTGGGGTCGAATCCCAAGAGTCACCCATCGGCTCATACTCGGTGATTTTACCGTCACTCTCGCAGATTGCCACCGTACCCTTGGAGAAGGATGCACCGTAGATGTCCTTGACGTTCACTACCGTCTGGTTGGTCTCGATGTCATACGCAGTCTCTGAGATGTGGTATGACCGCTTGGCATCCACATGGAACCTGTAAGGCTCGAATGGGAAGTCGGTCGACTCCTTCTTAAAGTCCACAGCAGCTATCCACACGTTGTAGGCGTTACGCATCAGTAGGTACATCGTTGAGTTGATACAGTTTGCTGCCATCACCTCCACACCATTACCGAAGTCCCAGTGGGACCACGACTGCTGCCGGATGTTCTCATCCATGTAGAGGAACTTGTAGATGAACACCTTGCTGGGAGCACCTTTTGTCAGCACACACGCGAAGTTCTCCGTACCAGACCCGTTGATGCTGTACACACCGTTCGGGATGTAGTTCGGGACGTGGGCCGTCATGTCCTCTGCGTTCTTCACAGAGCTTACATCCTGTACCGCGTAGTAGCGCATGATGGACGTAAAGGAGCTGCGAGGGGACGCATAGTAGATGTTCCTGCCGATACCGTAAGGACGCGCACGGTCTGACACATCGAACTGAGTGGTCAGGTCCAGCTGCGCAGTCTTAGCGGATAACACACCGTTGGCCGACAGGACGAACTGAGCCTCGTCGGACCACAGCAGAAGCTCCTCAGCGAAGCTCACAGCGTACTTAAGGACCGACACTCGGTTATGACTCACGGCCACGTCCAGCGGGTCATCATCGGTGTAGTTGGCTACTGACGGCGGGTAGAACTCGAAGTATTTACTGGTACGGGACATCACAATGTTCTCCCCAGAGATGAACCCTAAGCGGTTCCTGAAGAAGAACACATCGGTTATCGTCGAGTTGACAAAGGATGGCTGAGGGTTGGTATCATCGTCACCAGCTCGGCGGTCCTTCCACTCGTGATACCCGAGGTCAAAGTTACCGTCAGCCGCACGAACCAGTGTCCAAGGCATCGTGTGATACTCAAGGCCGACCGAGATGTTCCAGCCAACAGTTTCCTTCCAGACCTTCTGACCCTTGTCGTACTTAACGTAATACTGGTCGGCGGTCTTTGACGTATCTCCGACAATCTTCACCATGTACCCATCTGGCGCGTTCAGAGGCAACTTAGAGAAGCTCTGGACGTAATGGGTCACTGGGTTAATCAGCTGGTCCGCGTAGCCATCCTTTGTCTCCAAGATGTCGATGGTGGTATCTGCGGGAGCGATACAGTGAATGAACCCTGTTCCCACGTTGAATGTCCACGTAGGGTGTGCAGCTCTGAGCAGAGTAGCGATGGCCTCAGCGATAGCCTGTGCGTCAACCTTAGGCGGGTCATCCTTAGCGTTGTCACCCGGAGGGAGCTGGTGGCTTACCCATACACCGTTAATGTTCACTTCGAGCTTACGACCATACTGGCCACCGCGAACGTTAATGAGGGCGTCCACGTTATCTCGGAAGGTTCCACCGTTGGTCATGTTCTGGTTCTCCCGGACCTGTCTGGTGCGGTTCACGATGAACGTGTAGTCGGCCACGGTGACCATCCGTAAGTTGTCCTTAGGGTTATTGACGGTCACGTATGAGCGGTCTCCTCGTACCTGATACTCATAGCCGGACAGGTCGAACACCCGAACGTCATTCCCTGTGAACACGGCGTAATACTGCTCATATTCATCACGGTTGATGAGGTGGATGTATGGGTCTTCCCCCAAGTAGCCCCGAGGGCCAAGGGACTTGATGAACACCATAGGTGGTCGCTTCTGGAGACCCTCAGTCTCGGAGGACCAACCGTTGACCTGAAGTGAACCCTGCTCTGGGTACCGTAGGATTTCAGGCTGCTGGCTAATGCCTCCCTTGAGATTCTTTATTGATTGCGATACGAGAGCCATTTGGTCCTCCTTAAGTTTCTGATTAACGACCGATGAGACCCTGCACGTATGCGTCACCGTCAAGCATGTTGTACTGCCCGAAGTCCATCTCGTACTCATTGCACGCCATACGCGCTTCCATCTCTTCCTGTGCCAGAGAGTTCTCTACGTCCTCCGCCCCGAAGAACCGAGAGTTGAACTGGCGGCTGGCCTTGGTGACAATCCACTGGCGGAAACACTCAGGCATCTCATCGTAATCCTGAAGGGTAATCAGGGTCACGGTGATTGGCCCAGAGAAGGTATCTGTCCCTGTGGACTTATCGTACACCCAACCACCACGGTTAACGTACTGGCCACCAAGGATTGACAGGTAGGCCGGACGGAACGGGATGAGTCCAGTGCTGGCATCCGGGGTCAATGTGGCCGACTCATTGATATTGAAGGCCCAACCCTTAGACTGAATCTGGCGGTTAATCCTGTTGAGGATACGACGAGCGTTCGCTACGTCTGCGCTACCATCTTCGTCAAGGGTTGTCACCGGGGATTCACCGATAGCTGCGAGCATCTCGTTGACGGCATCCAGCTCAGCGGCAGACCCAAAGTAAGCATCTTGCATGTTCATAATGTAAGCTCCTAACGAAAAAACCCCTCAGAGACCGTGAGTGGTCCCCAAGGGGTTTGGCTTAGTTTTAATTAGTCACGACCAGCTTAAAGGACTTCCTTTCAGACCCGTCGAAGCTGACAGTCACTAGAGTTTCGCCCACAGCGATTCCTTTGAAGTACAGCGTGTTGGTCCGTCGAGTGTGGCTGGCAATCCCAGAAGTACCATAAGTTACCTCAAGTGTTGACCAGTCCGTTACTCCCTCCAGCCCATCAAGTGTCACCTTAAGTGAATCACCAGTAATGGCCACAGTCTGTACCTCATACTCAGACGGAGTTACCTTCCGAGCACTAAAGGTATTTACGCTTAGGCTGCTGTGAAAACCAGCGCACCAGCAGATTCTGGACGCAGACCACCGTGACCCATCGCGTACTTAGCGATAATCTGGTCAGCCTGATACTCAGCGCGGCGAGCACGCTCCAGAGCCAGATCTTTCAGCTTGACGGTACCGACAGCGGAACGGTGCTGGAACAGGCCCACAACGTTCTCTTTGTTGACTTTACCACCAGTTGCCGGGAAGGCGTGCTTCTGGTTGGTCGCATCTGCGCCTTCATCCGGGCGGTCATCACCAGCACCACCAGCGGTCAGGTGCGGAACCTCGACGACTTCGAAGCCCATCACGTTACGGATAGAACCACGCTCAGGGTCAATCAGAGCCGCATAGTTCGCAGCGTTAGGCATCAGAGCCGCCAGAATCGCAGAGTACACGTCCGGGGTGGTGTAGAACGTACGGTCGTTAGCCGGGACGTAGTTCTTGGTCAGAGCCGCACGAGCAATGGTCAGCTGTGCGATAACCGCTTGGCCCAGTTTAACCGGGTCGGTCAGGTCAGCCTTAACGCCAACTTCCAGCAGGGACGGTTTGCCCAGACCAGCGATGTTCTCGTTGACGGAATCAGCGAGGTTAACCAGACCAGCCAGCTCAGCCAGAACCGCACCATCAGCCGCCATCGCCAGAGATTCACCAATCTGAGAGGTGTACTCGGAGCGCACGTCATAGTGGTTCATCGCGTCTTCGATGTCGTAAATCAGCACGTCCGCAGTCAGCAGGCCATCAATGTTAATGGTCTTCTCGGTGTGCTTGATGTCTTTACGTTTGTCATCCAGAGACTCGCCCGGTTGCAGGTAAGCAGCCTTGGTGCGACCAATCACAGGGAACTGTGCGGACTTACCGGAGCTGATTTGACGCTGCATGTGACGGTTGGTGGTCACAGAGGTACGAGCGAATGCGGTCAGGACTTCACCGCCGAATACTTTCAGGAATAGCGCCAGCTTGTCTGCTGCGGATTGACCTTTACCTTGGTTAGTACCGAGCTGCTGTCCACCTTGCATGTTAGCCATGTTGAATCTCCTTATGTTGTTTATACGAAATGTTTTGAGGTACTACTTTAAACGAGGTGATACTCATTGTGTAACTCGAAGGGAGATGCTTTCGCTCCTTGTCGGATTGTGCGGTCTCCCTATAGTGCTACCTAATTAAAACTTAGAGTCGATGACCTTCTGTTCCACTTCACGACGGTACTTGGAGTCGGTGCGGTAACGCGGGTCTGACATAGCTTTAATCATCTCAGCCTGAGACTCGAAGCCTTCTGCTTTACGGGCCACAGGTTTCGCTGGGGTTGCACGCTTGGCAATAGAGCGCTCAGCTTTCTTACCAAAGGTTTTATCACGAGACTGTCCCGCTAGGTTCAGAATCGTCTTCATGGTGGCTACGTCACGCGACTCAAAAGCCTTGATGAGCGCCTCGGCACCCTCAGGGTTATTGGTCTTCATGTGGCCGTAGACCTGCTGGAATCGCTCGCGGCCACCCACGAAGTCCATCACTTTCTCTACGTACTGGTTGACCAGAGCTTCCTGACCACGAATGTACGCATCGACGAATGCCTTACTGTAACCAGCCTCGGCCAGCTCTCGGTAAGACTCCTCGGACAGACTGTCTTCGTTCTGGTACTCCTGCTGAATACGGGTCACAGCATCCTGTGAGAGACCGCGTTCGATTGCAGTAGCAACCATGTCGTTAAAGCCAGCTTCGTGTTCTTCCAGCTGCTTGGAGGCTTCGTTGATGTCAGCCGGAGTTTCGCCAATAGGTTTGAACTCTTCAGGTTCATCCTCGTCGGTTACTTCCTCCGGCTGACTCTCTTCGTCGCCCTGCTGTTCTTCTTCAGAACCCTCTTCGCCGTCCTGTTCATCTGAACCGTCAGCGGAGATGCGGACCTGCATACGGCCCTCTTCAGGTTCACCGAACGGGTCCACATCGGAGCCATACGGGTCATCACTGTTGGTGTTCAGCTCGATTGCATCATCGCCATCACGTGCAGCAACATCAAGAGCCAACATGTTTTCTTGGTGCTCCTCCGGTGTACTACCAGTCAGTACAGCACTGTTGACACCGAAGGATGCGTATACGTCTGCGTTAGATTCGCCAGCCATTTCAATCTCCTTAAAGTTAATACTAAGAGGGAAACACGAAGGACTCGAACCTTCTGACCAGACCTCATTCAATCTGGGTGTGTCTCCCTATAGTGCTACCTAATTACATGCCCGGTTGCATACCGACTGAATCAGCCGCTGCGGCCATCGCCTCAGGACTTGAAGTAGCCTGTGCGGCCATCCCCTGACCAAGCGCTGCTGCCCCTTGCTGTGTAGCAATCTGAGCACCTTGCTGAGCCATGAGGGCATTCTTCTGCTCCTGAGTGAGAAGCATACCAGCTGTGTCGAGTCCGATAGCGTTAGCGATACGTAACTTGAGGTTAGCCAAGTTGAGGTCATCATCACCTTCGAGTGCCTTAAGTGCTGACCATGCGGCAATACACCGCTCCAGCTTGTCAAGGTCCTGACCACGTCCGATAGCCTCAAGGCCAGTGCTGATAGTTGGCTCGACGGCCTCTTTAGGTAACTCCGGGATTTGCTGCGTGGCTTGTAGTTGCTTCAAGAGCACTCTTACCAGAGGCAGCTGGAGTTCCTGCGAGAGAATCGAGTAGACACCGCCTAGGGTATCTTCCAGCTCTGACGCCACGTACCGAATCTCTTCGGCTGTGACTCGCTCGCCTGTACGTTGTACCGCACTGTTGAGCATAAAGGCATACGAGAGGCGAGCCTCAATGGTGTCGCTCACGTTCTTCGCTACGGTAAAGTCGCCGGACTTCTCCAGCTGGAGGAACTCAATGTCCTGCTTGCGGCCCGGTACGAACGCACCAGACTGTGCTGCCGTGAGTCGGCGGACCTGAGTGATACCTGCCGGGTCTACCAGACCGATAACCTTAGCGGTAATCATCGCCATCTTAACGATAGACTCTTGGAGGTTCTCTAGGGACTTGAGGTCACCCAGATACTCTTCCACGTAGGAACGACCGTAGGATTCACCGTCGATGCGCACCATGCGGACCGGAATGTACGGACACTCTTCGAGCGGGTACTCAGCCTCACTGCCCGGAACCACCGCTTCGGCAACCTCTTCGTACTTCGAGTAGCCATCCCCGGCTTCGTTCAGGTACACGTGGGTATAGACGTCAATCTCAGCGTCTTCCTTCTGCTCGCCTTGGGCTGCTTCCACTTGGCTGCGGACATCCTCAGGGAGAGCGTTGAACGCAATCTTGTCGAGAGTGACAATCTGGAGTACGTTACCGAAAGCGTCTCGCTGGACCACATATGAGTTCAGTCGATAGAGCTTCATCGGGGTGTAGCCCTCAGGCTCCGGTAAGTACAGCAATGCGTTCCCGGCCACACACAGTTGCTTCAAGCACTCGAAGAGAGTCACTCGGTAACTGTTGGACTCGATGTAGTTCATGATGATTCGCTCTACCATTGAGAGACCCTCATCGACCTTAGCGAGACCCTCAGCATCACCAAGAAGGTTCTTCGCTTCGTATTCACTAATGGTCAACTTCATCCACGACTGCATCGGGAACAGGGCCAGCATCAGCTTGGACGCTAGGTTGTTCAGGCCGCGAGCACCTACGGATTGCCACGGAGTCGTGTAATCGGTCGATGCGTTATCGGAATCCTTAGGGAACAGTGAGGGAATCGTGTACTGCGCACAGGACTCTGCTCGTGTCTCGTAAGGCTGTCGGTCGTTCTTCAGACGGTCGTATACCGCCTTGGCTCCCTCCTCTGCGAAGCCTTCGAGTTTAACTTCTGCCATTTGTTAGCCCTCCCCGTAACCAATCATAAGTTAATCCCACCGCCAGAGCTGCGGGAAACTGAGAGGGACTTCTTACCGGAGGCGCGAGTTTTCTTCTTACCAGACTCGGTGTCTGCTGAAGACTCAACGTCCTCTACGACCTCTTTCGGTGCTTCCTGAGGTGCGGCCACAGGTGTCTCAGCGGCTGTCTGCACGTTGGGTGCGTCTGCTGCCAGACCAACGGCCTTGAGTGGTGCCTTGACTACCTTGGAGATAGCCTTCTTGATTTTCTTGAACAGTCCCATGTTAGCCTCCTAAAGCTGACTTACGGATTTTACTGACGGACCCTGTAGGTTCGGTCGTCTTGGCCACCTTGAGTGACTTACGACCTGACACCTCGGGAGTGGTGCTGTTTGAGTCCTCGTCTCCACCGTACTGGACACCCTTAGGCTCCTCCGTCAGTGGTGCTGGCTCAGGGACAGTCGTTGTGTCAACCTTAGGTGCTTTCATCTTAGGTGAGAAACACATAATCAATCTCCTTCTTTGAGTGCACGCTGACGGCCCTCCATCTCGTCAAGGACACGAGAAGCCATGTAGTGACCATACAGTACACCGGAGATGAACTCCTCACTGTGACCAGCCTCACGCAGCTTACGGACCTCTGATTGATACAGGAAGTCAGCATTGAAGCGAGACTGTAGGTACTCCTTGACAGCTCGCGGTACGTCAGGAAGGTCATTAGGATTGTTAAGGATGTGCTCTATAGGTTTTAACATTTGAGTCTCCTCTCTAAGTAATCTTTAAGTAATAATCATAATGGGCACTTCCCTATAGTGCTACCTAATTAGTGCCCATGAGTTTATCACTCTGCTTTATGCTCGACTATCTGCTTGATAATCAAGGCTAACATCCAGAGACCACGAGCGACTAAGCCCATGGTCAGAACGATGAGAATCAGCTGCCCGGTTGCCATAGAGTAATCTCCCCAGTCTCGATGTTGTACTCATCAGAACGGAGGATGCGAGCCATCTGGCCCTGCTTGATTACTTCCGCTTCGGTCATCCCTGCTTTGGCACCAATGGACTTAATGCAGTCCCAGAGCGTCTCTCCCGGCTCAGGAGCGCGTTTCACCCACTTGGTTACCTCTTGGCCCTTGTTCTTACCGGACTTCAGCACGGACGTTACAGGCTCCACAATGAAGGGTTCCTTCAGGAAGTCCTCAGCGGTATCGCCCCAGCCGGGAATCCCACCATAACCATCGGTGATGTCGCCCTTGATAGTCTGGAAGAGGTGCCAGTAGTCAGCGGTCTCTTGAGTCTGCACGAGGATGTTGCCAGTGGTACACCACAGGAAGTCGCAATCCGGGATGGTCTTAAAGTCCTTGTCACAGGAGACCAGCACAGCCTTCTCGTAGTGATACGGGAGCGGATTAGACCCAATGATACCCATCACGTCATCGCCTTCGAGCTGAGGCTCAAGGACGCACGTGTAGGTCTCGAAGACGTACTCAAGGAACTCGAAGTAACCCACAGGCTTCTTGACGACCGCGCGGTTCTCTTTGTACGTTGGGTCAACAAGCAGCTTGCGCCAGTTGACGCGGTCGGTGAACGCTAGGATAACGTCTGCATTTTTCCACGCCTTCTTGCGGCCCTTGTAGGACTCGATGGAGTTCTCCAGAATCTCGCGGGCCTTAGCGTGGTCACAGCAACGGTGCCAAATCTCCTCCTCCCAAGAGGCATCGAACTCAGCGGCACTCATGGCTTGGAATACCAGCCAGTCACCATCCATCACAAGGACACCCTTGGCAATCTTCTGGGTTGCCCGGTAGTCGCTGAAGGATAACAATGTGTGCTTACTCACAGGCAACCTCCGTGTGTCTTAAGGAATTTCACTCCGGCACTGGTAATTTCCCAAGCGCCACCGTTACGACCACTCATGGTCAGACACGAAATGTGACCACGGCTCGCAGCCTCAGCGACTAACGCAGCGTTGTTCCGTACGTAGTTCGACTGGAAGGACTTAGGGCAGCCCTTGAGGGCCGCCAGAACTTTGAGGTACTCGCTCACTTGGTCACCCTCACGATAGCCGGAGAGAAGCGCATAAGTTTCTTCTCGTTAAACGAAAGGTCGTCATGTGACTCTTTGACCATCGAGCGCAGGCCATGTCGGATGCAGTATGCTGCTGCTTCGTCTGGTCCACCGTTTAGTGCCGCCTCTAGGAAGCCTAGCTTGAAGTTGTCAACCTTCTCACCATTGGCGACCATCCGTGCAACACGCAGAACGGTCTCGCTGAGGTTCTTCTCGGACTCACTATCGATAACGCTGGTCACCTCGAAAGTAACCTTGAAACGCTTGGTAATAGCCATGGTTAAATCTCCTCTTCATCTGGTTCATTGTGTTCTCTGATTAGTTTGCGGATGTCAGACATTGCCGACCCTTGGAGGTTTGGTGAGTAGCGGGACTCTTCATGCCCACTCCACCACGCAGAATACATGAGGTCCTTAACCTCCTGTTCACTGTAAGTTTTCATAAAGCACCTCTTAGTGACATACGGCCCAGTTCGGACCCATCTTACCTTCTGTATCCAGACGGCAACGGAACTTAAAGTGTTCCCCCACGTTACGCATAGCTTGCTGCGCAGTGTCAATCACCTGCTGTGCGATCTCTGGGGTCCGGCAGGCCACTTGTATTTCATCGTGAACCCACGCCATGTAGGCGAAGTCGCCGTCCCAGCCATGCTTCAATCCCGCTTTGAGAAGCAGCTCTTCAGTCTCGACAATCCACAGCTTACAAATGAGCGCACCCGCTGACTGAAGCAACGTGTTGAGCGCGGCATGTGGTGACCGTACGTGTACCTTTCTTCCATCCAGTCCCTTAATCCAGCGTCGTTTCCACTTGACCTTCTGTTCTCCGGCAACCCATCTGGATGACTCGACGAGGGTCTGCTGGATTCCTTCACGCAACGCTGCGATTGCTGGGGTGTTCTCAAGGAATTTCTTCTTGAGTTCCTTTCCGCGTTCCTTACCTGCTCCCACAATCTGTCCAATCTTTTCGTCTCCAGCACCATAGAGGAAACCGTAGATGAATGTCTTGGCGTTATCACGTGTTGGCAACTCAGCCGCCGTTTGGTTGACTGTGTGGATATCACCGTTGAGAATGACATCCGCATATGCCCCGCCGTCGTACTTAGACATGAAGTGTGCCAGACAACGGAGTTCGAGTCCGCTGGCGTCGATACCCGCTTGAACCCAAGGCTGCCCGGTAAGTCCGTCCAAGTGATGCTCTGCGCCGAACGCTGCTCGACAAGGCTCACCATACGGCGAACGAACGCCCGGAACTTGACCAAGGTTAGGGAAGCTATGCGTTGCTCGCCCTGTAACTGCACCATTAGGGTTAACACTTCCATGGATTTTACCATCCTCTTGAACGTAACGTAGCCACGCTTTGTCGCCCTCAGCCGCCTGACCGATGCGCTTCTGTATCATCAGGTACTCTTTAATGAGGTCGATGCAGCGCTGCTTCTCAGGGTCTTCCACACGCACATGCTCAAGGACCTCGTCGTCTACCTTGGGTGCACCCTTTTCGGTGAACTCTGTAGGTACCCATCCGGCTTCCTTCAGCTTGAGCGCAATGTGGTCTCGGCTACTTGGGTTAAACACGACGTGCTCTACTGGTGTGTACGGAGCGCCCTCTACGTAATCCCGAGTGTCCAGCTCGCAGGGTTCACGACCCTCACGCTGAGCTTTGTTCTTGGGTTTCTTGTAGATGCCGCCCTGCTTCGGGTACTTCACTCGTGGGTATTTACCCAGAGGCTTCCCGGTGCGCGGGTGCAGGAATAACTCAGTGCCGCCCTTAGGCTGGTACCAAGTCCCGAAAGTGTCGGTGAGTGTCTGAAGGAGTTCAGAACGACGACCAGCAAGTTCAACGTATAGTTCCTCAATGGCCTTGGTGTTGAACGGGAATCCGTTGCGCTCCTGCTTAGCGAGTAACCAAGCGGCTCTGTGTTCCAACCAGACGGCCTCGCAGGAATACTGCCAGAATGTCACAGCGTCGTGCATCCACCAGTTATCCCCACAGCCACCCTCAGGTGGGAAGTAGTGCTTGTCGCTCAGCAGCTTCTCTAAGAGCGCCTTGGTCACCACAACGTCCTGAACGTTATAGTCCATCATCGGCTCGTTGAAGCTAATCCACTCAGCACCATCCACGTAGTCCTCTCCCTGTTCCTCAAGTAGCTTCTTGAAGTCGTCCTTGTACTCACCCTTCATCTCGCCCAAGCGGTAACCCCACGCCTCCAGAGCGTGAGACCCGAAGCGCTTACCGGGTAACTTACCGGAACGCAGCAGGGCCATGTCGGAGTCCTTAATGTTCGCAAACAGCAAACGACTGAGCACCAACGTGTCCACTACGTTCTCACGCGGCAGGTGGAACTCTCGGTTTAACTGGAGCTTGGCCAGCTTGGTTAGCGCTGGGGCATCGTACTTGTGACCGTTGTGGAATACGATGAGACCACCACGAGCCACCTCAGCTTCCAACGCATCGAGATACGCTGAGAAGTCCCAAGGTCGATACGATACGTACTCGTCCGTACTGTAGTCATAGATGACCCCACAGTGGAACTGAGTGACTTTCTCTAAGAGGTTGTTCGCCTCGATATCGGTTACTAACATAGTGGTCTCCTGTTGCTTAACGACGCCCGATGAAATACTCACGTGGACGCACGGTTAACTTACTTTTCTTGACGGCAAAGCTACCATTCAGCACGTCAGCGCCCAGCCTGCTAATACCGCGAACGTGGGACACCTGAGCATATTCGTCACCAACGCTGCGGATATAGACTGTGCCACCAATGTGTCCATCCTCCCAAGTTGCCAACTCGCCAGCCTTCAGAGGGGCCTTGTAGTCGGATACTTTCGGTCCATCCTTAGGTTTCTGCCAGCCCTTGTGGCCACTGTGGGTCCACCCAAGGTTCTCCAGAATGTGAACAGCAGCATCACGCTTGGCCTCATAGGCCTTGGCCTCAGCCAGCTCTTTGGTCAGCTTCTCGATGTCTTTACGAATCTCTTCAGGTTTACGCATGGTTATGTCCTCTCAATATGTTGTGCATGATAATCATAAAGGCCACTACATATGGTAATGACCTCGAGTTTATCACTTAGCTTCTGACGCTTCGGCCAGTCTGGTCGCCGTTGAGTCTGCCTCTTCTCTCAGGATGGCCTCACGCACTTTGTCCTCACCTACAGCCACAGTTGCGGCCACTGCCACGGATGCCAGTAAGCGTGCTGCTTGGGTATCGTCGAGGGTCACACGCTGAGTGTGCGCACGGTTATCGCTCTTAGCCTTCCAGCGGTAGACCAGAGTGACCTTGTCGTTGCGGACGTTGATGTGAACCTTGCGTCCCCACTGGTCAACAGTGTCTGACAGCTGAATGGTGTTGCCGGGGAATTTAACTTTGGTAGTCATTAGAAGAACTCCTTAATTTAAGCACTCAAAGTGTGCCACGTAAATGTGGCCGTTGCTGGATACCTCTTTCTGCCAGCTTCTGCCGTAAGACTCACACTCTTCCAGAGCATTGGCCCTGCTTACCGTGAGTGGAACCGGTTGTATCGTCTGCCCAGAAGTGGAAACCAGCGTCAGCAGTAGCATGATGGTGACCATTTAGAAGAACTCCTTAAGTTTCTGAGCTTTAAGTGCAACTTTCGCTGCCTCTGCGGTTGCATCCAGAGATGCCTGACGTGCCTTGTCGGCTGCTTTAGCCAACTTAGCGGCTGCTTCTGCTTCCACCTTGGACGCTTTGTCCAGTGCCTTGGCTTCACGGATGTACAGCGCGATGACCAGACGGCCTAAAGTTTCGATAAGTTTAAACATGATGGTTCTCCTTTCGTTATTGGTAATCAGGGTCAGAGGCGCACCAGCAGTACGCCCCATTGCATTTACATTTAGTAGTCGTCTTCTTCATGGCCTTCCCGGCCAGTATCTCCCTCTCCTTCTCCGCCAGTGTAGCTAGACGGTTCAAGGAGTCCGGTCTTTTCGTTGTACTCCATGTACCCCGCAATACCGACGCCAATGCCATTAAAGCGACACTTGAGAATACGAAGGAGGACAAGATTAGGCATGTCCCCTTGCTGATTACGCTCAAGGGCAATGATAGTATCAGAGAGTTGGCGCAGAGACCCAGACCCACGCAGGTCAGTAATGGAAACAGCACGTCCTTCTTCATGAGCTTTACCTTTCTCCGGGTTCTTCAGGTGGCAAATAACAATAAGTACCACTCCGGTTGACTTAGCGAACCCTTTCAGCTTGGTCATGAGTCGGTCAATCATCTTGCGCTCATCGGATTCCTCTGAGGCTGACACAACGATTGAGATGTGGTCCAGAATGATTACGTCACAGTTCAACCCTGTGCGCATGTAGTGCAGCTTGGCCAGCAGACGGTCTACCTCAGCTTCCGCAAAGGAGTCGTAGAGATGGAACTGGTCGGAGCCATACAGCTCATCGAACCACTCATCGTACGTACCGTCCTCAATGAGTTTCTGCTTGAACTCCCGAGGCTGCTGCCGTAAGCGGATGCCGTTAGCAATCCCTAGGACATCCTCCATGGTCTCCTCTACGGACTCCTCAAGCATCGCCATGCCTACCCTCAGCCCCTGCCCTCTGGCGAACCCTAGGGCCTGCTGGCGAACGAACGTAGACTTACCCATTCCTGACCCAGAAGTGACCATGATGACTTCGCCACCACGTGCACCCAAGGTTCGGTCATTCAGTCCCGGACATCCCGAGAAAAGGTATCCTACGCTCTGTTCGCTGGTCATGGCCTCACGCACTCGGTCCTTCATGGACATCGCACCGATGACACCATCGGGTACCCAAGGTGCTGCGTTCCATATCTGGTCGAGAACCTCCTTGCCCTTGCCTTTGAGTAAGCACTCGTTGGCGTCCTTCTCGGTTAACACGGCCACGTGGACCTTACCGGGAGGGAGAACCTGAGCGGCTTCCTCAACAGCTGCACGACCCGGCTCATCCATGTCGAACATCAGGATAATCTGGTCGAAGCTATCGAAATACTCGTAGTTTGCACTGCAAGTTTTCTTAGCGGCTGACGCACCGTGACCGAGAGAAACCACAGGCCACTTACAGTCCTGAAGTTGCATAACGGTTAACATGTCGATTTCACCCTCGGTGATGACAATCTTCTTGCCACCATTCCATAGGTGCTTACCGAACAGTGCGTCCCCTTTGTGGGACCCTCGGGTAGAGAAGTTCTTCTCCTTGTCCCGCAACTTCTGAGAGACAATGGAGCCATTCTGGTCACGATAGTCGGCCACCTGATAGGCAGTCCCTCTGACCTTGGCGACCCAGTAGCCAGCCTTCTGGCATGTCGCCTTTGAGATACCACGAGCCGTCAGGTCAGTGTACCTACCATCACTCTCGCCGAATACCAATAAGCCTGAACCTTGTGTATTCATCCCGTAATTCCCTCCTTTGGGTCTTCTCGATGATAGCTTTTCGGTACGTTCCTCTGAGCCTCTCACTCGGTGTTGACACACGAAGCAATACTCGTGCCCGTCAGAGTACACTGAGTTACCATCAGAAGAACCACAGTTTTCGCACGGAGCGTGGAACAGGAAGATACTCTCCTGACCATCTTCTTGAGAGTCTCCGTAACTCATAAAGCCGTCCCGTCAACACATGACATGAAGAACGCTATGAGGAAGGTAGCACCCCACAATCCGAGCACGCCGTACGCCAGTAGCGGGATTATGTCGAAGTCTTTTAAGTTGTTCATAAAATGCCTACCTCATGTAAGACACCAAGTGCGATGGTACCAACCAATACGGCTATAGTTAGCGTTACGATTGTCAATACAAACATGAAGAATATATCATGTACCTTGTTCATAAAGTAATCTCCGTTGGTGTGGTCAGTCCGGGAATCGAACCCGAATGAAACGCAGCGCTACGCCAAGTGCACCTTAGCCTGACCATAATTTGTACAGAATGTGCGACAACAGGGAAACGTAATTGTCTCCCTGTAGTGCTACCTAATGTTTACCCACGGTCAGAAGTGACTAGTTCGCCAGTCTTTACCCATCGTTGCAGGTCGAAGCTCGGACAAGCCTTCGGTGCTACATCGTGGTGCGCCATAATGACAGCCTTTGGGTAGGTCCCCTTCAGCTCGTGTAGTAATCCCTTCAGTGCGCTCATCTGCTGAGGTGTGAAGTTTGCTTCAGGGTTACCCTTGGCGTCGATACCGCCCACCAGACACACGCCGACAGAAGTCGAGTTGTATCCCTTGACGTGTGAACCCACAGCGTCTTGGTCACGTCCCGCCTCAACGGTACCATCACGACGGATGATGAAGTGATACCCAACGTCCAGCCAGCCCTGCTCTTTGTGCCACTGGCGAATCTCGCGCACACCTACGTCCATGGTTGCCTTGGTGGCCGAACAGTGAACGAAAATCTGAGAGGTCTCCTGCCGCTTAGTGAATTGAACCTTGGCCATACTTACTTTGCTCCTTTCTTCTGCTTGAACTTGCCGAACGGTACATCACGCTTCGGCTCCTTCAGCCAGTCTACGGGAATCAATTTGTCGGCAAACAAGATGTTATGCTTCTCGCACCACTCAGCGTAACTGGTGGGCGACCCTTTGTAAATCTTAGTGCGACTCGAAGAGAACACTAACCGGATGTCTAACTCCGGGTATTGCTCACGAATCAGTAGGTGCTTCTTGCGGTCCTCGGCTTCCCAGAGACCCTTAGTCTCCACGAAGATACCGTTAGGCAGCAAGAAGTCTGGAGTGTAAAGGTGGTCACTCGCAGGAATAACGTAAGGGATGCGCCACAATTCGTAGTCGAACGTGACGCCCTTTGATTCTAACTGCTTGGACACCTTGTCCTCAAGGCCAGACCGGAAGGCACCCACCTTCCGAATCCCTTTGGCCCCATATCCCGCCATTAGAAGTCATCGTCTTCTTCGGCTTCACCTTCATCCTCTTCCTCACCAGACCAGTCTTCTGGGTCTTCCTGAGGTTTGCGGCTGCGAGGTTCGTCCGCTTCGTAACCGCCTTCTACGGCTTCGTCAGCCCAGTCGTCTTCGCCACCACCAAAGGTAGCCAGTTCGACCAGCATCACGCCTTCCAGCTGCAACTTAACTGAGGCACCAGCTACCGCAGACCAGCCGTACGGTACCAGCGAGAAGCGAATCTTCACTTTGGAGCCGCCACCGATAATCGGAACGTCTTGGATGCGCTTGCCCTTCGCGTCTACTACGCCCAGAACAATCTTCTTGGTCTCGCCAGTCTTCTTGTCCTCGTACGAACCGTAGCACTTGAAGTTGAACGTGGTGGTACCATCACCGTTGTCGAAGAACGGCATGTCGCCTTCGTACGGCTTCAGAGGTTTCTTACCCTTCTGAACCTTCGGCGGGTTCGCTTCGTGCGCTTCCAGACGGGCCGCGTAGTTTTCCTCATGGGTCTTAACGATGAGGTCTACCAGCTCCTGACAGTCTTCGTTCTTGAACGTTACGGAACCTTTGTAGGTACCGCGTGGGTTCTCAAAACCCTCACCGCCATAGTCCGGCTTGTTAAAGTAAGCATACGGCTCACAGGTACCAATCTTGGTGGTATAAATCTTCTTCTTAGCGAATGCCATGATGAATCTCCTTTAAGTTTAAACAGTAAGAGGGACAACCTGTGTCCCTATAGTGCTACCTAATGACTATCTGGGCGTACCCGAGTCACTTGGCCTAACTCTTCGTACTCCGCCTCGGCAACTTCGAGGGCCTCCTCAAGAGACCCAGCGTGTACCGGGAGTTCATACGATGCGTTAGCTGTCTCGACCGTTACGACGAATTTTTGCATCTTCCCACTCCTTCCACATGTTATACAGGGTGATGTACGCGGGGTCGAGCGTCTTCTCGTACATCGCTCGGCACCAGTCACTCGGGTTCATTACTGAGAATCTCCTCTATGAACTCAAGCTCCTCCTTGGTGAAGTCCTCAGTCTGGTAGATTCTGAGGAAGTCCTTCGCCCAATACTTCAGGATTTCAAGACGACTCGGTGTTAACTCAATCATGACACAACCCCTTGTGTTTCTCGTATAGTTCCAGATAGAAAGCGGCCTTAGCCATGTCTTTCTCTAGGGTAGCCAGCTCGGACTTCTTCCCGGCCCGAAGGCGGTACTTGAGGATGTTCCCGAGGCAGTACCCCTTAAACATCTCTTGGGTCATGCTGCGAGCAATCACCTCGATGGCCTCGACACCGTCGAACAGCTGGTAGTGGCTCGGCTGCTTAACACCGTCGTCTTCTACACTCGGAGCCTTGCTGTCCTTCATTGCGCGGACTTCCCCAATGGTCGTACCTTTGGTGTCTAGCGGACACTCACTGCACGATACCTTGTAGCATATGACGCCATCAGCGCACGTTGTGGAGTCTGGGCGGTCAGTGTTTTGTTCAACCAGCAGATTCACCACTTGAATTTCACGTTCAGTCATTGACCACCTCCTTGATACGCTCCCAGAACAGGCGAAGGCGTGGCCACTTGGTTACCACAACGGGTACGAAAGGACGGCTCTTAGTCTGAGCCAATTCGTAGAGACCGCGAGTAACCAAGATGTGCACACGAGGTGCCAGCTCGAAGGTGTCGCCGATGCGTGGAATCTTACCGTGGCGCTCCGAGGCAGCCACAGTGCTACGGTCCTCCCGGCGAACCGAGAAGATACCGTTGGATTTGTTGAAGTGTAAGCGCATGGTTTATGCTCCTTTAGGTGGCTCGTCATTCATTGACCACACGATAGCCGCGAGGATGAACACGATGATTAGAATCAGATTGATGGACATGTTGTTGTCTCCTATAGTGCTACCTAATTACATCTTAACGGTAGGGTCCGCCTCGGTACCACGCCATTTGTCGAACGATGGGTGGCGCAGAGAGCCATCTGGAGTTTCCTCCATGTACTTGATTTGGCACGCCCAGCCCTCGTAAGGGTTCATGTACCAGCACCCAGCTTCGTTGGCGTTACACTCGGTGGTGTACTCTTTGACGCGCTTGGTAAACTCCTCCATAAGTGCCTGAGAGATGTTGTTTGCGGATACCACGCGACCGGACTCAAGGAGAACCTCGAAGCCAATCACCTTGCCCTCGTTGGCGAGACCGGGAGTCCCCCAGTTGATTCCCACGACGACACCGTCAGCCTCATTCTCTGGCTTCAGCTTCCACCAGCCGGACTTCTTACCGCGCTTATAGATACCGCGAGGGTCCTTAACCACGAGACCTTCGTGACCTTCTTCTCGTTTCTGTCGGTACAGCGCATCGAGTTCGTCCATGTCGTAAACTTCATGGGACTCCGAGAGGCACCACTCGACTTCAGGGAAGTGGTCTTGCAGGACTGGTAAGGCAACCTTGACGTGCTCAAGGCGGAGGAGGGTCATCACGTTGTAGTCATCACCGGACTCGATAATGTCAAGCGGAATGATGTCGTAGAGGGCAACTTTGAGTTTCTCTGGGTGGAGTGCGAAGGGCTGACCCTTCATGTCAGGCTCCCATTGTTCATGTGGACCACCGATGTCAAACTGCATGTTGCCCTTCTTGAGCCACTTGGTACGCAGCAGGCCAGATCCGGTGTTGAAGTCCACACCTTTGACCATGAGTTCGCCATCAAGCATGAAGCCATCCGGGAAAATCCAGCGGTCATCTTTCAGTAACTTATTCCAGCGCTGGTCGAAACCGTTAAGGTGCTCAAGTGCCGGAATGGTCTTGGAGACCCGGCTGAGCCACGCTGCGTTGGACGTGTTGTCTACGCAGATGTTCCCGCGTACACCATCGTGCTTAGTGTCTGCGATGAGGTAACCGGAAGTCTCCAGCGCCTTCTCGATAGCAGAGCGAACGAACGATACGGCCTTAAATGGATTAGTCTTAATGTTCATCATGATGATGTCTCCAGAGTGTAGTGTTCATTTAGTGTGCAATAAGCAATCATAAAGGCCACCGGAATCCGATGACCTTGAGTCTGCCTATAGTGCTACCTAATCATTTCCAACTTGAGTAGTCGGCGGTGAGTTTTGCCAGCCAGTCTGACGCTGAGTCAATCGACCAGCGACTGAAGGACTTCTCTACCAGAAGTTCCCCTCGGGGTTCATACACCGATAGAGATACCGTGTGATTCCATGTGTGATACGCCATGACCACACTCAACATTGTCTCATCACGCAGTCTTCTCTCGGCATACCCTAAGCGCGACCATTGGTCTGTGCTGCCGTCAAATAGGTAATTAGTTTGCATGGCCATTTGTTACGCTCCTACGAAGTATTTCTCTTGGTTAACAACACTGTCACCCTTGGCGTTACGGAAGGAACCCTTCACACCGCCACCACGCTTTGTCTTGTTCAGCTTGCGGCCCTTAGGGATGTAACCCTCGGTCTGCTGACGTTCACGGTTGCGCTCAAAGTTGATTGTGTTCTGGTACATGGTGTTACTCCTGATTGTGCTAGTAAGGGACATTCATAAAGGCCACCGAACGATGACCTTGAGTATGTTCCTATAGTGCTACCTTATTCAGACTTACCGTGGCGGAACTCGATGCGTCCTACTACTTCGCTCTTGTAGTAGACGAACTGCTTACGCTCGCCATTGGTACACAGCTGGTCTATCAGGTAGCGGTCATCCAGCTCTGTCCAGCGGAGGGACTTAACGTGGAGACCGCAAGGGCCAAGGCCTAACTTAAAGAGCGTCTTGGAGTGCGTACCGTCCGGCAACACAGCGGTGAACTTAACGTGAATCAGGTCAGAGACAAGCATCAGTTCGTCTTGTGCTTCCTTGAGGGACTTACGCAGAAACTTCATGCGCTCCCGCTGGTGTTCACGCAGTTCGTTCACATCGCACACCTTCTGCTCTTCTTCCTTAAGCGTGGACTCAAGCCACCGCACCTGCTTATTGAGTGATGCCTTATCTTCAGACAGGCGGCACACCTTATCGTGCAAGATGTTTGTGTACTCCTCGTTACTCTTTACCTGCTTCTCAAGGGTGTACTCGCAGGTAGCTAGTCTCGTGGTGGCCCTCACGAACAGGACGATTAATATGATTAACAAGATGGTTACAACGATTGCGTAAGTCATGGTGTGCCTCTTTAAGTATTCTTTAAGTTAAGACTTTAAGTAATGGAACCCTCGGTCATTCGAAGGTTCCCTATAGTGCTACCTAATTGCCTGGGACCTTAGGCGAACGCGAAGTCAGACTCTAAGATATCGCGCAGGTTCAGGTCGCCTTTGGCCGGGACCGCAGGCATTTTGTCCAGTTGAGACTCGTGCAGCTGGTCGGCGAACTGGTCATAAAAGTCGGCGATTACATCGTTGTCCTCGTAGGTCTTGACCATCGTCTCACGGACTGCCTTAAAGAGATTCCCAGCGTCTGCCGGAATGGTTCCGAAGGAGTCGTGAATGAGTGCGAAGGAGTCAATCCCGTAGACCTCGTTGGCGTGCACTACGGTCATGCGCAGGTGACTACCATCCTGTGAGTGCACAAAGTTAGGGGCGATTCCTGACTCCTGCTTATGTGCGTCAATCTCTTTGGCTTCCCCTTTGTTGTACGTCATGAACACGTTGGCCTGACCCAAGAACGTCAGCTTCAGGCGCGCTTGGTCGCGCTTGTGGTATTCCTGCCACACCGGGAAGCCGTCTGGTGTCACCCAGTGGATTGCACAGCGCTTACGGAGTACCTCTTTGGTCTTCTTGTCCTTGACTTCAGCGGCCAGCAGTTTAGCGGCAGACTTCAACCAGTTCATAGCCTCGACAGCGGCCACTACGGTCACGGTCACAGCGTCCCAAATCAGCTTGGCCATGTAGCCAGCCGCTTGGTTCGGGTGTGTGAACATCAAGCCCTCGCCGTTGTCAATAGCTGGCTGAACGGTATCCTCAAGAACTTGCTGGCGGAAGCCGAACTCTTTTGAACCGTATGCCAGCGTCATGACCGAACGCTTAGTCACCTTGCGGGTCACGCCATATTGCAACCACTGAGCAGCCAGTACGGACTCGCCCAGCGTTACCTTCTCGCGGAACTCGCCAGTCTCTTTATCAGCAATCTGCTCGACCACCGTCTGAGACCCGTTGACAGCGTGCTGGTGAAGTACCTCGTTAACCTTGTCGGCCACAATCTTGTAGATATCCTGCACGGTATCAGATGGCAGCAGGTTCACAGCACGACCACCGATGGAATCGCGGAGCATCGCACTGAAGTGCTGAATCCCGGAGCAGGACCCATCGAACGCCAGCGGCAGCGAGCAGTTGTAATTCAGTCCGTGGTGCTTAACGCCTGCGTACTCGAAGCAAAACGCTAAGAAACAGAACGGCGAATCCTGCTGGGTCCACCAAGTGTTATTCAGTGGGTCCGCTGCGCTCGCCAGAATGTTGCCCTCGTTCTCTTCGATGAACTTGATGCGCTCAGGGAAGGGAACCTTGTCGACACCTGCACAGTTTGCGCCGTGAATCTTCAGCCAGTAGAACCCATCGAGACCGATTGGCTTACCTTTGGCCAGCGTCAGCATACCCTTGGTCATGTCGTTGCCTTGCGGGTTAAACATGCTCACAGCGTACACACGCCCGCGCCAGTCCATGTTGTACGGGAACCAAATGGCCTTATGGTTAGCGAACTTGTTGGCCTGTGCGACCATGAACTCCATCGACAAACGGCGAGACTGGCGGGCCTTGTCCTTACGGTAGACCGCTGCGGCCTCCTTGCGCCATGCCTTACGTGCCACCTCGTTGGTGTCGATATCGTCCGGGCGTGGTGGTAACTCTTCGCGTTCGATCGCTGGGACGTCAGCAACCGGGCAGTGCTTCCAGTTGACAATCTCGTTGACTACCGCCAGTACCTTCTTGTTCACCTTCCACGGCGTGTTTTGCGCGAGGTTGACCGCCTTGTATACCTCTGGCATGTGCACGTCAGCGTAGCGGCGAAGCGCCTTCTTGGAGTGGGTACGAACCAGTGCCAGCGGGCGACGACCGACTGACCAGTAGCCACCACCTACGGTTTCAACCCAAGGTTTCGGAGGGACTACGCACGGCTGGTGCATCGGGCTAATACCTGCGAGTGCTCCCGCGCGTTTGCTCAGGAGTTCCACAAAGGCTGGGGCCAGCTGGACCATCTGCATACTGGTCACATCGTCAGAGCCATCGGCCATCTTGTTCTTGGTCATCTCCACCAGACCAGTGCCCTCAATGAGCAGCTCCAGCAGCTTGGTCCCCACGTGCATCTGCTCGTCGGTCTTCCAGCTCGCCCAGTTGTCACCGCCCAGCATACCTTTGGATATCATATCGGCCTCGACCACCTGCATGAAAGCCTTCTTGTACACGTGGCCTACGCGCTTGTCCAGCTGGTCCGCTACGTTCTTCTTGAAGTAGGCGGCCTCCTGCTCACGGATACGCCCGAAGCGAGCCTCATCCTCAAGGGCCTTGCCTAACTGAGAGGATACCTGCTGGATGGTGGCCTTTGAGGCGTCTGTGAGCGTCCCTAAGACGACCTTAAGGGTGAGCAGTGCGATTGCCTCACTGGACACTCCGCGCTTCTCTTTGAGTACCTCAGCGCCCATGTTAATGGCCAACTCTGAGGACACACCGTGCTTAATCGGGTAGTATGCGCGAGGCTTCTTACCGCGAGCATTTGCTTGCTCCTCCTTCCAGTCGTCAATGCGCTTGGTCAGCTGCGGGTGCAACGTTAAGACCAGCGGCTTAGCGGCCACGTTGTCGGCGAACTCACCAGCTTTCACCTGACGCTCTAACATCTTCAGGAAACGTTGTTCGCCCAGCTCATACGCTTCATGCTCCAGCGCTAACTGCTCGCGTGCCAGCTTGTCCCCGTAGTGCTCGCTGAGGATGTTGTACGGAATAGCGGCCAGTTCAATCTCTGAGAAGTCATTACGTGCAATGTTTAATGCGTTCATTGTGTGCCTCTTTGTGAATAAAGTTTATCTATGGGTGCCCCTGCGCGAGAGACACCTAAGATACACCTTGTCAACCCATAAGTCTACCCTGAAGGTAATTGTCGATTGGCAACGGCTTGCCCATTTGTATCGCTAGGCCGGGTCCCATTTGCCATGCCAGAACGCGCTCCTCGATACTCGCTAGGTCTAACTTTAGGGCGTCTACGTGATATTGCTCGCGCTCACGTTCGCGCTCCTTACGCCACCTAGCGTGTGCCTTACGGCGTGCTCGACGTTCCTTATTGGCCTTACGGCGTGCGATGCGCAGCTCCCCGTTCGGGTCACGCTTAGCCTTGTTGCGCTTACAGCGTTCAATCATCTTGTCGTGCGCTATCTGCTCAATCTCTGCGAGCAGTTCCTCAGGTTCCAGCGAGAAAGGCTCACGGTCCCTGTCCGCTGAGAATGACACCGGGTCGGTAATCACTGGCTTGCCGTCTTTGGTGAACATGATGTTTCCGCTGTGCATGTCGAAGGATGCAATCCCACAGAAGAAGTCCCGAATCATCTGGCACGTCTCGATGAACGGTAAGTCCTTCTGGTGGTGCTCCTCGGGTGCATAGTCACACTCGACAAAGTAATACGCGAGGTCTGCGTAGTGGTCGTGCAAGTGGTTACTGCTGCGCTTGCATGGTTCCAACTCATCAAGTACCACCGTATAGCAGCCAGCGTGACGCGCTACGTGATAGACGTTAGGTATCCCTACCCGGCCTTGGTGCATCCGGCAGAAAGCCACGTAGGCGGCCCCTGAGTCCTCTTTCTTAAAGCCAACCTTAATGACCCTACCCGGTAGTAGCTCGTGCTTAAACGCTGCGCTGAAGTGACCATTACCCAGCAGGTTAAACCCAGCATCTTTGGCCTTAATCTTCAGGGTTTGCCAGTAGTCCTGACGCTCAAGACCTGAATCGCTGTCTGTATCGTCACCGTCGGACGTCTCACAGTTCACAATGTCCGCGATGAGTGCCACCAGCAGCGGCTGGCGCTTGTCGAGTTCACAGATTGGCAGGTTACGGATGACGTCTAAGCGTTCTTGCATGTCGGTGTAGTTCATTAGGTTGTTTCCTTGTGGTGGTTGATTCGAGTATCAGTCGGTAAACTTCAGGTTATTGCCTACATGTTGACAGATTCGCTTTAGGTCGTCGTGTCTGAGTAGGTGGATTGATGCGTGTGTTTCGAGCCAGAACATATCGTCAGTCTCAGGGATGTACGCGATGAGTCTGTCGGTTCCGGGCAGCCTGTACACGTAGTTGTCAATGCGTTGCAACATAGAATATCCCCACTTTGTTGGCCTTAAAGCGGCCATTAGGAAGCCGTACAGTAAAGCGAGGCAAGAAGCCCCACTTCATGTAACTGAAAGATGCTTTGTGTACCTTGAGACCCTTACGGAAGTCTCTTAGGAACACCGTAAGGATGAGCGAATATCCCAGGAGCGCTATGATTACGAGAGGGAGCGACATTGTGCATTACCTTGCGTGAACGATAGGTTTGGGCCAGTTGAGCCATTAAGTAGTCGTGGTGTTTGCCGTGCATGAGAGCGAATCGGTAATACTTCAGGTCTTCCAGAGTGATGCCATACTTAATCATCGCTGCACTCCTCGTCATCTTCTGAGTCTTTCCACCAGACGACCCCAGAGTCGTTCGATACGTCGTTGTACAGCGCCTCATAGATGCGAGCCTGACAGATGCGGCTTACGTCCTTGGTGTCCGGGATGAGTCCTGAGTCGTCGAACTCGTGGTCAATACCATCAGCGGCCATCACCGTAAAAATATCGTGGTAATAGTGCGGAACCTGACCGTCTACCACCTCGTGCAGTGCATCAGACCAGTCGGAGAACATTGAAAGCTCATCTTGTTGAATGCGCCTGTTGAACAGCTCGACAGTTGCAGCCAGAAGGTCGTAGTATGCGTTAGCGTTACGTTCCATGGTGTATATCCTCAAATATTACGTTAGTGGTTATCGGTGTGGCTACTCTCAGGGTGACAGGACGTACCTTGCCAGAGACCTGAATGTAACCACTAGTTAAACACTATTGTCATGGTGTAAATATCAGCTTTTGACTAATCCACATTGTTAAAGAGCGGTGTAAGCCTGGTAACCTTACTCGTGAGCTGTAGCCCCTCAGCGGGCGACACTTTGCGTCCTGTATTGCTCCGCCTCAGCGGTACACTAGCGAGCTAGTCAGGCTCTTGTTGGGCTGTAGTGCCCTCCCGAACTGTTACAGTGGCAGCCTGTAACGACCGTGTTTCAATACTACTGTTTGTTCATCGTTGAGTCAACCACTTTCGTATGTCCGGTTGATGACTACTTGAGACCCTCAGTCTAACCAGATAACTCGTGGTATTGTCTGGTCGTTGGTGACGTTGTGTCTCTCAACGGTTGCTAATGTCTCATAACGGAATCTGAATGTCAACACTTAAACTTTTAGTTAGACCTATAGTGATGGTGTTCTTATTGGTAATGGTCTCTTAGTAATACTTTAAGTGTCTCCTTATAGTGATACCTAATTGGTTGGTGTATTGACAATGACCACCAATAGCCCTTATAGTAATGGCTCACCGATACCTTTTGTCCCGCTCTCAGTGTCTCAGGGACTGCTAAACGAGATACTTAATTGATTACCCCATGTGACCTACTGACAGTCACTGCTAAACGTTAGTCAAACGGTGAACCTCGTGAGCTGACTGCTCACCTAAGGTATATGGTCTCCGGTGTTACCTCAGGTCTAACCTCAGGTGGTACTTGGTGGATACTTAAAGAGGGCCAACAGATAGGGACACAGAGACACCAACATATAGTCACCCAAGGTCCCACTCACCACAACATATAGTATCACCTAAGGACTCCCCAAGGTCCCACCTAAGGTTAAACTGAAGGTAAAGAGGGG
>ERZ791785.368-NODE-368-length-41501-cov-7.569464_pt1 | contig 41501 bp, 45 predicted proteins | sample MGYA00509947_ERZ791785 | MGnify/ENA primary metagenome ERZ791785 (study PRJEB30046, sample SAMN00791982) | human gut metagenome | study: EMG produced TPA metagenomics assembly of the A metagenome-wide association study of gut microbiota in type 2... | reverse complement strand
CAGCTGGGAGAGCACCTGCCTTACAAGCAGGGGGTCACAGGTTCGAGCCCTGTTAGTCCCACCAATTACATAAATGCGGCCTGGTAGTTCAGCTGGTTAGAATGCCAGCCTGTCACGCTGGAGGTCGAGGGTTCGAGTCCCTTCCAGGTCGCCAATTTAATATACTATGCTGGTGTGGCTCAACGGTAGAGCAGCTGACTTGTAATCAGCAGGTTGTAGGTTCGATTCCTATCACCAGCTCCAATAAAACTCTTAGATTATTCTAAGAGTCTTTTATTTTATAAAATAGTATACAAAAGAAATAAATTCATACATTACAAAAATGATATTAACTTTAAACTTTGGATATAAAATTTAATATAGAGTATTAAGAATGTCGAAATTAAACTTAAATATGATTATAAACCTATATAACTTTATAAATAAAAAAATAGAAGAAAAATATTAAGAGTATTTTTCTTCTATTACTGTTTACTTTCCCATCTTAAGTCTTTTCCGATAAACTTAACCATTTTAAATCTATCAAATATTCTTGAGAATATCCTTTGTGCATAATTAGAACCTAATTGCATAGGAGATAAGTTTGTTGATATAATAGTTTTCTTACCAGATAAAAGTCTAGTATTTAATATATTAAATAATTCACTATTAGTGAATGAGTTTGTAAGTTCAGTTCCTAAGTCATCAATAATTAATAAATCACAGTCAAATAAATTTTCGTAGTTTTCCTTAGAAATATGACTATCTGCATTTTTAAATTTATAGTCTTCTATTATTTCAAACATTTTAAATGCAGTTTGATATATAACTAGATGTCCTTTATCTAAAAGAGATTTTGCAATACAGTTACACATGAAAGTTTTTCCAAGTCCTGTATCACCATAGAACAATAAGTTCTCTCCGTTATCTTTATCAAAATCTAATATAAATGACTCACATATAGATACTATTTGAAGCATATTTTGTTGTGGTGATATATTAGATTCTGGATCTTTTTCAGAAGAAAATATACTTGTATCTAGAGTAGTGAAATTTTCTTTTTCAAGCATCCTAGATATATTAGACATTTTGTATGCTTCATTTATTATTTCTTGTTTTAAACAATTGCACTTATGTCCATTATCTAAGAATCCTTTATCTTTGCATATATTACAATCATGTTGGATTTCAAGATATCCATTTGGAACTTTATATTTAGTTAGTAGCTCTTTTTTTTGACTTTTTAATTCATCCATTTTTTTCTTAGATTCTAAAATAATATTTTCTCTATTTGATGGATTTTGTAATACTAATTTAGCTAATTGTAAACCAACTTTGCTTATTTCATCATCTAGTTTTTTAAACTCCGGAATTTGTGAATAAACATCGTTTTTCCTAAGTTCTAAATCAGATTCAGCTTTATCTCTTTTCTTTTGGTAAGAAATAAGTATTTCTCTTATTTTTGATTCTTTCATTTAATCACCTATTTAAATTTATTTTTTTGGCTTTCTTGAAGCATTTTTTCAAGCTCTTCAGGTGTATATTTTGTAAATGTTTGATTTATATTATGGAATCTAGTTTTTACTGTAGGCTCAGATGATTTAGTGTTTTTAAATACTTGTTTTTTCTCTTCAGATTTTTTCTTAAACTCATCATCAAGTCTTTTTATGTCATCTAAAGTCTTTACATCAGATTTTTTCCATTTTTCAATTATACCATTTATATATGATATAGATGGGTTAGATGTATTTTTAGCTCTAGAACATGCAGATAATATAACTTCAATATCCATATTATACTTATCAAACCAACTATCCATAATTCTTTCTTCTGGCTTAGATGGCTGTCTATAGAATCCTAGCTCATTAAATATCGTTTTATACATCATATATCTTTCACTTCTCACCATAAAGCTATCTTTAACATCTTGAGGAGTGAATAAGTTAGAATCGTACCATCCTCTAAGAATAGATTCAATATATTTAACTGGTCTAGATGAACCATGTTTATCCTTTACATATTCATAAGCACATACTATCATATCAGGATCCATATTATATTTATTCATTATTTCTAATATACTTATTTTTTCACCTGGGTCAAGGTATCTTCCAACTATTTTATTTATCGTAGTAAACATCTTTCTAACGCTAGGGTTTTCTGAAGCTGAAACTATGCTATCACTATTAGATTTTATAGACTTTGTATTTATATGCATATTGTCCATATAAAACTTCTTTAAGTCTAAAAACTCTATTGAATAGTCAAAATCATCTAACCCTTCATTTTTATGCATTCTAATAATATTTTTATTTTGCCAAAATTTCCATGCATCTATTACATCAGAAAGAGGTATATTTAAATTCTTAGCAATTGAATTATTATCAAATTTAGGATTAGAGTTAGGGTCGCATGCTTGTCTATAACCTAGAAGATAAACTTTAACGTATAATCCATTAGCCATAGGCATAAATATATCTATAAAGATATTGGCAATAGTAGTTTCACCTAAATCTATCTCATTGACTTCTTTGAAAAACATTTTATCACCTCAGATAAGATTATATCATAAAAAGCTAAAACTTTAATTACACAAGTTTATCTTACAGAAAAAACAGAAAAATTATTCACATTAAAAAAGAAAGGGGGAAAGAAGTTGATAATAAACTTTACGAAAAAAGTAAGAATATTAACAGGAATGATACTCACGTTATTAATTGTTATAGGGGGCGGAGTATATGTATATCAGAGCAAAAATTCTGTACAAACATCAAATATTGAAGAAGGTAAAAATTTAAACAAATATATTATGGATGTTATTTTCGATGATGAAAGTAAAAGGCTAATGTGTAATCAAAATGTAGAGTATGTAAATAATACAAATATAGCTTTAGACAAAATATATTTCCATATATATCCTAATGCTTTTTCTAAGAAAGAGTTTGCTCCATTTGAAAAAGATGAAATGAATCAAGCATATCCAAATGGATTCAATGAAGGATATATAGATATAAAAAATGTATTAAATAATAATAATAAGTTGGAATATGAGATAAAAGGTGAAAAAAATGACTTATTAGAAGTAAAAATAGGAAGACAACTAAAGCCAGGTGAAAAAATATCCATAGATATGAAGTTTAATGTAAAAATACCTAACTCAGAAGGAAGATTTGGATATGGGGAAAATACTATAAATATAACCAACTGGTTTCCTATAGCATGTGTTCATGATGATAGGGGATGGAATCTAAAGAGTTATGAAGCAGTAGGGGATCCATTCTATAGTGATACAAGTAATTTTTATGTTAAATTACTAATCCCTAGAAAATATAAAGTGGGTTGCACAGGAAACATAATTTCAGAGAAATCTGACTCAGAAAAAGTACTTTATGAAATACAAGCAAAAAAAGTAAGAGATTTTGCATTTATCTTAAGTGATAAATTTAAAATTAAGAAGGACACTTATAAAGGTGTGAATATAAATACATATAATTTAAATGAAAAGCTATCAACAGAAGTAACTAAGATAGCTAAAGATTCAATTAGTATATTTAGTAATTTATTTGGGGAATACCCATATGATACATATTCAGTAATAGCAAGTGATTTTTACATAGGTGGAATGGAATATCCAACACTAGTTATGATTGATCAAAGTTTATATAATGAAAAGGACAAATTTTTACTTGAATACGTGATAGCACATGAAACTGCACATCAATGGTGGTATTCAGTAATTGGAAATGATGAAATAAGTGAACCTTGGTTAGATGAGGCTCTTACAGAATACTCGACGGTTCTCTATTTTGAAGAAAAGTATGGTAAAGAAGTAGGGTCTAAGCTTATAAAGACTATGGAAATGCAAACAAGAAATCATTCTAGTGAAGATATATTTAAAGCAACAACTCAATATAAAAATTCGATAGATTATAGCTTAAACGTATATACTAAAGGAGCATTAGCATTTAATGAAGTAAGAAAAAAAGTGGGAGATGAAGTATTCTTTGAAACTTTAAAAGAATACTACAACACATATATGTTCCAAAATGTAAATGGAGCTAAATTTGTTGATTTATGGAATAAAAAAGGTATAGATATAGATAAAATAATAAGTGAATACAAGTAAATTTTAACTAGAGCATTAAATTTTTATTTAATGCTCTAATTTTTTGGTATAATATAATCTATGACTATAAAGAATGAGGTGACAGTATGCTGAAATATTGTTCAATAGGAAGCGGAAGTAGTGGGAACTGCCATTATATAGGATATAAAGATACCAACATACTAGTAGATGCAGGCCTTAGTGGGAAGAGAATAACTACAGGTCTTGATGATATAAATGTAGATATGGAAAATATAAAAGGAATATTTATTACACATGAACATTCAGACCATATAAAAGGTGCAGGTATAATATCTAGAAAATATGATATACCTATATTTGCAAATGTAAAAACTTGGTGTGCAATGAAGGATAAACTTGGGGATATAAAAGATAGCAATATGAAGGTATTTGAAAATGATAGAAGTTATTCTTTAGGGGATTTAATAATAAGACCTTTTTCTATATCTCACGATGCATCCGATGCAGTAGGATATAATTTTTATGCGGAAAATGAGAAAATGTCTATAGCTACAGATATAGGAATGATAACGGATAATATAAGAAGACACTTATATAAATCAAAATTAGTAGTATTAGAATCAAACTACGACCCTAATATGCTTATGATGGGATCTTATCCTTACTCATTAAAGAAGAGGGTAATGTCAGATACAGGACATTTATCAAATGAAGATGCAGCTAAGTTCTGTATAGACCTTGTAAAAGAAGGAACAGAAAGAATATTATTAGCACACTTAAGTAAAGAGAATAACTTCCCAGAGTTAGCATATGAAACATCTAAATCTATTTTAGCTCAAAATGATATAATAATTGGACAAGATATAAAATTAGATGTTTTATTAAGAGAAAAAGTATCTGATATATATAATGTAAAATAATATATATAAAAGTAGGACGGATTAAGGAGAAATTTATGAATATAACTATAATCGGAGTAGGTAAAATAAAAGAAAAATATTTAAAGTTAGGAATAGATGAATTTTCAAAGAGATTAACTAAGTATTGTAAGTTGGATGTAATAGAACTTGATGATGAAAAATGTCCTGAAAATTTAAGTGAAAAGGATATGCTTATTGTTAAAGATAAAGAAGGGAAAAAAATTCTTAGCAAAATAAAAAATAATAGTTATGTTATAGCTCTTGCTATAGATGGTAAAAATTTATCTTCTGAAGAACTTGCAGATACAATGAGCAAGTTAGCAGTTAGAGGCAATAGTCATATAACTTTTGTTATAGGTGGTTCTTTAGGATTATCAGATGAAGTTTTAAAAAGAGCAGATTATAAGTTATCTTTTTCTAAGATGACTTTCCCTCATCAATTAATGAGGCTTATATTGTTAGAACAAGTTTATAGAGCGTTTAGAATAAATAATAATGAACCGTATCACAAGTAACGGAGCGCGATTTTTATTAAAATTTGAAAAAATAGCATAAATAAAATATAATTTTATATATAAGATAACAATAAAGAAAGGGGACAATTTGATGAAAGATTTAACAACTTCAATGGTCTCTAGACAAAATATATTGAATAATAATTATGCTATTGATGAAATAAAAAATCAATTAAAATTAGATGGAGTAGAGTATATAAATGATACTATATTTACAAAAGATCAAGTAGCACAATATTTTAATGTAGATGTCAGAACTATAGAAAGATGTGTTGAGAATAATAAAGAAGAACTTGAAAAAAATGGATATAGAGTACTCAAAGGTAAAGAATTAAAAGAATTTAAAGAGGCAATTAATAAAATTAATGGTACCGACATTAATGTCGGTACCAAAGTAACTGTATTAAGTATATTTACTTTTAGAACATTATTAAATATATCTATGCTATTGACAGAAAGTGAAAAGGCTAAAGAAGTAAGAAGTGTAATGCTAGATATTGTAATAGATGTAATTAATAAAAAAACAGGAGGAAATACAAAATACATAAATCAAAGAGATAATGAGTTTTTAAATTCATGGTTTAATGAAGAAAGCTATAGAAAAGATTTTACTTTTGCACTAGATAATTATGTAAATATGGGACCTGTAAAGTATGGAATGTATACAAATAAAATCTATAAGAATATATTTAGAGAAAAGGCAGATGAATATAAAAAAGTTCTAAGACTTAAAAAAAGTGATAGAATAAGAGATACATTTTATTCAGAAATATTAGACTTAATAGCTTCTTATGAAGTAGGATTAGCATACGAACTAAAGCTAGAATTTGATAAAAAAGGAAGAAAATTAAGTCAATTAGAAGTAGATAAGATATTTGAAGATTTTCATAATCATCCTAGACAAAAGCCACTATTAGATAAAGCTAGAAATAAAATGGCAAGTAGGGATTTGGTATTTAGAGATGCCTTACATGTTCACCTACAAGAGTATATTACACCACTAGAAAAAGATGACTTTGAGAGGTTCATAGGAGAGAAAAGTAAGGAACTTCAAGAAAGACTAGAAGAAGCTAAAGATGTTTTCAAAAGGCTTAAGGAATATTAAGATATGATATATATAGATTATAGGGGATTGTGCGATATATACAATAATGTTGTTGAAGTAAGTGGTGGTGGTGCATCAGGAGTTTTAGATGAAGGTAGGATTATGGGAATATTAGAACAAGTAAAAAATGATGATTATTATCCTGAAATAGAAGACAAAGTAGCATATTTATTTTTTTCACTAAATAAATATCATTGTTTTCAGGATGGTAATAAGCGAATAGCGTTAGCTGCAAGCATACAGTTTTTGAATCTCAATGGATATTTATTTATATTAAATAGGTTTATAAGAGAAATGGAAAATATAAGTATTCATGTTGCATCAGGAAAGGTTGATAATTTTTTACTAAAGGATATAATTCAATCTATAATATATGAAGATGATTTTTCTGAAGAGCTAAAGTTACAGTTAATAGATGCTATTATCTAAAACTAGGAATTAGATGTAAATTTCAAATATATATTATAACTATGATAAAGCTAGATGAGGTTAAAAACTTCATCTAGCTTATTTTGTTTTCAAAATAAGGAGGAAAATACAATGATAATAAACATTTGGAAAAAACAAGACCTAGAATTAGTAAAGGAGCTACCAACAGAAGTACTAGCTACAATAGAAGACACCATAGAAATACTAGATGAAAACTACGGTACAGAAAGAACAGCAGAAGACTTAGGTGGATACATAGCTGTAGTAGATAAAGTTGGAATAGAAGAACTAAAACAACATCAACTAAAAGGAATTTTACCAGAGCATATAGATAAGATACATGGAACTGATTACATTTCAGTTCTATTTTTGTGTTCAAGTGATTTTTCAATAGTTGTTATTTGTAAAAAAGAATTAAAAGATCTAATAGAATGTGAGGAGATATAAGATGATAAATCAAAATTCAGAAATACTAAATAAGCTATTTTTCACAGAGCTACAAATGTTAGTAGAAAAATACAACAATATAGATGAAGTTACTAAGAAACAGATTGAAAGCATAGTAACTAGCTTAAGAGATGAAGAGTTACAGTCATATCTAATGAGAAACATGGATAAATTGCTAGACATATTAAAATGTACTGATGAAATAGATGAAGAGATAGTAACATTCTTTGTCTGGTATAACTTTCAAATAAATGAAATAACTATAGGAGTAGCAAGAGAGTGTATTAAAGAGTTAAAAGAAAATAATTATTTGGAAATAGGTGAATATCTAATCTATCAAGATGAAAGGTATTTAAAAGAGTATGCTAGAGATTTACTAGAAGATAGACTAGACCAAGAGTACTATGTGGATAAGTTATTTGAAAAAGAAACTGTTATTGAAATGTGGATAAATAGGACAACTAAAGAAGAAATGATAGATGAAATTGTGAATAATGAAAACTTAGAAGAAACATTGGAACTATATCCACAAGAAGCTTTTTCGATAGGAGGAATACAATACAAATACTCAGAGATACAATAGTAAAAATTAGCAAGAGATTTTACAAGAGAAAATCAGAATGAAACTTTTTCAAAAGCTAGTTATTATTAGTTAGTATAGAAAAGGAGGACTGTTAATGAGGAAAAATAAGAATGACTACAAAGGCATATATTCTGATATGGTAGAAATATTAGGAGAAGAAATTGTAATGAAGTTACATGAACACTATAGGGGTCAGCAAATAACATTTCCTATGAAGTTATATTCTAATGAATATATAGAAAAATACATAGTAAATAACTGTAGAAATAAAACTTTAAAAGAAATGTGTAGAGACTTGGGATACACAGAAGGTTGGATAAAGCAATTACTAAATAAATTAAATGTAAGTAAATGATATTTGGAGGATAATTAAAGGTAATGGAATTAATAATGGAAATAATATTAGGAATAGTAAGTATAATTTTAGGAACTGCGTTGTTTTGGATGTTAAATTCAATGTTTAGTATTACATATTTTGGATTTGGTGCTATGGTTAGTCTTTGGATAGGATGTTTTGTAGTATCATTATTAATAATAGGTGGAATAGGAAAGCTATTATTAGGAGTATTAAAGTGGATAATAATAATTGGAATAATATTAGCAATAGTAGGATTTGTTGCAAGTAAAGTAAATGGTAATCAGGAGTAATAAAAAATGATTAACAAAAAAGTATTAACTATATTGATAATGAGTTTAATGTTTACACTATTAGTTGGTTGTAGTAGTGTAAAAGAGTATTCTTACGATTATAATAAAATATCAGAAATAAGTACAATTAGCTTAGCTATATCAGACGCTTATAATAATTCAAGTAGAAAGAGTGATTTTAAAAAGGAGTCAAAGAAAATAATTAAAGACTTACAAAAAACAAAAATGAAAACAAAAGAAGGAAAAGATGTTCTAAAAGCATACGGAAAAATATCAAAAGCTATGAGAGAGCTTATTTTAGATAATTGGAATAAAAACAAACTTAACGCATCAGCTAAAAGGAAGTTACTGAAGTTATCAGAAAATTTAAAAGATAAATTAGAAAAATTTGAAGAAAAGATAGAAGAATTAAAAGTTGAATCAGGTTTCTATGAAACATTAGAGCAATTAAAGAGTTAATTTAGTAAGGGATAGTCAATAAAAAGACTATCCCTTTTTCTATTAATAAGGAAAGGTGAATAGCAATGTTTAATAAAGAGAGATATTTAACTAGAGGTATTTCTAATGAAATACCATTAGAGATACAAATACTACTATGGTCAATGATAGATAAATTAAATGTAAAGAAGGATTACTTACAAGTATTTGAAATAGAACCGATAGATGCTAATTTACTAAAAATAGAACATAGGCAAGAAGTTCCTAAATACAAAAGTGACATTGTAGTAAAAAATGTAGGAATAAGTTCTAAAGTAAAAATATTTGTAATAGATGATGGAGAATATTCAACTATGATGTTAAGCAGTGAGTATTAGATAAAAGAGAAGTAGTACATACAATAGAAGGAGAAAGATAATGAATAAGGTAGTAAAAGAGACTAGATACTGTAAAGTATTGAGACAAGCTAAGATTAGAGACAATAATGTAGCATACGGAATAGAAAAGATTTTTGTAAAAGAATTGAATCAAGAGGAAATAAGATTTGTGTACTTTAAAGATACTGTAAGAAGGGAAGAACAATTAGTAGCAAGACCATTAGACCTACCAGAAGATGATTTGATAAAACTAATGAAAGTATCAATAAAACAAAATGTATTCTCAAAAGAGTTTGTATGTAAACTTAAAGGTATTCTTGATAAATAGGAGGTCTAAAGAATGACGATAGAGTTATTTGTGGCAGGTGTAACATTTGGAATATCAATTTTTAAGACTATAATACAACAAAGACAAGAATTTAAGAATAAGGAGGAATAATACAATGTGGGGGTTTGTGATAGGAACTTTAGTAGGATTAGGATTTTGCATAGTAATAGAATTGTTGATTTCTAATAAGTCAATATTAGTGTAGAATAGGAGTAAGGTTAAAATATTTAACCTTATTTTTTTGACAATATTTAATAGATAAGGAGCATAATAAAATGGAGTTTGTTTCAAGAGATTCACTAGTAGAGGAAATTACAGGTATTAAAAAAGATGACATGGCATGGGATTCTGCAAAACAGACGATAGCTAATATTGATAATGCTTTAAGGAAGATTAGTTCATATAATGATACAATAGGAATTCCTGATTTTAATAAAGATTCATATATAAAGAGAATGAGTGTTATATATAATGACTTTAATTTAAGATCGGTTATATATAAATTAGGGAGAGGAGAAAAACTATCAAAGGAAGAAGATCTATTATTACTTAATTTTGCAAAAGAGTATGCAGATAATCCGATACTTTATAAAATCTATAATAAAAGAGAAGAGTCTATTTTAGCAGAAGAATTAACAATAAAATTTGATGAAATACATTCAGATATAACGAATTTAATGATGCTTACAGATGGATTAATATATAAGCATAGACTAAGGATAGCAGAATGTTTAAGAGAAGATATATTAGAATTGATCGAAGTATATGAAACTCAAATTCAAGTAGAACAAGAAGCAACAAAGAAATTAATGGATATGATTAATAGGCATATAGATAGGGATGTAAAGGAATATAAGGAAAAAAATAATTATCCGATTAAAAGAAAAAGATAAATATTATAACATAAAAACACTAAGAAGTAAATAAAATTTCTTGGTGTTTTTTCTTTTTACATACATTATTTTTAATTGATGTTACTATAACTATATAGCAAAAAGACAATAAATAAAATCATCAAGGAGGAATATTTGCTATGGTATTAAAGAAAATTATCAGGAAACCATTAACAGGAGGATATAAAAATTTAAAAACAGAATTGTTTGAAGAAAAAATAAATGAAGATATTACAGAAAGAGAATTAAGACAAAATCAAGAGGTATTAGTAAATAATGAAGAAATAATACCACAAGAAAGTACTAACAAAGATAATATAATAATGGAAAAGAAGGAAGAATTAAATGGATTAGAAAAAGTAGATGATGAAATATCAATTTGCTATGAATCTGGAAAGCTATTTTACAATGGAGATAAAACATCTAACTTATTAAAAGTTGGAGTACCTGAAATAAATATTGATACTAATAATGTAATGCTTCCTATTACAACTAAGTACTTAAATAGAGATATAAAAATACTTATTCCAAGAGACAAAGCTATGTCAAAAAGAGAAATAATAAAGCTAAGTTTACAGGGAGCTGATGTTACTGAAGAAAATGCGAAGTATCATATAAGGTCAATAGAATATCAAGAGCGTAAAATAGGAAGAGTTAACAATACTCATAGTGAATTAGGATTTGCAAAATATAAAGAAAAAGAAATCTTTAAATTGTATAAAGCAATAAATGAAGATAGCAGCTACGTTGGTGCATTAGATTTAAAACCTAAGGGAAATTTAGGTAACTATTTGGATGATTTAAGAGAACATGTAGTACCATACAAAAATATTTCATTAGCATTTGCACTGGGCGTAAGTTCATCAATAGTTGCTAAATTGAATATGCATTATAAAGATATAAATACTTTATTAGTACATCTATTCGCAGAATCAACGAAAGGTAAGAGTACAGCCGCAATGTTGGCAATATCTGTTTGGGGTAATCCAAATCTTAGTGGAGGAGGTCTATACAATACTTGGAACTCTACAGAAAATGCATTATCAACATCACTTGCAGGAAACTATGGTATAGCATATGCACTAGATGAGCTATCAATGTCTAAGATAGAAGATACGACTAGTTTAATCTATAATCTTGTTGGAGGGAAGGACAAGGCTCGTCTTACCAAGGATATAGAGCTAAGAGCCGCAGCTACATGGACTACAAGTATAATTTCCACAGGTGAAGTATCACTTTTAAGTAAGGCTAAAAATAATACAGGATTAGATATAAGAGTATTAGAATTAGGTGGAATAGTTTGGACAGAAGATGCAAATCACTCTGACCAAGTAAAGGCATTAGTAAATAGAAACTATGGTGTTTTTGGAGCAGATTTTGTAAAGAGATTAATAGAATTTCCAGCAGATAGATTAAAAGAGATATTTGAAGAAGAAAGAGAAATATTTATACAAAAAGTAAAAGAAAAAAATATACAGGATGACATGCTTAGTAGAACTTCGTGTAAATACGCTATTGTAACTTTAACTATTAGATTAATAAATTCAAGGTATAAGGATAGAGGAATAATATTAGATATAGAAGGAATAAGAGAATTACTGGTTGATACAGAAATAAATAGTATAAATAGAAGAGGTATTAAAAGAAAAGCTGAGGATTGGTTGATACAATACATAGAATCAAATGCATCTAAGTTTAAATCTGGAAAAGAAACTAATACCAATGTAGACTACTGGGGTACTAGAAAAGAACTTCCAAATGGTGAGTTAGAAGTTGCAATTTTAACTAATAAATTTGAAGAAATAATGAGAAAGGGAAAGTTCGAGGATACAAAAGTTGTACTAGAACAACTTAAGAAAGAAGGTAAGTTAGAATACGAGGCAGGGCGACTAACTCGAAAACGTAAGGTTAATGCCATACAGACACCAGTATACGTAATAAGACTTAGTCAATAATTGGATTTTAAAATGAAATAGAACTAAAGACACGATGATAATGATAATGAATTGATAAAATACTTAAACAATATTAATCTAAATTAAAAATACAAGACAGCTAGAGGTATAAGATGGACAACATAGGAAAAATGACAGAAATAGAAGTTAAAGGTAATACAATAATTCAAATTCTTAGCGAAGTAATTCAAAGTCATCTTCTGAAAGAAAAATCTAAATAAGATAATAGTAATAAATAGTAGAACGTTTAAAAATAACGTTCTACTTACTAAAATTAACAGAGTGGAAATAGAGTACTACCAATACAAGGAAGTAAAAATTCACGTTTTCACGTTAAATTTACGATAAATAATAAAAATATTGAAAAGTAGATAATTAAAGAAAGAATGTGAAAAATCACATTCTACTAAAATTAAACCATATATTGAAAATCTAGCAATACCAATATTAGAAAGTAAAAATTCACGTTTTCACGTTAAATTTGCAATAGATAATAAAATAATTTTGAATAGGAGAAAAATAATGAGTCACCCAATAGATAACTATATTAACTATAAAAATGAAAATGTAGCTATATATACAAAGAAAGAATTTGAAAATCAAAATATCTATGAACATATGGTAGGAAAAGTATCATGGATGCACATAGAGTTAGAAGATTTTGGAGTAAATATAATAGAATTCATAGATAGTCATGAAGAAGGTTCATATAAGGAAATAAATAGACTAATAAAGTCAGTAAATCAAGGTGAAATACAAGCCGTATTAGTTTGGGATTTCAATGAAATACCATTAGAATTAAGGATTTCTTTAGTAGAAGAGTGTTCTAAAAGAAATGTTTACATAGATGGGTTCTTAACAAGTTTAGAAATAAAAGATAATAATTAGTCTAATAGTAAAATAAAATCATACATAAAAAATAACGTTAAAATGTGAAAATTAAGGATAAAGTATTAAAATACATGGTTTTTAACGTGAAAATTAATGATATTTTCACGTTAAAGATCTTAATTTAAGTGTTAAATTAAAAAACTTAAGTTAGATTGGTAAGATAATTAAAAATAAAAATACACTAAAAAATAGCGTGAAAACGTGAAAATGATAATAAAAACATTGGAATAGCACAATTTTTAATGTGAATTTAAGTGTGAATCAAATGAGTAATGCAACACATAGTAACGTAATTTGGGATAAACATCAATACTAGGAGGGAATTGACATGAGTAAAAAAGTTGCAATCTACTGTAGAGTGTCAACAGTAGAACAAGCAGAAGAAGGGTACAGTATTGACGAACAAAGAAGAAGGAACATAGAATACTGTGAAAAAGAAGGGCATGAAGTTTTTAAAGTCTACGAAGATAGAGGTATAAGTGGTAAAAATATTTCAGGGCGACCAGGGCTTAAAGAACTTTTACAAGATGCTAATGCTGGTAAATTTGATTTAGTAATAGTTTGGAAACTAAATAGAATAAGTAGAAAGTTAATAGACATACTTAACATAGTAGATACATTAGATAAAAATAAGATAGCATTTCGTTCTTTAACAGAGAGTTTTGAAACAGAAACTCCAGCAGGTAAGTTACAACTTAACATAATGGGAGCAATTGGGGAATTTGAAAGAGGTACTATAGCAGAGAATGTAAAAATGGGAATGATAGCACGAGCTAGGGAAGGCAAGTGGAATGGTGGCAAGGTTCTTGGATACGACATAGTAGAGATACCAAGTGAAGGAAAGAAGAGAAAAGAAACTAAGCTAGTCGTAAATGAAAAAGAAGCTATGACAGTGAGAAGGATATTTGAACTATACAGTACAGGACATGGGTACAAAGCTACCGTAAGTAGAGTAAATGCAGAAGGACATAGAAGCAAGAAAGGTAATCCATTTGCTACAGCTACAATAAAAGAGATATTAAAAAATCCAGTCTACATTGGGAAGATAAGATACAACTTAAGGCAAGATTGGAATGAAAAAAGAAGAAAAAACATCAATCCTGACCCGATACTTGTAGATGGAGAACATGAAGCAATAATAGATACAGAAACATGGGAAAAGGTGCAGATAATACTAAAAGATAGAAGTAAAACTCATAATAGGGTCTATGATAGCGAACTAATTCTAAGTGGGCTACTAAAATGTCCAGTTTGTGGAGCATCAATGACAGTAAGTAGGTCAACTAGAAAAAGAAAAGATGGAAGCAAAGCAGTAAATGAGTACTATGCATGTGGTAACTGGAAGAACAAAGGTACAGCAGTGTGCAATTCAAACTCTGTAAAAGCAGAAGTTGCAGATGAAGTTGTAATTAATAAGCTAATAGAAACGGTAAACAATGAACTACTTCTAAAGAAGGTAATAAACAACATTAATAAGAATAAGTCTAGTAAGCTAAAGCCAAAACTAGATGAAATGAACTTAGTAAATAAGGAAATAGATAAGCTAAATGGTAAGAAGAACTCTAGCATAGAGCTATTTGAAGATGGAATACTAACTAAAAATGAGTTAGCAGAGAGAGTTAAGAAACTAAATGAAGAGATAGATACATTAAAGTTTAGGTTAGATGAAATAAAGCAAGATGTAATGCTAGCAGAAGGAGAACCAGTACCTTTTGAGTTAGTAAGTCAAGTAATGAAGAAGTTTGGACAAGTGTTCAAGGAGAGTAGTACAAGACAACAAAAAAAGCAGTTATTGAACTTGCTTGTGTCAAAGATAACGATAGATAAGTCAAAAGAAATAGATACTATAGAGCTACAGATAAATGAAGATGTAATAAGGTACTTAATGAAGGAAGGGTCGTCTGAAGAAGATGAAGATCCTTCCTTTTTTCATGTTTCTATGTTTAATTGTACTTGCTTGAAATTTGTAATATAATGTATTTAATAAATATTAAATTTAAATAGGAGTAATTTACTATGGATATACTAAAGAAATTGGAAATAGAGATTGATGGTATTATAGGAACTATAGAATCATATACGGGAGAACCTTATATTAATAATATTTTGATTAAATTAAAAAAATCTATAAATAGTAGGGATGCTCTAGAGATTAAGTATTGCTTAACTAAGTTAAGTGAATGGTACTCTGATAATCAAAAATATATACAAAATAATGAATTTGTTACAGATAAAAAAACACATATAAGAATTGAAAAAGACATCGAAGGGTATTTAATTGAATTGAATAGTTACCGTGAATTAAACCAGGTTCAAATTAGGGATGAAGAAAATATTAAATTAGATATAGATAAGAATAAGATATTCATAGTTCATGGACATGATGAATTAGCTAAAGTAGAAGTTGCAAGATTTGTAGAGAAATTAGGTCTTGAAGCAATAATACTTCATGAACAAGCTAGTTCAGGAAATACAATAATTGAAAAAATAGAGGAATATTCAAATGTTGGATTTGGAATAGTCATATATACACCTTGTGATGTTGGTAATAGTATAGATAAAAAAGATAACTTAAACTCAAGGGCAAGACAAAATGTTGTGTTTGAGCATGGATATTTAATCGGAAAAATTGGTAGAAAAAATGTATGTGCATTAGTAAAATGTGATATTGAGAAACCTAATGATATTTCAGGTGTAGTTTACATAAATATGGATAGTAATGGAGCATGGCAAACACAGATAGTAAGGGAAATGAAGAAACAAGGATATCAGATAGATGCAAATAATTTATTTTAATTAAAATCGTATTTAGTACTGAATAGGGAGGTATGATTTGGAAGATAGCATTAAAGAATTTATTAGATCATTTTATTTAGGCAAGGGATTTTATGAGGTTAAATTTTATATATCACATGAAATAGGTGTTATAAAATACAGTTTAGAGCATAAGGATATGAAATATGAAGATGGAAATATATATAATGATATGATATTTGAATATCCTAAGCACTTAACAGTTAGAACTATACATCACCCAGAAAAAAAGAGCTTTAAGTATAAGCTTATAAGGGCTATAAAAAGAGATAAATCTAGACTATCGGTAGATTTATTTAAAGAACTAATTAGATTTTGTAAGGATAAGAAATTTTATGAACTCAAAGTATCTTCAATACAAAATGAAAATTTATATGATATGTTAATTACAGAGTTTGAATTTAAACAAGATGAAAATGCAATATCAAATACCTTAAAACTAGAACTCTAGCTAGCTTCTAGATTAAATATGTATATTACAAAATAAGCTAGGTGAGAACTAAATATCTCATCTAGCTTATTTTCTTGTGTAAAGATAGAGGATTAAGAAAGTATGATACTATAGAGTTACAGATAAATGAAGATGTAATAAGGTACTTAGTGAATGAAGGGTCATCTGAAGAAGATGAAGACCCTTCATTTTTTCATGTTTTTAAGCTTAATTGTACTTGTCTAAAATTTATAATATAATCATTGTATATATTAATTTTAGGGAGGAAAAATTGTGACGCCAGAAAGAGATTTAAAGTTCACGTTAATAAAATACTTAGAGTACAAAAATGAAAAAGAATTAAGTAATATGATAAAACATTCTAGGATAGTCTACAATAAACTATGGGAATTTACAGGGATAGTAAGCGACCAAAGAAAAATGTGTATAAATATAAAAATGCCATTAGAATTTAAATTTATAGTAAAGCAAAGTGAAGAAAAAATGAATATTCTTAGAAATCTTTGTTTTGAAATATATGAAGACGATGATGAGTATGCTGCTACATCTGTAGAAGTTAGTGTCTTAGCTGATAAAGTAACAGAAATAGAGATAGAAGAGATAGAAAAAGTAATAATTGAAAACTCAGTATATCAAAGTTTTATAAAAGAATTATATGATATGAATATTGATGAAGTAGAAAAAAGGTATCTATACGAGGCTTGTGAATGTGCATCTAGAGGAAATCTTTTAGCAGGAGCAACGATGCTAGGATGTTCTGCAGAATATCTTTTGATAAATATGTGTAAAGCATATCAATCATATATTCTTAAAAATAAAGGAGCAACAGAAGCGGATATATTTGAAAGAAAGGTTATAAATGCAAAGAATGCATATACTAGGCTAGATGAATTCCAAAAAAGAATTGTGTCCGAAAAAGATTTGCTGAAAAAATTAGGATTTGAGAATATTGCTCTAAATTTCAACTTCTTAGATATAATAAGAAAAGTAAGAAATGAAGCAGGTCATCCAACTGGAAATATTGTAAGTCAAGAAGAATTACAGATGACATTTGGAAACTACCAACACTTTCTTAAAAGATCGCATAATTTGATTGATAAATTAATTGAGGATAGTAAATAAGCAAAACGTGCTCCTTTTGAGGTGTAACGGAGAACCATATCACAAGTAGATGATATGGTTTTTTTATATTAGATAAATCTATTAATTATTAAATATTATGTAAAAATTAAAAAAATTTAACAAAACTCTAATTTACATTTCATGACAACTATAAATACATATTATATAATTTAGACATGAATTAGGAAGCAATATTTAGGAGGATAAATTAATGGATAAAAATACAGAAAATATAATAGATGTAGTTACAGTAGATGAAAAGAAAAATAAAACTAAGAAAACTATAATAAAGGTTGTTTCAATTTTTTCAGCATCTGTAATTGGATTATGCGCACTTGGAGGAGTAGTATTATACAATATAGTTAAATCAAATATAAACTATACAAAACAACAAGCAAAAGAAATAGCACTTTCACAAGTTCCAGGACAAGTTGTTTATGTAACTAAAGATATAGATTTAGATCATTTAGGATTAGAATATGATATAAAGATAAAGGATAAAAATAATATAATTAGAGAAGTTACTGTTGATTCAAAATATGGGGCTATATCAGACTTTGAAAACTACTATTATAATGATTAAATAATAGTACTACATATTAAAAACTATATTTATAGAATAGTAAATTAATCTGTTGTGTTAGTTATTTTATTAAACATATTGAAGTTACTATACGAAGTTTTAACTATCAAAATAGAGATTGTTTGGCTCTAATATTTTCAGCAATTATAATTAACTAGCGCAACAAGTTAAACTAACAAAAAGGTATCTTATTATAATTTAAATTATAATAAGATACCTTTTATTTTAATTTGTATTATTTACAACCTTACCATTTACCTATAAATATAAGATAGCTAAAAACTATAGAAGAAGTTGTAGATTACCGTATTATTAAGTATAGAAATATATTTTTATATTTATAATATGGTATATATTAGATAAAAATTAATAAATTAAAAAAGATTAAAAAATTTTAATTTAACTCTAATTCTGTATTCATGAAAAACTAAAATCTATATTATATAATTGTATTAAAGATTGTAGCTAGAAAAAATAAAAGCTATCTATAAATAATAGAATATTTTAAACCAAATATAAATTAAGCATTAAATAATATTCTTAAAAAGTAACAGTATATGCTGATCTATTATTACAGAATTAGATGATTGATTACTACATTTAAATCGCATAAAAGTATAATTTCAGTAAGTAATAAATTATAAGGAAGTGGTCATAGTGAAGAGGATATTAATTGTTGAAGATGAAAGTAGTATCTCTGATTTTGTAAAGGGAGAATTAGAATATGAAGGATATGAGGTTTGTATAAAAGAAGATGGTAGAGAAGGTTTAGAAGAAGCTCTAAATAATGAATACGACCTTGTAATATTAGATATAATGCTCCCATCAATGAATGGATTTGAAATATGTAGAAGAATAAAAAGAGTAAAAGCTACTCCAGTTATAATGCTTAGTGCAAAAAGTAGTGTTATAGATAAAGTAAATGGCCTTAAATTAGGAGCAGATGATTATATATCAAAGCCTTTTGCTATAGAAGAATTATTGGCACGTATAGAAGTAGTTTTTAGAAGAGAATCTAATCCAAAAGATTCTATATTTAAATTTAAAGATATTACAATTGATACAAAATCAAGAATAGTTAAAAGAAACAATGAAGAAATCAACTTAACAAATAAAGAATACGAATTGTTAATGATATTAATAGAAAATAAAGATGAAGTAGTTACAAGAGATGAATTATTAGAAAGAATATGGGGCTATGATACAGAAACTAATGTTACTGATGTATATATTAGACATCTAAGATCTAAATTAAATAATGAAAATAAAGAAGAATATATACAAACTGTTAGGTCTATTGGTTATATAATGAGGAGTTAAATATGAAACTAAAAAAACGACCAATATTCTTAGAAATTACAAAAAATTCTTTTTTTGCAATTATTTTAATTTTAACCATATACACAGTTAGTCAATTAGTTGTATTCTGGATATTTATAGATAAACATGAAATAGATTTAGTAAAGAGTAGATATCAAGAAATTATTAATTTATCTAATAGTATTAATATAGAATTTTCAGAAAAGGGATTTATAGAGTATTTAGAAAGACTAGATTACAATGAAAATGATGAATATATTAGAATTTATTCGCCAAATGAACTATACTATCAATCACCTTCAGAAGTATGGCAATATATTAATTTTGATTATGCAAATCAAAATATTCATATAAAATCTAAGTCTTTTGATTTTGAAATATATAAATTAATAACAGGTCCCATACAAATAAATAATTCAGAATATACATTACAAATAGTATTAGAAAATGAAATGTTTGGTGATTTTATAGATAATTCTTTACCAATTTTAATAGTATCTATAATTTTAGGACTAATACTAAGTGGTATAGGAGCCATGTATGTTTCTAAAAAATTCATATATAAAATTAGGAAACTTATAGAAACAATGAATGAGATAAAGGCAAATGGACTAAATAAAAGAGCAGAAATTTCAGAAGTAAATGATGAAATAGATAAATTAAATACTGTATTTAATTCAATGATGGATGAAATTCAACATGGATTTGATGAGCAAACTAGATTTGTATCAGATGCTTCACATGAATTAAAAACACCATTAACAGCACTTAATGGACATTTAAGTATGCTTAAGAGATGGGGAAAAAATGATAAAGAACGTTTAGAAAAATCATTAGATACATGCATAAGCGAAGTCGAAAGACTGACAAAAATAGTAAATGATATGTTAACTTTATCTAGAGCAGAAAAAGTAGAGATAGACTTAGGAAATATAAATGAAATTGAACCAAAAATAATAATTGATGAAGTAATAGAACAGTATAAGATTTTAAATCCAGATGTAAATTATATTACTAATATTGATGACATAAAAGTAAAAATTGACCCTAATGATTTAAAACAATTATTAATTATATTTATTGATAACTCAATTAAATACAACAATAAAAATAATATAGAAATTAGAATTAATTTTAAAAAAATATCAAATAAAATGCAACTAGAAGTTATTGATAATGGTATAGGTATACCAAGTGAAGAAATTAATAATGTTATGAAAAGATTTTACAAAGTAGATAAATCTAGAAAACATAATAGTTCTTTCGGAATAGGTTTATCTATTGCAAGTAGGATAGTTAAAAATTATAATGGAGAAGTTTTTATAAGTAGTGAATTAGATAAATACACTAAAGTAACTGTAGTTTTTAAACAATAGAATTTGAATAAAAATTTATAATATTAGTTTTAAATTTTATGGATTTAAAAATTATTTTATATAATAAGACAACTAGGAGGATAAGACAACTATGAAGGCAAAACAATATTTGACATTAGGTTTAGGAATAGTAGCTGGTTTCGGGATATCAGTAGTAGGTGTATCATATGCATCACAAAATTTAGTAAGTAATGTGAAACAAGTGACACCAGAAGTAGCAAAATCAATAATGTTAAATAAGGTACCAGGAGCAAATATTTTAGAATTTTCATATGATGGAGATGATAAAACTCCTAAATATGATGGAACTTTAATAAAAGATAATTACGAGTATGAAGTTGATGTAAATGCAAAAACTGGACAAATCATTAAGTTTGAAAAAGAAGCTATATTTACACCTAATAGTAATGGAAATGCAAATAATGCATCAGCAAATACTCAACAAAGTACTACGCAAAATAATAATGCAAGTACAACTAGGAAAGATTATATAGGAGAATCAAAGGCAAAATCAATAATGCTGAATAAAGTACCAGGAGCTACAATAAGTAAATTCTATCTTGATAATGATGCAACACCAGAATATGATGGAGAACTTATAAAAGGTGATTATGAGTATGATATATCAGTAGATGCAGTAACAGGTGAAATAAGAGAGTTTAGTAAAGAACGTATAAGAAATTATAATAATCCAACAATAAATAACAGTACAAGTACAAATAGTAATACAAATGCAAATAACAATGTAGCTACAAATAATAATACAAATGTAAATAACAATGTGCCTACAAATAATAATGGAAGCACAACTAATAGAACATATATAGGAGAATCAAAAGCTAGGTCAATAATGTTAAGCAATGTTCCAGGAGCTACAATAAGAGGGTTCCACTTTGATAATGACTCAACACCAGAATATGAAGCAGAGCTTATAAAAGATGGTTATGAATACGATATATCAGTAAATGCATTAACAGGTGAAATAATAGAGTTTAGTAAAGAGCGTATAGAACCATATGATGATGATAGATATGACTATGACGATGATTACGATGACAGATACGATGACTAAATTTTAAATAAAATTGAAATATTTTATAACTAATTAAGACCTCATAAGTATATAACATTTAATATATTTATGATGTTTATTATTTCTAAATAGAAATAATAAATAAATTTACAACTTATTTTTACATATTATATTCAATGTTATAAATTATTATACAAATAAAATCTTATTTATAATATTTATACTCTTATTTTATAATAGTTCTAATATCCATATATATATTTATTGTTAAATTTCAAAAATTATAGAAAAATAGATTGATTATTTTTAGTTTAGGGTATTAGAATAATTATATAAAAATGGAAGGAATTATAATATGAAAAGATCATTTAAATTATTACTTTTATCAATTTGTGTCATAATAATTGGAACATCTTTTGTAGGATGTAATAAAAATTATTCTGAAGAAATAAGTTTTTTTAACTATGGAGAAAATATAGATGAAGAGACTATAAAAGAATTTGAGAAACAATATGGTATAAAAGTTAATGTTGAAACTTTTGATGACATGGAAACTATGTACCAAAAAGTTAGTAATTCAGGAGTTAAATATGATGTTATTTTAGTATCTGATGCTTTAATGCCAAGGATGATTAAAAATAACCTTGTTCAAGAATTAAACAAAGATAATATACCTAATATATCTCAGATGGATGAAGATTACTTAAACTTAGATATAGATCCAGGCAATAAATATTCAGTGCCTTATATGTTTGGAACAGTAGGACTTATATATAATAAAGATGTAGTGAAAGAAGATGTTGATAGCTGGGATATATTATGGGATGAAAAATATAAAAATAGAATATTTATGTTTGACACTTATAGAGATACATTAGGAGTAGCTTTAAAGAAACTTGGATATTCTTTAAATTCTGAAAATCCAAAAGAAATAGAGGAAGCTAAAGAATTATTATTAGATCAAAGAAATTTAGTAGACCCAGTATATGGAGTAGATAATGGAACAACTATGATTCCAGCTGGAGAATCTGATATAAATATGATTTGGTCGGGAGAAGGATTAAATCTTCAAGCTGAGAATCCTAATTTAGTTTATGTTGTACCTAAGGAAGGTGCAAACTTCTGGATTGATAGTTTATGCATACCTTCTAATGCTAAAAATGTTTCAGGAGCTGAAAAATTCATAAACTTTGTAAGTGATAAAGAAAGTGCATTAAGAATAGCTGATGAAATAGGTTATACAACTCCTAATAAAGAAGCAAGACTAGAACAACCAGAAGAAGTTAGAAATAATCCTAATGCATATATGCCAAAAGAAATAATGGATAGATGTGAAATATATACTGATTTACCTAAAGATGTTAAAAAAGAATATGATAATGCGTGGATACAAATAAAATCAAGTAATTAAAATGAGGAAAGACTAGAAAGTTAGTCTTTCCTTATTTTTATGAGATATATACTATATTAATAAATTTAATTATTATTGTAATTCAATGAATATAATACATACTAACAATAATAAACTTTTAATTCTAAATAAAACAATAGAAGTATTTTGGATATAATAGCATATATAGGAGCAAAGTTTGTCAATATTATAAGAATGTGATATTATATAGAACTATAAGAATCCCAATAGATAGGGAACAACGAAAGTAGATGGAGGAAATCAAATATGGAAAATTTACCAAATTGCCCAAAATGTAATTCAGAATACACTTATGAAGATGGAAGCCTTTTAGTTTGTCCAGAATGTGCATATGAATGGTCACCAGAAGCAAGCAATGAAGAAGAAAATGTTATAAAAGATGTAAACGGAAACGTATTAAATGATGGGGATTCTGTAACAGTAGTTAAAGACCTTAAAGTAAAAGGAGCATCATCATCTATAAAAATAGGAACAAAAGTAAAAAATATACGTTTATTTCCTGATGCAGCAGATGGACATGATATAGAATGTAAGATAGATGGATTTGGAGCTATGAAGTTAAAATCTTCAGTTGTTAAAAAAGCATAATCTATTATTATATAAACTAAAAAACCATACCTTTTAAAGGTATGATTTTTTAGTTTATATAATAATTTAACTTTATCATCTTTTTGTATCACTTTATAAACTTTACTAAGAAGTTTTTGAATAATAATACGATATTCTACAAGTAAAATGTAAGTAAAAATAACTCAAAACATTATAACAAACTTATTTAAAGGAAACAATGAAAATAAATAGAATAAAATATAAATATTGAAATAAGATTAAAATAAGCATAACTATGTAAAACGTGAAACATAAAATAATCTGTAGATTGGTTTAAAAAAAGGGAAAATATATTTTAAAAAAATTAGGAGGAAGATAAAATGCAAAAAGTAGAAAGTTTTAAATTAGATCATACAAAAGTAAAAGCACCTTATATAAGAAAATGTTGTGAGCTTAAAGGAACTAATGGTGATATAGTTACAAAGTTTGATTTAAGATTCTTACAACCAAATGAAGAAACTTTTGGAACAGCAGCTATACATGGATTAGAGCATTTATTAGCTACATATCTAAGAGAAACTTTAGACGGTATAATTGATTTATCACCAATGGGATGTAGAACAGGATTTTATTTAATTATGTGGGGTGAAGTTGAACCACAAACAGTGAAAGATGGATTAGAAAAGGCATTAAAAATGGTTTTAGAAGCAACTGAAATACCAGCAGCTACGAGAGTAGAATGTGGAAATTACAAGGATTTATCTTTATTTGGTGCTAAAGAATATGCAAAAGAAGCTCTAGAAAAGGGATTCTCTCTTAATATATACGGAGATTAATTAAATTGGAAAAAAACTTTGCTAATTTAATAGAAATAGATAAAAATGAAGTTTTAAGATATTTAGAATATAATGGTCAATATATAGATGAAAAGTTAGACCATATAATAGATGAGTGTATAAAAATAACCAAACAGAAAATAAACCCTCGATATAATTGGGGGGTTTATTCTATATTAAAAGAGAAGATAGATGATAGCTACCAAATAAAATTTAAAGATAGTAACGTATCTATAAAGAGCAAAGACTTATATAAACTATTAGATGGTTGTAGTCAATGCATTTTACTATCAACTACTTTAGGAATAGACATAGAAAAGCAAATTAAAATAAATTCATACTCAAATCTTACAAAAAGCATTATAATCGATGCCTGTGCAACCACAGCAATAGAAGAATTTTGTGATATACTACAAAGTAATATAGAAGATGAACTAAGAAAAGAAGGCAAGTATATAACTAATAGATATAGTCCAGGATATGGAGATTTACCAATAGATATAAATGAAGATATTATAAACTTACTAAATACATCGAATAAAATAGGCTTAACTATAACTAAAGATAAAATAATGATACCTAGAAAATCAGTGGTCGCAATAATAGGTATATCAGAAAATAAATCAACATATAAACAAAAATCATGTTTAGAATGTTCAAACTATAATACCTGTAAATATAAAAAAGGGGATGATAATTATGGATGTAAGGGAATACATAAAAAATAATATACTAATATTTGATGGTGCTATGGGAACTATGCTACAGCAAAAAGGTCTTCAGATAGGTGAAAATCCAGAGATATTTGGATTAAAAAATCCAGATAAGCTTATGGAAATACATAAATTATACTTAGAAGCAGGTTCAAATGTAATAACAACTAATACATTTGGAGCTAATGAGCTTAAGTTAGATAAATTAGGATATACAGTTGAAGAAGTAGTAGATAATGCTATAAAGATGGCTAAGAAAGCTATAGAAGAATCAGATAAATCCAAGCCTAGATTTGTAGCTCTAGATTTAGGTCCTATAGGAGAAATGTTAGAGCCAATTGGTACTTTAAGTTTTGATAGAGCATATGAAATATTTAAAAGACAAGCTATACAAGGAGAAAAATCAGGTGCAAATTTAATTATTATAGAAACTATGATGGATTTGTATGAAGCTAAAGCTGCTGTTTTAGCTGCAAAAGAAAATACAAACTTACCAGTATTTTGTACCATGACTTTTGATGAAAATGGAAGAAGCTTTACTGGTTGTATGCCGGAAAGCATGGTTGCAACTATAGAGGGATTAGGTGTAGATGCTATTGGAGTAAACTGCTCATTAGGGCCAAAACAACTAATACCTATAGTAGAAAAGATATCAAAAATGGCTACAGTTCCAGTAATAGTACAAGCTAATGCAGGACTTCCTGATATAGTTAATGGCCAAGCAATATATAATGTAGATTCAGAAGAGTTTTTTATTGGAGTGGAGAAGTTTGTTCAATTAGGCGCATCTATAATAGGTGGATGTTGTGGAACTAACCCAGAATTTATAAAGAAAATTTCAGATAATATATCAACATTAAAAAAAGTAGAAATAGAAAAAAATAATAGTTGTGTAGTATGTTCTCCATCAAAATTTGTAGAAATAAAAGCACCAACAGTTATAGGTGAAAGATTAAATCCAACAGGTAGAAAGCCTCTAAAGGAAGCTCTTATAAATGAAAACCTTGATTACATAATAAATTTAGGATTAGAGCAAATAGAAGGTGGAGCTGATATTTTAAATGTTAATGTAGGATTGCCTGATATAGATGAAAAGAAAATGATGCCAAAGGTTATAAAGGAAATGCAGTCAGTTATGGATGTTCCATTACAGGTGGATTCTTCAAATATAGAGGCATTAGAGCAAGGTTTAAGATATTATAATGGAAAAACTATAGCAAACTCTGTAAATGGAAAAGAAGAATCACTTAATGCTATATTACCTATAGTAAAAAAATATGGAGCCTGTATAGTTGGACTTACTTTAGATGAAAAAGGTATACCAAGTACGGCAGAAGGTAGATTTAAAATTGCAGAAAAAATAGTAAACAAAGCATTATTTTATGGAATAAAAAAAGAGGATATATTTATAGATTGTCTTTCATTAACAGTTTCAGCTCAACAAGAAGAAGCATTAGAAACTTTGAAATGCATTAAGATGGTAAAAGAAAAATTAGGAGTAAAAACTATATTAGGAGTATCGAATATATCGTTTGGTGTTCCAAATAGAAAAGCTTTAAATAATACATATTTAAATTTAGCTTTATCTGCAGGATTAGATTTACCAATAATAAATCCTAATGAAGAGGGTATAATGGAAACTATAAATGCATTTAAAGTTATAAATAATATAGATAAAGGTTGTGTAAAATACATAGAGAAATATAGTGGTTATAAGCAAAATAATATTATTAAAACAACTAATGATAGAAAATATGATTTATCTTTAGAGAGCATAGTAGAGCATGGTCTAAAAGAAAATGCAAAAGAGGCTACATTAAATCTTTTAAAAAAGTATGATGAAAATTATGTATTAGATGAAATTTTAATTCCATCTTTAGATGTAGTAGGAAAAAAATATGATAAAGGTGAAATATTTTTACCTCAATTAATACAATCAGCAGAAACTGTAAAAGTTTCTTTAAATACAATAAAAGATAGTTTAGCAAAGAATAATACTAATACAGTATCAAAAGGAAAAATAATAGTAGCAACTGTAAAAGGAGATATTCACGACATAGGTAAAAATATAGTAAAGATAATGTTAGAAAACTATGGATACGAAGTAATTGATTTAGGCAAAGATGTACCCATAGAAGAAGTTGTAAATCACTCAAAGAAAAATAATATACAGTTAGTAGGGTTGAGTGCACTAATGACTACAACAGTTCATAGTATGAAAGAAACTATAGATGCACTAAGAAAAGAAGGATTAAATACAAAAATATTTGTAGGGGGAGCTGTACTTACTGAAGAATATGCAAAAGATATTGGTGCTGATTATTATTCAAAAGATGCAAAATCAGCAGTAGAAATAGCAAAATTGAATTTCAATTAAAAAATAGGGAATTTTCCCTATTTTTTTGTAACGAACATACACGTAGGGGTAGCAAATATGCATCGTTGATATATGAAAAAAGTAAATTTTATGTAAAAATATGTATAAATAATATTAATGTATAAAATATATAGAAAAAACTAATAAGAATGTGATAAAATAGGAAGGTGATTCTTAGGGAGGGTAGACAACGATGACTGAAAATAGACAGCCTTATGCATTAGTTTTTGGAGTATCGGTTTTTGATATTTGTGGTTTTACAGATAGAAATTATAGATGCAATGATTCTAATCCTGGTAAAGTAAAGACTTCTTTTGGAGGCGTTTGTAGAAATATCGCTGAATGTATGGCAAGAGTAGGTGTTAATACTAAATTTATATCTATTCTAGGTGATGATGAAACTGGAAATAGAATGATAGAACATTCTAAAATAATGAATTATGATATGAGTGAATCTTTAATAGTTAAGGGTGGGTATACACCTACTTATATGGCTATTTTAGATGAGCAAGGTGAAATGGTATCTGCTGTAGTTGATATGAAGATAATAGATATGTTTACTACAGATTTTATAGATTCAAAATCTGAAATAATAAAAAATGCAGAATATATGATATTAGATTCAGACAGACCTGATATCGTTGAATATCTAATAAAAACATTTAGTGAAAATACTAAATTTATACTAGATCCAGTATCAGCTGCTAAAGCAAAAAATATAAAGCATTTAATTAAATATTTCCATACTATAAAGCCAAACAGATATGAAGCTGAAATAATGTGCGGATTTGAAATTAAAAATGATGAAGATTTAAGAAAAGCAGGTAAATACTTTATAGATTTAGGAATAAAAAATGTATTTATAACATTAGATGAAGACGGAATATACTATAATAATGGTATAGAAGAAGGAAAAATAAAAGCTAAAGAAGTATCTGTAGTTAATGTTACAGGTGCAGGTGATTCTTTTGTTGCAGGTATAGCTAATGGATATATGAATAATACAAATATAGTAGATACTGTAAAATATGCAATATCTATGTCAACAATAACTATATCTACAGAAGAAACAATACATCCAGACATGTCTCATGAATTAGTTAAAGAATATATGGACAAGATAGAGTGGATAGAAGTAAATTATAATAAATAAAAATTTACTATATGGAAGAAATTATGTATAATATAATAAAGCTATAGATTAATCTGAAATAGGTTAATTCATATAAATTAAAATTTGTCGTCAACATTAAAAAGACTGAAAGTATATACTTTCAGTCTTTTTCTTTAAAATGCCCAGTTTCCATCCTTAAATACTTGAACTTCTTCACCTTGATGAGTTATACCCACTATATTCATATCATTAGAACCTATCATGAAGTCAACGTGAGTTAAACTATTGTTTACTCCATATTTATCTAATTCTTCATCTTTTATATCATCGCCATTTTTTATACAAGTTTTGTAAGCAGAGCCTATAGCAAAGTGGCAAGATGCATTTTCATCAAATAAAGTATTAAAGAAGACTATATTTGTATCTGATATAGGAGATTTAAATGGAACTAAAGCAACCTCACCTAAGTAGTGAGAGCCTTCATCTGTATCAATAAGCTTTCCTAGTGTTTCAGCACCTTTTTCAGCTGTAAAGTCAACTATTTTACCATCCTTAAATGTTAAGGCAAAATTATCTATAACATTACCGCCGTATACTAAAGGCTTAGTACTATGAACTATACCATTAACTTTAAATTTATGAGGCATAGAGAAGACCTCTTCAGTTGGCATATTTGCATTAAAATCAACACCATTAGGGTCCTTAGAAGCACCACTTAACCATATATGACCTTCAGGTAATTCCATAGTTAAATCAGTTTTAGAAGATTTAAATTTTAAAGTTTTGAAGTTCTTATCATTTAAGAAGTCCATTCTTAATTTTAAATCAGCATTATGCTTTCTCCAAGCATCTACAGGATCTTCATTATCTACTCTAGTACATTTAAATATAGCATCCCAAAGTTTATTTACAGCTTCATCAGTAGACACGTTAGGGAATACTTTAGTAGCCCACGCTTTAGTTGGAATTGAAACTATACTCCATTTACATTTATCTGATAAAGTGTAAGAACGCCATTCTTTTAAAGCTACACCAGAAGCCTTTTGGAAGTTTGCAACTCTTTGAGGATCAACATTTTTAAGTAAATCTGGATTTTGAGCGTAAACAGTTAAGAAAGCTCCACCTTCTTTTGCTATATCTACATATTGGTCAGATATCCATCTAGGAAACTCATTAAATGTTTCATCTGGAGCGTGTAAATATTTTAATAAAGTACATTCTTCATCAGACCATTCTATATGTACATTTTTAGCACCTGCTTCATAAGCGTGTTTAACAACTTTTCTAACAAAAGGAGCACATTCTATTGGCGATCTAACAAGTAAAGTTTGGCCTTCTTGTATATTTACGCCAACTTTAATTGCTAATTTTGCATATTTATCTAGATTTTTTTCAAATGACATAACATAACCTCCTTGATATTGAATTTTTAATCATTTTTAAACCTAATTATATTTTAATACATATAAGTTATAAAAATACTTAATAAATAAAAATAAATGGTTATTTTTGTAATAATACTCTATACATTCATAGACTAATTAAATTGAATAAATATAATAATAATAAAATATAGAGTTATTAAACTAATATAATAAAAAATAAATAAAATGTATTGATAAATATTAAAATGTTGCAAAATAGCATATTTTATCATAAAACATATACAAAAAATAAAAAAAGAATTTATAATATAATGTAGACACATAAAGAGATTTAATTAGGAGGAAGTAAATGGAGCTATATGATGCCATTTTTTATAGAAAATCAACTAGAAAATACTCTAATAAAAAGGTAAAAGAGGGTTTATTAGAAGAAGTTAAAAATGTATGTTCACAAATTACCTATTTAAATAAAGAATTAGATATAAAAGCACATGTTGTAGATAGAGGCCATTTAGTACATTTTTTAATGGGGAAAAAGTGTAAGGTAAAAGCACCTCATTATATAATAGTAACATCTAATAAAGGAAATGATTATTTACAGAATATCGGATTTGCTATGGAGGAGGTAGTTTTAAAACTAACTACTTTAGGACTAGCTACATGTTGGTTAGAATGTAATATAAAAAGAGAAGATATTTTAGAATTTGTACAACTAAAAGACTCAGATGAAGAAAAAAATGATACGATAGTAGAATCAGAAGAAAAAAACGAAGAGTCAAAAAACGTAAATTTAGAACAGCCATATTCAATAATTGCATTTGGTTATCCAGATGAAGATGAAAAATTATTTAGGACTAATAAGGATGTAGATCGAAAGCGTATAAGTCATGTTTGTAGAAAATTAGATAAAAATTTAGAAAAAATTGTAGAAGCACTTAGATGGGCACCATCTGTGAAAAATTCTCAACCTTGGATATTATATAATAACTCAAATATGGTTCATTTATATGAAGAAAAACAAAAGAAAAATATTAAAGATAATAAAATAAGTATGGGTATAGCGCTTAGACATTTTGATATAGCATGTAATAAATTTGGATTAGAAGTTGATTATTCTAAAATAGATGTTAAAAAAAGAATGGCAAAAGAGTATTATATAACTGCTACTTTAAAGTAATAAATATATTTAACCTTAAAATATATGTTGACATTAAAAGTTAAAAGTGTGATAATTATACACAAAGATAAACTTTAAATTATCCCAGAGAGGATATTAAGTATATTTTCAAATAATAAATTTATAATCAATAAAATCCTTAAAAGTAGTCCAGAGAGGCTAAAAAGGTTAAATATTTTATATTATTTAAACTTGTATTTTCAACCTCTAACTGGATTAGTTAGAGGTTTTTTAATATAAAAAATAAAATATAATAAAGTCTTTTAAACTAGTCCAGAGAGGCTGAGAAAGATATCTGTAATAGATAAAATCCTTATACCTCATTTTGGTGTAAGGATTTTTTTTAGGCTTTATTAAAGAGGGAGAGTTCATAATGGTAAATGGAAAAGAAAAATTAATAGTAGCAATAGACACAAATGAATTTGATAAAGCTAAAGAATTGATAGATAAGCTAGAAGATAGTGTAGACATATTTAAAGTAGGGTTAGAGCAATATGTAGCTACAAGGGGAAAAACAGTTGATTATTTAAAAGAAAAAGGTAAGAAAATTTTCTTAGACCTTAAGTTTCACGATATACCAAATACAATGCAAAGTGCAGTAAGAGCAGCAGTAAGAGATAATGTATGGTTAATGACGATACATGTATCAGATATGGAAGGTATGAGACAGTGTGCAGTAGCAGCTAAAGAAGAGGCTGAGAAATTAGGTATAGAAAAACCAATAATAGTAGGGGTTACTGTTTTAACATCATTAAGCAATCAAGATTTACAAGATATAGGATGTAATATGACAACTGAAGAACTAGCTATAAAAAGAGCTAAACTGGCTAAAGAAGCTGGAATAGATGGAATAGTTTGTTCAGCACAAGAAGTAGATAAAATAGTTGAAGCTTGTGGTAAGGATTTCGTTACAGTATGTCCAGGAATAAGACCAGCAAATGCTTCTGTAGGAGATCAAAAAAGGGTAGTTACTCCTAAGGATGCTATAAATAAAGGTGCTCATTACTTAGTAGTTGGAAGACCTATAACTAAAGCTGAAAACCCAAGTGAAGCAGCAATTAATATAGTAAAAGAAATAGAAAATGCATAGGGGGTAGGTCAAATGAAGGGGAAATTAATATTAGAAGATGGAACAATTTTTGAAGGAAAAGCATTTGGATACTTAGGAGATAGTATAGGTGAAGTAGTATTCAATACTTCTATGACAGGATATCAAGAAGTATTAACAGACCCATCATACTATGGTCAAATAGTAACAATGACTTATCCATTAGTAGGGAATTATGGAATAAATTTAGAAGATATGGAATCAAATAAATCTCACGTAAAAGGGTTTATAGTTAGAGAAAAAAGTAATGATCCAAATAACTTTAGATGTGAGATGGATTTAGATACATACTTAAAGCAAAATAAGGTTATAGGACTTGAAGGCATAGATACAAGAGCATTAACTAAAATACTAAGAAATAATGGAACAATGAAAGGTATAATAACTTTAGAAAATGCATCTTTAGAAGATGTAAAATCAAAGTTAGAAGCTTTCACAAATACTGAAGCAGTAAGAACTGTAACAAGAAAAGAAATAGAGCATATAAAAGGTGAAGGTGCTAAGGTTGCTGTTATGGATTTTGGAGTTAAGCAAAACATATTAAGATCTTTTGTTAAGAGAGATTGTGATATAACAGTATTCCCAGCAACTACTAAGCCAGAAGAAATTTTAGGAATAAATCCTGATTTAATATTCTTATCAAATGGACCTGGAGATCCAGAAGATTTAGAAGATGTTATAGAAAATATAAAAGAATTAATTGGAAAAAAACCTATAGTAGGAATATGTTTAGGACATCAATTATTAGCTTTAACATTAGGTGGAAAAACATCTAAATTAAAGTTTGGACATAGAGGTGGAAACCATCCAGTTAAAGATTTAGAGGAGAATAAAATATTTATAACATCTCAAAACCACGGTTACTACGTATCTGAAATGCCAGAAAATATGGAAGTAACACATATAAACTTAAATGATAATACTGTAGAAGGAATGAGACATAAAGAGTTACCTATATACAGTGTTCAATATCATCCAGAAGCTTGTCCAGGACCAAAAGACAACGATTATATATTCGACAAGTTCTTAGAGTTAGTATAGAAAATTATAAAAATCGTTAATTAGATAAGGAGAAAAGATTATGCCTAAAATAGATAGTATAAAAAAGACTTTAGTACTAGGTTCAGGACCTATAATAATAGGGCAAGCAGCAGAATTTGATTATTCTGGAACACAAGCTTGCCAAGCTTTAAAAGAAGAAGGAATAGAAGTTGTATTAGTAAATAGTAACCCAGCTACTATAATGACTGATAAAGAAGTAGCGGATAAAATATATATAGAACCATTAACAATAGAATTTATAGAAAAAATAATAGAAAAAGAAAGACCAGACAGTTTATTAGCTGGAATGGGTGGTCAAACAGGTCTTAACTTAGCTGTTGAACTTCATGATGCCGGAATATTAGATAAATATGGAGTTAAGATAATAGGTACTTCAGTAGAGTCTATAAAAAAAGGTGAAGATAGAGATACATTCAGAGAAGTAATGAGACAAATAAACCAACCAGTAGTAGTTAGCGATATAGTAACTAACTTAGAAGATGGTTTAGAATTTGCAGGAAAAATAGGATACCCAGTAGTTGTAAGACCTGCTTATACATTAGGAGGAACTGGAGGAGGTATAGCTGAAACTGTAGAAGAGTTAACAGAGATACTTACTCAAGGATTACAACTAAGTCCAGTTAGCCAAGTATTACTTGAAAAAAGTATAAAAGGTTGGAAAGAAATAGAGTATGAAGTAATAAGAGATGGCAATGGTAACTGTATAACTGTATGTAACATGGAAAATATAGACCCTGTTGGTGTTCATACAGGAGATAGTATAGTTGTAGCACCAAGTCAAACTTTAAGTGATAAAGAATACCAAATGTTAAGAAAAGCATCTATAGATATAATAAATGCTATAGAAGTTAAGGGTGGATGTAATGTTCAGATAGCATTAAACCCAGATAGTTTAGAATATGCAATAATAGAAATAAACCCAAGAGTTTCTAGATCTTCAGCTCTTGCATCAAAAGCTACAGGATACCCAATAGCAAAGGTTGCAGCGAAAATTGCTTTAGGTTACACATTAGATGAAATAGAAAATGCAGTAACTAAGAAGACTTATGCATGTTTCGAACCAACACTTGACTATGTAGTAGTTAAGATACCAAAGTGGCCATTTGATAAATTCAAGCAAGCAAACAGAAAATTAGGAACTAAAATGATGGCAACAGGAGAAATAATGAGTATAGGAAGCAACTTTGAAGCAGCTATACTTAAAGGTATAAGATCTCTTGAAATAGGAAAATATTCTTTAGTTCATGCTCCTTCTGAAGAAAAGAGTATAGAAGAATTAAAGAAGAGTATAGTAGTTCCTGATGATGAAAGACTATTTGACTTAGCTGAAATGATAAGAAGAGGCTACAAAGTAGAAATGATAGAACAAATCACTGGAGTAGATAAGTGGTTTATAAATAAATTTAAGTGGATAGTAGAGCAAGAAGAAAAGTTAAAGGGAATGAAAATAGAAGATTTAAATAAGGAATACTTATTAGAATTAAAGAAAAAAGGATTCTCTGATAAAGGTATAGCTGACTTGATGAAAATAAGTCCAGAAAGATTATGTGAATTAAGAAAGTTATATAACATAAAACCGGCATACAAAATGGTTGATACTTGTGGAGGAGAGTTTGATGCATTATCTCCATACTACTACTCAACTTATGAACAATATGATGAAGTAGAAATAAGTGATAAGAAAAAAGTTGTAGTTTTAGGTTCAGGTCCTATAAGAATAGGTCAAGGTATAGAGTTTGATTATTGTTCAGTTCATTGTGTAAAATCATTAAGAAACATGGGAATAGAAACTATAATAGTAAATAACAACCCAGAAACTGTAAGTACAGACTTTGATACATCTGACAAATTATACTTCGAACCATTAACAGAAGAAGAAGTATTAAACATAATAGAAAAAGAAAATCCAGATGGAGTGATACTACAATTTGGTGGTCAAACAGCTATAAAGTTAGCTAAGTTCTTACACGAAAAGAATATAAAGATATTAGGAACTGACTTTGAAGATATAGATGCTGCTGAAGACAGAGAAAAATTCGAAGAATTATTAGAAAAATTAGATATAAATAGACCAAAAGGAAAGGCTATATGGTCAGTTAAAGAAGGGATAAAAGAAGCTGAAAAGCTAGGATATCCAGTTTTAGTTAGACCATCTTATGTACTTGGAGGTCAAGGTATGGAAATAACTTATGATGAAGCTAAGTTATCTAAATACTTAGAAAGTGCATTTTTAAGAGACTCTAAAAACCCAGTACTTATAGACAAGTACTTAACAGGTAGAGAAATAGAAGTTGATGCAATATGTGATGGTAAGGATATATTAATACCAGGTATAATGGAACACTTAGAAAGAGCCGGAGTTCACTCTGGAGATAGTATAACAATGTATCCAAGTCAAAATGTAACTGATGAAATAAAAGCTAAAATACTTGATTACACTAAGAAAATAGCATTAGAACTAAACGTACTTGGAATGGTTAATATACAATTTATAGAATTCCAAAATGAATTATATGTAATAGAAGTTAACCCAAGAGCAAGTAGAACAGTACCGTATATAAGTAAGGTAAGTAATGTACCAATAGTAGATTTAGCTACTAGATGTATGTTAGGAGAAAAGTTAGCTGATTTAGGATATGGAACAGGAGTATACAAAGAACCTAAATTAGTATCAGTTAAGGTTCCAGTATTCTCAATGTCAAAACTTGCTAGAGTTGATGTAAGTTTAGGACCTGAAATGAAATCTACGGGAGAAGTTTTAGGTGTAGGTGAAAACTTAGAAGAAGCTTTATACAAAGGATTTTTAGCAGCAGGAAAGACTATGTCTGATAAGAGAGGCGTAGTATTAGCTACTATAAATAACTATGATAAAGAAGAGTTTATAGAAATAGCAAGAGATATGAAAGAATTAGGATATACTTTCGTTGCTACAGAAGGAACAGCAAAAACCCTAAAAGATAATGGAATAGATGCTGATATAGTTAACAGAGTAGAAGAAGCAAGACCTAATATATTAGATGCTATAAGAAATAAGCAAGTTGATATAGTAATAAATACTCCAACTAAAGGAAATGATTCTACAAGAGATGGATTTAAGATAAGAAGAACTGCAACAGAATTTTCAACAGAAGTAATGACATCTTTAGATACATTAAAGGCTTTAGTAGAGGTTAAGAAAAAAGAAATAAAAGATGCAGGATTAGAAGTATATAACATAGCTGAATAATAATAAAGGGATAAAACTTAATGTTTTATCCCTTTATCCTTTATATTATCTTCTATAATTTGATTTTAGTCTCATAGCTGTATAAATATTTTCAGGAGTGCAGTAAAATCTAGGGTTTATATATGGAGCAAATTTCTTATATTCCATTGTAAATCTTGGAATACCAAATTCCTTAGGTGCAATTTCATCTACTCCGAAATAAATTACTATTCCTTCATCAGTTAAGTAAAAAGCTTGATCTTCAGGAATATCTACAACTACATCCTTATAATATAATTCTTTATTTTGACTTATCTTGTAATTAACATAATTAGATATAACTTTTAGATAATCAACATTAGGATTAAACACATTTCCAATAGTAAACATATTTCCAGTTAATAAATCAAAGTTATAATTGTTTAATTCATTGTATTCAATTTTTTCATCAACAAAGGCCATAAGATTAACTATAGTGCTTAATATATGGTTTTTACTAAATGTATTAGCATAGTTTGTAATTACTCTATACTTAACTTCTGGGTTATTGTTTTTATTATTATCATCATTTACCTGTATTTCTTCATCTATTAATCCATTTTTAAATGTAAATACATCAGATTTTATTGTTGAGTTTATATTATTAAGTACATTTTGGCTTACATTAAAATAAGAATTTCTTAATGTAAAAAAAGAAGGATATTGTAATGAAGAAGAAAAAGTACTTCCTATACTTAAATCTTCATTAAATTTTACATGTATAGGATTATATAAGCAGTTATCAGACCTTTCATAATAATTCATATTAAATTACCTCCTGTTATAGAAAATCAATTAGAATATAGTATGCTAGTTTATAAAAATAGCAAATAGGTTTATAATATAAACTTATTTATAATATATAATTTTAGAACTCTTAAATAATTAATAACTAGGAATATAAAGTATATAAAATACCGAAAATATTAAGTAATTATATGGTATAATACATAAATTGATAGAATTAATTTAGGAGGAATTCAATGTTATTATTAGCAGATAAATGGAAAGACTACGAGCTTATAGATATGGGTAACGGAGAAAAATTAGAGCGTTGGGGAGATATAGTATTAAGAAGACCAGATCCTCAAGTTATGTGGCCTATACCAAATGAAAGTGGATTATGGAAAAATCCTCACGGACATTACCACAGAAGTAACAGAGGTGGAGGACAATGGGAACATAAAAAGAAATATCCTGAAAGATGGACAATAAGCTATAAAAATTTAAAGTTCAATATAAGTCCAACAGGATTTAAACATACTGGATTATTCCCAGAACAAGCAGCAAACTGGGATTGGGCAATGGATAAGATAGAAAATGCTAAAAGACCTATAAAAGTATTAAATCTTTTCGCATACACTGGTGGTGCTACAGTAGCTTGTGCAGCGGCAGGGGCAGAGGTATGTCATGTAGATGCATCTAAAGGTATGGTTACTTGGGCTAAGGAAAATTTACATACATCAGGATTAGGAGACAGAAAAGTAAGATTTATAGTTGATGATGTTGTTAAGTTTGTTGAAAGAGAAATAAGAAGAGGCAATAAATACGATGCGATAATAATGGATCCACCTTCTTACGGAAGAGGGCCTAAAGGTGAGGTTTGGCAAATAGAAGAGAAATTATATGGTTTAGTTGAATTATGTACAAAAGTATTATCAGATGAACCTTTATTCTTCTTAATAAACTCATACACAACTGGATTATCTCCAATAATACTTGAGCATATATTAGATGCTACTGTAGCTAAAAAAGCTAAAGGTGGAAAAATATACGGTGGAGAAATCGGTATACCAACATCTAGAGATGGTAAAGTTCTTCCATGTGGTATATTTGGAAGATGGGAGTCTAAATAATGATTAAAATCATATTTGAAGATAACCATCTTTTAGTTGTAGAAAAGCCTGTAAATATACTTTCTCAAGGTGATGATACTAATGATAAAGATATGGTCAACTTACTTAAACAATATGTAAAGGAAAAGTATAATAAACCAGGTAATGTATATATTGGTTTAGTTCATAGATTGGATAGACCTGTAGGTGGAATTATGGTATTTGCAAAGACTTCTAAAGCTGCATCTAGACTATCTGACCAAGTTAGGACTAAAACCTTTAAAAAGACTTATAGAGCTGTTATACACGGTGATATGAATAAGAAAGAAGATACTCTTAAAGATTATCTTTATAAGAATAAAAAGACTAACATGGTAAGTGTAGTTAATAAGGATCATAAAGAAGCAAAAAATGCAGAGTTAAGTTATAAGACTTTAGACAGAAGAGATGGATTTAGCCTTGTTGAAATAGATTTAAAAACAGGAAGACCTCACCAAATAAGAGTTCAATTTGCAAGTAGAAAGCATCCTTTATTTGGAGATCAAAGATATGGACAAAATGTTAATAAAGTTGGTCAACAAATAGCACTATGGTCTTATAAACTAGAAATAATACACCCTACAACTAAAGAAAAAATGGAGTTTACATGCGAACAACCTAAGGAATATCCATGGAACTTATTTTAATAGTTAAGAGGAATTAGTATGGATAAATATATAGGATTTTATATAGATAAGCCTATTGGTAATAATATATTTTCATATGAAGATAGAGAAAATAAAAAAATATATGTACCAAAACTTATAGAAGGAACTTTAGATGATGTTTCAATTGGAGAAGAAATAGTATTCAATGAAATTGATGAGGATATTGAAATAAAGGCTAAGGGACTTAAGAACATGATTATATATAAGTATCAAGATAAAGATGTATATATATTTGATAATCATAACCATGCCTTTTATTTTTGGATAAAAAGTTTGAAAAAAGGAAACTTTACTAAAGGGTGTAAATTAGTCCATGTAGATCAACACAAAGATACAAGAGAACCTGAAAATTATAATGTAGATATAGATAATATTGATGATGTATTTAGGTATACTAATGAAACTTTAAATGTAGGAAGTTTTATTAAGCCTGCTTTAAAACATGATATATTTTCTGAGGTAATTATAATAGATAGTTCTTATGGATTTAATTTAGATATAGAAGGAGAATATGTACTAGATATAGATTTAGATATATTCTCAAAGGACATGGATTATATTCCTTATGATTTAAAAGTTTCAAAAATAAAAGATTTAATAAAAAAAGCAAAAGTAATAACAATAGCATCTAGTCCATTTTTTATAGAACAAGACTATGCTATAAAAGTATTAAAAGAATTATTTAATTATGATATAATATAATAGTTAGTTTAACGTATTTAATAAATACATAATTAATTTTTAATATAAAAATATATTAAATATAACTAGGAGGACAAAGGTATGAGTTTATATACTGAATGGAGAAATTTAAGTGATAATCATGAAAGCCAAGAAGCAGAAGTAAAGTTTTGGGAAGCATACTTACAAGCAGAAGCTTCAATATACAATGAATTATTAAATAACAAGCAAGAAGTTATAGAAGGTAAAGTTAGTGAATTAGCTGCTAAATATAATGTTTCAGTTGAATATTTCATGGGATTCATAGATGGAATAAGCGAAAGTTTAAAGGAAGATATAACTTTAGAAACTATAGAAGCTGATAGTACTATAAAATTAGATATAGATTTCGAAAAATTATACTATAACATGGTAGAAGTAGAAGCTCATTGGTTATATAACTTACCAGGTTGGGAGACTATATTACCAGCTGCAAAGAGAAAAGAATTACAAAAAGCATATAAAACTTCTAAAACAGTAGTTAAAGAAGAAAAAGTAGGAAGAAACGATGCTTGTCCATGTGGAAGTGGAAAGAAATACAAGAAGTGTTGTGGAAAATAAGGTAATGTTATGTTTATTTTAAGATTTATTAATGATGATGATGACTTATCAGTAAAAGAATTTGTATCTTTAGCTGATTTAAAAGAATATATAAATCAAAAGAATCTAGAAAAAACATGGCATCAAATAGAAGAAGTAAAAAAAGTAATACCAAATCTTAAAGAAGATTAAAAATTATGAAAATAATAAATTTAAGTTAAATATATATTTGAATTTTATAAGTTTAGATACACAAGATATTATACCTATAATTAAAAGATTATTTACATATAAATAATCTTTTAATTATAGGATTTTTTATATCAATATACACTTGTTTAACTAAATATAATTTATAGTAGTCGAACTTAAAAAAGTTCGTAAATAGATTCTTCAAGGCTCTTGTTA
>ERZ791785.367-NODE-367-length-41677-cov-10.760607_pt1 | contig 41677 bp, 39 predicted proteins | sample MGYA00509947_ERZ791785 | MGnify/ENA primary metagenome ERZ791785 (study PRJEB30046, sample SAMN00791982) | human gut metagenome | study: EMG produced TPA metagenomics assembly of the A metagenome-wide association study of gut microbiota in type 2... | reverse complement strand
AGCCCCAAAGGGCATAAAAATCCCCAGCAGTAAAATACTTTTACCACTGGGGATTCTAATTTGCGGACATACACATATACAGCATACACCTATTTGTGATTGCTGTTTTTTGAATATGTCAAAATTGATAAGGCAAAAGTATTCTTAAATTGGGTACAAAAAACCAAGCCCCCACAAAAGGGACTATCATAATCCTTTGTTCCCACTATTTGATTATAGTTTTATTTAAGAATACCTTGCCGCATATTTTTTACTCCTTTTCTGGAATGAAGCTATTATATCACATCAGTTTTAGGAAAGCAAGTACCTAAAAGAAATTTTTCTTCCCCTTATATGTAACAATCATACCGGCTTCCTGGTGTTCAGAATGGTTTCTGCTGTCTGCTGTGGTGTTTGATTGGAATTGTCCAGCCAAAAGCCGATCCGTGGTGTTGTCTGCATAAATGTATCGTATAAGGTTTCAACCGTAAAGCCGGAATAGCCTGTTTTCTCCCTGTATCGTTCCCTTTCTTTTATTGTTTCCACATCTGGACAAAGAACGACAACCTCAACAGGGTATTTATGCAGATAATTTATCATTCGGTTTAATTCATCACCGTAGTAGTTATCTTGGATCACTACAGAAAAGCCGTTGTCAAAGTATGACCTTGCCGCATCAGCAGTCAATTTGTATCGAAGGTACAGCTGGCGGACTGCTTCCGCTGATGGGGTAGCTGACATATTTTCTCTGCCTGAAATAATCATTTTTCGGAACACATCACCACGAAGATGGACGCATTTTTCTATTGATTTTGCCAGTAAATCGGAAACTGTAGATTTTCCAGAAGCCATTAAGCCTGTAATGAGATAAATTTTTTGTTTCATTTCACTTCCTCCGGCACAAAAAATATGTACATGTAACTAATTCAACACATTTATAATTTGAATAGGGACATTATAGCATTTACTAAATACAAATTCAATGTATACGGAAAGAAAGATATAAGGAGTGGGAGGGATTCCGCCGTAGTCGGCATTGTAGGAAAATCCAAAAGTTTAGATTTTCCCACAATGCTTATCTTTTGGTCTTTGGTTCGGAATAGTGTAGTGCTGGCGGTCTATCTCTTGTTTTCGGTTGCTTGCTTCCTTACCGTACATGAGCATTATTTCACGGATTATATTGACATCAGACATTCATCGTCCTACACTATCCATGCAAATAAATATTTAGATTTGAACGATTAATAATACAAAAGAAAGCAAGGAGAACAACAAATGCTTAAACAGATAAAAAATTTTCTGATAATGACACTCAGTATCACCATCATGGCAATCGGTGTATACTATTTCAAGTTCCCAAACAACTTCACCTTCGGTGGCGTAACCGGTGCCGCAGTTGTTTTTGCGAAGATAACGCCGCTCTCGGCAAGTATGTTTTCTACTATTGTGAACATGCTTCTGCTTGTAGTGGGCTTTTTCTTCCTTGGAAAAGACTTTGCTATTAAGACCACCTATGCCACAATACTTTTGTCTGTTGAGCTTCTGGTGCTTGAAGAGCTTGACCCGCTCACTCAGCCTCTCTCAAACGAGCCAATGCTTGAGTTGATTTTTGCCATCGCTCTTCCTGCAATCGCATCTGCACTGCTTTTCTATGTAGGGGCTTCAAGTGGCGGAACCGATGTCATCGCCATGATTGTAAAAAAATATGCACATGTAGAAAATATCGGCATGGCTTTATTTCTCACCGACCTCGTCATGATTATCATCGCCTGCTTTGTGTTTGACATAAAGACTGCTCTGTATTCATTTGTCGGACTTGTTGTGAAATCATTTATGATTGATGCAATCATCGAAAATATCATGCTCAGAAAATCCATAATGCTTATCTGCGATGACAAGGATGTGATATGCGATTACATTACCAACACTCTGGAGAAGAGTGCCACATATGTGGAGGCACGAGGTGCTTACACCGGTGAGAGAAACTATATTGTTTTCAGCACACTCACAAAGAAGCAGGCTGTGGAGCTTAGAAGCTTCATACATCAGAATAAGCTGCATGCTTTTATGTCTGTGATGAGCACCAGTGAAGTATTTGGTAAGGGATTTTCTTCTCTGTAAATTTTATTGTAGCATCATGCAATAGTCCAGTCTTCAAGCTTTAATCCATCAACACGACAAAATTCTCTTGTATTATTTGTCACAAGAATAAGGTCTTTGGACAAAGCATGAGCTGCAATCAAAGTATCCATTGGTCCGATTGGTGATCCCATAGTTTCAAGTCCAGCACGCACCAGACCATACTTTTCCGCTGCAATACCATCAAATTGTAAAATTGTAATTGATGATAAAAACAGAGAGAGCGCAAGATAATTTTTTTCGCGATACGTGCTTTTCTCCACACCGTGCATTAATTCGCCGTAGCTAATTGCTGATATACATAATTCATCTGATTTGTGTGATAAAATATGCTTTATTACTTCCTTAGGTTTATTTTTTATTGCATATATGCAAATATTCGTATCCAACATGTATTTCATAAAAACCCCTTTTCATTAAAAACTTTCTCGTACCTGTACTTCTGGCTGCATGCGTCCTTCTTTCATGAAATCATCTGTAAACATATCCAGACTACTAAGCAGTCCTGCCCACTCATTATCTTTAGGTATTAGAAAAACCACATCTCCGACTTTATTTATCATAACCTCGTCTCCATCAAAACGACATTCCTTAGGTAATCTAACTGCCTGGCTTCGCCCATTCTCAAATAGCTTAGCTGTTAACATAATAGAACACCTCCTTTTGCATTTAGTATATATCACGGTATATATCGTGTCAACCAGTTTTTAATATGGCATTTATCTTTTATCACAAAACAGCCGTAACCGCGATTTTCCTTTTCAATCGCAGCTACGGCTGTTATATTTACATATATTAATTATCTACATGAACTAATTTATTTCAAAAACTAGTGCTTCGGAATAAGCTTCTCTGTACCACCCATGTATGGCTGAAGTGCCTTAGGGATATTTACAGAGCCATCTGCATTCAGGTTGTTCTCAAGGAATGCGATAAGCATACGTGGTGGAGCAACAACTGTGTTGTTAAGAGTATGTGCAAAGTATTTCTTGCCATCCTCGCCCTTTACACGAATCTTAAGACGTCTTGCCTGTGCATCGCCTAAGTTAGAGCAGCTTCCAACCTCAAAGTACTTCTTCTGTCTTGGTGACCATGCCTCTACATCGCATGACTTAACCTTGAGATCTGCGAGGTCTCCTGAACAGCACTCGAGAGTACGGACAGGCACATCGAGACTTCTGAAAAGCTCTACTGTGTACTTCCACATCTTCTCATACCATTCCTTTGACTCCTGTGGCTTGCAGACAACAATCATCTCCTGCTTCTCAAACTGGTGAATACGGTAAACACCTCTCTCCTCGATGCCGTGTGCACCCTTTTCCTTACGGAAGCAAGGTGAGTAGCTTGTGAGTGTGTATGGAAGCTTTGATTCATCGTTTATTGTATCGATGAACTTACCGATCATTGAGTGCTCAGATGTGCCGATGAGGTAGAGGTCCTCTCCCTCAATCTTGTACATCATGGCATCCATCTCCTCAAAGCTCATAACGCCTGTTACGACATTTGAACGGATCATGAATGGTGGAATACAGTATGTAAAGCCCTTTCCAATCATGAAGTCACGCGCATATGCTGTCATGGCTGAGTGAAGACGTGCTATATCTCCCATCAGATAATAGAAACCGTTTCCTGCAACCTTTCCTGCTGCATCGAGATCTATTCCGTCAAATCTCTCCATGATATCTGTATGATAAGGAATCTCGAAATCAGGAACAACAGGCTCACCAAACTTCTCGTTCTCCACGTTGAAGGTATCATCCTTTCCGATTGGAACTGATGAATCGATGATGTTTGGAATCTTCATCATATCCTCAAGCACCTTGTCCTGATACTCCTTCTCGAGCGGCTCAAGCTCTGTAAGGCGCTTTGAAATCTGTGCTACCTCAGCCTTTACAGCCTCAGCCTCTTCCTTCTTGCCCTGTGCCATAAGAGCACCAATCTGCTTAGAAACCTGATTCTTCTTTGCACGAAGATCATCTGCCTCCTGCTGTGCTTCTCTGGCCTTCTTGTCATACTCGATTACTTCATCAACGAGCACAAGCTTGTGGTCCTGGAATTTCTTTTTAATATTTTCTTTTACGAGATCCGGATTCTCTCTTAAAAACTTTAAGTCTATCATAATTCCTCCAAAGTATTATGTTTTTATAACTTATAACATTTTACTCTGAAAACCCTTAAAATGCAAGAGGATACTTGTCAGTAAGTGTCTTGATGATAGCCTTTGCAGGCTCAACTGCGCTCTCGCCCTCTTTGATGATCATGGCAATTGCCTCTGCAACCTTGTCGAAATCATCCTCCTTTAAGCCTCTTGATGTTGCAGCAGGTGTTCCGAGACGGATACCGCTTGTGACAAATGGCTTCTGTGGGTCGTTAGGAATAGTATTCTTGTTGGCTGTTATATGAGCCGCATCGAGAAGCTTCTCGATAGACTTTCCTGTGAGACCAAACGGAGTTAAGTCCACGAGCATGAGGTGGTTGTCTGTGCCGTCTGATACAATCTTGATGCCACGGCTCTGAAGCCCCTTGCAAAGTGCCTGTGCGTTCTTTACAATCTGCTTCTGATACTCCTTGAACTCAGGCTGTAATGCCTCCTTGAAGCAGACTGCCTTTGCAGCGATAACGTGCATGAGAGGTCCACCCTGGATTCCCGGGAAAATAGCCTTGTTGAAATTGTACTTATCCTGCATCTCCTGGCTGCAGAGAATCATTCCACCACGAGGTCCGCGAAGAGTCTTGTGTGTAGTGGTTGTGGTAACATGTGCATACGGGATTGGGCTTGGATGAAGTCCTGCCGCTACAAGTCCTGCGATATGAGCCATATCAACCATGAGCACTGCGTCTACCTTGTCTGCAATCTCTCTGAAACGCTTGAAATCTATAGTTCTCGCATATGCAGATGCACCTGCGATAATCATCTTTGGCTTGCACTCAAGGGCGATCTCCTCTACCTTGTCGTAATCGATGAAGCCCTCGTCATTTACTCCGTAAGGCACTACATGGAAATATGAGCCTGAGAAGTTGACCGGTGAACCATGTGTGAGGTGTCCGCCGTGGTCAAGATTCATTCCCATGATGGTATCGCCCGGCTTTAAGATGGCAAACTGTACTGCCATGTTGGCCTGAGCACCTGAGTGTGGCTGTACATTTACATACTCTGCGCCGAAAAGCTCCTTGGCTCTTTCTCTGGCAAGCTCCTCTACCTCGTCCACGCACTCGCAGCCTCCATAGTATCTTCTTCCCGGATATCCCTCAGCGTACTTATTGGTGAGAATGCTTCCCATAGCTGACATAACAGCAGGGCTTACCCAGTTCTCAGAAGCAATAAGCTCGATGTGGCTGTTCTGGCGCTCAAATTCGTCTGTGATGGCGCTTGCAATCTCCTGATCTTCTTTCTTGATGTCGTCAAGTGTATACATATATGTGTCTCCTTTTCTTTATTGCAAGATGCTTGCATTATTTATCGCAATTATATGCTTCGCTGTGATTTATTACATTGATGCGCTACCGCATAAAAATAATCCTTGCTACAATTCTACTATTTAAAGCAGAAAGTAGCAAGGATTATTTGATATATCCTTCATATTTAATTCTAATAAGTAACTATACCCAAATCAAATAACTAAAATCACATATATGAATACATTTAAAAAATACGGTCATCCTATAAAAAAGGAGGTCTGAAAACATGACTACTGACCAAAAAGAAAAACGAAATGATGAATATAACAAATATGTAAAGCGCGTCACACCTACTCACTGCCTTTCTGCAAACATGCTAAAGGCATTTATACTCGGCGGAATCATATGCACTATCGGACAGCTCATAGTAAATACCTGCACACAATACTTTGGTTTAAGCAGTGACGAAGCATCTGCCTGGTGCAGCATGATTTTGATTCTTATAAGCTGCGTACTGACATCGCTAAACCTGTATGCACCGCTTGCAAACTGGGGAGGTGCCGGTGCTCTCGTTCCTATAACAGGCTTTGCAAACGGAGTATGCTCATCCGCATGTGAGTTTCAGGTGGAGGGGCAGGTATTTGGCATAGGCTGTCAGATATTCAGGATTGCCGGTCCTGTGATACTGTACGGCATATTTTCAAGCTGGGTGCTTGGTGTGATATACCTTGTTGTAACGGGCTTGTGATTGATTAGAGATGTAATCGGCACAGTCAGGATAATTCCCATTGTGCCTGATATGCCTCTCGCATTATCTGAATTGCCATAATATTCTGTATTGCCTTGTTCCTTCTATACCATCACAGTCTATGTTCCCATCATAGCAGATATTCTTTTGTACCAAATCATTTCTTTCAAGCTCCAGCTGCCTGTCAAATTCATAATTTAGTAATGCCATGTTTATTTCGATACCAAAGATTCTACAAATTGATATTTTTTTCCCATTGCCAATCCCCTTCCTTATTTCTATAATATTCACATACCATATATTCAAATGCAGCATATTAAGAAAGGGGATTTTCAATGAACACTTTTTCAGAAGTTTTTAAAGCTATCGCAAGCTACCCGTGGCAGGTAAATGTGGGTGTGCTTTCACTAATACCACTGTACATCATAGATTTTAAGTTTCTCTGCAAACTAAATATTGGTTTACAGCGCAAGATAGCACTTGCAAAGGAGCGCGGACATGTGGCGAGAGGCATGATTGTGAAGGAGGATGCAAAGAGGCTCGTTGTCAATAATTCACAATCCGCTTACAGCTACTGGGTTGCCAGATACACATATACTGTAGACGGAAAGGAGTACCGCAAGCGTTTTTCATGCGATAACAGACATAGCACCCGTTCTGAGCTTAGGACTATCATAAATGTGTACTGGCTTGATGACCCGAACAAGCCTTTCTGGGACTATAGCAGCGATTCACTTGGCGCATGGTTTGGAATTTTTACGATATTGTTTCCATGGATTGGGGCTATACTTATCATACAGCTGTTAGGCGGTGCCGATGCAATAGCGCAGTACAATAACAGTCGGATGTGATACTTTCCTACACAAAAAATCCGCTATACCAAATACAATGGTTAGCGGATTTTTGCTATTTACATTTTGATAAATTATTCATACCTGATGCTACACAGTCTCAGGCACCTTATAGCCTGCTTCACTCATTAATTTTTCAAACTCACTGACACTGACACCGGCTTCCTCTGCTGCAGTATCAATATCGAGCTTGCCCTTTGTTACCAGAGTAAACAGCATCTTATTTTCACCTTTTTCTATACCTATTTCCATCCCTTCCTCGATAGCATCAGCTCTTTCAAGCTCAAGCTGCCTGTCAAATTCATAATTTAACTGCATACTCTTCGTCACCTCACTTCTGTAAGTCTTTAGAAACTCCTTCAGAATATCATTGTCAATACAATAGTCTATAGCCTTCTCAATATCTATAGCAAGATCATCAAATGCCCCGTCTGCATGATACTCTCTGACCTTATTTACAAATGTCATATAATCATTCAGCCAGCCACAGGACTCCATAATAGCCTTGTTCTTTCCGTCGTTTATATTGTACACCTTACATTTAAGCTCAAGATTCGGCTCGTCGGTCGGCTTCTCAAACGCATCGGACAGCTTAAGCTCCTGAACCTCCGGCTGTTCCTCCTCACCATTGTAAAATACCACAAAATGTGGTGTCGGTATCTTTACCAGTCTTCTGCCATAGATGTTCTTGCCACTTTTTGTTCCTTTTTTCTTGTCGCTGAGCATATCTGACAATATCACACTAAAATAAATAAGACTTCTCACCGGCATATTAGGACAAACTGTGGACTGATGCTCATATATGCTCAATCTAGCATCCACGATAAACGATGCATCATTTCTGACCGAAAGTGAAATGCCACCATCGTGAATCACTATCTCAACATCCTCCGGATTATCATAGCTAGACCCATTCATTGTGTTATACAGCTGCAGGGCTCTTTCCTTATCCTGCATCAGCATACTGAAAACATCACTTTTGTACTCTCTGTTACCACTCATATAAAATCCTCCTTCATTTGAAAACACTAAAGCAGGAAATATCTGTGTGGTAAAACCCTCTTATCCTGCTTTAAATAAAATAATGAAACATTTAAAAGCAAGAATTTCAGGGAATATGAAAAATAATTAAGGTATTGAAGACCCTGCACGCCCTTATCGCCGGACGACATCTTATTATGCCTCACACATTTACAGAGCATATAGTCATATCTGTAATTAATGTGCCAACGACCGCACAGGTTGCTATAGAAAAACTGCTTTGACCATATTTTAACATATGTGAAAGAAATAGCAAGCGGTTATTTAATACAATCTCCTGCAAAAACACATATAATAATAATTACTATTATACCAAACAATGCCAACATTCTCAACTCACCTGACAAATCGCTCTTGCAAGGAATAATATTTTCATCTAAAATTTCAGCCAATCTACAATTTTTCACCTACTACCCTGCATCTCTTTCTGCAAAAAGCAATGCCGTAGGCTAAAATATCACACCTGCCCTCATCACGCAGAGCCTCATCGTACCTCTTATCCCTAATCTGCGCCATCGCAGCCTCACATGCCGCATCAAGCCCTTTAATCTCCTTTGCATACTTCACTTCAATAACTATGCCTGCATCCGGATCCTCGGGTTTGATTAAAATATCGCCAAAGCCATCACCGGACTCACGATTTGATTTGATAAACCAATCAGGATTGCTTCCACGCAAAAGACCGAGAAGAAGTCCATGATAGAAATTCTCCTTCATATCGTCAGCAGCCTTTGTGTCAAGTATACTTATCATACGGCTCATCACAATGTTAAGCTGCCTGGCAATCTGCATCTCATCCTTATCGATAATGGCTTTGGATAAAACTCTCATCGTGTCATTGTCACTCGCTACAACATCCTTGAACCACTCTTTAATCTGTAATACAAAAATCTCCCTCACCTCTTTATTGGGGATGACAAGCTTATATGCATAGTCCTCGCTGTCAGGCAGCTTTACTTCACCAACTTTTGTAAGATAGCCTGTTGTAAAAAGTACACTCCAAATATTGTCAATACTATTTTCAATCTCATCATATGTCAGATCAAGGCGGATAGCTTTTTCGATTGCCTCGCCTGCAATCAGACGCTCAATCTCATCCTTCGTCGATGAATCAGCCCTATTGATAAGGCGTCTCACCAGACTGTTTCCGCTGCTGTTAATCCAGTATGTCTGTGGTTTTGCCTCACTGTCATCAAGCAAGTGATCCACATGATTAATCACATCCCACGGACAGTAAACATCAGCCCTGCCAAAGTGATATCCGTCATACCACTCCTTTACCTTATCAAAATGCGCATCCATACCATAATCCGCCAACAGTTTTTTCACTTCATAATCTGTGAAACCGAACTGCTCGTCAAATCTTGAATCAGTAATCGACATAACCTTGAAATTGTTAAGTCCGGTAAAGATACTCTCCTTCGAAATGCGAAGGCAGCCTGTAAGTACGGCAAACTGTAAAAAATCATTGGTCTTAAGAGCCTGCCCGAATAGACCTCTGATGAGAGAAACCATCTCCTTATAATAACCATTCTGAAAGGCCTTATCGAGCGGTACATCATACTCGTCTATAAGGATAATAGTCTTCTGTCCATAGTGTGTACACAATAACTGCGACAGACTCTGGAGACTCGATACAAGAAGCTGCGAATCCATCGTATATTTTCCATCGCACTGTGAAATGATAGCCCTATACCTATCCTTATCATTTTCGGAAAGTGCCTCACTACGCTCCAAAAAACTGAATCTTTCTGCTTCCGTCCCAATGAGCTCAGTAATCATGTATCTTGCATCATCAAAGGAACGCCCTTCAACACCCTTCAATGACAAGAAAATAACCGGGTACTTTCCCAAATACTCATCACATAGCTCTTTATTGTCAGAAATATATAAGCCATCAAATAAAGCCTCATCTGTGCCAATTTCAAAAAAGCTCTTAAGCATGCTCATATTTAAGCTCTTTCCAAACCGGCGTGGGCGTGTAAAAAGAGTCACCTTGCCCCATCCCTGTAAAAGTTGCTCTATAAGCCTTGTCTTGTCAATATAATAGAAACCCAGCTTTCGGATTTCCTCAAAATTCTCAATTCCAACAGGTAACTTCAATGTGCTCACCATAAAAGCCTCCAACTAAAATAATCCGCTACACTTATGTCTAGTATAGCGGATTACCCTGTAAAATACAATGGTTAGCGTATTTTACTATTTACATTTTGATAAATTACTCCTGCCTAAAGCTACACTGTCTCGGGCACCTTATAGCCAGCTTCACTCATTAGCTTCTCAAACTCACTGACACTGACACCGGCTTCCTCTGCTGCAGTATCAATATCGAGCTTGCCCTTTGTTACCAAAGTAAACAGCATCTTATTCTCCCCCTGTTGTATTCCAAGCTTTTTATGATCTTCCCACGCCTTACACACATTAATCACCTCGTATTATAAAGTAGTAGTTTTTATAGACCCTCTCCAAGGTCTTCATAACTATTAAGGTCATAGTCTATTCTTTACCTCTTCTGCAGGTTCGACTATGATATATAAGATGCTGTGGATTGGTTTCAATCACCTACCACTTGATGGTTTTAGGAAGGCTCCAACCACAGTCTCTTTGTTCATTTGTTAATCAGTTAGATACCGCATGACGGTTTATTTAGAACGAGGTTACAATCGCAAGGAGCACCCTGTGGTTCTAAAACAGCATTAAATACATTTCAAAGGAGATTTATTATGATTTACATAGGAATTGATGTTGCAAAGGATAAGCATGATTGCTTTATCACCAACTCTGATAGCGAAGTGTTGTTTAAAGCATTTACCATCTTCAACAACTTAGATGGTTTTAATGATCTTTATCAAAAGATTGAATCCGTTATGGATGATGTGACAAAAGTAAAAGTAGGACTGGAAGCCACTGGACACTATAGTTACAATCTCCTTGGATATCTCATTGATAAAGGTCTGCCCACCTATGTTATCAATCCGTTACATACAAATCTGTACAGAAAAAGTCTAAGCCTTAGACAGACGAAAACGGATAAAGTAGATGCCCGCACGATTGCTTCCATGCTCATGTCTGATGTGAACTTAAAGTCCTACTCAGACACATCTTACCATAACGAAGAGCTAAAGTCATTAACTCGTTATCGTTTTGATAAAGTAAAAGAACGTGCCAAGCTAAAGTCTTCCGTCTCAAGACTTGTCTGTATCTTATTCCCTGAATTAGAAAAGCTTGTGCCAACACTTCATATGGCATCTGTTTATTCAATGCTTTCTGAATTTCCCGGTGCTAAGCACGTAGCCAGCGCACATCTTACCAGACTTACAAATCTTCTTTCGGAAGCTTCAAAAGGTCGATATAGTAAAGATACTGCCATTACTTTCAGAGAAGCTGCAAGGGCTTCTATTGGCTCAAATATGCCAGCTAAATCACTTGAACTAAAACACACCATCAAGTTGATTCAGGAACTTGATTCCGAGATTGATGAAATCGAAAATGAAATCAAAGTCATCATGGATGAAATCAACTCACCGATTCTTAGTATTCCTGGAATTAATTATCGCATGGGTGCTATGATCATTGCCGAGATTGGTGACTTCAGTCGTTTTGATTCTCCTGATAAAATCTTAGCTTATGCTGGATTCTCACCATCAACATATCAATCCGGACAACTGGATGGTGCTTACGCACATATGGAAAAACGTGGTTCCAGATACCTGCGATACGCTTTGTACAATGCCGCCAAGTATGTCTGCCACTGGGATCCAACATTTGCAGGGTATCTTGCCAAGAAACGAGCTGAAGGCAAGCACTATAACGTTGCCATATCACATGCTGTAAAAAAGCTGGTTCGAGTGATTTATCATCTTGAAAAAACAAAGCAACAATACATCAAAGTAGCTTAATCAATTTTAATTCGATACTCCTTTTTGAGCACCTGTCACGATGCTCTTTTTGTCATGCAGTTTTCAAGGTTCATGGAACTCTAACTGAGTTCAAAATATATCTAAAATACATTTCTGTATTTTATTCAAAAAATATCATTTTAAGGCTTGACTTTTAATAGTTAGTCTTCCTTTTCTTCATACTCTATATCCGTTCCTGCAAATAAATTCATTGCTGCTATTGTCTCAACATCGACTTTTTTAAAAATGTCATCTGTCGTGATTAAAGCATTTAGTTTTCTTTCATCTGACGCATTTTTCAACACCTCAAATAATGGTCTTAGTCCAGTCTCAAACATCGAAAAATCTGTAATCTCAAGTGGATTCAACAGATTAATTTTATAATCGTTGATGAGTGGAAATATTCTCTCATCCATCTGTGGCATCATTTCAATCTAAATATATTCTACGTACCCCTACATAAAAATATGGCATTATCTACACCTGACATATTATTTTCCTGCTATTTACTGGTATCTTAAAGCACCGAAAATTTCCATGTTCTTTGTAGAATGATGCGAAGTGGTCTGCCCTCTTCAAAGTGATACGCACCAATTATTGACGTGTTATGTGGTGACGCTCTACAGAAATATAATGCTTCGACTAAATTGTAACATAGGGATATTCTTTTGTCATTATAAAAATCAATATATTATATTGTTTTTGTTGTATATGCAACATATTTTTGGACAAAATTATAGTAATATTGTATTATAAATAATGAAATCAACATTCAAGAAAGAAGGACAAGAAATCCTATGGACAAGGTTTTCAAAATAGAAGATTTACGCCCTATCCGCGACGAGATGACCATCTCACGAAATTCAAGGCTAAGTGACAAAACACCCATAACCTATTTTTCTCTCGGTAAGGGCACGTCAATCTCTCAGGAATCCTACGATAATACCACTGTATACATCGGTGCAAAAGGATGCGCTGATTTTCTTATCGGAGATTATGCTGCAAAACATACCATATCAGAAGGTGATATGCTGGTAGTCCCTTCGAAAACACTCTGCGGAGTAACAACAGAAACCGGCTGTATTTACACCGAAATCATCATAAAAAAGGAGAACAACAATATGAACAAAATTATCAAATCAGGCGAGGTCATGAAGCTTAAGGATCTTATCTCATATGAGGATGGCAGTATCACGAACATTGATGTGGTAAGCAACGACACAATGAAATTCGTGCTTATGGCATTCGATGAGGGCACCGGTCTCACACCGCATCGCGCGCCTGGAAATGCAATAATTTTCGCACTCGAGGGCAAGGCTGTAATAGACTACGAGGGCAAAGATTACACAATCTCAGCAGGCGAAAATTTCCGTTTTGACAAAAACGGACTGCACAGCGTAACCGCTGACGAAAGGTTCAAGATGGGACTTCTTCTGGTGTTGGAGTAAAGCCTGCTTCACTCTTTTTTCAAATCCCATGCCCCTGCTTCCTAAGCACCGGCATGTTGTATATCTTCACCAAAAGCGGTATCACCATGATAAACCATACTATCGGCTCTGCCACTATCACTCCTGTATAGCCAAGCAGTGGCACAAGTGTGAATGCAATGACAATCTTTCCTACCATCTCAAGTGAGCTTGATACAAGCGGCGTAACTGTATCGCCCAGTGCCCTAAGTGCCGCCGCACATACATCATACAAAAATGTCGCTACAAGCCCTGCTATTATAATAAAAATATATGACACAGCCATTCCCATCAAAAATCCTATCATCAGATTGCTGAGTGTCGTGGTGGCTCCGACTGCTGCCAGTGAGTTTTCTCCCAGATATGATCCGACTATTCTCGTGTCAACTATACTGTATGTGAGCTGGAGTATATTTGCCATAAATATTGGAATGGCAAATGCCAGTATGAGTCTTGATGATTTTCCTTTTGTAAGGTCTTTCATGTATGTATATCCTCGTATATTTCAAAATATTTTCATCAATATATTAGCAGAAAAATTTTAAAATTCAATCTTTTTAATCGGTAATATAATCATTTCTGATCATACTAAAATGTAAACAACAATATATAGTTTATATACGCAATAATTATACATATTAAATTTATATATATTATATTTACACGCATTGAATTTATACGTATCATATGTTATATTATATATATACTAAAGAAAGGTGGATAAAAATATGCCGATCAAACCAACTGAAATGGAACGTATAATACTTGCTGATGGGTGGATTTTCAAAAACCAAACCAGATCACATCGGCATTATATTCATCCTTCAAAGCCCGGAAAAGTAACTATTCCTTTTCATAAAGGCAAAGAACTGAACAAAATCACTGAAAATTCTATCCGTAAGCAAGCGGGAATCAAATAATCATAAGGAGGTATACTCATCATGTTATCAATATATCCGGCATGTTTTTTTAAGGAAGATAATGGATACTCTGTAATCTTTCCTGATTTAAATTATCTTGCAACACAAGGAGATACCCTTGAAGATGCTGTGGCCATGGCTGTTGATTGTCTTGCAGGATATCTGTATACGGCTAAGATGGATAATGAAAAATTTCCTAAAGCATCCAAATTATCTGATATCAATATTGACAGACTATCTGACGAATTAGACATAACAGGAACATATACCGATGCATTTACCAATATGGTTTCAGTAGATGTTAAGGCATATGCCAAAGAGCATTTCGATAAATCGGTCCGAAAAACCCTTACCATTCCGGCTTGGCTAAATACTGCTGCGCAGGAAGAGGGAATTAATTTTTCAAAAACACTGCAGGAAGCACTTATGTCAAAGCTTAAGGCTCATTAGATATCTGCATTATAATTCGGAGACATTATGAACAACGATATAAAATACAAGCTAGCCAATGCCATGAAGGAATGCATGGTTTCCTCTCCTGTTGAGAAAATTACGGTTAAGGAAATCTGCGATACATGTGGTGTGACCAGACAAACCTTTTACAGAAATTTTCAGGACAAATATGACCTGATAAACTGGTATTTTGATAAGATACTGATTGAATCCTTCCACCAGATGGGTGAGGGCAGTACCGTGTACGAAAGCCTTGTTAAAAAATTTGAATATATCCGGATGGAGCACCTTTTCTTTAAGGCTGCTTTTAAAAATGATGAGCAGAACAATCTAAAGGAGCATGATTTTGAGCTGATTCGTCAGTTTTATATTGACCAGATTGAAGGGAAAAGTCACCGGAAAATATCCGACAAGCTATTGTTCCAGCTTGAGATGTACTGTCAGGGCTCTGTCTTTATGACAACACAGTGGGTGCTTGGCAATAAAAACTTCACCCCTCAGGAGCTTGCCGGACTGCTCGCTGATGCTATGCCAAAAGAGCTTGCCGACGTGTTTCGCGAGGTAAACCTGATATAATTCAAGGTAATATTCAGAACCATTTAGAACAAGTATCGTGCGTTTTTACAAATGTGCACGGTGGTCTGAATAGTTATATCAGCGTTAAAAATCCGGGAATGCTGTCAATTGACAGTTCCCGGATTTTTACATCCCTGTAAGCTGTTGCAGAATTACATAATCTTACGGAAAAGAGCCTTCAAATCCTCAACACTTGCATCCTTTGGATTTCCAGGTGCACATGCATCCGCGTGAGCAGACTCTGCGAGGAAGTCTAAGTCATCCTCCTTAATAGCTTCAAGCTTTGTTGGGATTCCTACATCTACAGAGAGCTGCGCTACAGCATCGATTGCAGCCTTTCTGTACTCCTCTACAGACATATCATCTACGCCCTTTACTCCCATTGCGCGGGCAATTTCACGATATTTTTCGCCTGTGCAGTCTGCATTGTACTCCATTACGATTGGAAGCATCATAGCACATGCTACTCCATGTGGTGTATCATAAACAGCTCCAAGTGTATGAGCCATTGAATGAGCAATTCCAAGTCCTACATTTGAGAATCCCATTCCGGCAATGTACTCTCCAAGTGCCATGCCCTCACGTCCCTCTTTTTCATTGGCAACTGCACTTCTTAAGGAACTTGCAATAATCTCTATTGCTTTGAGATGGAACATGTCTGTCATCTCCCAGGCAGCCTTTGTTGTGTAGCCCTCGATAGCATGTGTGAGTGCGTCCATACCTGTTGATGCTGTAAGTCCCTTTGGCATTGATGACATCATGTCTGGGTCTACGATTGCGATGATTGGCATGTCATGTGGGTCCACACATACAAACTTTCTCTTTCTCTCTACATCTGTGATGACATAGTTGATTGTAACCTCTGCTGCTGTTCCTGCTGTTGTAGGTACTGCGATGATAGGAACACAAGGCTTCTTTGTAGGTGCAACACCCTCTAAGCTTCTTACATCCTCAAACTCCGGGTTTGCGATGATGATACCGATTGCCTTTGATGTATCCATAGAAGAGCCACCTCCGATTGCAATGAGGTAATCAGCTCCTGATTTCTTAAATGTCTCTACGCCATGCTTTACGTTGTCGATTGTTGGATTTGGCTTAATCTCTGAGTAAAGCTCATATTCCAATCCGTTCTTATCAAGGATATCTGTTACCTTTGCTGTAACTCCAAATTTGATTAAGTCAGGGTCAGAGCATACCAGTGCTTTTTTAAAGCCATGCGCTTTTGCCTCTGTTGCAATCTCCTGGATTGCACCTGATCCGTGATAAGATGTCTCGTTTAACATGATTCTGTTAGCCATAGTGTAAAATCTCCTTCCAATTTTAAAAAATACTCCTAAAAAACTCTGCCGATAAATTCTTATAACTTATCTGCCTGACTATATTTTAACAAAGTATTAAACGAGATGTAAGTTACAAACCTGCCAATGTGTAACATACCTGTTGCAATATGTAACCTGCCAGTTACCTATGTATATCCCACCGACTGCCAATCACACCTTATGGCTGTCTGATATAACTTTCTTTAACTCTCTTGCCGCCGCACTAATCGGTTGATGTATATCATATACCATACATATATTTCTCTGCGGTATCTCCTCCTCCAGAGCTATCTCTACAATCTCGCGATTTGCTATCGCAGCCTCTGCCATAGGCTTTGGCATAAAGGCAAGACCAAGCTCACTTTTCACAAGTGGCAGTATCTGATCTGTCGTTGCGGTCTCTGTATCAGGCGCAAATTCAAGTCCGTGTGACATAAAAAGCCTGTTAAAAAACTGAAATGTCATGGTCTCCCGCCCCAGTCCGATAAGCGGATAATTATGCAGCTCCTTTAATGACAGAGTCTGGCTTCCGAGTGCAGTAAAGGTGGTTCCACCCACAAGAATCTCCTGAAACGAACCAAGCTTTATCATCTTAAGAGGGGCCTCCACCTCAGCCGGTGTCGATACCACTGCAAAATCAATCATGCCGTTTTTTACGGCATTTATAGCCTGTGGGGTGGAGTGATTATATATCTTAAGCCTGATACCCGGATATGCCATGTGAAAAGGTTTTAGCCTGTCAAGCAGATATATGTTTAGAGCTGTCTCACTGGCTCCTATTGATACGCTTCCGTGTGACAGTCCTGTGCTGTCTGACAGCTCCTCCTCCGCAGCAAGTATCTGTGACATCGCTGCAGATACATGCGCGTACAGACGCTCTCCCTCCGGTGTGAGCTGCACACCTCTGTTATTTCTGATAAAAAGTATGCTGTTTATCTGCTGCTCCAAATTGTTCATGGCGCGGGTTACATTTGGCTGGCTGTTTCCGAGCGCCCTCGCAGCCTTTGTGAAATTGCAGTATTTTGCAACATAATAAAATATCTTGTAGTACTCAAAATTTATATCCATATTTAAAGCCTCCTTTTTATTATCGTTTTACCGGTCATTTTTTCGATGATACACAGATACTAATGATATAATAATATGATATTTCAATTATATCAATTATACTTTTTACTTATTATAATCATAATTGTATAATCATAAATGCTCAAAAGAGAAATATTGATTATATATATAAGAAAAGGACGTGTTTCAAATGAGTGAAAAGACAATGTTTCCAAGAGAAGACCATACAGAAATGCTGTTTCAGAAGATACTAAACGATCCATGGGCCTGTGACAGGCTTATGGAAACCTTCAATGAAAATCTGGTTTACAACGATGAATTTGATGTATCACTTCCGGCAGAAAAATTTGCTAAAGCTCTCTTCAATGCATATACTAACCGCGATCTTTCCGCACTGCTTATGTGTCTGTGCAACAACACCGTATTTGATTTGCTGCGCAATTCATATATCATACCGTACAGGTTCAATGCCGACGGACATCAAAATCCGATAATCATGACCGATGAACACGGAAATCCGCTGCCCGAGTATAAACACATATCTCACGACAAGAACTATATACATTTTCATGAGATATACAATGATATGCCAGATAAAAAGGATATCTACTACGCACAGGCTTACCGCTACAGTCACACATATGATTCCGAGCATATGACTCCCACGCAGCAGGTCATTGTAAAGCATGACGGAATACTCTTGATACGAGAGCTTCCCGATACCGTAAAACTCAAGGAGACTGAGGCTGAGGCTTACTCTGCCGTATGGGATCTGATGATACAGATTGAAAAGGAGCTTCCTATGGCATATGTTTTTTACGGTCAGGACTCTCTTGTGGAAAATGACAAGCGGTATGATGAAATTGGTATTTTCCTGCGAAGCTCTCATTTCCTAAAAAATCTTGAAAAACATGTACAAAAGGCCGAGGCGATAATTTATGGCAGATAACAGCTACACAGATATCATGGAAAAAAATCATATGGAAATCCCCTGGCATGATTATGCCAGACAAGATGGAAATATACTCATAGATAAGGCGGGACTGATTGAAAAAGCCTCTGTAATCGGACGTGTCGGACTCATCATGCTCTCCTGCGGCACAGGAGCCTGGCGTGTGAGAACCTCCATGAACCGGCTCTCAAAGGAGCTTGGTGTCACATGTACAGTGGATGTCGGACTTATGTCAATCGAGTTTAACTGTTTTGACGGCACTGACTGTATATCGCAGTCACTCAGCATAGCAAACACAGGTGTAAACACATCAAAGCTCTATCGCATGGAGCAGTTTGTCGACAATTTTCCTAAGGAGGAAGCGCACCTGACTGGCGAAGAAATCCACCGGCGACTTGATGAGATTGAACAGATTCATGCCATTTACTCCCCTGCAAGGCTTGGACTTGCAGCAGCTATAGCATGCTGTGCCTTCACATTTTTGCTCGGAGGAGGTCCTATTGAAATGATACTGGCATTTGTAGCAGCTGGCATCGGAAATCTAATACGTACAAAGCTTATAAAGCATCATTTTACTTTGTTCCTAAATATAGCGGTATCAATTTCTGCCTCATGCTTCATATATGCGGCATTTTTAAAAATTGCAGAGATGGCTTTCAATGTATCAACCATTCATGAAGCCGGATACATCTGTTCCATGCTCTTTATCATTCCGGGATTTCCGTTTATTACAAGCGGAATCGACCTGGCAAAGCTGGATCTGCGCTCCGGTCTTGAACGCCTTGCCTATGCAATAATAATAGTCATGGTAGCCACGATGTTTGCATGGATTATGGCGCTGCTTCTGCAGCTTAAGCCTATGGACTTTGAAGATTTGGATCTGGGCCCCGTACTACATCTAATCCTGAGGCTTATAATGAGCTTCTTCGGTGTGTTTGGATTCTCAATCATGTTCAACAGCCCTGCTTCCATGGCTGCAACAGCTGCTCTTATCGGTGCCATAGCAAATTCACTGCGGCTAGAGCTGGTAGACCTGACAGGTATGCCGGCTCCTGCTGCCGCATTTGCCGGAGCTCTCACAGCAGGGCTTCTCGCATCATTTATCAAGGAAAACAATGGATATCCGAGAATATCCCTAACTGTTCCATCCATAGTCATAATGGTTCCGGGACTTTATCTGTATCGGGCTATATACAATTTCGGCATAATGGCACTTTCGGATGCTGTTTCATGGTTTGCATCAGCAATCATGATTATCATTGCACTGCCGCTCGGACTCATCTTTGCAAGAATACTAACTGATAAGACGTTTAGGTATTGCACGTAACAGAATCATACACATTATAAGCAGACTTGTTTTATACCATTCAAAATCCGGACAGTACAAGCTCTGCACCAACATACAAATATTAAACTCAAAAAACAAGGAGGCATTCATCATGCTTACAGCAGTTACAGGAATAAACTGGGGAGACGAAGGAAAGGGTCGTGTCATCGACCTTCTCGCAGAACATGCGGATATCGTAGTCCGCTATCAGGGTGGTAACAATGCCGGACACACAGTAGTTAATAAACAGGGAAAATTTGTCTTAAATCTACTTCCATCCGGAATACTTCACCCAGATGTAGTATGTGTGCTCGGTGACGGAATGGTTATTGACCTAAACCATCTGTCCAATGAAATTGCACAGAACAGAACACAAGATGTATCTGTTTCACCAAAAAACCTGAAATTATCAACAAGAGCCACAATTTCAATGCCGTGGCATAAAATACAGGATGAGCTTGAGGAAGAGCGCCTTTCAAAGTCCGGAGCAGCCTTCGGCTCTACCAAACGCGGTATTGCCTATGCATACAGCGATAAATACCGTAAAAAAACAATCCGTCTCGGTGATTTACTCCACTTAGACGAAGAGAATGTACAGGCCAGACTTAAGACCATGCTTGAAGCTAAAAACCTTGAGCTTGCAGGCTGCTATCATCAGGAGCCTATGTCTCTGTCAGCTCTTTTGTCATGGTGCAGGCAGAAGGCTGCAAAATATGCACCTTATATCACAGATACCGGCGCATTCCTTGAGGATGCACTATCAAAGGGAAAGCGTGTTGTACTTGAAGCACAGCTTGGTGCAATGAGGGATATAGACTATGGTATTTTCCCATATACTTCAAGCTCCTCCACCATCTCAGCTTACGGTCCTATAGGTGCCGGTATCCCCGGTGCCTCATTAGACCATGTGGTCGGTGTACTAAAGGCATACTCTACCTGTGTCGGAGCCGGACCATTTGTCGCAGAAAAAGCCATGAACGGTGAATGGACTGAAATGGTCCGAAAGTATGGAAGCGAATATGGTGCTGCCACTGGAAGACCACGTCGTGTGGGTCCATTTGATGCCGTTGCAAGCCGCTATGGTCTAAAATGCCAGCATGCCGACAAAATCGCACTGACCAAGCTGGATGTCCTAAGCATCATGGATCAGATTCCTGTTATCACAGGATATCAGTATAAAAATGCCGTAACAAACGTCTTTGACCCTACCGAAAATCTCGAAAAATATACCCCGGTAGTCAAAATGCTGCCGGGGTGGAAAACCGATATATCAAATTGCAGGTCATATGATGAGCTGCCTGTAAATGCTAAGCGCTACATAAACTTCCTTGAGGACATGCTAAGACACGAAATACAATTTGTCTCAGTCGGAGCTGAGAGAAATCAATATCTTCTCAATGGTAAGTGGCTGTAGTTGCCTTTAACATGCTTTAACCGACCTCTATGCCATTGCCATATTATTTTTCTGATTTACTAAGATATTGTATACACGAATGTGCTGCCACATTTCCTTCTCCGACAGCCTTCGTATACTGGTATGGCCTGCCTGTGCAGTCTCCTGCCGCAAAACAACCTGCCACATTTGTCTGTTGGGCTCTATCCACCAATATATGTCCGTTTTCTATTTCAAGCTGCGGCATAAGCTTTGATGGTGCGATGGCGTTCCTGAGGCAGAATACTCCGTCTACGCTCTCAGTCTTTCCGCTTCGAAGCGTAATTCCTTCCACAAATGAGTCTCCGATTAATGCTATAGGTACATCCTTTGATATCTTTACATTTGGAAGCTCTATTTGGCTGTCATTATAGGCTGGGAAATACAATACCTCTGCCGCAAGATCCGCAAGATATTTTACCTCATGCTCATACTTTTTGTCATTGCATATGACAGCTATCCTCTTATCCTTGTAAAACATGCCATCACAGGTGGCACAGTAGCTGAGCCTTTTTCCAAGCAGCTCATCCTCCCTGTCCAGCTGCTTTGCAGACATCACACCCATGCAAAGTATGAGAGTCCTTGCCTCATACATCTCATTGTCTGCAAGCACCATAAAGCCGTTTCCTGCAGGCATGATATTAGTCACGGTCTTTTCTGTTATCTCAATTCCCGCAGCCCTCCTATGAGCATCGAAGTATTCAAACAGCTCCTGTCCACTTATCAGCGGAAACCCCGGATAGTTTGTGATTTTTTCTGCCTTTTGCACCTTATCGCTTAGATTCTTTGAACCAAACCAGATAAAATCCTTTTTATATGTTTTTAAATTCAGGGCTGCCGACAGTCCGGCAGGACCTGTTCCTATTATTATACTATCGTACATGCTATGCTCCTTGTACCAAATATTTGTATATATTTAGACCTTATATATTATAATTAAAGGGGCAAAAGGTATTTTGACCCTCATTTATGATTAATCAGATTACTACATGCTACTCATTCCCGTAATCTGACTCCACCTCGAAATCCGCTAATTTGCTGCATTCCGGCAGCAAATTGCTACTTTCTCGGTGTAGTGTGGGTCACATACAGTGCGCCTTCAATGCTTCAATATACTCCCTTGCATATCGCGAGAGTACCACACCCTTTCTGCTGATAATGCCTATCCTCATATACTCATCCACATCAAGTGGCTTTGATATAATATTCCTTCCATTCAGCTCTGCGGAAATCACTCCTGAGCACACTGTGTAGCCATTTAAGCCAATTATCAGATTAAAAAGTGTAGCTCTGTCTCTGACCCTGATATTCTTTCTGCTGTCAAGAGTGCTGACAAACTCCTCCGAAAAGTACTGTGAATTGTACTCTCCCTGCTCATACGTCAGGTACGGATAGTCCTGCAGATCATCCATCGTGATGCTATTTTTTGAAGCAAGCGGGTGACTGTCACATATGAATACATGCGGTGTGGCTGTAAAAAGCTCTGTGAACTCGAGTTCATTACGCTTTAGCATCTTTGAAAGCACCTCCGTATTCTTGGAGCTTAGATATATGACTCCCAGCTCACTCTTTAAATTCGTGACATCCTCAATAATTTCGTGAGTCTGCTCCTCCCTGATGGTAAAATCATACTGATATGCATCAAACCTTCTGATTACATCCACAAATGCATTCACCGCAAAGGAATAGTGCTGACACGATACCGCAAAGTGCGGCTTACTCACCACATCATCCTTGTAGATCCCCTCTATGAGATCTACCTGCTCGAGCACCTGTCTGGCATGACCGAGAAATCTCTCACCATCTTCTGATAATATCACTCCCTTGTTTGTCCTGATGAAAATAACTATCTGCATCTCTTTTTCCAGGTCATGTATAGCGCTTGTCACAGTGGGCTGCGAGACAAAAAGCTGCTTTGCAGCCTCTGTTATATTGCAACATTCTGCCACTGTCACCACGTATTTTAATTGTTGCAGAGTCATATTCATCCTCCTACGGTTACATATCGAAATATTATTTTACTGTATGCCGATAATCTTCCTCAGTATCTCACCCAGCAGCTTTCCGAGCATAAGTGGAATGACAACAAGTACCACATACCAAAGCAGCTTGTCATACCACGCTCTGCCATCATTTATCACACAGATAAAGTGCATGGCAACAACTGCCACTGCAAATACCGATGCAAGAAGCTGCAAAAAGCTCGCCACATGAAGCTTATTTGACACCTTGCCAAGCGTAAATAAAAGCATCGCACCAAAGAACATCGCTATATCAGCCTCCCATGGTATCATTTTACTATACGAAAACAGCTTAAACATATCGCAATACTCCATATGCAGCTCAAGAAACAAATCCACTGATGCAATCATGAGAAATACTGCTCCTATCGCCGAAAATACCGCTGCCAGATATACATAATTGTTTCCAAGTCTGTGCTGTTTTAGCTTATATTTAAGCATACCCTTTTTCTGCACATACTGTGTGCGAAGATATGAATCTGTCGCAGCGTCAATAGCCCGGTCGCAGTAATCTGCTGCTGTCCTGTATACTTTGACTCCGGCATCGTTATTTTTAAGAGCAAACTCCACAAGGCTCTCTCCCGCTCTATTGTTGCCACGCTCCGTTGCAGTAACCAGATACCCTGCTCCAAGCTTCTGCTCCTTGCCATCAAAAAAGGTGGTGACCAGATAATGACCATAATCGGCAAGTGCATCCACATTTCCAAGCTCCACTGCTTTCTTCCACCAAAACACTGCGCGCCCGGGATCCCGGTATGTGCCCTGACCTCTTTCAAACATATTTGCAGCCATATTCATGGCATCTGCATCGCCATTCTCTGCCAGTGGCAGAAATTGACGGAATGCTCCCTCCATATCATTTTGTCTGTATGCCATCATAGCCATATCAAACGCTGTACTTTTCATATTTTTCTCCTTGACAGCCTTAGCTGTTTTATTCTTATTATAATGTATTTAAAGCGATGATAGCAATATGACTTCTTTCCCAATTTATAGCAAGATGCCGCACCCGAAGGTGCGGCATCTAAGAGGTTTATAAAATGTTTAGTTTAAAAGCTGTTTTATTTGCAAGCTTTTTTCTTGCGATATGTAGCTGCTGTGATTGCTACCATTGCGAGTCCAAGTAAGCATACATATGTAGCTACTTCATTGTCATCGCCACTCTTTGGAGCTGCTTTTTTATTGTCAATAGCAGCCTGGTCTGTTACAGAAATAACGTAATCAGACGCATGAGTGAATGTAAATAATGCTGAACCATCATCTGCAATCTTTACAGACATCTGACCCTCAAGAGCCTTTGTCTTTGTATTGTAATAGTAAAGGTTAGCATACTTTCCTGCATATGTCTTTCCAAGGTCGATTGAAAGAACCGGTTTGAATCCAAACTCACCTTCATGTGCGAGACTGATTTGTACTAACTTCTTTGCATCCTTTTCAATCTTAGCTGCCTTAATAACATCCTCAGGAATCTTTTTGCTGTCAACTGTAACTGACATATTTACATCCTTTGCAGGAACCTTTGACACGTCAGAACCATTAATAACCCACTTGATTCCGTCTCCCATATCAAGAACAAGCTTCTTCTGTGTTCCCTTAATGGCTGCAATTGCATCCTTTGAAACAACTCCTGTTTCATCCATCTTTACAACGATAGTATCCTTTGCAGAAGCATTCTTGATTGTTTCTACCTCTTTAGACCAGTCAACCTTTGCTGCCGGTGTTGTAGCAGAATCCTTATCATCTTTCTCTTCTGGTGTTGGGTCTTTCTTGCCCGGATCTTCTGTTTTCTTCACCTCAGCAAGAATGATTGTTCCACCGTCCTTTGCTGCCGGAATGCTTACTGTTACTGTCTTATCAGAAGAAACAGTATATGTTTTACCATCATAAAGATTTTTAACTGTATCTCCTGCATTTGCATTAACCGGAACTTTTACTTCTTTTGCGGCATCCTTGATATTCATACCAACATATAAGGTTGTTCCTCCATAGGATCTTGAAACTACATCATAGCCTTCCTCATCAGAACTTGCCACAACTGTTCTGCTTCCCCTTGCAAATACATCTGTGTATGCATTACGGATGCTCAGCAAATTCTTATAATGCTGATATGTGACATTGTCCTTTGTTGCCTTAGAGAAATCCATGTCATATCTATTAGTCTGATATGGATAATTATTTAATCCGCTTAAACCAACTTCTTCACCATAATAGATAACCGGAATACCCTTTGCAGTAAGCTGTAAGGTAGCTGCAACTAACGCTGCTGATGTTGCATCATCCTCGGCATATCCTTTTCCTTTCATTAAGGCAGCTTTAAATCCATCTTCATCATGACTGCTCAAGAACTGACCTGTCATGTATGTGTTATTAAGTGCTGAATTTCTTGCAGAAAGGAATTTCTCTACAGAAGAAATATTGCCACTTACAAAGCTTGTTGCCTGGTCATTAAAATCGAAATCAAGGTCTGCATCCATCTGACCAGTACCTAAGGAACTACCATTTGATGCATATCCTGCACCAAAGTATTCTCCAATCATCTTGAAAGACGGATTTACTTCTGTTGTAGAATTTTTAAGTGCTGCCCATGTTGTGCTGTCAACATGCTTTACAGTATCTACACGGAAATAATCAACTCCATAATCCTTCATCCATGATGTCTGCCATTCTACTAATTTTGCCCTGACATCTGCATTCTCTGTTGCAAAATCCGGTAAACCAGACTGCCATGATTTAATATCTCCTTCACTGACACTCTTATCCCTTAGCATATCAGCAAATGTTGATTCTGTACCATATCCGGCATGGTTTACAACAATGTCAACCATAATACGCATACCACGCTTGTGCGCTTCGCTAATCATAGTCTCAAATTCTTTTGTTGTACCAAGTGTAGGATTCAATTTTGTAAAATCACTTGCCCAATATCCATGGTACGCTGCATTATAAGGGACATCTTTTGAACCCTCATCTGTTACCTCTACACCTTTTATATTCTCTACAATTGGTGTAATCCAGATGGTATTTACACCTAAATCCTGTAAGTAATCTAACTTAGCTGTTACACCTGCAAAATCTCCACCATGATACAGTCCCGGGTTTTTTCCATATGTATCTGCACCACTTGCTGTATTGTTAGATTTATTACCATCAAAGAAACGATCTGTCATCATAAAGTAAACAACAGCTTCATCCCAGTCGAAATCTTTTTTGTTTTCCTTCACACGGTCTGTAATTTCAACATCCACTGTAGTACTGAATTTATTACCATACTGGTCTGTTACAGTAATTGGTAATGTCTTAATTCCTAATGTTGTATCTGTTGTTGCAGAAATGGTAACTGCCTGCAGTTCCGGCTCAATCGGCATTGCATTGCTTCCGCCAAGAGAAGAAACATCGATACTAGCACTAGCTACTTCTAATTTTTTAGTATCAGAACCATCCTGTTCAACCTTAAACTTAACAACATCATTTTCGTTGTAGTTAAAAGATTTATTCATAACTGCTGCTGTAACTGTTGCATTTAATTTATAGTATTCAAAATATGAGTAATCTGCTTCTTTATATTTTTCACTATTTGAATTGAATGCATCTACAACATAGGTTCCATTTGCTTTGTAACGATAATGTGTTTTGCCATCTGTTAAACCGCTCTTTACATACTCAAAACGCTTTGTTGTATCATTGTATGTCATTGGATACTCTGTTCCGTTTACGTCAACGGATACAGTCATATCCTTTAAGGTTCCATCTACAAATGCTGCATCATCACGATAGTAATATGATACCTGCTGTTTTTCTGCATCTACTTCATAGCCAGTATTATATGGCATAGCAATTTCTGGCTCACTGCCGGCTTTCATGCTGGCATATATAACCTTCTGGTCAGAAGGGAATGTGACTGAATGGTCTCCACCATCTTTAATCCATGGGTCACCTGTTGAATCTAATGCAATACAAAAATCAACCTTTGTGCAGGATGGTTTTGCTGGGATTGTTACTGTCCATTTATCTCCACCTACATATGTAAAATTGGTTAATACTGAAGCATATCCTGATGTCCATGTATAGAACTGTGGTGTAATACCTTTTTCTTTTAATCCCGGATTCTCATAATCCAATACAAGGTATCTCTTTTCCGTTTGTTTAATTACCGGTTTCTCATGAACCGGATCTGAACCATCCACATAATATAATACTTCATTCTCATCACCGCTTATTGTAAAAGAACGATCTGCGGTATCAGAGCCGCCATCCCATCCCTGTGTTATGTCATAACGTGCCTTTAATCCTACTGTTTTTTCCACATTACTGCCGGCAACTGTAATGGTCTTTTTAAACCATGTCACATCATTTTCAGCATCATAATATGTTCCGTCAAAAACATAGGAACCGTTTAATCCGGCATTCCACATCCACATATCAACTTTTCCCAGGTCTGTGTCTGTTGATAAATCTTCATTGTAATAATAAATTGTAAATGTGTGGTCTGGAACCGGTGCCTCCCAGCTGTCCGGTGCTGTTTTATATACGGTTGTGTCACCACCAGCTTTGGTTCCGGTAACCCAGAGTTCAGTACTTGTTGATGTTACAGAGACGTCAATATTATCCGTCTGTGTCCCATTGTTATTATTAAAAATACAACTAAAATTCTGTTTTACATCCTGTGTATATACTACATCATACCATCCTGAATGGTCAGCATTTTCTGAAATCTGTCCGCCCGGCCATTCTTTTCCAACACCAGCTCCTGTTGCAGAGGCATCTGCTCCCCACATATGATTGTAAATAGTACTTCCCATTCCTGATGCAAGATAATGAATGGTTGTTACATATTTCCAATCAGCAGGTTTTGTCTCTGACAATGAACCATCAAACCAGTACTCTGCTTCTGCCTTTCCTTTTGTAGAAAGAGTTACGTCTTTTAACTGGTTTCCATGTCCATCATCATTTAAGATAAGAGAATAATCTGTACTGTTATCTAATGTCAGATGCATTGTATACCAGCCTTCATGACCTGCTGTTGCAGTCATGGTTTTTCCCGGCCATTCACCTGCCGGCTTATTGGTCTCCTTATATATATATGCTGCAACATCATCGCCTAATGTGCTCTTATAATTAATAGTCAGGTCACATTCTGTTGGTACAGACTCTGGAATCAATGTTTCCTTCTTTGAAGCATCCTTATACCACTGATATTTTCCATTGTCATCCAATAAACAATAGATGCTAGTATCAGAAGTAAAAGTCTTAATCTGCTCAATTGCAGCTCCTTCTGTCTTTATCTCCGGTGCAGCCTTCTCATCAGAACCTGCATCAACAAACTGAAAGCCTGTCCACTCACTACTCTGTACATCTACATAATAGAGTTTTGTGCTGTCCTCATATGCAAGCTTTGGTTTTTCCTGATTACCCCATTGTGTAATGGTGGCATTTCCTGCATCATGGTTATCTACCGTAGCACCGGTAGCCCAAACATTGACAACCGGAGTATTCCATGTACTTGGTTTGTCCAGATACAACCGGATTGTCGGGCTCGCAGCATATGCAGTGGTTGCACCACCGATTGCTGGAACCATGGTCACAATCATAGCAAGTGCAAGTACCATACTAAAGATACGACTTACAATGCCATGTTTCCTGTGAAAGCGTTCTTTTAACTTTCTCATATTTCCTCTCCTTTTCCTTTTTTGTTTGTACGAAAATTCCCTTTCGCACGTTTTCGTACTTATATTATAATATTTTCGTTGGTTTTCGACTATTGGGATAAACAGAGAATTACTTTACAAAATTTTGGTAAATTTTACTATTTATTCATTTTTATGTAACATATGCGAAATTTTTTTAGTACTAAAGGTCCTAGATATAATAGATAATTTTTCATTTGAAATTTTGTGAATTATTTTTTAAGACGTTTCTTATATATGACATGATTATATGGCATAATTATGGAAGCCTCATATTATTTCACACAAAAAGAGCCTGCACATTTCTGTGCAAGCTCCTTTTTAAAACTAAAAGCTAAAAAATATATTTAATCTTTATATATAATCTTTAAATCAACTATCCCCAGATGATTTCTTCCTTGGCGGCCTCCACATTTTCCTCGGAATGCTCCACTTCCTTGGAGAAGATCCTTGCCACTTCCATCTGGTCCTCTATGGTGAAGCTGCCACCGTTTTTAAAGAAGCGTGTGGCGTTCATATCCCTGACTATCATGGTAAACATGACGCTTAAATATGCATAAACCATGATATTTGAGTCATAGATGGCATTCATGATATATCTGAAGGTAAAGTATACAAGAAGCTGCTCGATATCATTTTCACGGTAATCGCTGCTATCCATGTACTCCTTCATGCGTTTTTCATAGTCCTCCTCTGTGAGAACTGTCTGCATATCATCCTTGAAATCCTGCCATACCTGGCGTAATAGTTCCATCTCATTGATGATACCGAAGCGGATATCAAAGTGCTCAAACGAAAAATCATTAAATGAAAGCCAGTCTATATGCTTTTCAACATCATTTTGGCTCAGCTTCTTCTGGTACTCGTTTGCCCTGTCAAGGTACTCATCCACGCGCACTCCGATTGGCTTTGTCCTGTCCTGAAGTATGGCTATCAGCTCGCGCTGCACCTCCTCAAAAAATGCTGCCTCTTCCTCTGTGACTCCCTGGTCATCATCGCTGTCGCCAAAAAGCTCCTGCTCTACAAACTTAACAGGCTTTGTTTTGCTGAAAAATATACGGCAGACCTCCTCGCACGCAAGGCTCAGACACTTCTGCTCCACGTTTCTGTACTCTATGCCAAACCTTGGAAAATCGGTGCACACCTCACTAAGTGATGCCTCTCCTGCAGCTATGTACAAATCACACAGATTCTTGTCGTTTAGCATGATGCAGCGCCCGCAATTGTTTGTGCGGATGCCGTGCCCACCATCCTCTGTCTCATACATGCCATTTCTCAGGCGCTCTCCGACCTCTCCCGGCAGTGTCTGATAATACTCATATGAATCCTCATCAATATCAATCTCCCAGCCCAGACAACAGCTATCTTTGCAGTCTCCGGCTATGCAGCTAAACTCTGAAAAATAATCAGGTACACGGACTATCATACTTCTCTCTCCTTCAGTAAATCTTCGTTTGTTGTATCACTGTGCTTATTTCTGAAGCGTGCTTCTATAGCCGCCCAGTCAGGATCCTCATTTCCCTTGAAAAAGTTGTAGCCTATGTATCCGATGCACCACACAAGCCCTGCAAAAGTCGTAGAAAATGCTATCTTTATGATGCTCTTAAGCAAAAGTGGAAGCGTCAGCATATCATTGCCAAATGCCATGATAATCACATGAATAGGCTTAATCAGCATAAGATAGCCTCCCACATAAAGCGCTGCCAAAATACCAAGCGCATAGCACAGTAATCCTAATAATTTGTTGCATTTTTTCTTCATTTCAAATCCTCTAATCATATTTTCGTAAATTCCAGTATGGACACCTCTCCTGTTGCCCTTGTCTTTTCCATGTCTATCACACGCTGGTTTGCAGAGCCCTTGAATTTGAGCGTGATATCCTTCTGCTCCTCTATAAACGGACCATCTACCAGTACATCTATCATAGATAAAAGCTCATCCGTATACTCTGTGTGCTTGCGTCCGTTTTCCAACAGTTCCTCGTACAGATATCCTGTGTAGGCCCACACGTCCTTATTGGGATAACTCTCCTTAACTCTTCTCATAAACGGCACAAGTGCCTGCTGATTTTCCTCCTCAAAAGGATCACCGCCTAAAAGGGTAATTCCCTGCACATAGGAAGGCTTAAGTGAGTCGAGTATCTCGTTTTGTATCTGCTCATCAAACGGCTCTCCATAGTCAAATTCCCATGTCTGCGGCTGAAAGCAGCCCTTACAGTGATTCCTGCAGCCTGATACAAAAAGCACAGTGCGACACCCCAGTCCGTTCGCGATGTCACAATATTTTATTCCTGCATAGTTCATATATTTTCCTCGTGTCTTAAATTATAGTTCCATTTAAAAATTGCACTGCCTATTATTATAACATATCCTATCACACTTAGATAGTCCGGTATCTGCTGCAAAAAAACAAAGCCCAGCAGAGCGGCAAAGATAACCTGCGAATAGTCGAACACCGATATCTCCTTTGCAGGTGCCTTGGTGTATGCCTTTGTGATTGAAAGCTGTCCGCCTGTAGCTGCAGCTCCTGCAAAAAGCAGCATGACAATCTGATATGCACTCATAGGCTTTGCTCCGACAAACAGAAACGGAGCCGTCACTATACATGAAAATACCGAAAAGCACATGACTATCACAGGCCCTCTCTCTCCCTGCTTACCTAGCTTTCGCACAAATGAATACGCTACACCTGCGCCAAAGCCTCCTATTACACCAATCATGGCATTTAAAAACTGCACATTCATGGATGGCTTCACCACAAAAACAGCACCTATAAACGCCGTCACCACGCACAGCCACTCTGTCCTGTTAGCTTTCTCCTTAAGCACAAAATATGACATGATTATAGCAAAAAACGGTGACAATTTGTTTAAGATATTGGCATCTGCGATGGCCAAATGGTCAACTGCATAGAAATTGCATATAAGCCCTGTTGTTCCAAAGAGGCTCCGCAGAAAAAGTCCTTTCCAGCTATCTTTTTTTATTTTGAAGCCTTCATCACTTTTTGCAAGTAAGATAACAGCCGCTACCGCTGCTACCGCATTCCTGAAAAAAGCCTTCTGCATGGTCGGCAAATCTCCCGACATCCTCACAAAAAATGTCATCAGGGCAAAAAAGAACCCTGCCATTATGATATATATTATTCCTTGTTTCTTATCGTTCATACTAATAGTATAACGTAGTATGTCAAGAGGGAAAGAATATAAGAAGTCAACCGTTTCACTCCGCAAAAAGGACCGCCCGGTGAGCGGTCCTTTTAAGATGAAGGGAAAAATATAAAAGAAAATAGTTTTAATCAATGGTCTGTGTCAGCCCTTCACACTTCCCATGGCAACACCACCTACGATGTGCTTTGAAAGAATAAGGTAAACAACTATTACAGGAAGGATAGAGAATGTAATCATCATGTATACCTTTCCCATATCAAACTTTAAGAAGTCTGCACTTCTAAGCTGTGCTAACAGGATTGGAAGCGTCTTCTTATTGTTTTCGTGTAATATAAGTGCCGGAGTGAAGTAATTGTTCCAGCTGCTTACAAAGGAGAAAATTGCCTGTACTGCTATTGCCGGCTTCATCAATGGAAGCACTATATGATTAAACGTCCTAAACTCTCCGGAGCCGTCAATTCTGGCTGCCTCAATCAGAGACAACGGAAGCGAGCTCTCCATATACTGCTTCATGTAAAAATATGTGACCGGTGAAGCAATTGTCGGAACTATAAGTGGAATAAATGAATCCATCAGTCCCATGCCTGTTACCAATTTAACAAATCCAAGTGCTGTAACCTGTGTAGGAATCATCATAACCATCAGTATAAAGGTAGAGATGAATTTCTTGGCCTTGAACTCATATGCATGTATGGCATAAGCTGTCATTGTCGAAAAATATACGCACAGTACTGCACTGCAGGCTGCTACAAAAAGGCTGTTAAACATACCTCTTATGACCGGAAGTGTGTCATGTAAGAGTGAGTTCCAGTTGTCAAGCAGATGCGTACTGGGAATTGCAGTAAATCCTGCCTGAAGCTCTCCGTTTGACCTGGTTGCATTGATTATCATTACGTAAAACCAGAACAGACAGAAGAAAGAAATTATTACAAGCACGATATATGCTAATGCACGTCTGGCATGGATTCCCATACCTTTATTTTTTTTATTTACATTTGCTGCCATATCGACCTACTCCTTTCTCTTATCATCGTTGCCGCTGAGCTTGAATACCGCTATACTAAGTATTGCCGTGATGATAAACAGTATGACTGACAGTGCACCGGACATTCCATAATCCTTACTGTACAGACGTTTGTTTAAGTACATGATAAGTGTCATGCTTGACCTGACCGGATTACCGGTTCCGTTTGTCAAAATCTGTGGTACATCAAAGAGCTGTAAGCCACCGATAAGTGATGTAATAATTACATATATCAGTATCGGCCTAAGGAGCGGAAGTGTTATCTTAAAGAACACCTGTGTTGATGTTGCTCCATCCACCTCTGCCGCCTCAAAAAGCGATGTATCGATTCCAAGCATACCTGCCATAAGCAGGATGGTTGTATTACCAAACCACATCAGACAGTTCATCAAAGCAATGAGTCCTCTTGTACTGCCCACATGTGACAGGAACTTGTATGGCTCTGAAATAAAACCTATCTGCATAAGCAGATTGTTTATCGGTCCCCCATCAGCAAACAATGTAAAGAATAACAGTGAAAATGCTGAAGCCATAATCAGATTCGGCAGATATATAACTGTTTTAAAAAATCTTGTTCCCTTGAGCTTTAAGCTGACATCCGAAAACCATGCTCCAAGGAGCAGTGATAAGAATATCTGCGGTATGAAGCACATGATCCAAAGAACCATTGTGTTCTTAAAATACTGCCAGATATCACCGGATGTGAACAATTTTTCATAATTTTCAAATCCAACAAAATTTGGTCCTATTTGTGTAAGACCTGACATATAATTTTCAAAAAAGCTGTTGTAAATTGTAGTGATTAACGGTACCAGCTGAAATACTACGTATACAACGATAAACGGAATCAGAAAGATATAGCCCCATTTGTTATATCTGACCGCTTTACCTCCACTCTTTTTCATAATACCTACCTCCCAACTGGTATTGTAGTCAATGGTGATGTAATGCTGTTAGCTGATTAGCTTTGATTTTAAAAAAATACCCCGCCTGCCTGCTAACGCAAGGCAGACAGGGTATTTATTATTTTATATTGTTAGTTGTATGGTCAATTCATAAACTATCGTAACTACCTTATTCTGTGAGGTCAGGATATTTCTCGCGAACTGCCTTCTTGAAGGTTTCAATAGCCTCATCCTTAGAGCAGTTTCCTTCGAAGTAATCCTTCATAGCCTTCTGGAACTCCTCGTTGCAGCCCTGGTCATATGCTGAAAGGTTGCTTAAGTCAAGAGTCTTAACACCTGCTATATACATTGGTAATGGATTCTGTCCGCCAAGTACTGTACTTGTGTAAGGCTTATCGTCCTTGCCCATGATTGTTCCGTCTGCAAGACCATCCATAACTGTGCTGTTGTTTACGAAATCGTCATCCTTTACAACGATATCCTTCATAATATCATCGTCTGTTGTCATCTTGAGCATGATGTCCTTTACAAGGTCAGCATTGTCTGTTCCTTCTGCTGCACAGATCCATGTACCGCCCCAGAAGAAGCCCTGTGGTCCCTGAGCTGCACCCCAGCCGCCCTGGTTTCCGATAGAACCTGACTCATCTGCTGCCATTGAGAAGTTTACTAACCATGCAGGTCCAAAGTATGAGAATACTTTTCCTTCAGGATAGAAGCCCTTCTTCCAGTCATCTGACCAAAGATCTGCTGTTCCTGTCTCGCCTGCGTCTACAAGCTTCTTAGAATCATCAACCCACTTCATGATGTTGTCATCAATCTGGATTTTCTTGTCATCGCTGACCCATTTCTTTGAAACGTTGTTAGAGTATACACGGTATGTATCGTTTGCTGTAGATGTCATCTTGTAGCCTGCTGCTTTCATCTTCTCAGCTGTAGCATTGAAGGTATCCCAGTCAGATACTGACTTCTGAACCTCATCCGGATCATCTGTTCCAAGTACCTCTTTTGCTGCTGCTCTGTTGTAGAACAGAACACCCGGGCAGCCCTGCCATGAAAGACCCTTCAGGTTGCCATCAGAATCAGTAACAACATCCTGTGTATACTTGTACTGCTTAGAGATATCACTGTCTGTAATTCCCAGATCCTTGATTGACATTGTGTAATCAGAGTCTACATACTTTGGTGCGTAATCAGCCTCTACCAGGAAGAGATCAATCTTGTCATCTGCCGATGCATCAGCCTGCTTCAAAAGTGTCTCATCCAGGTTGTTCTGGTATGCATTGTTCTCATTAGGTGTAATGTTCCAGACTACATCAACATCTCCGATTTTGCCATGTGTTGCATCCACCTTCTTGTAATCAGAATAGTGGTCAGTGATACGGCTCTGGAATTCATCATTCCAGCAATAGATGTTGAGTGTCTTGCCATCGTTTGTCGCTTCTGTTTTTGTGCCGCCATTCTTATCAGACTTTCCTGTGTCGGATGTATCTCCGCTGCCACAGCCTGCCAGTAATGATGTTGCCATTGTTGCGCAAAGTAATGCGCTTACGAGCTTCTTTTTCATAGAAAATCCTCCTTCTCGCTTCAGGTTTAAACCTGTTAGTAAATGTTAGTAAAAAAGTAGTAAAATATATTAAATTCTGCCTACGGACTCCCCCTCCAGCAAAATTCCTTCAACAACAGCTCTCTCTACAAGTGCTGTTTTAGGCTTTTTAATGATGCTTATCAATCTGTCCGCTGCCTCCTTGCCTATCTTGTCAGTGTCCTGTCTGATAGTGGTAAGCTTCGGGCTTAGCATCTGTGAAACTCTTGTGCCATCGTATCCGGCTATTGATATATCCTCCGGAATCCTAAGACCTCTGTTTCTTATGACATTGATGCCTCCGATTGCCGCCGTGTCATCAGGATAGATGATACATGTAGGTTTGTCAGGTAAATCGAGTAAATATTCTGTCTGCTTTGCAACATCCTCTGTTTCCAGATACCTTGCTTCCCTGACATATTCCTCCGGAATATCTATTCCATGATTCTCAAGTGCCCTGTAATAAGCTGCCAGCCTGTCGCGTGTAACACTCGAAAAATCCTCTCCATGTATGTAAGCAATTTTCTTATGTCCCATACTTATAATGTAATCAAGCAAGTCTCCCATACACTTCACATTGTTGGAGCAGACTGCCGAACAGCTGTAATGTATATAGTCAATCGTGACCACAGGTATGTCGCTGTTCATCAGCTCCTGCACCTCATTGTCCTGAAATCTGGCACATACGATTACGACTCCATCAAAATTTCTATACTTACAGTGCTCCAGGTATGATAATTTCTTGCCGACCGGACTGGTATTGATAAATGTAATATCATATCCAAGCATCTCAGCCTGTGCCTTGATTCCGTTTAGCACTCCGGCAAAATACTCATGTGTAAGTCCCATCTCAGCCTCATCGAAATACAGTACTCCGATGTTGTCCGACTCATTTGTCTTAAGAACTCTGGCTGCAGCATTAGGAAGATATCCCATTTCCTTAGCTATTTTCTTTATTCTGTTTTTGGTCTCAGCGCCAATATCCTTCTGATCATGTAATGCCTTGCTGACTGTCGCTGTCGAAACACCACATCTTTGTGCTATATCTTTCAGTGATACCATATCGTTTCCTCATTTCGAATTGGTTGCTTAATCGTTTTCGTATCTTTACTATACCACAAGTTGTTGATTTTGCAACCCCCTAATTTACATTTTGAATATTTTTCACATTTTTAATCTCATAATATTGTGCATTATGTATAATCATATATTGTATTTTTAAACGTTTACGCTTTTCATCTTATTATATACATTCATTGTTGCTCAAGTAATATTATTTCATCAGCATTTTTTACTATAATTATGCATCACCCTTTGTATATATGTCATAAAACCACTGTTTTTTGTTGTTTTGCGCTTGATTTTTTAATTTTTCCAATATATACTTCTATATATAAGCTACTTAAACGTTTACGCGTATTTTATAAAAAGGAGATTACATATATGAAATTTGGACACTTCGATGATCAAAACAAAGAGTACGTCATCACCTCTCCAAGGACCCCGTTACCATGGATCAACTACCTTGGATGTGAGAATTTCTTTTCTCTGGTATCAAATACCTGCGGTGGCTACAGCTTCTATAAGGATGCAAAGCTCCTGCGCCTCACCAGATACCGCTACAACAACGTGCCGTACGACAGCAACGGACACTACTACTATATAAAGGATGGCGACACCATATGGAATCCCGGCTGGATGCCTTCCAAGACCGAGCTTGACTCATACGAATGCCGTCATGGCATGGGCTATTCTGTTTTCACAGGAGTAAAAAACGGCTTAATGGCACAGCTTACTGATTTCGTTCCTATGGGCTCTACCTGCGAGATCAATAAGCTCACCCTGAAAAACATATCTGATAAGAAGAAAGACTTTTCGGTTTTCTCATATGTAGAGTTTTGTCTGTGGAATGCCATGGATGACATGACCAACTTCCAGCGTAACTTCTCTACCGGAGAGGTTGAGATTCACGCCGGTGGCTCTCAGCTCTTCCACAAGACGGAATACAGAGAGCGCCGCAATCACTATGCTGTATATGCTGTAAATGCCTCTGTGGACGGATTTGACACAGACAGGGATTCGTTCTTAGGTGCCTACGGTGAAAACAGTGCTCCTTCCGTTGTAGTAAATGACCAGTCAAAGAACTCTGTTGCAAGCGGCTGGTCTCCTGTCGGCTCCCACCACCTAAAAATAGCTCTTGAGCCGGGCGAAGAAAAAACATATATTTTTGTACTGGGATATGTGGAAAACCCTGTAAATGAAAAATGGGTTGGACGCGCTGAAGACGGAATCATAAACCGTGCTCCTGCAGATGCCCTCCTTGCAAGATTTGACACCACCGAAAAAGCCGACGCTGCTTTAGCAGAGCTTAAGGCTTACTGGGATAAGCTGCTTGGCCACTTTACCATATCTTCATCAGAGGAAAAGCTTGACCGCATGGTAAATGTATGGCATCAGTATCAGTGCATGGTGACATTTAACATGAGCCGTTCTGCTTCTTATTTTGAATCAGGCATCGGACGGGGCATGGGCTTTAGGGATTCCTGTCAGGATCTGCTAGGCTTCGTGCATCTGATTCCTGATAGAGCCAGGGAGAGAATACTCGACATTGCAGCCACACAGTTTGAGGACGGCTCTGCTTATCATCAGTACCAGCCGCTCACCAAAAAGGGCAATGCCGACATAGGCTCAGGCTTCAATGATGACCCTCTGTGGCTTATCGCTGCTGCCGCTGCTTACATCAAGGAGACAGGCAACTACTCTATTCTTGACGAGTCTACACCATATGACAGCGATCCTTCAAAGGCTACTGATTTTATGGAGCATCTGCGCCGCTCCTTCAACTATACAATCAATCATCTCGGACCTCATGGTCTGCCACAGATTGGACGTGCTGACTGGAACGATTGCCTGAACCTAAACTGCTTCTCCGAGGAGCCGGGCGAGTCCTTCCAGACCTTCGGACCGTCTGAAGGGCCTAATGCCGAGTCTGTATTTATCGCCGGCATGTTTGTAAAGTACGGAAAAGACTATGTGGAAATCTGCAGACATAAGGGACTTTGCGACGAGGCTGATACAGCCCAAAAGGCTATTGAACAGATGGAAAAGACCGTCATGGATGCCGGATGGGATGGTGAATGGTATCTTCGTGCATACGACCACTACAAGCACAAGATCGGTTCCAAGGAATGTGAGGATGGAAAAATCTTTATTGAGCCACAGGGCTTTTGTGTTATCGCTGAAATTGGAAAGGATGAAGGGCTCTGCCTTAAGGCAATGCAGTCTGTTGAAAAATATCTTGATACCAAATATGGTATCGTGCTCTTACAACCACCTTACCACAGATATCATGTGGAGCTTGGTGAAATCTCTTCCTATCCACCGGGATATAAGGAGAATGCCGGCATCTTCTGCCATAACAATCCTTGGATTTCTATAGCAGAGACTATTATCGGCCGTGGAAACAGAGCATGGCAGGTATACACCAGAACATGTCCTGCATACATTGAGGATATCAGTGAGATTCACCGCACTGAGCCTTATGTATACAGCCAGATGATTGCCGGAAAAGACGCTCCTAACTTTGGTGAAGCAAAGAACAGCTGGCTGACCGGTACTGCTGCATGGACCTTCCTGAATGTCTCACAGTATATCCTCGGTATCCGTCCTGACTACGATGGTCTCATCATAGATCCTTGTATTCCTGACACTATGGACGGCTTTACAGCTAAGCGCAAGTTCCGTGGCAATACTTACCACATTACCGTCAGAAATCCTGCTCACGTACAAAAGGGTGTGACAAAGCTCATCGTGGATGGTGCTGCTATGGATGGAAACATGATTCCAGCTATTAACGGAACCGGACACAATGTGACAGTTGAGGTTACAATGGGTTAGAGATACCAGACAGGCCTCTGTACAGCTTCAAATATGACCTTGAATACGAAAATGCCGCCGCAGAGCAAGCTCTACGGCGGCATTTAGACTGCTGGTGATGTCCTTCCCATGTCTTTATTTCTTCTCCAAAGGATGCTGTTATGTAATTGAGACCTGCCACATATGCTCCTCGGTCTCTCCCATGTGAAACAACTCCACAGTCTGTTCATCATGGGTATCATCAGGCTCATAGTTGCCAAGAAGATGTATGAGATACTTCTCCTGCTCATCTGCCGGCGATACCTTATCAATGTGTTTTTGCAATTCCTCAAGAAGCTGCTTTGGCTCCATGTCGGCATCGACTGCGATTCCAAAGCACTTCTTCGCAAGACCTGCGGTATAATACAGCTCGTAGTTACTTACAAGCACTGATTTTTGGCGTAAGCATTTGAGTATGATGCTTTGTCTGGCTATTGATGTAATCATATTATTCCTTTCCGAGTTAGCTGGAATACCTCTAAGTCCAAGTTATTTCCATTATACCCTATTTGCTTTTTGTTTCAAGAGTATAACATGATATAGCTAAAGATAACTTAAGAGAGTCCTATGAAGTGGCAACAAATCCCGTCAGGAAATAATAAAGTGCTCCCAGTGCCTTTCCAATAGCCATAGAAATCACTATAATCCCAAGACCGGCGCGAAGCTTCATGCGCTTATATATAATAGGGAATGTGTGCAGTATTTCTGCGAGTGCAACTGCAATACAGCCGACAAATATTCCGACACACAGTCCATATATTGCAATAATTATATTCCCACAGATATTGCTTACAGATAGCTTTGGCATATTTGCAAAGCCCAGATTATATGCCGTATCAAGCACTGACGATATATTACCTGCCACCACACCACATATCATGACATTTTCTATAAGTATTATATTTTCTATCCTGCTGCACCGAAGTATACGCGGCACCACTCCTATCACGAGCACGAATGCAAATACACCGGCTGACACTCCTGCCCCTGCTAAAAACGCTATCACTGACAAAAATATTTCACGCAATATATATTCAAACATCCTGCTTTTCCTTTACCTTGTCTATTATTGTGTTCCACGTATCCTTATTATGCTTATCCATCTCCACTTGAATCGGTGTGACATCGTCGGATAGCTTACGCTTTCCGATATGATTAAAAAACAGTATGATTCCAACCGCCAGACCAATGCAGTAAAACACCTCAAGCACCGACACCTGTGGCTTGTCCACCCCCATTATCTGCTTATAAAAATGCTCAAACACACCTGATATCGAAATATCATTATTGAAAGCCATGATTGTAAAAGCTGAACCAAAAAATATAAGTATACACACCGCTGCAACCTTTAGTGCTTCAAGAATCTTATTTTTGCTGTTGTCGTCATACTCTACAAGTACCTCCGGCTCACCAATGCTTATAACCTGTGCATCATCATAGATTTCCGTGATTTGCTCTATTATTTTCATTACAGATATCACGCTCTTTTTACCGCGTATCTTATCCACGATCATTCCCTTTATCTGCCCCTCATAGCGTGAATATTTGCAATACACACTTGCTATATCATTGATGCAGACCTGCCTGCGGTGAAGTGTTTTCTGCTGTTCTGCGCGTATATACACGAGAATTTTTTCTTTTGAGGTATCAGTATGCTCCGGCATTTTCATGCTCCCTTCAATTAATATTCATATGTATATAATTTCCATTTATTTTGATTTTATACACTAAAAGATACACTAAAAGATAAAAGATACCGTCAATTGTAATCTGAGATTCCATACCCACATCTCAGACTGATTTAAAAAGTT
>ERZ791785.365-NODE-365-length-41744-cov-6.392430_pt1 | contig 41744 bp, 46 predicted proteins | sample MGYA00509947_ERZ791785 | MGnify/ENA primary metagenome ERZ791785 (study PRJEB30046, sample SAMN00791982) | human gut metagenome | study: EMG produced TPA metagenomics assembly of the A metagenome-wide association study of gut microbiota in type 2... | reverse complement strand
AATATAGTGATTTTCTTAGTGACTCATCTGTTGGGAATACAGTTCTTACCTTAGTGTATTTTCTTAGCTGTCTGTACGATTGGATATATTTTATCAAGTTCTCTACTTTGCCATTCGGCGGTAGCCTCTACAACCTTATCTGTTATCTTAGATATCATTGCAGGAGACACATCAATGCCATATAGTTCTTCCATTTCAGATTGGATATCTCTTACACTCATACCACAGGCATAAAGACATATTATTTTTTTATCTAGTTCATTACATCCAGTTTATAACAGCATCTTTTCTTGGAACTGTTCTTTTGTATTTAACATCAGGATATCCTATTACTAAACATGATAATAATTCATCAGAACTATTTACACCAAGGAAATCTAAGATATGTTTATTGTCTTTAGCAGCAACTATTGAAAAACCACTGAAGAAAGTACCAAGACCTAAGGCGTTAGTTATAAGTTCCATATTTGAAGAAGCTAAACCAGCATTTACATTGTTTGGAGAAGCTACAAATATGGCAACTGGAGCATTGAAGAATATTTTATCGTTTTTAATTGGGTCTTGTTTATACATTTCATATGAATGAACCCACATTTTTGCATATCTTTCTAAATAAGAAGTTTCAGGTGTTAAATTAGCTAAAATTGCCTCACCTTTTACTTTTAAACTTTCATAAACTAAATCTCTAAGTTCAGCAAGTTTTTCACTAACTACTATATAAGAAACATCTTGACTGTTTGTTGAAGTTTGAGTAAATCTTCCTGCTTCAATTATTTTTTCTATTTTTTCTTTTTCAACTTCTTTATCTTTGAATCTTCTTACACTTCTTCTGAATTTTATGAAGTTAAGTAAGTTGTCAGCTTCCACTGAGAAGCTCTCTTTATCATAAGGAATAACTTCTTCCATATTATAATCATCAGTTGATACAGCTTCTACTGGACAAATAGCTATACAGTGACCACATTTGAAACATCTTTCGTTGTTTATTTCAGCCTTGTTATCTACTAAAGAAATATCAGAAACTGGACAATCTTTTACACATTGTGAACAACCAATACATTTTTCTTTATTTACATTAAACATTACATTTCTCCTTTTTAATATATATATAAGTAATTTGACATTTATATATATAAAATTTATAATTTTTTTTGTTATTAAAAATATTGAATAATATAAATGAGATTATAACACTACTGAATGAATAATGTCTAATTGAAAATATTCATAAATATATAACTAAAAGTTATTGATTTTTAATGTAAAAGGAGATAAAAATGAACTTACAACAACTGGAGTATTTTAAAATAATAGCAGAAACAAAGAATTTCACAACAGCATCTGATATATTATCAGTTACTCAACCAGCACTAAGCAAAGCCATATCCAAGTTAGAAGAAGAGCTAGATGTTAAACTTTTTCAAAGGGAAGGAAGAAATATCAAGATTACGGAGTTTGGAGATGTTTTTTTGAAATATGCCAAAGGAGCTTTGAGTGAAGTTGAAAAAGGTAAACTTAAATTAAAAGAGATGAAAAATAATAGTGATATGATTATATCAATATCTTCAACTGCTTGTATTGGGGCAACTTTTATACCTTTTTTTATAAGTAGCTTTTTTAATGATAATTCGAAGGTGAAGTTTAATATTGATAATCAAAGCACAGATGAAATTTTAAAAGGAATAAAAAACAACCATGTTGATTTTGGATTTATAAGTGATATAAAGGATTTAGACAAATATAATAATTTGGAAGCTATTTTAGTTAAAAAGGAAGAATATGTTTTAATTGTTCCTAAAAACCATCCTTTAGCCAATAAGGAAGAAGTATATCTTAGTGATTTGAAAAATGAGTATTTTATAGCATACAATAATAAGTCTTCTGATGTGGAGAAATCTTATTCTGATTTAATAGGATATACACCGAAAATTTATGCAGAACCTAGTGAATCAAGTATACTTTCAGGTCTTGTGGCAGCAGGGGCAGGTATTGCCATAATTTTAAACACACCATTGATTAATACTAATAAGATTTCAGTTATAAAAATAAAGGATAAAATTGATGATAAAAGTATTTATATGGTGTGGAATAAAAATATTATTCACAATAAAAATAAAATGGAATTTAAAAATTATGCTTTAAATATGAGCAAAAGATGAAGGGACTGTAGGTAGTTTTGTGTAAATACAAACTTACCTACAGTCCCAAAAACCATATTACATAAAACACTTTTACTATCATAGCTAAAACATTCCATACAATTGAATAGTAATTACTATTAACTATTCCAATTGACATTATACTATATTTAAATTATTTATATATTTTGTAGTTACACCATTACCTACCTACAATCTGTCTAACAGCCACCTCACTAATACCAAACCTATTAGCAATCTCCCTATAATTACCTCCATCAAACACTTCTTTCATAATCCTATTTCTAGCCTTTTTAACAATAGCACCCTTACTAGGAATATAAACATTACTCCCACCACAATACTCAACCAAACTAATAAAAGTATCCATTCCAAAAACTTCAACTAAATCCTTACACCCCTGTGGCACATCATCTACCCTAATAAACTCTAAAATCTTTTCTTCCATAAAATCACCCCTATAATTTATTACCGTTACCAAAGAACTTAAAGTATAAACTTTTTTCTAAATAGAGGTAATTTTTCTTTAATTTCCTCTATTTAGGCAAACTCTAAGGTTTTTTCGTCTCTTTGGTAACACTAGCAATATTCGTTGAAATTTAAACGTTTTACCCGTTACCAAAGGCGTTACCATAGGTGTTACCATAAATTTTTCGGTAACACCTTTTTTAAATAACCGTTACCAAAGTCAATTCTTTGGTAACGCCTTCGGTAACGCTAAAATAGGTCTTTGGTAACGCTAATGTTTTCTTAAAAAAGCCCTTTGAGTTCCATAAAACTTTCCAAACCTAAGTTTACCTTGTCCCTCTTTTAAACTTTCCCAGCCATCTATCCTTCTTAAAATTTCATTAATCTCCATTGCATTACCCCTATGAAAATTCTTTATATCTCCTCCAAATAGCTCAACCCAAACTTCAACACTACAAACTTTTTCTCTTAATATACAATCATTATCTACTCTTAAAAATTCACTTTCACTTATATATCTTCTTCTTTCATATATGTCCATATTGTACCAGTTTTTAGGAAGTTTAATATCTAAGTACTCCTTTATCATACCTTCCTTGCTATTACCTTCTAAGTGTTTTTCTTGTTGCATGGTTGCTTGTTTTTGAATATCTCCTTCTAAGATTAACTTTTCACCTTTTTTGTAAAAATGCATAGCTTCTGCCCAAATCATATCTATTTCATGCTTATTTAAATCTTCAAATAAATTCTTTTTAGGTTTATTTACTCCAACCATAAGTGGCCAATATCTTCTATTACCTGTTCTATCTTTTAAAAATTCAATTTCATTTGTAGTTCCAAAAAATACACATTGTCTTTTAAAGGTTTCAACCCTTCTTCCATAGGCTTGCCTATAACTATCTTCTGTTTTTGATATAAAGTGCTTTACTGATTCTGCCTCTGCTTTTTTAGTTGCCGATAGTTCTGCCATTTCTAATATCCAAGCGTTTTGTAATTGCTCATAGGCTTCTTTTCCTTGCACTGTATTTATAGAATCTGAGTACCAATGTTTACCCAACAAGCTTATTATATGGCTTTTACCTAATCCCTGCTTACCAACTAAAACCATCATATAATCAAATTTAGTACCAGGTTTAAATATTCTAGTAACTGCTGCAACTAACATTTTTCTAGTTATAGCTTTTGTATATTCACTATTTTCTGCTCCTAGATAGTCTATCATTAAATTGTCTAATCTACTTACATTATCCCAGTCAAGAGAGTTTAAATAATCCCTTACTGGATGAAATTCATTTCTTTTTTCTATTATAGATATACCGTCATATATTTTGTGTGGAGACACTATTTTATAAACTACATCTAAATACATTCTAAGATTTGAATCATCACTATCTTGCCACACATCACCGTTTTCTTTATCAACTACCTTTTTCCATGGTAAATCACCTTTTATAATTGTTCTATTTGAAAACAAGTTGTAAGCTATTTTATCTTTTAAATTTTCATCATTTTCAAGTATTGTTACTATATTTTTAATACTAGATTTATAAAGTCCATTTTTATCTACCTCTAGCTTTAATGTCCAACTATCATTTATATTATCCTCTTCACATTTTGATGAAAAATCATTTATAGCTTTTTTTAATTTGCTTTGACCAAGTTCAAGCATTACTTTTTCGTCTTTACTTATAAACTCTATCATCTTTGTATATGATGGTAGTTTGTTTATAGGAATGTCTGTAGATACATTTTTATCTAAATGTGAAAACTTATGAAGTCTTACTAAGTCAAAAGAATTACAAAGTTTATCACAACATACATCAGTACTATGATGTGAATATGCAAAATTACCATTTTCATATATAACCACACCATTAGAAGTGCTTCCATTTATATATGTGTATCTATCTTTAGTATCACCTTTTTTATATACATCATATAAAAACTTGTCCATAACATCATATACATTGTAAGCTCTACAAAATGCACCTATTATATTATCTTTTAACATTGGGTTTTCTTTAATGTTATTATGTAAACTATGAAGTTTAGAATTTGATTTACTTAAGTTATCCAACAAACCTTCATCTTTACAATCATTATACTTATTTAATATATCTAAAGGATCTAGAAAGTCTTTATCTATTAACTTAAACACATACTCTCCATCTTTAGAAGTAGATGGAAAGTACATAAGTCTTGACGGTGAATAAGTCGTATCATCAAAATAATCTATACCTATATCAAAAGCTATTTTTCTTGAAATTTTCTCATATTGAATTGGATCTACTTCATTTTTTAATGGAATTATTATTCTAAACCTTGGACTTTTTTGTGTATGTTTATGTGTAGTATATATACACATACCAAAATCAATATTTTTCTCAAGACTTTCAATCATTCCCTCATATCCAAAGTCTACATCTAGTGTTATTAAACTTCTATTTATTATAGTATCTTTTTTCCTTTTTCCATCCTTTAAGTTTCCACCTACAAATCCACCAACATCTTTTATATTGTCTTGTATATCTTTAGGAAAGTTTATATACTCATCAAAGGTTTCATTTGTATATTTTGTGTTTTTAATATATTTATCTATAAACTCTGAATAAGGCAACTTTAAGTTTACATAATTTAATTCTTTTCTACTTTTTCCTATAGCTACATTTATAATTTTGTCGTATTTCATAATATCCCCCATTTATAACCTACTTTTTATAATAATTGCTTTCAAAGCCATCAGCTCTTAAATTTAATCCCTTTAAGTATCTGTTTTCCTTACACATTATTTCACATACTTCTTCAACGCTTGATACTCCATTTTCAACTTCTAAAACAATTTCATCATGTACATGCATTACAATATTAAATCCCTTATTTCTTAAATTCATCATAGCCTCTCCTAATACATCACGAGCTATGGCTTGTACAATATTTTCTACTAGTTTTCCACCATAGGTAGTAAGTCTAGTATTCTTTTTAGTTGTAGAGTCTACCCCTTCATAGGTTATAATACTTTTGTTAAAAGCATTGTTATAATCTATTCTTGGTCTTATATATGAAAGTCTTCTACCAGATGGTAGTTTAATAAATAGTATATTTCCTTCATATATAAAACTAATATTTTTATCTATATGGACAATACTTTTATTATTAACAGCTTCTATAAAGGCTTTTTCAACAGTATTCCATAGCTTAACAATATTTGTATTAGAGCTTCTAAAAGCCCTTACAATTTCTATAAGCTCACTTTCACATAAATTCATATTATAAGCACCCATACTAACTAAAGCTCCAACCCCTCCTTGATATCCTAGTGCTAATTCTGCAATCTTTCCTTTTTGTCTTAACTCACTTTCTTTAGTTATTTCATTTATATCTACTTTAAACATTTTAGATGCACTAGCTTCATAAATTTTCCCATGAGTATTAAATACATCTATTCTCCATTTTTCATCTGATAAATAAGCTATTATTCTTGCTTCTATTGCACTAAAGTCAGCTATTATAAATCTATGGTTTTTCTTTGGTATAAAGGTTGTTCTTATTAGTTGTGATAATATATCTGATAGGTTTTCTTGGTTGTATAAGTATGAATTTATATTGAAATCATAATTAAAATTCTTTTTCCTACTAGGAAAATTTGCATTAATTCCATTCCTTATTTTTTCTCTAACTTCTTCTAAATTACTCATTTTATTTTGTGGAAGGTTTTGAACTTGTACAAGTCTACCTGCCCATCTACCAGTTCTATTTGCTCCATAAAACTGAAATAATCCTCTTATTCTTTCATCATCACACATACACCTTTTCATAGCTTCATACTTTTTAGTTGAAGTTTTATTTAACATTGCTCTAAGGTCCAGTACTTCTTTTATTTTTTCATAATTAGGATTTTTTCTAACTTCACAACTATTTAATAAATCGCCTACACTTTCTTTGCTAAGTGAGTTTACCTCTACTCCTAAGGATTTTAAATAGTCTTTCATTTGATTGTTGCTTTTAGGATTATTTATATTAGTTATAGTTTTAAGTTTTTCTATTAAATTACTTTTAAAAATATTATCATAATAAATAGCATTTTTTAGCATTATACTATCTACCAAAACACCTCTATCATTTATTTCTTGATCTAGTTCCCATAGCTTTTGCTCACTTTCTGGTAACTTAACTTTTTCTAAAACCTTTCTTATACTTCGCTCAACTCTAACATCATTTATACAATACTTTTTAAAGTCTTCGTATTTTTTAATTGCTTCATCTTTTTTAATACTTTCTTTATTTGAAGTTAATAAATCAAGGTTTTCCTTTTTCATAAAAAACCTTATTAAACTTTTACCTTCCTCAAGTTTTTGCTCTTTTAACCTTAAACTTTTAGCCACATTATCAAGTCCATGTGGTAACCCTAAATATAGTGCGTGAACTTGTGTGCATCTAAACATTTTAGGACTTAAGTAGGTGTTAAAGTATTTTGATAAGCATACTCTTTCAAAGTTAGCATTAAATGCTGTTTTTATTATATTTTCATCTAGTATATCTTTTTTAAGCTTTTCTGGTATTTTTTCATTGTTTTTTAAATCTATAATTTTTATATCTTCATCATCATAAGCATAGGCAATAAGCAGTATTTCAAAGTCATTTTGGGTATATTTATAGACCCCACTTTTTGTAAGGTCTATACTTGAATAAGTTTCTATATCAATAGATAAAGTTTTCATTATACTAATATCCCATCATCTACTACACTAAAGTCATCTACTGCACTTGCTCTATTTACAATTTTCTCACCATCTTTTAGCTTTTGAAGATTTAATAATTCACAAGATATACCACAGTTACCGCTATCTTTGTGATTGTATGGATAAAAGTTTATACTAACTCTACCTAAACAACCATTATATAATTCATCTGGACTTAGTATTTTTAAATCTTTATCTACGACCTGTGGTCTATATTTTGAAGTTGCATTTATATAAAAGCTATCTTCATATTCTTTTCTTCCTGTTGCGTCCCCATCTTTTAAGCAAGTTATTAAATTATCTGGAACTTTCCCACCCCATATATCAAGTCCATTTTTAGTAGCATTATATATTCCTTCATAGATTTTATCCATAGTATTACTTTCTTTAGGTATTATTATTGTTATGCTGTATTTAGGCTCTATAGATAATTGATTACTTCTTGCCTCTTTTATGTTTACATAGTTTAATTTTACGCTCCCTGTTACTACTTTAGTGTTAAGTTTCATTTATTTTCCCCCTTAGATTTTATTGTTTTTCAAAGATATCATCATATTGGTAGTTTAAAGCCTTTTTTATGCTTACAGCTACTTTTAGTGATGGGTTCCTTCTTCCATTTTCTATCATTGAATAATAGGTTCTATGTATATTTACCATATTTGATAGACTTTCTTGAGTAAGTTTTTGTTCTTTTCTTAAACTTTTAAGTTTGCCCCTCATATCTACCCCCCTTTTTATGTGACTTTTATTTACCACTTAGTTACTTTTAGTAACTTTTATATTTTAATTATAATAACTGTTGTTATTATTAGCAACATATTTTTTACTTTTTTTCCAAAATTCATCTATTTTGTAGACTATTTGTCACATTTAGTGCTACTATATAATTGTTAAATAAATTAGGAGGTAAATTATGATATTCGGTGATAGATTAAAACAACTTAGATTGAAACACAATGTTACTCAACAACAACTTGCTGATTATTTAGGTGTAAACAGAACATCAATAGCAGGATATGAAACAAAGGGAAAACATCCTGATTTTGATAAATTAAGATTATTAGCAGATTACTTTAATGTTACTTGTGATTATTTAATTGGGCAAGATGATAAAGAATCTAGAGATTTAACAATAGCAACTCATAGAACTATGTATGATGAAAACTTATCAGAGGAAGCTCAAAAGGAATTAGATGAATTTGTTAATTATTTAAAGTTTAAATACAAAAACAAGTAAAAAATTTATATTTAGGGGACATTATGGATAAGTTAGACAAATTATATAAATTGTGTGAGGATGAAAATATTCAAATTGAATGGGTAAGTTTTGATCCTTGTATATTAGGTGTATATATTAGTGATAAGGATATTCCTCCTACTATTGCTTTAAACAAAAGTATTTTTAATGATCGGTTAAAAACTATGGAAATTTTAGCTGAAGAGGTTGGTCACCATTTTACAACTAACGGAAACTTTGCTAATAGATTACTTCACTACAGTGATAGAGTTAGGCTTAGTAAAGAAGAACAAAAAGCTGCTAGATGGGCTTGTAATTTTTTAATTGGTGATGATGAGCTTTTTGATTGTGTTAAAAAGTGTACAAGTGAGGATGAACTTATAGAGATGTTGGATGTTTCTTTTGGGATTTTGTATGACAAGCTTAGGTTTTGTAGTGTTGAAAATAGGGAGCTTTTATATAATATTTGTAATTATTTAAAGAGTGTGTAGATAGTTTTGTGTATGCTATAAAAAATGATATTTATTATAAAAGACGGGGTCGTGAAATCCGACCCCGTCTTTTATCTACTTTTATTCTCCAAAATATTTTTCAATAAGATCATATTTATCTTTATTTTCTACGTTCATATTTATATATTCTACATTTTCAATACCACAAATTCCTAATGTACCTTTCACTACAACAGTTTCTATAGGGTTATTTAATCCTTCTATTAAATATTCGCTATTAGATTCTGATGTACTAACAACTAATCCTGACTTAATATTGTTTAAAAGACCTTTAGGTTTGTTGTTTTCTTCTGTAAAAGCAAATTCTTTTAAAAATACTTTATCAAAGAAACCTTTAAGTATTGCTGGTACATTGTTAAACCATAGTGGGAATACTAATATTATTTCATCACTTTCTTTTAAGTGTTTTTGGTATTTTTTTACTAGTTCATCATCTGTTTCGCCTTTACTATAAAGTTGTTCTTGTTTTGCTGTCATGACTGGATTGAAATTGTCTTTGTATAGGTCAATTACTTCATATTGTACTTTATTTTGAGTAAGTATATCTATTAATTTATTTACTATTTCTTTTGAAAAAGATTTTTCATTGTTACTAGCAAGTATTATTGTAGATTTCATAATTATACCTCTTTTATTATTTGTATTTATTCCACTATATTTTATCCATTGAGGTATATATTATTATATATTTTTATCAATTTTTATTTTATGTATAATTTATTATCTTTTCAACTTTACTTTCTGTTATGCAAGTTCCTTTTACAATTTGTTCTGTATTTAGGTCTAGTGATTTTAGTCTTAATGCTGTTTCTATTTTTTCACATTGTATGCCTTCTTGTATTCCTTTTTCTTATGCATTTTAAAGTGCACTTATTTCATCTTTAATGGACTTTTCTCTAAGGAAGTATATTAAAAATACACTGTCGAGTTTTTTGACAGTGTATTTTTTTATTTATTACAAATTTTAAATTGTTACCTTTATCGTCTATGATATATTCCATAAGTACCAGTATCATAATCCTTGAATATAGGAATATGAGGTGGGTTAAAAGTAAATATAACAAATGATAAAACTACAAGTATTAAAACTATTACACATAAGTTAAAATATATTTTCTTCCAACTATAATGATTATAAATATGAAGTGCTAATAACTGTCCCATAGTTACAGTACATAATAAGTTTAGTATATCGACTATAAGTAAATGTACTCCAAGTCCGTATCTATAAGTATAGTATAAAAATGGCATTAAAAAGGTACTAACTAAAAGTGAAACTGTAAATGCTACAAAGTATCTTTTAAAGTCTAGTTTTAGTTTGTTTTTAAATAATAAGTAGGTTAAGCCCCACCATATTATTGTAGGTAGTAGTCCCATTTTCATATGTTCCCATATGCTTGAGTTAATTGGAGCTACAAGTCCTAATAGTGTTATGCTACACCAGTCATATGCAAAGTGAGTTATTGATCCAAGTATGAATATAGGAATGATTCCAGATAGGATTAATTTTTTTGAATTCATTTATTATTCTCCTTGATAATTATTTTTATAATATATAGTATTTATAAAAATAAGTAAGGTTACTAACTTCTAACTAATGCAGGTTTTCCTAAATACTCAATACTATTAACCCTATTAACTATAAAAGCCCTTTAATTATATCATCTACTTTTTTCATATCCTCATTAACAAACCTAGACACAAAAGTATCTATATCATTTCCAATAGCCTCCATATCTCCACCTTCCATAACTTCCTTTGAAATAACTGGAACAGCATATATTTGAGTATACTTAGGTGTTAGCTTACTAACCTTTCCCTTAAATATATTCTTATTCTCACTTGCTAACTCAAATACTCTTTCTCTTATATCACTATCATTATCTTTAACAGGACCTAAAATTAATTTAAGTACAATCTTTCCACCTTTATTTTGAAACTCATATAAAAGAATTCTATTTGACTTTGTCCAACCTTCTCCACATTTAGGTATAACATTATCAATAATTTTAGTATAAAATCTTATTAATGTTTTAACACTATGGTCCATTTCTATATCATCATACTTAGCTAATATATCCTCTATGATTTTCTTTATTTGCATATCATTATCTTGTTTATACTCATAAATTAAATCTAATGCTTTTTGATGCTTATTATATATCTCTGTGCAAATAGCTACTAATTCCTCATCCATTATTATATCTCTCCTAATCATATGCTTATATTGTTCTAAAAATATTTCTACACTTGGATTTATATATTCTTTCTTTAGCTCCATACTACTTTCTAACATTGACAGTATCTCACTATAATTTACAGATATCCAATTATCTTCATCAGAAGGCATATCCCCTTCTGGAGTTAAGAATATAAAGGCTTTTTTATAATCTGGGTATCTCTTATTTACTATGTCTAAGTATTTTTTAAGTTGATGTTTTGATTCTTTACTAAAGATTTTATTTTCCAAGCAAATTACTATTTTATTACTTGATGACACTAATAGTACTTCAATGTTATTCCACTCTCTACTTACTAAAAAGTCATCGCAGTCCATAAGTGATGCTTTAATTATATCAATTTTAAAATCATTGTTTTGGGTATTATATGATTTAGCACAATGTTGTAAAAACTTTCTTAAAAATGTATCTCCTAAACCATGTGTTTCTTTAGGATTTAATAGCCAAGCTAACATATTGCTATGTCTTATTTCCATTTTTGAGATTTTTAATACATCAAATACATTGAATTTATTCATATATCCATCTAGTTTGTCTAATATATCTATGTCTAGTAGAAATTCTTCTAGTATTTTCTTTTGTTCTGTGTTCATTATATTTCTCCTTATATATAAATAGGATAGGTTAGTAATTTACTAATCTATCCTATTTGTTGATGTTAAACAAACATTTGTTGTAATAATCCTTTTTTGTATTGTTTTAAATAATCTAATTTTTCTTGTTCCTTATTTATTTTATTATCTAAAGAGTATAAACACTCAGTTATTTTCATTTGTTCTTCTATACATGGAAGTAAAACTTTACAAGTTTTTAAATCGCTACTATATATATGTATAATAGTACTTCCTTGAGCTCTTTTTGAAAATTTATTTTTTAAAAATCCATTAATTTGATAGCTTAAAAATGAACATATCACATTATCTGTATTTGGTTTAAATACACTCATATCCCCGCCAAGTACAACTTTCTCTTTTATCATTAATGCACTTGGACAAATTAAAGATACTGCATCTACTGTTGTGGATGTTGGAAATAATAAAGTATTATATTCACCATATACTAATTTTTCTTTTTTATTTGTATAGTTACGCACATCATTTATAACTTCTGTATACTCTGTAAATAAATCTCCATATAGTATACATTTATCTCCATTTTCACTTAAATCATTCTTTGATAAACTTCCTCCTGATGTAAATGTACCTATATCACCAAGCTTCTTCTCTTCCCAATTAGGATAATCTCTACCCTCATCATCCTTAAACCTTAACTCCCTGCTAAAAATCTTTTGCATCATACCACGCTTATAATCCTTAAGAGCCTCAACCTTCTCTCTTTGAAGAGAAATCTTACTATCAATTAAAGAAAAGAAAGATGCTATTTTTTCTTGCTCTTTTATTTCAGTTATAGGAAATTTAAACGAAACTATATCTCTTTGGAAAATATGAGGTATACTACTTCCTGACTTTAATTCACTTATTAGTTTTTCAAAATATATGCTATTTAAGATATAATAGAAATACTTTGGATAAATAAATGTATTATCAAGTCTTACTAGCATCATAGTTCCATTTATGGTAGCTTCTGACATTAAATTTTCTATTATAGCAGGATTTCCAAGTGAACCGTCTTTAGAAAAAATAATATCATTATTCTTTAATGCTATTTCTGGTGATTCATCATATCGCTCCATAGATATATGATCACATTTATTCCAATCTATAATACCATTACTTATATGTTTTCCAGCTATAAGATATGGTCCTTCTTCTGTATATTCCTCTTGTTTAAGGTTTTTCCAACCTATACGTCCTTTAATATAAGCACTATCACCTAATGTAGCTAACTCCCAATCTCCACTAAATTCCTTAAATCTAAGCTTCGGTGTCTTACTCATACATCTCACCTCCCCTTATAATCCAAGCTCTCTTAAATAAACTGATAACTGTTCATCAATATTTGCTATCTCTTTATCAATCCTAGCTATTTTATCACTAACAGCTGCTAAATCTATCGGCTCTTCTTCCTCAAAAGTATCAACATATCTTGGTATATTTAAGTTATAATCATTTTCTTTTATCTCATCCATACTTGCAACATATGAATACTTTTCAATAGTTTCTCTATTAACAAACGTCTTAACTATCTTTTCAACATTAGCATCAGTTAAGTTATTTTGATTTTTCCCTTTTTCAAACTCATTAGATGCATCTATAAATAATATATCATTGTTTTCTCTATTCTTCTTAAACACTAATATAACTGTTGGTATACTTGTTCCAAAGAATATATTTGCTGGAAGTCCTATAACAGCATCTAATACATTTCTTTCCTCTATTAAATACTTTCTTATAACTCCCTCTGCTGCACCTCTAAATAATACACCATGAGGAAGTACAACTGCCATTGTTCCATTATCATCTAATTGATGTATCATATGTTGTATAAATGCAAAGTCTGCTTTACTCTTTGGTGCAAGTTTTCCATAAGCACTAAATCTTTCATCATCTAAAAACTTAGCATCTGCACTCCAGTTTGCAGAGTATGGAGGGTTTGCAACTATTGCTTCAAATTTCATTCCCATATGTTGTGGATTTTCTAATGTATTATCATTTTTTATATCAAAGTTTGTATAGTCTACATCATGAAGTAACATATTCATACGAGCTAAGTTGTAAGTTGTTGATGTAAGCTCTTGTCCATAAAACTTACTAACTTTAGCCTCTTTTGCAACACGAAGAAGTAGAGATCCTGAACCACAAGTTGGGTCATATACATTTCTTAATCTTTCTTTTCCTACTGTTACTATTTTTGCAAGTATTTTACTTACTTGTTGTGGAGTATAGAATTCACCTGCTTTTTTACCTGCATTTGCAGCAAATTGAGATATTAAATATTCATAAGCATCTCCAAGTACATCTATTTCACTGTCTTCATGTGAAAAGTCTATTTCAGAAATGTTACCCATTACTTTAGCTATAAGACTTGAACGGCTTTTTACGTCTTTTCCTAATTTTGTTGATTTTAAATCCATATCATCAAATAAGTGGTCAAAGTCTTCTTGGCTATCGTTTCCTATTGTAGATTCTGTTATAGCATTTATTGCTCCTTGAAGCATTTCTATATCAAAGTTTCCATCTTCTATTGCTTTAAGTAATGAAGAGAATAAATATTTAGGCTCTATAAAGTATCCTAATTGCTCTATTAACTCTTCTTGTAAGCCTTCTCTATATTCTTCGTCTTCATAGGCTTCATTGTAGCTTATATCATCTTCGCTTAATAAGTCATTTGCTCTATTTTCTACTTTTTCACTAAGATATCTATAAAATATTAATCCTAGTATATAGTTTTTAAATTCATTTGCTTCCATATTTCCTCTTAAGTCATTTGCTATTGCCCATAACTTTGTGTGAAGCTCTCTTTGTTGTTCTTGTTGTTTTTCACTTGTTTGCATTTTGCTCTCCTTATATATGTGCATAATTTTTTACTAAATTCAAATGTTTTATCCAAATATATCTTCTTTTATAAAATCTATTAATGTTGGAAATCTTTTTATAGCTTCTTTATAATAATCAAAATCACTCTCTTCAAAAAGATTGTTAAGTTCTATTGCAAATGATTTTCTAGCCTCACTTAATTTACTATAATTAAGATTCAATAAATCTATAGTATATCTAGCTTTTTCATATTTTTCTCCACTACTATAAATAGGGACTATATTTCCACTAGACAAATCATATTCAAGATATTCCATTGGATTTTCTATAACAGGATTTATAAATTTTTCATCATATCTATTTCCTTTAATAGATCCACAAGTGTTTTTATTCATACAACATGCTATTAAATTATCATGTGTATCAAATTCATTTGGATAAATATCCTTAGGTTTTATATGTTCTATATGGCTACTAATTTCTTTTATATATATTTCACAATATGGACAATATCCATCTTGTTCATTATCTAACATAAAATCCTTTAATTTAGACTTTATATCACCATCATTATAATCTATCCATGATTTAGGTTTTTTCCTTTTTTTAAAGTCGGTAAGAAAAGATGGTTCATCTTGCTTATCTACTTTTATCATCTTCTCTCGCCTTCTTTCTATTTCTTCTAGCTATTTCCATATCTATACTAATTAAATCTTTATCATATTCTCCTAAATAAGTTTTTAGATACCTATATGCCTCTTTGAACGCGTCTGATTCATAAGTATTAGCATCTAGTTCATTTCTTAGAATTTTAAAGTATAATTCTCCTGTATCACTTCGATTACTTTTAATACCCATAGTGTGCTTAAGTATTGACTCATAAGTCTGAAGATAGGTTTCTTCAAGATTATCTATAGGAGTGATACTTACTCCATCTTCATCTCTTTTTATCACTCTTAATTGTTCTGCTTTTATATCTGCGACTATATGAGGTGAGTGTGTAGCTATTATAAGCTGATTATTTTTTCCTATATTTTCATATACCTTAATTATCTTTCTTTGCCACTCAGGGTGTAGAGATATTTCTGGCTCATCTATAAGTATTATTGAATTATTAGCATTTAAGAATTTAAGAGATAATGCTCTTATAAATAACTGCTTTTCTCCAGATGATAATCCATTTATATCAAATTCATTACCTGTAGAATCTTTAAATATAGGTCTTGTTTCTTCATCTTTTGATAGTCCGATAAATTTTACACTTAAATCCATACAATCAAATATTGAATTTATATCATTACATATCTTTTCTATACTTTTTTTAGGTGGTAAGTCTTCATTTTTGAACACTTCCGTATTTATTGCATTAACAATAGCTGATGGTAAATCTTTAGCTATATTTTGGTTTACTTCATTTAAAAATTCGTATTCATATTTAAAAGTTCTGTCTACTCTATTTAGTTCATTAAAATTTATTTCCGTTGGCATATAAATTATTTTTGATTTAATTTCACCTTGAAAACTATATTCGTTACCAGATTTTACTTCATCTATAAATTCATTTATGTATAGCTTAGATTTTACTCCATTCCACATTGCTGTATCACTACCATCTTGTGTGTTAGCTATAAGCTTTATTTCATCTTTAGTTGCATCTATCTCTACTTTTGCATCTACTTCCTCATATACTTTTGTATTCCAATTCATTTGATTATATATACTTTTTAATAAAGTTGTTTTTCCTGATCCATTTTCTCCAATTATAACTACTGTACCTAATATTTCTTTATTTCTATCTAAAAAATCAACTTCTAAGTTTCCTAAAATTTTATGATTGTTGAATTTAATATTCTTTATTTTCAATAATTTACACATCCTTTATATAAATATTATACGTTGATTATATCATAAAAACCCTCATATATTGAGGGTCTTTCTTCTATTATATAAACCTATGCATATTTTCTAACATGGTCATATATAAAGTTTTTAACTTGGTCTACTAATTTTCTTCTAAGTGTAAACTTTGGTTTTAACTCTACTTTTATTTCTTCACTTATTTCTTGTCTATTTATTATTCCAGAGTATTCATATTCTGAAATGTAGTCTTTTATTTTATATCTATTAAGTCCAATTTCTTTTGAGAATTCTTCTACATCTTCTTCTCTTTTTACTTCTTCAAATTGTTCATAGGCTACATCTATATCATCATTAGGCTCAAGTTTAGGAACTACTTTATTTAAAAACTCTTTTAATAAGTCAACTTTAAGTCTTAAATCTTCATTATCTGCTCTATCAAGTTCAGTTATTACATTTTTAATATCTCTTGCTTGTTTTTCTTTGTCTGATAAATCTATATCTCTAATTAAATTCATTATATATCCTACGTTGATTTTATCAGTGTGCATAAGCTCAATTCCAAAGTCTATGTCTGCAAGTATTGAAGTTTTTTCATCATCTTTACGTTTTACAGTATCATATATTAAAAGATATTTACTTTTAAAGTCTTGGTAACTTTGTTCACTCATTCCAAGTGTATCTTTATTAAATTCAAATTCTGTGAAGGTATTTAGCTTTGTTAATACCTTTGTTAAATCTCTAAAAGCTAATATAAATTTCTTTTTATCTTCTTCACTTTCAAGACTATCTACATCTTCTGGATTTTCTGTTAAAGCATATAATTTTTTTAGTTCTGTATGCCATAAACTTAAGTAATACTCATAGCTTTCCATTAACACTACATCTGTGTTATCAGTTTGTGAGAATAAACATAGTGCATCATCTGTGTTTTTCTTTAAATTTCTATAACAAACTACATTTCCATAAGGTTTAGTAGATTTTTCAACTCTGTTAGTTCTTGAATATGCTTGAACTAAGTCATGGTATTTTAAGTTTTTATCAACGTATAGTGTGTTTAATGTTTTACTGTCAAATCCAGTTAAAAACATATTTACAACTATAAGTATATCTATTTTTGCAGTTTTTACTTTTTTAGATACATCTGAGAAATAGCTTGAGAAGGTGTCTGTTGAGTAGTTAGTATCAAACATTTTATTATAATCTGTAATCATTCTTTCTAAACTATCTCTTGAATGTTCATCTTTTCCTTCGCTTTCTTCATTAGCTCCAAAGCTAAATATCCCAGCTATTTTTAAGTCATGGTTTATTTCTTTAAATTTATCGTAGTATTTTACAAGCATTGGTATACTTTGAACTGTAAATATAGCTGTATATTGCTTGTTTTTAGTTTTAGCATTGTGAATATTTATGATGTTATTAGCAACTAAGTCTATTCTTTCATCACACATAAATACTTCTTCTTTGTCTATTGCTTTTACTTTTTCATCATCATTTTCGTCAAAACCACCGTCAAAGGTTTTTATATATTCAACTGAAAATCCAAGTACATTTCCATCTTTTATTGCATCTTTTATTAAGTAAGTGTGTAAGCATTTTTCAAAAAGGTCTGCTGTAACTCTTCCTTCTTGACTTCTATTTTCAAAGAATCTTGGTGTACCTGTAAATCCAAAGTATTGTGCATTTTTAAAGTGTTTGTTTATAGCTTTGTGCATTTGTCCAAATTGAGATCTGTGGCACTCATCTATTATAAATATAACTTTTTCTTCTTTGTACTCATTCATTATGTTAGAGTATTTATCATTTTTTATAGCATTAGCCATTTTTTGTATAGTTGTAACTATTAAAGGCTTATTTATATCTTTTATTTGTTTAACTAATGTATCTGTTTTATCAGTTGTATCAACACTATCTGGCTCAAATTTATTAAACTCTGCTAGTGTTTGAGAGTCTAAGTCTTTTCTATCTACTAAGAAAAATACTTTTTTAATATTAGGCTCTTTGGCTAGTATTTGACTAGCTTTAAAAGATGTTAAAGTCTTACCACTACCTGTTGTATGCCATATAAATCCATTGTTATTAGTTTCAAAAGCACGAGTTACAAGTGCTTCAACTGCATAGATTTGATATGGTCTCATAACCATTAGTAGTTTATCAGTTTCATTAGTTATCATATATCTTGCTATAACCTTTGATACAAAAGATTTATCTAAGAAGGTTTGAGTAAAATCTTTTAGATTGCTAATTCTTTTATTTTCTTCATCACTCCAGAAGAATGTTTGACTAAATAGTATTTCTTTATCACTATTTGCAAAGTATTTAGTATCTACTCCATTACTTACTACAAATATTTGAAGGTATCTATATAGTCCTTGATAAGAATGTTTTTTGTACCTATTTATTTGGTTAAAGGCTTCTTTTAAGTCAAGTCCTCTACGTTTTAATTCTATTTGAATTAGTGGTAATCCGTTTATAAGTATTGTTACATCATAGCGGTTTGTATATTTTCCTACCACTGTTGTTTGGTTAGTTACTTGGAATCTATTTTTACACCAGTTTTTACTGTCAAAGAATTCTATATAAACTTCACTACCATCTTCTCTTTCTAGTATGAACTTATCTCTTAAAATCATTGCACTTTGAAAAACTGATTTTCCTTCTACATGTCTAAGTATTCTTTCAAATTCTTTATCTGTGAAAGGTTTATTATTTAGTTTTGATTTATTATGTTCAAATAACTCATTTCTAAAGTTATTTTTAAGTTCTTCTTCATCAGATATTTTAACTTTATTAAATCCTTGGTTTACAAGTTGTTTAATTAAGTTATCCTCTAATTGAGCTTCACTTTGATAGGACATTTTCTTCCCCCATTTCTATGTTTCTTATAACTCTATTTTATCATTTTTTTACTAATACATAAATATATAAGTATATTTAGCTTATACGGAAAGTTTTTACAAAATATTTAGATAAATTTGGTATAAATAACCTATTTTCATACTCTAGTAAATGATATAGTAAAAATTAATTTGAAATATAAAGTTAAGTATATAAAAAATACTACCCCGTCGGTATTTACGACGGGGTTTTTATCACTTATAATTAACAATATTTCTAACCTGAGCAGTACTAATCCCAAACCTCCTAGAAACCTTTCTATAATCCCCATCAAAGCTATCCCTAATCATTCTATTTCTAACACCCTTAACAAGACTTGCTTCATTAGGAATATACAAATTGCTCCCACCAGCAAACTTAACTAAACTCTTAAAAGCATCCATACCTATAACATCAACAACATCAATAACCCCATCAGGCAAATCATCCTTAGTTAAATAATCTAACATAAAACACCTCCATACCTTATAATCCTACAATATATATTCGATAAACATATATCCACATCCTACTAAATTCTTTAAATTTTTTAATATTTAACTAAAAATAAAATGCCTTAAACTATTGGTAAAACTATATTAGGAGGTAAACAAAATGAAATGGTATCTAGACTTTGGACATGGAGGAAAAGACTCTGGAGCAGTTTCTGCTAATCAAACAAAAGAAAGCAATATAGTCTTAAAAATAGGAATGTTAGTAAAAAATAACCTAGAAAAAGCAGGTGAAGAAGTAGTAACTACACGTGAAAAAGACCTATACTATTCACTAGATTACAGATCATCTAAAGCAAATAAAGAAAACTGCAACTACTTTATAAGCCTACATATGAACTCATCAACTAATAAATCTGCCAAAGGAGTTGAGGTATGGGTGTATGATGAAAAAAGCAAGGTATATAACTTAGCAAAAAACATCTGTACTAATTTATCAAAAGATATAAACACACCTAATCGTGGTGTTAAAATCTCAAAAAACTTTTCAGTTCTTAGAAAAACTAAAATGCCATCACTTTTAATAGAAATAGATTTTATCTCAAATTCTACTGTAGAAACTTCCCTTCAGTCTGAAAAATATATAAAAGATATTGCTAACACTATTTCTTCTAGTCTACTCGCTTTTGTAAATAAATCTATTGTAGATGATGATGTATTTTATAGAGTGTGTATAGGTGCTTTTAAAGAAAAATCAAATGCTATACTTCTAAAAAATGAAGCTATATCAAAGGGGTTTAGCGATGCTTATATATATTAATTATCTAAAAATATTATAAACATAAAATAGATAGGTCTATTTAACCTGTCTATTTTGTAATTTGGGACTGTAAGTAGGTTTTTGTAAATACAAACTTACCTACAGTCTTTTTTATAATTTGCTTAACCAAATCTGATTAGATAGTCGCTTTTTTAATTTAAAATAAAAATCTCTAGTTTTTCCCTTTGAATATGACATACAAATTTATCTATAAATTGGCTTAACTCTAAAATCTCATCTATTAGGCTATTTATTTCATATTATTTACTTAAAATTTGCTTTAGTTCATCAAAAATTAACAATATCTTCTAAACAGAGTTGATTGCTATCTAATTTTGACTTTTTTTATCCTAAGAACAACAAGATCTATTTCATTTAAATAGGAAGAAGAAAAAGCCTCCCATAATTAAAGGACAGATAAATGGAGCTATAAATGATACAGCTAATGCCCCGGAAGCACTATATGCGCTAATTGCAGGAACTGCTGAAAGTAATAATAATGGAACTATGCAACATAGAGATAGTGGTAAAAATCTTTTTAAGTTTTTCTTAGTTTCTTTATTCATTTTAAAATTACCTCCATATATTTTATGAGATAATATTACTTAAAAAGTATGAAAAAATTATGAATTTAAATTTATTTATATTTCTAGAGTTTATTCATATTTTATTCATACTTTTTCAATATTATATTCTTAAAGAAAATAATATTGAAAAAAGGATGTGTTTATATGAAGAAGTCATTAATAGGAACATTAGCATTAGGTCTAATAATAGGTACAGGTGCATTAACTGTAAAATCATTTGCAAATGAAAGAACAGTAGATACTCAATTATTTGTTAATAAAACAAATCCAGTAGTATCAACAACAGATAACCAAAGTTCATATCAGCAAGATGCAGGGTTTAAAGTATTAAACCAAGAGACAAATCAATTTGAACAAATAGATGATAGTAATTATAGAAATTCTAATCCTAACTATGGACAATGCTGTCCTTATATGAATTATGGGAATTTTGGAAATTAAAATATAAATTAAATGGCTAAAAATAATAAAAATGGAGTTATAATCAGATAGATATAAACTCATTAAAAAATGCTAGGGTATTTCTAGCATTTTTTTTATTACAATAAAAAGAGGTACGATAGAATTAGAAAAGAAAAGAGTGAGCATATAATTAATATAGTAAAAAGACCTTTAAATGTGGAAATATAGGTTAAAAATTTTAAAGTGTATTAAATTTTGATTTAAGGATAATCTAAGTATGAATTAAAAATATATTACTAGTTTACACATAATAAATAATTTATTAATATAACAAAATGTCTTATAAGTATATACTTATAAGACATTTTTATTTTATTATTCTACTCTTAGATTGCCTCTAATCATGCCCATCCAACAAGTAAATGATATATCTTGTCCATTAGGGTTTATCTCAGCAATTACATCACCTTTACTTAAATCTATATACTTATCATATTGAGGGAAGTACATAGCATTATTACAAGATGTCAATTCTTCAACTTTTATAGTAAGTCTAACGGGGATATCACCTTTTATAATAGGACTTGATGCTTGATATCCATATCGATTAGCTGTGATAGTAACCTCTTGATATCCATCTACAACAGGTGCAAGTTCTCCAGAAGACTGAGATATACCACCTAAAATAGGTATATTAATTCCTGTTAGCGCTAAACCTCTTTGTCCCATAGAAAGACCTAATATTATTATAAATACACCACTGTATTTAAATATATTATTGCTTAGCGACTTACTTAACCTAGATGAAATATATCCAAATCCTAGCATTAATGGAACAGTACCAATAGAAAAAGCAAACATTGATAAAGCGCCCATTACAAAGCTACCAGTTCCAAGTGCATAAAGTTGCATAGTTTGTAGTGGACCACAAGGCATAAATCCATTTAAAATCCCCACCACAAAAGGATTTTTGTTACTTTTACCACAATTTTTTTTCATAAAAGGAATACTTAAATTAATATTTTTAAACAATTTTATTCCAAACATATTAAGTCCAGCTATTACCATAAATAGTGCAGCAAATAGTTGGATAAATCCTTGCATTTTCATAGATATTGAAAATACAGAACCTAGAGCACCAATTATTCCTCCAAGTAATGTATACGAAATTACTCTACCAAGATTATATTTAAGTGCAGTATTAAAAGATGATTTTTTACTTACAAGTAAATTATCTTTATCTAGAGTCTGTGTAAGCATTATTCCACCACACATACCAACACAATGAAGAGATGATAATAATCCTACCACAAATAACATAAAAAGTGATGCATTTGAAAGTAGTGAATTCGTATCATATCCAACTAATGAATTACTACTTAGATATAGCATTATAATTACCATCGATCCTAAGCATAAAAACTGGCTTATAGAGTTTTTAGAGGTTGAATAACCTGCCTTTTTTATAGCTTTTTTAATTTCATTTTCACTTAAAATTTCATTTTCATACATAGTTATAACATTTGATTTATTATGGCTTGCTTTTACATTGAAAATACCGTTTAAAGACTTTATTTCTTCTTCGATTGCAGTTTCACATGATTTACAGTGCATTCCATAAACATCAAATGATTTAGTAATTTTACTCAATAAATTCACCTCATTTAAGATATTTTTCAAGATATTATAACTTTAGATTATGAAAAAAAGATGAAGATAAATAAATAAAATTAAATTCATAAGTTATTTACAATTATATGATATTTTTTGTTATATTAATAAATAATGAAAAGGAGGAAGACTAATGTTTAATATACTTATAGTAGAGGATGAGATAAAAATCACTCAAGTTATAAAAGCCTATTTGGATAAAGAGGGATATCATTGCATAGTAGCAAATAATGGAGAACAAGCTCTAGAATTCTTCTTAAAAAATAGTATAGATTTAATTATTTTAGATAGAATGTTGCCTGATATCAGTGGAGAGGAAATTTGTGAAAAAGTAAGAGCAATATCTAAAGTACACATTATTATGTTGACAGCTAAAACAGAGGATAGTGATAAAATAGATGGTTTTAATATAGGTTGTGATGACTATGTTTGTAAACCTTTTAATGTTAAAGAGTTAGTTTTGAGAGTTAAAGCAGTTTTTAGAAAAATGGATGTAGAAAATAAAGATTTATTAAAGTTCTCGGATGAGCTTGAAATAGATATGAACTCCCATGAGGTTAAAGTAAGAGGCAAGAAAGTTGAATTAACCAATACGGAATATAAAATACTTTTACTATTTGCAAAGAATCAAAATAAAGTATTTACTAGAGAACAATTGTTAGAATTGACTATAGAGGAACATTATGAAAAGATAGACAGAGTTATTGATGCACATGTAAAAAATCTTAGACAAAAGATAGAATTAGATACAAAAAAAGCTACAATCATTAAAACCGTATATGGGGTAGGATATAAATTTGGATTATAAATTAAAAAAACTAAAACTTAATAAAAAGTTAATTCTATCTTTAGTATCTTTAATAATCATAGTTATATTATCTATAGCTTTATCTATAAATAGTGTTTTTAATAAAAAATTTGAACAATACATTATTAGAAATAATGAAAATGAAATTTCTAATATAATTGATTCGATAAGGTCTAAATACGTTAATGGAGAATGGGAGTTATCTAGTATCCAGCAAATAGGAGAAGATGCAATAAGTAATGGCATATTTGTGGATTTATATGATAAAGATAGTAATTTAGTGTGGGGGGCAATGACCTATAATAAAAATATGTGTCATATGGTTATGGGAAGTATAGAGAACAATATGAACTATATGATAAATAAGAATAAAAGTAATTATACAGAAAAATTGTTTGAAATAAAGAATTTAGATAATGAAATTATTGGAAATATAAAAATAGGTTCATACGGATTACTTTACTATATGGATAATGATGTAGATTTTTTAAAAGAAATAAATAAGGTAATTACAAGTATAGGTATTGTAATGGTTTTAATAACAATATTTATAGCAATATTAATATCTAATAATATATCTAAGCCTGTAGAAGTTGTGTCCAATATGGCTAATTTAATTGGAGATGGTGATTATGATAATAAGATAGATTATGATAGCAATATAGTTGAAATTGATGTGCTTATAAAATCGATAAATAATTTATCAGCTAAATTAGAAGAACAAGAAAATTTAAGAAAGAGGTTAACAACAGATATATCTCATGAACTTAGAACGCCACTTACAAGTATACAAACACATTTAGAAGCTATGATAGATGGAATATGGGAACCTGATACAGAAAGGCTAAATAGTGTAAACGAGGAGGTAATAAGGCTTACTAATTTAGTAAATCAATTACAAAACTTAGCTAAGTTTGATAGTGAAAAAAGTAAATTAAATTTAGCTAAAGTAAATGTAAAAAACTTAATTATGAATGTGGTTTATAATAATCAAGGGAAGGCACTAGAAAAAAATATAAATATAGAGTGTGATTTAGAAAGTATAGATAGTTACTTAGATAAAGATAAAATATCACAAGTAATAGTTAATTTACTGTCTAATGCTATAAGATATACAAATAATGGTGGGAAGATTTTTATAAGTTCATATAAAGAAAATAATAATCTAAAAATACAATTTAAAGATAATGGTATAGGAATTCCGAAAGAAAATATAAAATATATATTTGAAAGGTTTTATAGAGTGGATGAGTCAAGAAGTAAAAATACAGGTGGAATTGGTGTTGGTTTAACTATTGTTAAGTCTATAATTGATTTACATCAAGGTACAATTGAGGTTAGAAGTGAGCTTAATAAAGGTAGTGAGTTTATAGTTATACTACCGAATCTGTAAAATAAAGTGTGTATTCTTCCCAAAAGTGCGATAATTAAATTAGATTATCCGAAGGAAGGTGCACACTTTTTATGTTAAACAAAAGTGAAATTTTAAAGAAACTTATACAAACTAAATACATAACAATACTTTCTTTATTATTATCTTTATCTAATAAATCAAGTTTAGGAATTTTTTTAGAAATCTTATCTACTCTAAAGGCTTTTTTATCTAGTATTTCACTAAGCTTCTCTTCTAATATAAAACTTAAATCATCTTTTTTATTAATATCTATTTTTATAAAAAAGTTATTTTCATAGTAAAGTATATCATTGTAATCATTTTTAACTACTATTCCTATAGTCTTTTTATCCATAAGCTCCCCTATAAATGTTAGTTAAACTTTATATAGTAATTATATACAATTATAGACAAAATATGGTAAATTCATGAAATATCTATATAGAAATAAAATAAATTTCACTATTTTCTCTAAATATTTTCTTCAAATACTTTAATTTATCACAAACCCTTATTTTCCTATAATTAATATCAAGAAGAACAAATCTTCTAATAAATAAACGGAGGTGGCTATATGGTTAATGAAATGAAAAATCCATCAAGCCTAAGAATAAAACTTGATTTAGGTATGGTAGATGGAAAAACAAAAGTAAAAAGCAAAACATTCTCATCATTAAAACATAATGCTTTAGCACAAAACGTATATGACGTTGGAGAGGCTTTAATGGCTCTTCAAGAATATGAAGTGATTGAAATAGCTAAGATAGATAACACTACTTTAGCTTAATATTAAATTTAAGGAGGTATAAATATGGAACAAACTAAAAGACTTGTAATGACTTTTAAAACTACTGATAATAAAAAAGTGTCTTTATCAGTAGATAACCCAAGAGAAGATATTACAGAATCTGAAATAAAAGATGCCATGGATTTAGTAGTATCTAAAAATATATTTGCTCCAAATGGTGCTGATATAGTATCTGCTGTTGAGGCTAAGGTTGTTGTTACAGACACTACAGCCTATGACTTAGAATTATAAAATTTACATTTAAAAAGCTATGCCAAGGTTCCCCCACCTTTGCATAGCTTTTACTTTATTGAAAGGATGTGCATTTATGAATTCTGAATTACAAACTCTTATAGCTTCTGTAGGATTTCCTATAGCCCTTAGTATGTATCTACTTGTAAGGATTGAAGGAAAACTTCAGACTTTATCTGATAGTATTAATGAATTATCTAAAAACATAATTGGTATGAGATAGCTAGACTTGGATACTGCCCCAGTTCTAGCTATTTTTGATTTATATCTATCACCCAATTATCTAACAGAGCCTAAATATATAATATTAATTTATCTTCTCTTTCTTATCATTTTAAATAATCCTAAACCTATCAGCCCTGTTGTAGCCAGTCCTAATCCTGTTGATACAACATCCTCAACTGGGTCTGCATTTTCGTTTGTTTCATTATTTATTTCTTGTTTACTAGCTTCTTCTTTATTTGCTTGATGCTCATAATTTATTTGCTCATTTTCTAAATCCATCATAATACTGTCTATCTCACTATCAGTATATCCATTTTCTTCTAAGGCATAAACAATATCTCTCTCACTTATTTTATCTTTATTATTATTAGTTAGTAAATTTGCAATCATATAATATTTAAAAAAACTTAAATCTCTAGAATAATATTTATTTGATTTAAACTTAGTATAATAATTTGGATTATAATTATAATTGCTTTTTTTCTCTCTTGGCTTTACTGTATATGAAGTTTTTGAGCTTGAAGATTTACTACTACTTGTATTTTTATTTGTTGTATTTTCATATATAGATTTATTTGTAAAATTTCCAGAGTCTACTTTTAGGCTAGAATTTTTATTTGTTGTCTTCGTTGAACTTGATTTATTTGAATCTACTGTAGTAGTCTTATTAGTCGTATTACTATTTGTAATACTATTACTTGTATTCTTATTAGCGTTTGTATTGCTATTTGTAGCACTATTATTTGTATTCTTATTAGTGCTTGTATTGCTATTTGTAGCACTATTATTTGTATTCTTATTAGTGCTTGTATTGCTATTTGTAGTTATGGTTTTGTTAGAACTAATGTTATTTTTATTAGTAGTTGTAGTTTTGTTATAGCTAGTATTGTTCTTATTAATAGTTGTAGTTATTTTGCTTGAACTATAATTATTCTTTTTAGAAGTAGAATATTTTCCTGAGCTTTTGCTAGAGTTAGAACTCTTATAAGACTTGTTGCTACTTTTATAGGATTTAGAACTACTAGACGACTTTGAACTACTCTTATATGACTTTGCCTCAACTATATTATATGGACAAAGCATAATAATAGTCAAAATAGATGTAAGCAGACATTTAGCCGCTTTTTTGTTAATTTTCATTACTTCAAATCTCCCTTGTTAATAATTATTAACTGTCAAGTTTATATTATATCATATAGCTAAGGGTTGCTACTATTGGTATATATTGAAAATTATTAAAAAGATATATTAGACAATTGTATAATATATATACATATGAAAAATAGCTAGAACTGTTGGATTATCCAAAGTATAGCTATTTTTGATGTGATTTAATCCGTAAGATACCAAACCTTTTATTCGCTTTATATTAAGATTGTGAACTAATTTATATTATTGTAGTATTTATAATAAATATTATTAATACTCTAAAAAGTCTTTTAGTTTATTAAATTCTATTATATATTTTTCTTTTACTAAGTTTACTATATTAACTGCTGTTTCTTCATCATACATATGAGATGTCCTATTTCTATCTAACATCATCTCTATCCATACATCACCATTATTTATCAGCTTATGTTTAAATGCACATCTTATTGTACTTCTTGGTGCTAGTGCTTCATCTAGTATACCTTGATCTTCTAGGTATAGCTTCATTACTTTCCAAGCTTGTTCAAATGTAAATTCAAACCTTTGTATAATTCCATCTATTATAATATCATCTGATATATCCTTTTTAAGAGCTTCTTCCAACCTTTTTAATGCCTTATAGAAGTCTTCTTTTCTTTCATCTAACTTTTTAGCCATTATATATTATTATCCCTTCATTTTTTATATTTTCAATTAGTTTTTCTTTTGTTAATTCATTAAAATTTAGTATATCAAAACTTAGAGGTGTATTTACTTCTTCTATATCCATAGTTACTTTCGCTTGTATTAAATGTGTTATTTTTTCTCCGAATAAACATAAATCTATATCTGAATTATATTTATTATCTTGTCTAGCTCTTGAGCCAAATAATATTACTTGTTCTATTTCTTTATATTTTTTAAATATACTCTCTAACTCTAATCTTAGTTTTTCTTCAATCACTTAATCACCTCTTACTATAGAATACTAAATATCTATTTACATCCTTTAATTAATACTTTTAATGTTACAATAATTATACATTATACTTTTATATTAAACAAACTAAAATTAAAAACTATTCTACTCAAAAAATATTATTTCACAATTTATAACAATTATGAACTTTCTTATATTTTAATATTAATCACACAATTATCTAACATAGCCTATCAAAATAATCTAGAAATATATGCCTTCTAAATATGCATATATTCAATTAATAATTAGAGCTAATTATTTGACTATTTTTACTTTATAGCATCTTCAATATATGATAATGCAATTGTCATTGCATCAATTATTTTTTTTAAACGTGTGTATGTTCCTGTCCCTTCCTTTGCATTAATCATCGCCTTTTCACTTTTACGAATAATAGATGTAACTTGATCTACTGATTTTAATAATTCTTCTTGTGTATAATTATGTTCTTGGTTTGTAACTAAGGCTTTTGAAATATATAAAGCTTTTATACGATTTCTAGTAAGTGAAAATTGTGGTGTTCCTTCTTTTAATTTAGGCTGTATTTTTTCACAATTTAAAATTGTAGAATCTATAAGATTTAAGGTATCTTCTATTTGTTTATCTGTATATTGGTTCATTTTATTCCTCCTTGTTTAGTTTTCAATTTCAAAAACTAATAACTTATATATCATATCAAAACTTATGGATTAAATAAATATTCATCAAAATATATGTTTTAGTTAATAAAAAATTCGCTTCGCTCGAGCGACGTGTCGGCGAAACACTTCATGTCGCCAACGACTTCGTCCGTTGCTTGAGCCACTGCGTGGGCGAAGCATTTCAAAATCTTTTTTACGCTCAAAACCAGTTGATTGATATTACTTACATTCAGAAGTTATCCACATTTTTTTAAATATTATAATATTCTTAAGCGTAAAAAAGGATGTAGTGATAATTACTACATCCTTTTAAAATTACGCATTATTTAGATATTTGTGTGATAAATAAAGTAAAAATAACTAAAGTTATTGCAATCAAATATATTCCTATCTATTTTTTACTTTGTTTAATTTTATTTTTTAATACTGAAATTAACTTTTCAAGTAAATAACCTAAAATATATACTACCAAATAGTATTTTAAATATACATTTAACGAATCATTCATAAACAGCATTATTTTGTCTATAATAAAAAATACTGTAAGTGATAAAATCAATGGAATTATCCATCCTATCTTTTTTCTTGAACACATTACTCCCTCTATAAAAAAAGATATTGGTATAATACCTACTATTCCAACTATAAGTAAATCCTTAAATCTGAAAAAATACGATATAATGGCTATCACTAACATAGTTATTGTTGGAATAAAATTCCCAAATATATTCTTCTTCATTCTTATTTCTCCCCTATAAATGTTAAATATATAGTTTACAATAATTGTAAACTTTCTTATATTATAAACCTTTTTTAATAACTAGTATTGATTATTTATTCATAAGTTCATTTTAGCATATGTATATCTAAATAGAAAAGACATTACCTTTATTAGATAATATCTTTTCTATTTAACTAATTTAATGACATTTCTTTTCTTATTAGCTCAATTTCTTCAATTGATAATTCTGTAAGATCCATTATAGTTTCATTATCTAAACCTTTTAAAATACCTTTTTTAGCTATCTCTATAGATTTTTTCTTTTCACCTTGTTTTATTCCTTGTTCTATTCCTTGTTTTATTCCTTGTTTTATTCCTTGTTGTATACCTTTTTGTATGCCTTGTTTCTCAACTTCTGGATCATATAACGATTTAGTCATTGTAATCACCTCTTCTTCTAATTTATCATCATTGAAATAATTTCTATTTAAATATTCTATTAAATTTTGTATTGCTAGCAACATTTTATGAAAATCCTCTCCAAGTATTTCATTTTCACAAAATAGCTCTTTAGATTCATTGGCTAGTTTCGTAGCTAAATTTTTAGCTATAACCGATAATTGCTGTATCTTTACTATATCATTCTTTTTCTGTGCTACTTCTAATTCTTTTCTAAGACTAAATAGTTGAAGTGGAATAAGAGGATACATCTTTCTTTTTATAAGTTCTTCTTCTGTAAATTCCCAATATTTTATAACATCTACACAATATATAACTTCTTGATTATTTGGAAATATTATTTTTAAGTTTAATAAGTCTTCTATGTTTTTATTTTCTTCAAAAAATATTACCTTTTGCTTTGGGAAGTATAAAGTCCTCATACTATTATCTATGTTAGAATTTTCTTTTGCTTTTTTGAACCCATATTCAAACATTCTAATTACCATAGTATTATCATTTTTAGTTTGAAACTCTAAATGATAGCTTACTTTATTATTATCTCTTTTTAATATATCAAAGAACATATCTCCACGAATAACACCTAGAGTATCTTCTATAAATTCATTATTACTAACTGTTAAGTTGACTTCATTCTCTTTAAAATCTTCTTCAAATATGGCATTTAAAAGTTTTACAAGTACTTTATTTGATGTTGAAAATAGGTATTTTAGTATTTCATCTAATTTTACCTTTTCTTTTGTCTTGTTCAAGGTTTCACCTGCTTTCTTTATATAATTATAACTTAAAATATAATTATTTAAAAGAATGAAGTATTTTATAAAATGAATATAATATTAGTTTATAAATATTTTAATTTTTAGCTCTGTTTTAAATCAATGTTGAAAATGATATAATAAAAAATAAATACGCAATTGTTATATAATATGAAAAAAGTAGTGAATTTAATATTACTTAAATAAAGAGGATATAAAGTGTATAGGGGGATGATATATTGAAAAAGTTTTTTTGGGGTGAAAGTAAATTTAATATTTTTTTTGTAATAGGACTAATTCTTATAATATCAGATTTTTTTATAATAAATATCCAATTGCTCTTATAGGGCTATTAATTGGTTCTATTCCTGAAACAAAAAACGAAATCAATAATTATAAAGAAACGGGTAAGTTAAGTGTTTACTTAGTCGTGCAGGGATTCGTTTTTATTACTACAATTTATATCATAATTTCTACTATGTTAGGTATCTAAGTTTAAATTAATTATAATCTTATTTGGAGTAAAGAGTATATGAACAATATTAATATAATGCGAATAAAAAAGTAGAAGTTATACCAAGCGGTATAACTCCTACTTTTTTGTTATTAAAATTCTTTCTAATATCAACACTGTATTAAAACATAGCCTAATTTTTTTATATTTAAGTATAAAAATAACTAAATCTTAGTATAAACATCTTAAAAATACTAAAATTTAGTTATCTTTATTTCTAACTTATCATACAATTATCTAACAAAGTCTATTTTAATCCCCAACACCAAAATCTGTATTATTAAAAAGTATTTCTATCTTAGGATTATCAACTAAATGCTTATACTTATTAGAAAACCAATTAACAAGTTCTTCATCTCTTTTAACACTTGAAGTGTTATTTACAAAAACATTTATAGTAGCATGATCAAAATTATTTAAAACAATCTCCATATCCCTATCAATCATTTCCTTAGTTTGACCCTTAATACCTACCATAATACAAGGAGAATCAAAATATTCCTTTAACTCCTCAACAGTTTTAAACTTGGCATTTTTGTTTAAATATCCATTTCTAAAATCATAATCAAAAGTTTCAACACCTATCTTAAAAGTTATAGGTATTTCAAAATAATCTCTCATTTCTTGAATTCTATTTTTATAAGCCCAATGACTTTCTAAAAATAATTTTTCTATTTTCTTTTCCTTTATTATTTCTTTTATCTTAGATAAAGTAGCCTTTGGAAGTTCAAAGCAACTTCCTGAATTTATAACTTCTAAAACTTTATACTTTCCAGTTATGTTTTCTAAAACTTCAAAGTTTAATTTATTTATTTCATCCTCAAAATTTGAGTTATCTAATATATAATCACAAAAGCTACACTTTCCCCATACACATGGAAAAGCCTTTAGTAATACTATTTCACGTTGATTTTTATTAGTTATTTCACTGTATCTATCCATATTATCTCCTTATTTATTCGTTGTCATAGAAGTTTTTAATGCTTTAGGCATAGAATTTACTACTATACCAACTAATACAACTGCTAAAAACTTATCTGCATAGTCTGTAAATACTTGTGTTACAAATACACCAACTACAATTGGAACATTAAAATGACTTAATATTTGAACTATGTATGAAGAACCAGAAGATGTTACTCCACCAAATAAAAATGCTGCAATTGTTGCACTGATTATACTTGTTGGTAAGGTAAATATAAATGTTCCTAAAGGTGTTTTAACTCCTTTTAACATATCCTTTTTATACATAAGCCCTGCTAAGTATCCCGTAGTTATTTGAACTGGTGCAAAGTAAAGTGAGTATATATCAAAAGTCATTCCACTTACTAAACTTCCACCTACTCCAGTTATTACTGCATACTTTGGTCCAAGCATACAAGCTATTAGTATTGTTCCTATTGAATCTAAATATATTGGAAGTCTTAAATTAAGAGCAATAAATGCTCCAACTACATTTAAAGCTATCCCCATAGATATTAAAGTAATATTTTTTACATTTACAGTTTTATTCATTGTTATATAACCCCCTCAATAGATTCTATAGAACTTTCGTGTTCTTTAAATATTCTCTTTAAGAACATTTTCATAAAAGCTTTTTCATCAACTTCAGTTAATACATGTGAATTAGGTTCATTTTTATAGAAGTTAAATGAGTCAACTATAGATTGACCTACTGCTACACCATCGTGAACAACTTCTACATAAGAATCAAATCCTCTTAATAAACTTCTATCAATAAAGTATGCCACAGCTAAAGGATCATTTATTACACATCCTATTATTCCTTCTTGTTCCCAATGGAAATCTATATAAAATCTAGTTATTTCTGTTATATATTTTGCCATATCCTTATCAAGTCTATTGATAAACTCAATAATATTAGGCGTTAAAACTATTTTTCTAGTTACATCTAGTCCAACCATGTGAATTTTTTTAGGTAAGTTCTTGTAAACATAATCAGCCCCATGTGGATCTACCCAATAGTTAAACTCTGCTACTGGCGAACAATTTCCATGAATTCTAAATGCTCCTCCCATAGATACAAATTCATCTAGGTTTTCAAAGGCCTTTTTATCTTTCATAAGTGCCTTTGCAATATTTGTTAGTGGTCCTAGAGCTATTATTGATACATCTTTGTTATTTTTTAAAGTATCAATTATAAAGTCTACTCCACCATAAAGTATTTTTGCATCTACATCTTCATAGAAGTTTTCTCCAACACCATCTTCTCCATGAGTATCCTGTGCTGTTACAAGTTCTCTTTCAAGAGGTAATTCCTCTCCTATATATACTGGTATGTCAAGTCTTTGACACATTTGAAGTGCTTTTAGGGCATTTTTTGCTCCTAACTGTGCAGGTACATTCCCGCTTGTTATTGTAAGTCCTAGTACTTCTAGTTCAGGTGAGTTAATTGCTAGAAGTATTGCCAGAGAATCATCTATCCCTGGGTCACAATCAATTATTACTTTTCTTTTTTCCATTTTTATCTCCTCCTTATAATTTAAAGGAGAACCTATACGCTTTTTGCACGCAAAAAAAGCCGTATCTAAGGGTAAATCTTATATACTGCCACTATATAAATACCTTAGTTTTTTATACTTGGAGGTTCTCGAACAAGTCCTTGATTATTATTAATTATCAAGAATTTTCAATTTTTATAAAGTTTAAAATAAATGTATAATTAGTTAGAACAAACTATCCATATTTTATTAACATCTTATTTTAAATTTGATATTTAAATATTACCATAAATTTCAAATTTAAACAAATAAAATATTATAAATATTTACAACTTGCACTTTATCTAGTATCTAAATAAATTCCTAAACCTTAGTTTGTTTTATTAATATTAAGCAATTTTTTTATACAATTTATTTAATGTACACTTTTAATTTATATAATAAAAAATTCGCTTCGCTTGAGCCACTGCGTTGGCGAAGTATTTCAAAATTTTTTTTACGCTCAAAACCAATTTATTGATATTACTTACATTCAGAAGTTATCCACATTTTTAAAGTATTATAATATCCTTAAACGTAAAAAAGTATGGTATTAAAAAATTACCATACTTTTTATTATATATTATTAATATTTTTATATTAAGCTTCAAAAACTTCTTTTGCTTTTTTATTTGAAAATACCACTTTAAATTCAGTGTATTCCTCATTACTTGTTACATATATTTTTCCATTATTATTTTCTACAATTTCTTTAACTATATGTAAACCATATCCATGGCTTTCATCTTTATTAGACTTTGTAGTAAAACCTGTATTAAAAATTTTATCTATTATACTTGGATCTATTTGTGGTCCATTATTTTTAATACTTAGATAAATATTATTAAATATCTTATACGTCTTTATAACAATTAATCCATTACCATCTAATGCTGTAGCTGCATTACTTAAAATATTAGATACTATTTTATGTAATTCATACTCACTAATATCAATTAAATTAGAATCAAATTCCTCATCTACAACTACATGTATATCTTTTAAATCTAAGGATTCAACTACACTACATATAATAGAGTCCCTATTAGTAATATATTCTACAGAAGATGATACTTCAGCATTTCCACTTATTATCTTTTTTAGCATTTCTCCTAATCTATCATATTGTTGCATTATATATAATCCATTAATATAAGATATTTGAGACCCATAGTCATGCTTTATTTTTTTAAGTTCATTATTTTTATCAATTAATAATTTATTTAATCTATCAATCTCTTCATATTTTTTGCCTATGCTATTCCTATAAATAGAAATCCCTATTATAAATGCAACAAACATTATTATCACTACATTGGTTAAAACTACATTAGCCCAACCATTTAATAACATAGAAATATTAGCTATGAAATCCATCAATATAACAATTATGAAAAAAATTGTAAATGAACGTTCACTTTTAGTAAAATACTGATATATTGTTTTTATATTATCTTTATTTTTTATAATAAGTAATTCTAAAATAATAGCTGGAATATATATTCCTAATAACATAGATGCTTCTGCATCAGAAATTACATTACTTATAGTAGGCCAAATTATACTAGTAACTAAAATAGCTGTAATTTGTACTAAAAAATATCCTATAAAGTATGCTAATAATGCCTTTTTGTATATATGTCTATATACTAAACCTATAATAATTATATTCATTGTTGCTATTACAGCTGTAGCTATATTTCCATTACTAAATATATTTGTAGCTAACATACTTGTAAAAAATATACCTATAATACTTATAACAAATTGCTTCTTACTAATCCTATCATTTTCCTTATTAAAAGATAAATAATAAGGAAAATAACTTACTATAAATGATTGTATTATAGTATTTAATAAATCAACAAATAAAATCATTACTTATTATCTTTTGTCTTTTAAGCTTTTTGGCATGTCTTCTACACCAATTCCTACCATAGATGCTGCTCCACTACTTACAACAACTATCGATAACATTGCCATTAAACTTCCAAATATCTTCTTGTAATTCATATTTATCCCTCCTTAGATTCTCTCAAATTAAACATTAAACAAACATTCATTGTTAATGTCCATGTTATTATATTACTATAAATTCCATATCTAATTATAATTACAGAAATTATAGATAAGATTATAGAATTAAGTACAGCTATTGTTTTATTTCTTCTTATTAAATTTTCCTTTGTTATAGGCATATATCTATTTATTATAGGTGATTGATGATATATACTAAATATGTTTACAATATTTAGTAATATTGTACTTATATTATTTAAGTTACTATTTTTTGATATTAATATAATAAAATATGCTAGTGTCATAGTTGCAATTAAGCATCTTTTATGTGAATACTCATGATATCCCCCTGTAAATGGTCTTACACATGCAAGAGTAAACATAATTAAAATAATTTCTTTCATATATCCAAAGATAGAAAATACAGTAATTATAATTATAATTTTTAAAATTTCATACATTAATACTCTCATAATATATTGTATTTCCTCTGTTTTCTCGTGCGTAAAATTATTATATTTACATATGTCTTCAACAAAGTCGTATAATCGATTTCTTAACATTCGTAATATTTCTCCATAAAAATTTAATATTAATTATATAATATTCTATTCTATACATTTTTTCAACATTTTTCTCCTTTTCCAAAAAATTCAGATTATTTCCTTAAAAAAATATATATTTAATATATAATAAAAGATAATATAGTTCGAAGTAATTTTATATTTATACTTCATTATTAAAATATGAAGTATAAAAATCAAAAGTTTAAGATTTATTGAAAAATCCTTAAGTGTAAATTTAAAGTTTATAATAGCTTTAATTATTATTATTTTTTCAATGTATTTATTATAGATTTATTATTTTATTAAGTTTTGTTATAAAATAATTTAATTAATTTCTATATACTAAAATGGAGTCTAGATAAATCTAAAACTCCATTTTAATATAAAATAAAAAATTCACTTCACTTGAGTAGCGTATCGGCAAAACACTTCACTTCGCCAACGATATATCCTTGCTTACACTATGGATACATCGGTTACTTGAGCCACTATATGGTCGAAGCATTTTAAAATATTATTTATACTATCTATATTATTAAGAAGTAAAACAATACTAAGTTAAAACTCAACTCTTAAATCTATTAAAAATTCTTTTTACTTTCTGTAAATTCATAAACATCCATTAATGCTTCTCCAAATCTTTGATAATGCACAATTTCTCTTTGACCTAAAAATCTAAAAATATCTTTAAGATCTACATCATCTGTTAAGTTAATTAGTTGATAATAAGTAGCTAATGCTTTTTGTTCTGCTGCCATATCTTCATGTAAGTCTGTAACAGAATCTCCAAATACATTAATATAAGCTGTAGTAAAGTTTACACCATTTGCATCTACTGGTTGAAGTCCATGTCCAAAAGTAGCATAATTAGGTCCAAGTCCAGCTTCTTTAAGTTCTTCAGGAGTACAATCTTTCATTAATTGATATAATATAGCTGAAATAATCTCAACATGAGCCATTTCTTCTGTACCTATGTCAGTCAAAAGTGCTCTAGTTTTACCAGTTGGCATAGTATATCTTTGTTGAAGATATCTAAGAGCTGCTGCTAATTCACCATTAGGTCCACCTAATTGAGTCATTATATATTTAGCCATTTTCGGATCTGAATTTTTCAAATTAACTGGATATTCTAATGTTTTTTGATAAACCCACATCTATTTATTCCTCCTTTAATTTTTATATTTTTAACTTTATTTCTATTTATAAAACTCATTATCCCATGGCCATGGATTATCAACCCATTCCCATTGATAACAATCTGGAACATATCCAAAATTAGTTAATGGTCCATATCTATCTTCATATTCAAACTTAGCATCTTGGAATTTTTCAAAATACATGTTGTATTCACATAAAGCATCTTCATCATCGGGATTATTATCTAGATATAAATTTAATTCTATACAAGCAAAATGATATTCTAAAATTTGATTTAAAAGATCTCTTCTATCTGATTCCATACTTGTCTATTCACTCCTTTTTACTTAACTCTGTTCATAGGGTTTTCATATAACCAGTCATTATAATTATTTGACTCAACTAAATCTAATTCAGGAAATAGTGTTCCTTTTTTTAATGCAATACTTGGATCAAAAGTATCTCCATAAATCTGTCTATTAACATATGGTCTTGCTAATTCTAGCCCACAGTTTTGTTCAATATCTCTTTTATTATCCATAGATTTCCTCCTTAATCTTTTAATATAATTATTAAAACTTTAAATTAAATAAAGACAAAATTACCTTTGTATTTTTATTAAAATACTTTTTCGATAATTTTCGACATCTTTATCTAATATATACTATGGATATTATTTTTGATTTGTTACCATATTTTGATTAAATTAATTAATTTTTGCATAAAAATAAACCCTTAAAGCAGTATTTTACAAGTCTTTTTTACTTGTAGCTACTTTAAAGGGTGGGAAGTTCAAATTTTTTCTTTTATTATATTTCATTTTATATAAATCTTACTTGTTAACATTAAAATTGTGCATTTAAAAGTATCTTTACTTTTAATATTGACAGTTTTTAAATAAAGTTATAATATCAATAAGATTATAGCTTTTTATATTTAAATAATCATAAAATTAAAATAAAGGATGATAAAAAATGACAGAACAAAATTTAAACTTGGCTGACGAGGTTAAAAGAAGAAGAACCTTTGCAATAATCTCACATCCCGATGCGGGAAAAACTACATTAACTGAAAAATTCCTATTATACGGTGGAGCTATTCGTGAAGCAGGTTCAGTTAAATCTAGAAAATCTCAAAAACATGCAGTATCTGACTGGATGGAAATTGAAAAACAAAGAGGTATATCTGTTGCATCAAGTGTTCTTCAATTTGAATATAATAACTTTTGTATAAACATTCTTGATACTCCAGGACATCAAGATTTCAGTGAAGACACATATAGAACATTAATGGCAGCCGACAGTGCTGTAATGGTTATTGACTCTGCTAAAGGGGTTGAGGATCAGACAAAGAAATTATTCCACGTTTGTAAAATGAGAGGAATTCCAATATTCACATTTATAAACAAAATGGACCGTCAAGGAAAAGACCCATTTGAATTACTTGAAGATATTGAAAATGTTTTAGGAATTCGTTCTTGTCCAGTAAACTGGCCAATAGGTTCTGGTAAAGACTTCAAAGGTGTATTTAACCGTCATAAAAACCAAATAGAGCTATTTGATGATGGTAACCACGGACAATCTATAGCTAACTCTATAACTGGTGAAGTATCTGATGAAAAGTTTAATACTTTATTAGGTAATGCTCTTCATGGAAAGTTACTAGAAGATATTGAACTTTTAGATATTGCAGGGGATAACTTTGATTTAGAAAAAATATTAAGTGGTGAATTAACTCCTGTATTTTTCGGAAGTGCCCTTACTAACTTTGGTGTTGAGCCATTTTTAGAATCATTCTTAGAAATAACACCACCACCTACTCCTCGTAGCAGTAACTTAGGTGATATAGATCCTAACTCTAATAACTTCTCAGGATTTATATTTAAGATACAAGCTAACATGGATAAAAATCATAGAGATAGAATAGCCTTCTTAAGAATTTGCTCTGGTAAATTCGAAAAAGGTATGTCTGTAACTCATGTGCAAAGAAACAAAAAGATTAAGCTTTCACAACCTCAACAATTCGTTGCACAAGACCGTGTTATAATAGATTCTGCTTACCCAGGTGATATAATAGGTATACACGATCCAGGAATATTTAATATTGGGGATACATTAAGTGAAAAACAATCAAACTTACAATATACTGGTATACCACAATTTGCTCCTGAACACTTTGCAAGAATATCTACAAAAAATGCTCTTAAGAGAAAGCAATTTGTAAAAGGTCTTACTCAATTATCAGAAGAAGGTGCTATACAAATATTCAAAGAACCTAACTTTGGTATGGAAGAACTTATTGTAGGAGTTGTTGGAGTTTTACAATTTGAAGTTTTAGAATATCGTCTAAAACAAGAATATGGTGTTGATATAATAATGAATCCTCTACCTTATCGTTATATACGTTGGATTGAGCATGGTTCTGTTAAATCAGATAGAATTTCAATGCCAATGGATACAATATTAGTTGAAGATAAAAATAGAACTCAAGCAGTATTATTACAAAATGAGTGGTCTATTAGACATTTAGTTGAAAGAAATGAAGGTATAGTTTTAAAAGAGACTTCTTTATAAAATAATTTATTAATAGTAATGTTAAAATTAATATAATAAATACTATATAAATGTAATTATATAAAAGGCTATGTTTTAAATGAATGTTGAAAATGATACAATATAATTTACTTCGTAATTGTTATATAATGTGAAATGAAGACGTAATGAATTTAGGGGGGAAAGTGAATATGGATAGCTCATCAGCATATATTTTAGGTGTATCTATAATTATAGCTGGGTATTTTATAGGAAATGGTATAAGAAATGGACTTACTTGTTTTAATAAAGGGAAAGTTCATACAGATGAAACTAGTATGTTGGATTTATTAAGAATGCAAGATGAAGATATACGACAAAGTAAACTTGTAAAAAAGGAGTATCTGTGTAAATACCTTGGATTATCAAAACAACAGCTTGATAATTTTTTAAAGCAATATTCGGATATACCAAGTATAAATGTAAATGGAGAAACCTATTATATTAGAGAAGAACTCAGTGAATGGCTGAAAGATTTATATAATGATAAGTAACATATAGCTGTTGCAAATTTAATACATTTTTATTACATATATATCACATAATTATCTAATATAGCCAATAAATAAAGAAAATTATTATTTTAATGATTATTTAAAATAGATTTAGTAGGCTATATTAATATAATACGAACTAAATCAAGAGTTGTATTTGATTATTCATACAACTCTTGATTTTTTATTATTCAAAATTTATCTAATTTCAACATTGTGTTAAAACATAGCCATATAAAAAAAATAGAACCTAATTTAATAAAATGGATCCTATATAGTGGACACTAGAAAAAGAGTGTCTATCTATATA
>ERZ791785.360-NODE-360-length-42163-cov-12.685523_pt1 | contig 42163 bp, 40 predicted proteins | sample MGYA00509947_ERZ791785 | MGnify/ENA primary metagenome ERZ791785 (study PRJEB30046, sample SAMN00791982) | human gut metagenome | study: EMG produced TPA metagenomics assembly of the A metagenome-wide association study of gut microbiota in type 2... | reverse complement strand
CTGCTGTGCCCCGGACCGCCCAGCAGTCCATCCCCATGCAGCGGATGTTTGAGGACGGCACCTGCCGTGTCCGTCCCGGCTACTACACCCGCACCATCCAGTATCAGGACATCAATTACCAGCTCGCCCAGCAGGAGGATAAGACGGCGATTTTCGAGGAATGGTGCAGTTTTCTGAACTTCTTCGACAGCTCCATCAAATTTGAACTGTCCTTTGTGAACATGGTAACGGACAGCACCGAGTTTGAGAAAAGCATCCGTATCCCGTACCAGCGAGATGGTTTCGATGATGTTCGTGCGGAGTATTCCCAGATGCTGCGCCAGCAGCTTGCCAAGGGCAATAATGGTCTGACCAAGACCAAATTCATCACCTTTGGTGTGGAGGGCGAAAGCATGGCACAGGTCAAGCCCCGGCTTGACCACATCCAAAACGATTTGCTCAACAACTTTCACCGACTGGGGGTGCAGGCAAAGCCCCTGAATGGTGTCCAGAGGCTGAAACTCATGCACGATATGTTCAACATGGACGGTGCCAGCAAATTTCATTTTGACTGGAAAGACCTTGTGAAAAGCGGCCTTTCCGTGAAGGATGCCATTGCACCCACCGCCTTTGCCTTCAAAAATTCCCGGACGTTCCAGATGGGCGGCATCTATTGCGCCGCCAGCTTTCTGAGCATCACGGCATCCGACATCAGCGACCAACTGTTGAAGGATTTTCTGGACATGGATTCCAGCCAGATCGTCACCATGCACATTCAGTCTGTTGACCAGAACCGTGCCATTAAGACCGTGAAGCGCACCATCACGGAACTGGATCGCAGCAAGATCGAGGAGCAGAAGAAAGCCATCCGTGCCGGATATGATATCGACATCATTCCGTCGGATTTGGCGACCTACGGCAGAGATGCAAAGGCTCTTTTGAAAGAGTTGCAGAGCCAGAACGAGCGGATGTTCCTTGTCACTTTTCTGGTGCTGAACACCGGGCGCACGGAGCAGGAACTGGAAAACAACGTCTTTCAGGCATCCAGTATTGCCCAGAAGCACAACTGCAACCTGTGCCGCCTTGACTTTCAGCAGGAGCAGGGGCTGATGAGCAGCCTGCCGCTGGCAGACTGTCAGATCGAGATCCAGCGAGGTCTGACCACCAGCAGCACGGCAATTTTTATCCCGTTTACCACGCAGGAACTTTACCAGTCCGGCAAAGAGAGCCTGTACTATGGGCTGAATGCTCTGTCCAACAACCTTATCATGGTGGATCGCAAAAAGCTGAAAAATCCGAACGGTCTGATTCTCGGCACTCCCGGTTCCGGCAAGTCCTTCAGTGCAAAGCGTGAAATCACCAACGCTTTTCTGGTGACGGACGATGATATTATCATCTGCGACCCGGAAGCAGAATACGCTCCGCTAGTGGAGCGTCTGCATGGGCAGGTTATCCACATCGGCCCTGCCAGCACTCAGTATATCAACCCCATGGACATCAACAGCAATTACAGCGAGGAGGACAATCCGCTGGCTCTGAAAGCGGACTTTATTCTTTCGCTGTGTGAACTGGTGGTAGGCGGAAAAGAGGGCTTGCAACCTGTGGAAAAGACGGTCATTGACCGCTGTGTTCATGTGGTCTACCGCAAGTATTTCGAGAATCCCACCCCGGAAAATATGCCCCTGCTGGAAGATCTGTACAACGCTCTGCTGACGCAGGACGAACCGGAAGCCCGCCATGTGGCGGCGGCATTGGAGATTTACGTCAAGGGTTCTTTGAACATCTTCAACCACCACACCAACGTGGACATCCACAACCGCATCGTCTGCTTCGACATCAAGCAGCTGGGCAAGCAGCTGAAAAAGCTGGGAATGCTCATCGTGCAGGATGCCGTGTGGGGGCGCGTTACCGCCAACCGCAGTGCCGGAAAATCCACCCGGTACTATGCAGACGAGTTCCACCTTTTGCTGAAAGAGGAACAGACTGCCGCTTATTCTGTGGAGATTTGGAAGCGTTTCCGTAAGTGGGGCGGCATCCCGACAGCCCTAACGCAGAACGTCAAAGATCTGCTGGCAAGCCCCGAAGTATCGAACATTTTCGAGAACTCGGACTTTGTGTATATGCTCAATCAGGCCAACGGAGACCGACAGATCCTCGCAAAGCAGCTCAATATCTCGCCCCATCAGCTTTCCTATGTGACCCACTCCGGCGAGGGTGAAGGGCTGCTGTTCTTCGGCAACGTGATCCTGCCCTTTGTTGACCACTTCCCGAAAGACCTTGAACTCTACCGTATCCTCACGACTAAACTCAACGAGATCTCGGAGGGCACACAGAAATGAGTAATCCGAAGCTGAACATCAAAGAGGAAGCGTCAACCCAAAAGACCCGCTCGCCCCCGAAGAAAACAAAGGTGGAGCAGTCGGTGCCCAGAAAGAAAAAGCTGAAAACCGATGTGGATAAGGCTGCGGAAAAGGCACAGCATCTGCGGTTTGGCAAGGCGGAACTGACCCCGGACGAGCTGAGCCGGTTGAGCAAAGCACAGAAGCGGGAAATGTACGCCGCTCATGCCGCCCGGTCTGCGGTGCACCGGGAGGTTGACCAGTACGAGGACGACAATGTGGGCACGCAGGCGTTGAGCGAGGGCGAAAAAGCGGCAGGAAATGTCCGTGATATTTCCAAAAGCCGCTATGCCCGGAAGCTCAAGAAGAAAGCCAAGATGCAGGGCAAGAAAGGCTCCAAAACCGCAAGATCTTCCGCATCGGAGCCGACTGCGGCACAAGATGCAGGCGCATCCAGCACCAGTGAGGGCGGTTCCAACTGGCTTTCCCGGTGGCGGCAGAAACAGGATATCCGGCAGAGCTATTATGCTGCCGCCCGGTCGGGCACGGCGGCGCAGACCGCAGGTGGCAAAGCGGCATCCAACGGTGCATCTGCTGCCCGGTCTGGCGTAGAACAAGCCGTAGAAAAGAGCAAAACCGCCGTCAGCACCGCTGTAAAGGGACTGATGAATGCCGCCAAGGGCAACGCACACGTTCTGGTGATCGTGGGCGTTTTTCTTTTGCTCATCCTCATGGTCATGTCTGGTTTTTCCTCCTGCGGTATCCTCTTTTCGGGCGGTACACAGGTATCCGGGCAGACCATGTACTCTGCCGAGGACCGGGACATCCGGGGCGCAGAACAGGACTACAAGAAGCTGGAAAAGGAGCTGGATAAAAAGATCAAGCGCACTCCCACCGACCACCCCGGCTATAACGAGTACCAGTACCACCTTGATCCCATCGAGCATGACCCATGGCAGCTGACTTCATTCCTGACCACCTTGTATGACGATTACACCCGGTCGGAGGTACAGGGCAAGTTGAAGGAGACCTTCAAAAAGCAGTATAAGCTGACCACATGGGTAGAGGTGCAGATACGGTATAAGACGGTCTGGGTCATCAGTCCGGCAGGAATCCCGGTTCCCACGCAGGTGCCTTACGAGTACCGCATCTTCCACACCAAACTGGTGAACAAAGGTCTGGAAGTCGTTATCCGGGAGGAACTGAACAACGACCAATGGAAACGGTACGAGATTTTTCAGGACACGCTGGGTGGTCGGCCTTATCTGTTCAACGGCGGTCTGCCGCCCGGTGGCTCCGATGGCTCCGGCACACCCGGCATCGACTATCAGGTTCCGGCAGAAGCACTGACGGACGAGGAGTTCGCCGCCATCTACAAGGAAGCCCAAAAGTATGTGGGCACGCCCTACGTCTGGGGCGGTTCCACCCCGGAAACCGGATTTGACTGCTCTGGCTACGTCTGCTGGGTGTACAACCAGAACGGCTATGATGTGGGGCGCACCACCGCCAACGGCTTGTGGAACAAGAGCCAACACATCAGCGAGGCCGAAGCAAAGCCCGGTGACCTTGTTTTCTTCGAGGGAACGTATGATACCCCGGGGAAAAGTCATGTGGGCATCTACCTTGGAAATGGCAAGATGGTGTCTGCCGGAGACCCCATAAAGTATGCTGATATTCACTCGTCCTACTGGCAGAAATACCTGTCCGGTTTTGGGCGACTTTCAAAATGAAATGGAGGGTTCAACTATGAGCGAAAAATCGGATAAGCTGCGGGCGATGCTGGAAAAAGAGAAGGAGCGCCGCATCAAGCTGAACAACCGCATCGAGATTCTGGAGCGGCGCATTCAGGAGGAAGATTCCGCCGAGGTCAACGAGATGGTGCGGACTGCAAAGGTCACGCCGGAACAGCTTGCTGCCCTGCTGCGGCAGTCCGCAACCGCCACCCCGACCCCAGCTGCGCTGTCTGCTGTGGGTGCAACTTTTGAGAAGGAGGTCGATGCAGATGAAGATTAAGAAACTGAGTGCGCTGTTGGTATCGGCGGCACTGTGCGCTGGCATGGCGGCTCCCGCTTTTGCTTTTGAGGGAGAAGCTGCCCCGGTGGAGCAACCGGTTCTGCCGGAAGTGGTGGAGGATGTTGTCACCATCACGGACGAAACCTCTGGTGCCCTGACCCCGGAGGGCAATCTGACACTGGTGGATGACTACCACACCGACTATTCGGATGGCAGCGGACAGCAGTTCATCACGCTGGTGTCGAAGTCGGGTGCGACTTTCTATCTGGTGATTGACCGCAATGCCAAAGGGCAGCAGACCGTCCACTTTATGAATCTTGTGGATGAAGCCGACCTGTTGGCTCTGATGGAAGAAGATGCCGCCGATGCCTACACCGCCGAAAAAGAAGCAGCGGCACAGGCTGAACAGGACAGGCTGAAAGCCGAGGAAGAAGCCAAGAAAGCTGCGGAAGAAGCGGCAGCATCCGGCACGGAACAGCCCAAGGAAAACAAGGTCACAAAGATCGCGTCCGGCTTTCTGGGCGTGGTCGTGCTGATCGCACTGGCGGCAGGCGGCATTTTCTATGCTTTCGCAAAGCAGAAACAGAAAAAGCAGGCTGAAAAAGAAGCCCTTGACCCTGATGCAAATTACACCGAGGACAAGGGCGATTTTGAGATTCCGACCGATGTGCCGGATGAGGACGAAGCCCCGGACGAGCAGGACACCGAACCCATCTGATTTCAAGGCGGCGCTTGCCGCCGTACATATTGCAATCCGAAACAGAATGGAGGGATTCTTATCGCAAAATTAGTCGTGGCGGAAAAGCCATCCGTCGCTATGTCCTATGCAAAAGTCCTTGGTGCCACCAGCCGTCAGGATGGCTACCTTGAGGGCAACGGCTATCTGGTAAGCTGGTGCATTGGTCATCTGGTGGAACTTGCCCCGCCCAATGTCTACGATGAAAAGTTCATCAAGTGGAGCATTGCCGACCTGCCCATCCTGCCGCAGCAGTGGCAGTACCTCGTGTCTACGTCCACCAAAAAGCAGTTTGGCATTCTGCAAAAGCTGATGAACCGCCCAGATGTGGATAGCATTGTCTGTGCAACGGATGCAGGGCGTGAGGGCGAACTGATCTTCCGCCTTGTCTACCAGCAAGCGGGCTGCAAAAAGTCCTTTTCCCGCCTGTGGCTGTCCAGCATGGAGGAAAACGCCATCCGAGAGGGGTTCGCCCATCTCAAACCGTCAACTGAATACGATGCGCTGTACAATGCAGCACTCTGCCGGGAACGTGCCGACTGGATGGTCGGCATCAATGCGTCCCGGCTTTTTTCGTGCCTGTACAACCAGCCGCTGGCGGTGGGGCGTGTTATGACCCCGGTGCTTGCCATGACGGTGGTGCGGGAAGCCGCCATTGCCGCCTTTGTGCCGAAAAAGTTCTACACCGTAGAACTTGAACTGACCAGCGGATGCACGGCATCCAGCCGCCGCATTCCCGAAAAATCCGTTGCCGAAAACCTGCTGGAAGCTTGCCGAAAGGAGATGGTAGCAACGATCCAGCGCATCACCCGCAAGGAAAAGTCCGAGAATCCACCGTCGCTGTACGATCTGACCACCCTTCAGCGGGATGCTAACCGCTTGCTGGGGTACAGCGCACAGCAGACTTTGGACTATGTGCAGAGCCTGTATGAGAAGAAACTTACCACTTATCCCCGAACTGATAGCTGCTATATCACCGACGATGACGAGGAAATGCTGGAGGAACTGACCGAGGCACTGGAAAGATTTTTCGACATTACCCCGGAAGATGTGGACGAGGCTGTGCCCCGGACACGGCGCACCGTCAACCGGGAAAAAGTCACCGACCACCACGCCATCCTGCCCACCCGCAGTATGCTGCAAGCCGATCTGGAAGCGCTGCCTAAAGGCGAGCAGAACGTTCTGAAGCTCATCATCGCCCGGACGCTGATGGCAGTCAGCAAGCCCTTCCGGTATCTGGAAACCCTGCTGACCACCGAATGTGCCGGGGAGGAATTTACCGCTAAGGGCAAGGAGGTTCTGGAAGAAGGCTGGAAAGCGGTGGAACGCAAGGTACTGGCAGACATCCTGAACCGAAAACAGGAACTCACCGCCCTGCCCAATGCAGCGGAAAACGAGTGCGGCATCCTCAATGCAGAACTGAAAGAGGGGCAGACCTCGCCGCCGAAGCATTTTACCGAGGACACCCTGCTGCACGCTATGGAAACCGCCAGTGCAGACAGTATGCCGGAGGGCGTGGAGCGTCAGGGTATCGGCACCCCGGCAACGAGAGCCGCCACCATCGAAAAACTGGTGCAGAAGGGTTTTCTGGAGCGCAAGGGCACCAAGAAAACCAAGGTGCTGCTGCCCACGGATAAGGGCAAAGCCCTCGTCACCGTGATGCCCGAAGAAATCCAATCCCCGGAAATGACCGCCGATTGGGAAACAAAGCTACTGCAAATCGAGCGTGGCGAAATGGAGCCGAGCGAATTTATGACCGAGATCAATACGATGATTACCGAACTGGTAAAGAACACGGAAATGAAAAAAGGAGCGAATGCACTTATGAAAAGCAAGATTATTGGTGTCTGTCCGAACTGTGGCAAGCATGTTGTGGAGCGTGAAAAGGGCTGGTTCTGCGAGAACCGGGAGTGCCGTTTCGTGCTGTGGAAGGATAATGCGTTCTTTAAGCGTCTGGGCAAGCGGCTGGACGCTCATGTGGCGGACAAGCTGCTGCGGGATGGTCGTGTCCGCCTGAAGGACTGCAAGAGCGCCAAGGGCAAGACCTACAACGCCACCGTGCTGCTGTCCTGTGAAGCGGATGGCCGCAGCAAGTTCAGTCTGGAATTTGAGAATGGGGGCTGCTGATGGAGCAGAAAAAAGAAGCCGTCTACCTGATTAACGATGAACGCTATCTCCACCTCCGGGAAAACGGTGCAGGGGTCGGCTTTGCGACCTACAACAAGGTGACCGGTGAGCCGCTGGAAAGCGGGCAAATTTCGGAAAAGAACCTGCCGCCCGATGAACGAAACACTATCCCTGCCGCCCGGAACTGGTATCTGTTTGAACTTTCGGACGATGACCGCAAGGCCATCCAACAGGAAAGCGTAAAGATCCTCGAAAACATCCCGCAGGCGGGCATTGGCAGGCGGCGTATCTGGGAGCCTGAAACACTGCCGAAGGATATTCGGCTCATCAACAGCCACTATGATGACCTCTATCGCATTCCAGATGGCGGAGTGATTCAGGTGGATTACCCGGATGGGCGCAGTTTTACGGCACGGGTGGAGCATCTGGATGATTATCACTTTGACATGGGCGGTCTAGGCAATGTGTTCCACATCTGCCAGTTTGCCGAAGTCATGGAACGAAACCATGCAGACTTCTACCCTGAAATTCAGACACAGGACGAGCAGGCCGCATGGGAACTGGGGGGCAAAGGTTATCTTGCCATCCAGTCCTGTGAGGATGGATGGGACTACACCATTTACCACAGCGATTTTTCCGTGATGGACGGCGGGCAGTTGGATGCCCCGGAACTGACCATTCAGGAAGCCCGTGAGCAGATTCTGGAAGCGCACCACATGGAAAAGGGGCGGCGGCTGTTGCAGGACTACGATGCCGTTATGAATAAAGTTGCGGAAGCCGAGGAACTGAGTGCAGACCATCGCCCTTCCACACTGGAAAAGCTGGCAGAACTGGCAAGTGATACGTCTGCACCAAAATCGTCTGCACGGTCTGCGCCAGAACTGTGAGGTGGACAATGCAGCAAAAATGGAACCAGAGTTTTGACGGCGAACCCATGATGGACATCCCGCAGAAATTTCTGAACGCAGGGTGCGATGTTTATATGGTGATGCAGCTGCGGCATGACGAAAAAATCCTTGATGAAAGATTTGCTTCTATGCGGGAGTTGAATCGTCGAGGCAAAACGCCCGACCCGGAGCATTACGAGGTCACCTACTATGCTGATCTGCCCGCCATGTGGCAGGATGTGCCGAACAACGATGTTTTGGAAGAACTGTTTCAGGTGTTCAACCTCTCCCGTCCGCAGGATTTTGAGGGACACAGCCTGTCGGTCGGCGATGTGATTGCACTTAAACGCAATGGCGAGGTGTCTGTGCATTATGTGGACAGCATCGGCTTCAAAGATTTACAGGGATTTCTGGACAAGCAGCCGGAACGCCCTTCGGTGCTGATGAATCTCAAGGAGAAGTGCGACGCCCCGGAGTGTAACCCCACCGTCTGCCGGAAAGCGAGGGATGCCCATGAACTTTAACCATGAAGAACTGATGCTGATGATGCTTTACAACACCGGCACCCGATTGGGGCTGATACAGGAACTGCGGCTCATGCAGTGTTATCTGATGCCCGATGAGACCGCCCTGCGGGAGCTGTCGGAGGGGGTCATCGAGAAGCTGAAACTGCTGACCGATGCGGAGTTTGCCGAGTTGGAATTTCCTATGGACTAAATTTTGCCGCCTGCGGGCGGCGTACATATAATTAGAAAAGTTACTTTTCCTTTCAGACGAATTGTACTCAGCAGGCATAATATTGAGATTCCCTTGCAGGAAATGCTTAATAAGCGTATATTATAGTTAATATCGAGTCGCGCAATATAGGAGATAAGCGGATATTCTGCTATGCGCCGTGCAAAGGTGGCACAGTGACGAACGTGAGTGCCGTTTTAAGTCCGCTTTTTGTTTACTGAACATTTCACTATTGAGGGAGGGACATTCATGCTTACTTTGTGTTATGCGCCATCGTATGGAATCGAGATTTGCGCAGCTCGTCGGCTTACCCCAGAGGAAAAGAAGCATTATGCAGCATGGTTTGCTGAAACTGGTTTTATCGGAGTCGGCAGTCATGTAGATCTCCCTTGTATCTCTCATGAAGATCTTCCGAATCGTCCTGACGATGGAAGCTTTCTGGGTTGTTATAATCAGGCATGGATTATTACAGAAGCAGAGGCTGCATCATACGAGAGACTAAATCATCAGCGCCAGAATGAGAAGGATTTAGCCCAAAAAGCTGCGCAAGATGCTTATAACGCAAAAATTGCCGACTTTGAAACGGGCTATGAAAATTGCAAGAAGCAATTTGAAAGCTGGACGGTTACGGATGTAAAACAAAAACAGGGTGATTTATTCGCTGAGCACACATTTGTTCTTCATGGAAAAGAGTTCTCTTTTGTTGAAAGAGATTTGCATGACCTTGGGTTTGTAATCAATCCTATGTACCGGATTGATCCTGATTCTACCGCTAGTGGATATCTTACTTGCGATGACACTGGCGCAAAAGTCTGGTGTGTAAACGGATCTCGGTATATTCCGCTATCGGAAGATGAGGCTCTTTGTGTCAATGCGATTTGCCAGTATGGAAAATTTGTAAATTCTTCAATTCGTATGTGAGGTATATGGAGATGACTCAAAATCTATATCCCCCGATGGCGTTATTAAAAAAGACTGCCCAGCAGTATCCAAAAGCATGGGAACTTATGGCAAATTTCCATGCCGAGAATGGTATGAATGGGCTACCAACATGGCCGGATTGGTGCTATGCTCCGATGTCTGCGGCGGTAGCAATTGCCAGTGGTGGACGTAATTTCTTATTACTTCCGGTAAACCAACAGCAGGATATCATAAACTCTGCTCAAAAGATATTTGCCCTTGCAACATGGCGTTTAAGCAAAGAAGTATATCAACTTGATCCAGACTTCGCGCAGTTGCTTTTTGAGCAAACTAATGATTTGGATATTCCTTCGGAGATTTTTTTACAGCTTCCTTATCCTTGCTTCTACATCGAAGTTCCAGACTTGTTTTTTGGAGCCAAGCCGATTCATGGCTTCTTCGTAAACTTGGAATATGATGTTAATAACGGTGACCGTGAACTGCGGCTTTATTTTTTATATCAAGATGGTACTGGCTTTGGCTATCCCATTCATATAGACGAGCATACCATTTCTGACAATATGGCTCATGTTGCCAAGGAAGCCCTATACAATTCCAGAAACGACAAATTCATACAGGCACAAACTTATCGGGCAATACAAGAAACCGATGCTCTGCAAGAGCTGCTGCTTAAAGCACTTCAAGTTGTTCTTTACATACTGGCTTCAAATGCTGAGATCGTTCCCAATAGTGAACAGTCATTCATAACGAAACGAGGTGCCACTATCAAAGATAAATATTCTGAAATTCGGAAATGGGATGTAGGTATTCGCATTGGAGCCGCTATTCGTCAGAAATCTGTGTCAGTAGAAAAAGGAGAAAGCATAAAGACGGCAAGCGGCCATTCCTCACCTCGTCCACATATGCGGAGAGGCCATTGGCATCATTATTGGACTGGTCCACGCAACGTTTCTGAAAACAGACGTCTTATCTTGAAATGGCTCTCTCCTATGGCAGTTGCAGCAACACCAGAGGATACTCCTATTGTTATACATGAAATAAAAAACAATTCCTGACGGCGTTTATGTTCCGAAAATTTTTCATAACCCGCAAGAAAGTGGTCTTGATAGAATGCTTCGATTCATGCTATACTAGAACAAGCATTATTGTACGGACAAAAATAGAAAGTGAGGCTTGCCAATGGACACCACAAAACGCTCTCCCCTTGACCGCCTGCTCTTTGCCACTTTTCTGAAAGGCCGCACTTCTTCCCGCGACTTGTGGGAAGAAAAGGGCGATATGACCCCCGAAGATAACCAGAAGATCATCGAGGAAACTAACGAGATCATCAACGATGATTCCACCTATCCTTATCTCAGTTATCTGACCGACCTGCTTGCTAAGTCCAAACCCTCCGATGATGCTGTCAAAAAACTACATGAACACATTGACACTATCGCAGAAGGATTACATGAGGACAGCACCGATGTGTTCCGTGCGCTCCTTGCCAAGCTGATCGAGGAGCCGGAAGAAAAGCGGACCTTCGACCGTCTGCTGGAGATGGCAGAAAAGTTTTCCGCACGATACGAATAAAACACCATAGATTCCATAAGCGAGTGACCTGAAAAGGCCGCTCGCTTTTTTGTTTACCACAGAGCTGAAAGGAGGCTAAAATGCCAAGCAAAACCGAAGAATATCTCGCCCTTGCCCAGCGCACGGCGAACGGCTTGACCCGGTACTGGGAAAGCTGGACGGACTATCTGACCACTGCATCCCGGTTGTACAAGTACCCCTTTGCAGACCAGTTGATGATCTACGCTCAGCGGCCCGATGCCACCGCCTGCGCCGAATTTGACATTTGGCGCAACCGGATGAACCGCTATGTCAGGCGTGGCTCTAAGGGCATCGCCTTGCTGGATGAATCCAGCGGATTTCCGCGCCTGCACTACGTTTTCGATGTGTCGGACACCGGGGTGCGCCGCAATTCCCGTGACCCGGAGGTGTGGCAGCTCGGTCCCGATTTGGTGCAGCCGGTTTCAGAAATGCTCGCCGCCACCTACGGCATCAGCGGAGAGCGTGTCAGCCAGCAGCTTGCGGATGTTGCCGGGAAACTGGTGGCAGATTACTGGGACAACAACAGTGGTGACATTCTCGCCATCGTTGACGGTTCGCTTCTGATGGATTATGATGAAGCCGGGGTGGAGATGCAGTTCAAAAGCGCCGCCGCCATCAGCGTCACCTACACGCTGCTGGAACGCTGTGGGTTTGAGCCTGCCGGGTGGTTCGACAAGGACGATTTTCGAGCCATCCACGAGTTTTCCACCCCGGATAGTGTCTACGCCCTCGGTTCAGCCGTCAGTGACATGAGCCGGGAGGTGCTGCGGAACATCGAGCGCACCGTAAAAACCACCATCCGCCGCCGCAATGCAGAAAGGAGCCAACATGAATATGAACAGCAGGAACGTGACCTACTCGACCGTCGGGGACTACCAGCTCCCGAACCTAATCCTGAACCAGCCCCGGAAGCCGCTGGGCAAGTACGGCAGGCTGCGCCGGACGTATCTGATGAACCATCGCCCGGTGCTGTACCACACGATGCTCCTGAACGGGAGCCTGTACCCGCACCTGATGGAGGTGGAGCAGACGGCAGAGAGCCAGATGCAGCAGACCATGAAGCAGCTTCTGAAACAGAACCCGGCCCCGGACAAGGAGCAGAATCAGATGGCATGGGTGCAGCAGATGAACAGCCTGCGGGCACAGGCAGAGGAACTGGTGCTGACGGAGCTGATCTACAGCTAAGTTTTCTGGATGCCGCCATCCCCACCGAAGCCCAGCAAATTGAAACCATCGACCAAGCGGAGAGCGAAAAAACGCCCTCCGCTTTTGTTTTGTCGCAGGCTGAAATTGAGAACGAGCTGCGGCGGCATGGTTCAGGGTTTGCCGGCGGCAAGCAACGCATTATGGCACTGTACCAGACCCAGCCTGACCGAAAACTCCGTGCCAAGGCGTTGGCAAAGGAGTACGGCATCGGTGGGCACTCCCACGATTATCTGGATGGCAGCAGTGGCTTTGTGAACCACGACTGGAAGGGACTAGAATTTGATCATTACCCCGACCACCAGAAAATCACCCTGAAATGGGCGCAGGTGGAAAAGTATATTGACCTGATGATCCAGTCCGACCGCTACCTGACGGATGAAGAAAAGGAGCAGTGTACCACTGTACAGGAAGAAAACGGCTACAAAGTCGGTGACGATGTAATGGTTGATTTGCCCACTGGAACCATCGAGGGCACCATTGGCTATATCGGCGAAACGGATGTTCGCATCGACACCAGCGCTCACGGACAGTCGTGGGATAACGAAGTTATCAACAAACGACAATTCGAGGACGGTCTGCGGCAGAATGAACCTAGCCAGCGTGTGGATGAAATGCTGGCGCAGGCAGAAACCATCTACAAGGAATCCGAGGTGCCGGAATATGAGCGTTTTTCTGTCCGCGAAGTGGTCGGAGGTACGTCCAAGCTTTTTGCTATCTGGGATGATCTCAATGAGGGCTACTATGCAAACGATAACGGAATGGCGCAATTTCCAGACAAGGAGCAGGCCGAATCCTATTGCACCGCTTTGAAAAAAGAGACGGATGAACGAACCGCCGCCGATTGGCTTGCAGTGGAAAAGGCAAAGTTTTTGGCGGAAAATGAACCTGTTCTCGCTCTCCCAAAAGAGCGTGATTACCGTGTGGGCGATACAATCCGTCTGGACGGTAAGGATTTTACGGTCGAAACTGTCGGAACTCTGAACATCCAGCTTCGTGACCCGGATGAGGTCTATCCGGTTGCCCGCTCGGAAAGCAAGGAAAATCTGGAACGGCTGCTGCGCCAGCCGGGCAACATCCATCTGCACAACCTGACGGTCAATCTCACTCCTGCGCCGGAGCCTGCCGGGAACTTCCGCATCACGGACGACCATCTGGGCGAGGGCGGCGCAAAGCAGAAGTATGCCCGGAACATTGAAGCCATCCGCACCCTGTTCAAGCTGGAACAGGAGCACCGGGGTGCCACCGCCGAGGAACAGCAGGTGCTTTCCCAGTATGTGGGCTGGGGCGGCTTGTCGGATGCCTTTGACCCCAGCAAAGACAGTTGGGCAAAAGAATATGCGGAATTGAAGGGGCTGCTCTCCGAGGACGAGTACGTTGCTGCCCGTTCCAGCACCCTGAACGCCCACTACACCAGCCCCACCGTGATCCGTGGTATCTACGATGCGGTGGAGCGCATGGGTTTCCGCAGCGGTAACATTCTGGAACCTAGTATGGGCGTGGGCAACTTCTTCGGTATGCTGCCGGACACCATGCAGGACAGCCGTCTGTACGGCGTAGAGCTGGATTCCATCACCGGGCGCATCGCCAAAAAGCTGTACCCGCAGGCCGACATTACCGTGGCGGGCTTTGAGACCACAGACCGCCGTGATTTCTACGATCTGGCGGTGGGCAACGTGCCCTTCGGCAACTACAAGGTCAACGACAAGGCGTACAACAAGTTGGGATTCAGCATCCACAACTACTTTTTCGCCAAGGCCATCGACCAAGTGCGTCCGGGCGGCGTGGTGGCGTTCGTCACCAGCCGCTACACCATGGACAGCAAGGACAGCACTGCCCGCAAGCACATGGCAGAGCGTGCCGATCTGCTGGGTGCCATCCGTCTGCCGAATAATGCGTTCCGTGCCAACGCTGGCACAGATGTTGTCAGCGACATTATCTTTTTGCAGAAGCGTGACCGCCCCATCGACCATGAGCCGGACTGGGTACAGCTTGGCAAGACCGAGGACGGCTTTGCCATCAACCAGTATTTCGTAGACCACCCGGAGATGGTGCTGGGCGAGCTGACCACCGAAAGCACCCAATACGGACGGGAGGACCTGACCGTTGCACCCATCGAGGGCACCAGCCTTGCCGACCAACTTGCAGAAGCAGTACAGCATATTGAGGGGCAATACACCGAAGTTGAGGTGGAAACACCAGATATTGCGGATGCCGAAAATGAGAAGCACATTCTCCCGGCTGACCCGGAGGTCAAAAACTTCTCCTACACCGTGGTGGACGGCGAGGTGTTCTACCGGGAAAATTCCGTGATGACGCAGGTGGAACTGTCCGACACCGCCAAGGGGCGCGTCACCGGCATGGTGGAACTGCGGCAGATCGTCAATGACCTGATTCAGCAACAGTTGGAGGATTACCCAGATGCCGACATCAAGGCAACACAGGAGCGTTTGAACGCCGCCTATGATGCCTTTGCCGCCAAATACGGCTTGCTGAACGACCGCAAAAACGGGCGGCTGTTTGAGCAGGATTCCTCCTACTATCTGCTGTGTTCGCTGGAAAATCTGGACGAGCAGGGGCAGCTCAAATCCAAAGCGGCAATGTTTACGAAACGTACCATTCGCCCGGAGCGCACCGTCACCAGCGTGGACACCCCCAGCGAAGCGTTGGCGGTGTCCATCGGAGAACACGGCAAGGTGGACTTGCCCTATATGGCGGAGCTGCTAGGCACACCCGGCGAGTACGGGCGCATTACCACCGAACTCTCCGGTGTGATTTTCAAGGACCCTGCCGCCGACCCCACTGACCCGGAAGCCGGCTGGCAGATGGCAGACGAGTACCTGTCCGGCGATGTCAGGGCAAAGCTGCGTATGGCGCAGTTTGCGGCAGAGACCAACCCGGAGTTTTCCGTCAACGTGGAGGCACTGACCAAGGCGCAGCCCAGAGAGCTGGAAGCCTCTGAAATTGATGTGCGGCTGGGTGCAACGTGGCTGGACCCGGATATTATTCAGAAGTTTATGACCGAAACCTTCCAGATTCCCTACTATCTGCGTCATGCAGTCAAGGTGAGATATTCGCCCTACACCGCCGAGTGGCGTGTGGAGGGCAAGACTGCCACCGGGCGGAGCGACATTATTTCCTCCGAGACCTACGGCACCAGCCGTGCCAACGCCTATAAGATCTTGGAAGAAACCTTGAACCTGAAGGATGTCCGCATCTATGACACCATCGAGGATGCCGAGGGCAAACCCAAGCGTGTGCTGAACAAGCGGGAGACCATGCTGGCACAGCAGAAACAGCAGGTCATCAAAGACGCTTTTGCCAACTGGGTCTGGCAGGACCCCCAGCGGCGCATTGCGCTGGTGAAGCAGTACAACGAGCTGTTTAACAGCACCAGACCCCGTGAGTATGACGGAAGCCACATCAAATTTGTGGGCATGAACCCGGAGATCACCCTCCGGGAACACCAGCGCAACGCCATCGCCCATGTGCTTTATGGCGGTAATACGTTGCTTGCACACGAAGTGGGCGCAGGCAAGACCTACGAAATGGCTGCGTCTGCCATGGAAGCAAAACGCCTTGGTTTGTGCCAGAAAAGCCTTTTTGTCGTGCCCAACCATTTGACAGAACAGTGGGCATCGGAGTTTCTGAACCTCTACCCGAATGCCAAGCTGTTGGTGGCACGGCGCAAGGACTTTGAGACCGCCAACCGCAAAAAATTCTGCGCCCGTATCGCCACCGGCGATTATGATGCCGTCATCATCGGACACAGCCAGTTTGAGCGCATCCCGCTGTCCTTTGAGCGGCAGGAGCGTATCATTCAGGAGCAAATTTATGAAACGCTTGCCGCCATCAACGAGCTGAAAGTTCACGCAGGCGAGAATTTCTCCATCAAGCAGATGGAAAAGACCCGGAAAACGCTGGAAACCAAGCTGGAAAAACTGCGCGCCGACAGCCGCAAGGATGATGTTATCACCTTTGAACAACTGGGCGTTGACAGGCTTTTTGTGGACGAGAGCCATTTTTACAAGAACCTCTTTTTGACCACAAAAATGCGGAATGTCGCAGGATTATCCACCAGCGAAGCGCAAAAATCCAGCGATATGTTCGGCAAGTGTCGCTATCTGGATGAGATCACCGGCGGGCGGGGCGTGGTGTTCGCCACGGGAACGCCCGTGAGCAATTCTATGACCGAGTTGTACACGGTCATGCGGTATTTGCAATACAGCACCTTGCAGCAGAAAAAGCTGACCCACTTCGACTGCTGGGCATCCACCTTTGGCGAGACCACCACCGCCATCGAGCTTGCGCCGGAAGGTACAGGCTATCGGGCGAGAACGAGATTTGCCAAGTTCTTCAACCTCCCGGAATTGATGTCCATGTTCAAGGAGGTTGCGGACATTAAAACCTCTGACCAGCTTCATTTGCCGGTTCCCGAAGCGAAGTTTGAAACAGTGGTGGCAAAGCCGTCCGAAATTCAAAAGGAAATGGTGCAGGAACTGAGCAAACGTGCCGCAGATATCCACTCCGGCATCGTGGATGCGTCCGTGGACAATATGCTTTGCGTCACCAACGATGGGCGTAAGATCGGCTTGGATGTTCGCCTGATGAACCCCATGCTGCCAGATGATCCCAACAGCAAATTGAACGTATGCGTTCAAAATGTGTTGAAAATCTGGGAGGAGGGTAAAGAACAGAAGTTGACCCAACTTTTGTTCTGCGACCTCTCGACACCGAAAAACGATGGCAATTTCAACGTCTACGATGACATTCGCAAAAAGCTGATCGCCGCCGGTGTGCCGGAAAACGAGATCGAGTTCATCCACAACGCCGACACCGAAGCGAAAAAGGCAGCATTGTTCTCCAAAGTACGCTCCGGCGATGTGCGCGTCCTGCTGGGCAGCACGGCAAAAATGGGCGCAGGAACCAATGTGCAGCAGCGTCTTGTGGCAGTGCATCATCTGGATGTCGGCTGGAAACCCAGTGATATGACCCAGCGCAATGGTCGCATCATCCGGCAGGGCAACATGAACAAGGAAGTCAAGGTGTTCAACTACGTCACCGAAGGCACATTTGATTCGTACCTCTTTCAGACCCTTGAGAATAAACAGCGATTCATCTCGCAAATTATGACTTCCAAATCCCCGGTGCGTTCCTGCGATGATGTAGACGAACAGGCACTTTCCTATGCGGAGATCAAGGCACTGTGCGCCGGAAATCCGCTCATCAAAGAGAAGATGGACTTGGATGTGCAGGTGGCAAAGCTGAAGGTGCTGAAAGCCGACCACCAGAGCCAGAAATTCCGCCTGCAAGACAAGCTGCTGACCAAATTCCCGGCTGACATTCGGGAAACGAACGCCTATATTGATGGGGTGAAAGCGGACGCGCAGCTTGCCGCCGCCCATCCGCAGGTGCAAGAGGGTTTCTGCGGCATGACCATCAAGGGCGTGACCTACGATGAGAAAAAGACTGCCGGTGAGCGTCTGGTGCTTGCCTGCTCCGAACTGCCCAACGCCGAAGAAAAAGTCATCGGCAGCTACCGGGGCTTTGAACTGTCCCTGCGTTTCGACACCTACCGCAGTGAGTATCAGGCTATTTTGAAGGGTCAGCGGAGGTACCCGGTGCCCTTGGGCACCGACCCGCTGGGCAACATTATCCGTCTGGATAATTCGCTGAATAACTTCCCGGAGCGCATTAACTCTGCTGAGAATGAACTGGCCACTCTGCATCAGCAGCAGGCAGCGGCGCAGATCGAGGTGGAAAAGCCCTTCCCGCAGGAGGAAGAACTGGCAGAAAAATCTGCACGGCTTGCGGAGCTGAACGCTCAGTTGGATGTGGACGAAAAGCACCATGAGCCGGAACAGGACGAGGAAGAACAGGAGGATGCACCTCGCCGCCCCTCGGTGCTGGCGGCACTGGAAGAAAAGTCGGACAAGCCGGAGCCGGTGAAGCCCTTCCGCAGTTATTACGACAAGGACGGTGATGCCCGGTGAGGGAAAAGCGGGATGAAATCATTATCCTGAGAACAACAAAAGCTGAGAAAAGCCGCATTTATGAAAAGATGTTGGGCATGGGCATCCGCAGCCTGAGCGCCTATATCCGAAAAATGGCTCTGGATGGCTACTGCCTGAACCTTGACCTGCCGCAACTGCGGCGCATGGCGTATCTTTTGCAGATGTGCAGCAACAATCTGAACCAGTACGCCAAACGTGCCAATGAGAGCGGCAAAATCTACGCCACCGACATGGAGGACCTGCGGCAGCGGCTGGATGAGCTGATCAACATTGGCAGACAGATCCTTTCCAAATTGGCAGAACTCTAAAATTTTACCCCGCAGTTGGAGGGCTGCGGGGCTACATAAGGGTTGACATCCTTGCAAAGCAATCGTTGATACCTTTATAATCGGGGTGAAAGAAAGGCGGGTGCTAGATATGAGGTTCGTTTTTAAGATGATCGTTTTCCCGTTTTGGTTGATTACTGCTTTCCTTGCGCTGATGCTGAAATGGACGCTGAACCTGTCGGCGTTCGTGCTGGCTCTGCCCATGCTGTATATCTTCGGCTGCGGCCTTTATACACTGTACTGCCGGGAGTGGATGCAGTTTTTGATCTTGCTGGTGGCGGAGTTTGGATGCTTTGTGTTGATTTTCATGGGCGCTTTGATTGCAGATGCAGCAGAGCGTTTTAGTGGCTGGGTTGCCGGATTGTGAGGGATTGGATGGACACAGATGCTATGACCGCCTATTATTGGAAAAATCTGAAAGATATTCCGCAGCGTCAGCTTGCAGACAATGACGAATACCATGCGCTGATTCAGAAAAAGATCGCGGCAGAGAATGCACTGAAGGTGCTTATCAGCGAAGAAGCGTGGAGACGCTATCTGGAATTGGATGCAATCAGTAACGAATTAGAGAGTGTTCGGCTGGAAGCCATGTATCTGGCCGGTGCTGCCGATTACGAAAAATTATCCAAATGATCTCGATGCCGCCGATGTGCGGCATTTTCTTTTTGTAGGGGGGTGATGGCACTGGCGGCAACACGGTTGATTCCTATGCGGAAGAACAAAGGCAAGTCCATCGGGGCTTGTCTGCATAACCATACCAGCTATATCCAGAACCCGGACAAGACCGAGCAGGGCGAACTAGTCAGCAGCTATCAGTGCAGCCCGTTGACGGTAGATGAAGAATTTCTGCTGACGAAACGGCTGTACGAGCAGACCACCGGGCGCAGCCAGAAAAGCGATGTGATCGCCTATCAGGTGCGGCAATCTTTTAAGCCGGGGGAGGTCACGCCGGAGGAAGCCAACCGCATCGGCTACGAGTTTGCCGAGCGATTTTTGAAGGGTAAACACGCTTTTATCGTTGCCACCCACACCGACCGGGCGCACATCCACAACCACATTATTTATAATTCCACTGCCTTGGACGGAACCCGGAAATTCAAAAATTTCTGGCTTTCCTCCTTTGCGGTGCAGCGGTTGAGCGACCTGATCTGTCTGGAACATCAGCTCTCCACCATCGAGTACAAGCCCTACCGGGAACGGCAGAAGCGTATCGTCTACCCACCGAAAGAAAGCAACCGTGACCGGCTATGTAGCGTGATCGACAGCATTCTGGCTGAAAAGCCCAAGGACTACGAGGACTTTCTGCAAAGGCTGGAACAGCAGGGCTATGAGGTGAAGCGTGGCAAGCACACGGCGGTGAAGGGCGCACGGCAGAAACGGTTTATTCGTTTCCGCACACTGGGCACCGGCTACGGCGAGGACGAAATCAAGGCGGTGCTGGAGGGAAAGGCAGAACACCTCCCACATCAGAAGCAACCGCCCAAAGAACAGCCCTTCCAGTTGCTGGTGGATATTCCGCAGAAAATGGCGGCAGGTAAAAGTGCCGGCTATAAAAAGTGGGCAACGAAGTTCAACCTGAAAGAGATGTCCAAGACGCTGCTATTTTTACAAGAGCAGAAAATCAGCAGTGCCGAGGAACTGCGGGAACGTGCAGCGGCGGCGACAGAACGCTATCATGCCATGGGAGATTCCATCAAGGGGGCGGAAGCAAGGCTGACCGAAATCGCTGTTCTGAAAACCCACATCATCAATTATGTCAAGACCCGCCCGGTCTATGATGCCTATCGCAAGTCGGGGTACAGTAAAAAGTTTTTGGAAGCCCACCGGGAGGAGATCACCCTGCACAAGGCAGCGAAAGCTGCCTTTGACGAAGCCGGGCTTCAAAAGCTGCCGAAGGTCAAGGAATTGGATGCGGAGTTCGCAGAACTGCTGACAAAAAAGAAAGCAGCTTACCCGGACTACCGCAAGGTACGGAATGAGATGCAGGAGTTGGTTCGCGCACAGAAAAATGTAGAACGATTTTTTGCAGAGGAAAAAGACACCACAGAGAAAACCCAGACCCGGTAAACGAATACTGCCGAGGAATCTTCCCATTTGGGAGGGTTTCTCGGCGGCTTTTTTGTGTATAGGACAGCAATTCTTGACCGTTTTTGTGAACTACTGATTATCGCCGTATTCTCGTCATGAAGTTCTTTTGTCGGTATAATTGGAATTAAAGGACGGCGAAGCGTAGTGGCAAAGAAAAAGCAACAGCGTGCTCCGGTCAATCCGGAACTGACAAAAGTGAAGTCCGTGTTTCAGCGAAACGTACACATGGCCTACAAAGTCCAGCGCACACAAAAGAGCGATTTTGTGTGACGGTATCATTCGATCGGCAGAGATGTATAATGTAAGATGCCCCGTGGGCTTAATGCTCACGGGGTTTATTATTGAAAAAACGCTTGACAAATATACCCAATGGGTATATAACAGGGTCAATGAAAGACGCAACATCAACAAACGGGGGGCTGGACATGAAAAACTATTTTGAAGTCAAAAAGAATATCGTTCTCACGGGAAACAGCCGAATTTTCAATAACTGGGCAGAGCATTCCAGCATCACCGCCGATGATTTCATCGTTGCGCTGGAATGGGTATGTGATGACCCGCTGGATGCGAATGGAATGCTCACAAGGGAGATCGCACTTGCTCCTGACGGAATTGTAAAACTCCGCCGCATCAACGATCATCATACTGGTATTACCTCTTTTTACAAATTCGAGGGTGATAACGGCGGCGAGAATGGAAAATTGGGAACCATCTGGGGCGGCGAGATTTTCGATGATGGCTTTATGCGTAAGATTTCGCTTTCTGCAAAAGACCGTGTTTGATGACAAAATAGGAGGACACAATGTATACTGCCGCTGAACTTTTTAACCTTGCTACCATGGCTGATGCAAAAGAAGTTTTTCTGTCTAACGTTACGATGAGCATTCCAGATGACCTTCCCGGATGCGCCAATCTTGATGCCGAAAAAGATCGGCTATCTAAAATCTGGGAAGTTGCCCACATGAGCATCAATGAAATGGTTGCTGCTGTTGGTCTTTCTAAAACTAACTTTGCAAAAGAAACGGGCATCCCGTTTAGGTCGATTCAAAACTGGAGCCTCGGAGAGAGAACGCCGCCTGTGTACATTCGTTTTCTTTTGGCAGAACATTTCCGGTTGCTCTAAATAAGCATAGCAAAAGGCCTGTAGGCGTTTAACCTACGGGCCTTTCTACCCTGTTATGATAGCAGCGATCCTGTTTTACAAGCCAATCTTCACACAGCCGTTGGGCTTCGTCGTTTGTGCAGCCGGCGCAGTTGAAAAGCCAGCACAGGAAAACGAGCAGGCTCGATAAGAAAAGATTGCCGGGAGTTGACCGAGAGTGGTCGGCTCCCGGTATTTTTTATGTTTTGCTATCCTGTCGGAAACAACACAGTCTATTGATTGTGTATTGGACGCACCACAACAGGTATTCTATGGAGTGTAAACAACTCTACTGAAATGGAGCGTGCTATGAAAGAATTATTCGGGCAGCGCCTGCGGGAGCAGCGGCAGAATCAGGGCTTGACGATGGAGCAGCTTGCTGAAAAAGCGAATCTCTCCACCAATTTTATCGGTGCAATTGAGCGTGGACTGAAAGAGCCTAGTCTCTCTACGCTCATCAGCATTCTGAACGCGCTGGATATTCCGGCTGACGTTCTGCTCCGTGATTATGTTGGAACAGCATCCCATGTGACCGATGACGAGATCTGCAAGCGGCTGGAAGGCTTGACCCCTATTCAGAAAAAGGCCGCACTCGACCTGTTGGACACCTATATCGCCAATCTCCCGTATCTTACAAACGAAGAATAATCAGCAACCCTTGCAAGCGTATCGGCTGGGATTTAGCCGGTACGCTTTTCATTTGCATCGCTTTCGGCTATAATCATTCTTATAGAGTGTGTTATACTCTAAAGAATTGATTTGGAGGTGCTGAAATGAGAGAACCACGGTACAGTATTTTAGTGGATATTCAGGATGCAACCGAGCGCGCAAAGTAGGGCAAGCTGGCGTTGTATTGGCAACGCACCATCCAGCGGGAATGTCGATGCAAGAAAGTAACCCCTGCCGAGCAGCAGGCGTATGAGCAGTTGCAGAGCATTCTTTCCGAAGTGCCACAATGGAGCGATGAAGAAGAACTGCACCATGACATGGAGCACACCGGGGGCAAACTCTGGTTCTGCCATTTCTGGATCGACCACAATTCCATGGTGCAATTGACGGAAGATCGCAACGGCAGATTTCATGCTGCCTATGTTCTGGACACGGACACATCCCCAGAGGTACGCCGGGAGGCTGCACAACTGGCGCAAAAGGATCTTAAGAAATGTATGCAGAATTGGGGTGCTGCATTTCTGGATGCGCCGGTGCCGGAACAGATGAAGTACGCTTCTCTGGCAGAAGCGGCATCACACCTTATGCAAGTCCTCGATGACCCGGAGAGCATCACCGGGTAAAAAGCGTCCCGCAGGGATGCGCAGCCTGCATTGAAAAAATGCAGAACAAAGGGGTTTGGGGCACTCCCCAACAAGCATTTTGCAACGCAAAAAGTGTTTTTGTATAGACGAAAACATTGCTTGCGTAAGCTATGCGTCCTTTCAGTCCGCAAATTAAAAGTTGAAGATCTTGCAGGAACTGCAAACAAGAAAAAGAGTGACAGCGTTTTGGTTTGAATGCTGTCACTCTTTTTTGTTGTCTATATCACAGATAAAATAGTGTTCCATCTTGAAAACAGCGTAAAGATTTATTATAATAAAATAAATAGTTGTTACTTTTTTGCAAAGGAGCTGTGAGGAATGAATCGGAACTGCCGCCGCAAAACGGAAAAGGTCTATGTGAAGGTGAACTCTGATTTTGACGCGACTGGCTATATGCAGCCCCGGCAGATCACATGGGGCGATGGTCGGACGTATCCCATCGAGCAGGTGCGGGACTTTCGCCCAGCATCTACCATTGCCGACCTGCCGGGGGACTGTTATACTGTAATCATTAAAGGACAAGAGCGGCATTTGTTTTTTGAACGTGCGGACCGAATGTTTCCCAGCCGCTTCGGGCGGTGGTTCGTGGAGGTCTGATAAGCACACGGAAAGGACAGGACGATGGACGGCAAAAAGCGCACCTATCTCGCAATCGACCTCAAGAGTTTCTACGCTTCGGTGGAGTGCGTAGACCGCCATCTGGACCCTCTGACCACTAATCTGGTGGTGGCAGACGCATCCCGCACCGAAAAGACCATCTGCCTTGCGGTGTCGCCCTCCTTAAAAGCATACAAGATACCCGGCAGAGCGCGGCTGTTTGAAGCCGTCCAGCGTGTCCGGGAGGTCAACGCCCAGCGGCTGCAGACTGCCATCCGGCAGAAAAAGGCAGTCCGGGGAGAAGATGGCAAGTACCGCTTTGCCAGCACCTCCTTCGATGCCAACGCCCTGAACGCAGACCCGGCGCTGGGGTTGAGTTACATTGTTGCGCCGCCCCGGATGCAGCGGTATCTGGATGTGTCCACCCAAATCTACAAGACCTACCTCAAATATGTGTCCCCGGCAGACATCTACCCCTACTCCATCGACGAGGTTTTCATTGATGTGACGGGCTATCTGCCTTATTATCACATGAGCGCCCATGAACTTGCCATGACCATGGTGCGGGAGGTGCTGTACAACACCGGCATCACCGCAACGGCAGGCATCGGCACCAACCTCTACCTTGCAAAGCTGGCCATGGACATTGTGGCAAAGCACATCCCGGCAGACAAAGATGGTGTCCGCATTGCGGAACTGGATGAGCAGTCCTATCGGTATCTGCTGTGGAACCACAGACCCCTGACGGATTTCTGGATGACCGGTCCCGGAACCGTCAAGCGGCTGGAAGCTCATGGCATCTACACCATGGGGGACTTGGCACGGTTCTCCATCCATGGAGAAGATCGTCTGTATGAGATTTTCGGCGTGGATGCAGAAATTCTCATCGACCACGCATGGGGCTATGAACCCTGCGGCATGGAGCAGATCAAAAGCTACAAGCCCAGCACCAACAGCATCAGCGAGGGGCAGGTGCTGACCTGCCCTTACCCCAACGACAAAGCAAAGCTCATCGTCCGAGAGATGGCGGAGATTCTGATGTTCCGGCTCACCGAAAAGAAGCTGGTGACGGAATCCATCACCTTGGAGATAGGCTACGACCGGGAGAACGTGGACAAGGGCGGCTACCGTGGTCTGACCCAGACCGACCGCTACGGCAGAGTTATCCCCAAGGCGGCGCACGGCACCGTCCGGTTTGATGCTCCCACCAATCTGGGCAGCACGATTATCAACGAAAGCGCAAAGCTGTTTGAGCGCATCACTGACCCGGCACTGACGGTGCGGCGCATCACCCTCAACGCCAACAAGGTCACCCCGGACGAGGGCATCTATCAGGTGGACTTTTTCACGGACACAAAGAAGCTGGAAAAGGAGAAAAAACTCCAGCAAGCCATGTTGGGCATCAAGAACAAGTACGGCAAAAACGCCGTGCTGAAAGCCAGCAGCTACGGGGAAGGTGCCACCATGCGCCAGCGCAACGCGCAGATCGGCGGGCACAGCGCGGGAGGTTCGGATGGAAAACTACAAAAATAGCAAGATTGGACAAGAGACTGCCCAAAAGTATGGGGACATCATAGAGATGGAGCGCCCCCAGACCGAAGAATCCCTTCGCAAGCATCCCCGCATGACCTTGCAGAACCGGGCGAAGATCTTCTCTCCCTTTGCAGCACTGCGGGGTTATGATGAGCAGCTTGCCGCAGAAAAGCAGCGCACCGAGCGTGTGCCCAAGCGCATTCTGACCGAGGAAGAAATGTCGGCTCTGTCCGATCGGCTGATGCAGGTCACCAAGGGCATGACCATCACGGTGCGCTACTTCAAGGAAGACACCGCCCACCCGGAGGTTCCAGCAGTGGGTAACTACATCACACTGACCGGAAAAGCAAACCGCATCGACCCGGTGTTCCGCACCTTGCAGGTGGGCGACACCGTGGTGCCCTTTGAAGATCTGGTGGAAATCAGCGGGGAGGGCATCATGGAGATCGACCAATATCTCGGCATCTCAGAGGATTAAGCACAGAAAAGGCCACCAGTCGAAAAACGGCTGGTGGTCTTGCTTACTTATGGTGTATCATCGGTAACTGCTTGACTTTGTTTCCGACTTTTTTGCGTTCCAGTGAGAACACCATGTCTGGAGTGCGCTCAAAGAATCCTATATCACGCCGCCAGCTCGTGCCGCATTTGCAGTGGAACAGTCCAATGAACTGCTGTTTCATTTTGCGTCCGCAATTCGGACAGATCCGTTTGCTGGCTCCCATAGCCCCTCCGTTTAATATCGAAATTCAGCTTGCAAGAAAGCTGATTCAAATTAAAACGCGCAAAGCCGCTTAACTGGCGTCAGCGGGAATCTTTTTTCTACGCCTGCCATGGTGCACATTTGCGTGCCCGGCAATTCCAGAGAAGCGTGTGCGCAGGAAACTGCCATTTTAAGCAGCTGATCTCCTTGGGTGTGCTGCTTTGCGATTGCGTAGGCAAAGCCGGACACCATGGAGTCGCCCGCGCCCTGAACGCCTTTTACATCCACAGAAACAGGTTCCGAATACCATGCGGCTTCCGGTGTGACCAGCAGCGCACCCTTTTCCCCCAGAGAAACCGCGCCGTAGGCGATGTTGTGCGCCATAAGGAGCTGACGATAGCTTGCGCAGAACTCCTGCGTTACACTGGGATGAACGCCAAAGGTGGCGTAGTATTCTTCTTCATTGGGTTTGATCAGAACAGGAGATGCCTCCATTCCGTTCACCAGCAGCGGACCCGATGCGTCCAGAAGAAAGGGCACATCATATTCCTGTGCGCTTTTGCCCAGTTCATAGTAGAAGTCGTCAGGAAAGCCCGGTGGCACACTGCCGCCGAGGATCAGCACCGATGTTGTGGGCAGAACATTTTTTACGGCACGGATAACATCCGCTGCGGTTTCACGATCAAGGGGTGTGCCTTTTTCGTTGAACTCCGTCATGCAGCCCGTAGATGTTTCAAACAGCTTGATGTTGACACGGACGTTTCCGGGGACGGGGATAAGCTCTGCATCCATTTCTCTTTGCTTGAAGAAATCAGCCGCTTCGCCATCCGAATGGCTTAGACAGACACTTTTGACCGGCATTCCAAGCTGGGTAAGTGCCAGCGAAACATTGATGCCTTTGCCGGAAAAGTCGCACATAGTTTTCTGGATACGATGGCTGTGACCAAGGTTGACGGAATCCACCTGAATCGTGCGGTCGATGCAGGGGTTCGCAGTAACAGTTGTAAAGTGCATGGGTTCTCTACCTCCTATCCGGGGAGCATTGTTTCAGCATCCCGGAAACTGGATATGTTTATTTTTTTTTCACCGGAAGGAATGTCAGTGTACAATTCGATCTTACCGCAGGAAGGACAGAATGCCGCTTTTACTTTTTTCTGGTCGTTTTTCTTTTTGATCGTGACCAAGTTAAAGAGTATACCGTTTTCAATCTTGATCTTGTAATCCAAAACCATTTCAGCATGACAAATGGGACAGTTCATAAAACACCTACCTCCTGACATTTTGATACACCTAGTCTAGCATACAAAACGAACGCTGTCTATTGGCGGAACGAAAACGGCTATCATGAGAAAAATAATAAAGGCCGCCCGAAAAATCCCGATAGAAAAGCAAGATTTTTAGTAGATGATATGTTATAATAGAAAAAATGCAGCACCTGCTGAACGGACGGAAAGGACACCACGATTATGGAAGAAAACAAGAAACCGGAAACTACCTCGCAACAGGATTCGGCACCCGCGGATTACAGCCGCTACATGGGAACGTTGAACCGCATCTACCGCCGCAACAACAATCCCAAGAAGAAGCGGCTGGGGGATGGCATAACCTCTCTGAAACAGGAGCAAAAGCCGGCAGAGCCTGCCAAACCGGAAAATGGAAAGAAAGACCACAGCTTTCTGATCACGCTTGCTGTGTCGATCGCCATTATCCTGATCTTGTGGCTCATCAAAAAGTTCTGAATCATATAAAAACTGCCCGGAACGACCTTCTCCTATCGTTCCGGGCAGTTTTAGCAGGAGGAATCTGCTACCGTGGATGTCAAATCAGGTGGAACGATCAAACGTTCTCGTTCAGGAATGCAGCAATTTCTTCTGCTGCGACAGTCTCATCCTCACCCTCAACCGTGACGGTGATGGTTTCGCCCTGCTTGATGCCAAGTCCCATGACTGCCATCAGCTTGCGCATATCACAGGTCTTGCCATCTTTTTCAATGGTGACCTTGCTGGCATACTTCTTTGCCAGCTTGACCAGCAGACCGGCGGGGCGGGCGTGGACGCCAAGTTCGTCCTTGATGGTATAAGTAAACTGTTTCATGGGTTCTCCTTCATTTCCTTCTTCTTTAGCGTGCAAAAAGGGCAGATCAGACGGCGCTCTCGTAGTCCAGCATGAACTGCACAATGCCGTCCATAGCCAGCTCACGCGGGTCGAGCTTCAGCTGACCCTCACGGATCTTGGCATAGCTGATGGGCATATACTGGTGCAGCATATTCATGGGGATGGGGTACTCGCGCAGGTTGTCGAACAGCTTGTTCATGGCTGCAACGACTTCCGGCTGACCGATGTAGTAGCGGGCACGGTCAGAGTAGCTGTACTTGCGGCACTGTGCCAAATGCTTTTCGTCACCGTGGTAGTGCTTTTCCCAGTTTGCAGGGGAAGCCAGCATGACCTGATCCAGCGTTTCAATGAAGTTGGCGCGCTTTTCTTCCGGCACCAGCTCCTTTTCCATCATGCTCAGAGAGAACAGAGCCTCGCGCAGACCAAAGGTCAGAGCAGGACCGACCTTCAGGATAGCAATACCATCAGTGACCATGTTGTACAGATCAGTTGCGGTCTGGTAGTCGGTAGAGTGACCCTCGAAGCAGATGTCGGGGAACTCCTTCAGAGCGGCGCACAGGTCAACGGCTGCGGCAGGGTTGTAGTCGAACACCTGCTCATCGCCAAACTCCACACCGGGCTGGACAACGACTGCGATAACGTCCTTCATGCCCTCGCCGACGCCTTCCTCAGTCCAGACGCGCTGATAGGTGGAAACGGTATCACGGAATGCTTCGGGCTTAGTGACAGCCAGCGTATCCTCTGCCTCGGTTGCACCACCGGGGATAGGCACTTCACTGCCGATAACGAACACCGGGCGCATTGCATCCGGCTTCTCAGCCTTCAGTTCCTCGTAGCCCTTCATAGCAGCCTTGTACAGCTTTGCGCCACGGCGAGCGATCACCTCGGTCTGGAGCAGACCTTCCGGGTCGTCAGCAACCTTCATGCTGGTATCCAGATGGATCTTGGTAAAGCCGGCGCGTGCATACTGGTAAACCAGTTCCACGGAGTTTTCCATTGCTTCGGACTCCGGCAGCTTCTGCCAAGTCAGAGGTCCGAGGTGGTCGCCTGCCAGAATCATCATGTTTTCGGGCAGACCGATGTCGCTTGCCATTTTCAGGACCATCTGGTAGAAATCAGCGGGCTTCATGCCGGTGTAGCCGCCAAACTGGTTGACCTGATTGGCAGTTGCCTCGATCAGAACAGGGATGTTGCGCTCCTTTGCACGGCGCAGGGCGATCTCGATTACCAGTTCGTTGGCACTGCAATAAGAGGGGATGCCGCAGCGAATACCCTGACGGCGCTTATCCATCATTTCCTGAAGGGGATGTTTCATTTCTATTCTCCTTTGTAATGCTCCAAAATCTTACAGCTTTGCCTGACCCTTGCAATAGGTCTGGAGCACATCGTAGTTGTCCTCCAGCACCACAAGGTCGGCGTCCTTGCCCACCTGAATGGAACCCTTGCGGTCATCCAGATGCAGGCAGCGAGCCGGGTTGATGGTGCAGGCGTTCAGCGCATAGTTGAACGGTACCATTGCATCCTCGACAAGGATCTTCAAGCCCTTGTTGATGTTCAGGGTAGAGCCAGCCAGACCGCCGGTAGAGGTCAGGTGTGCGCTGCCGTCCGGGTAGATTACGATCTCGTTGCCGCCGAAGATGTACTTGCTGCCCACGGGGGTGCCCTTTGCCATCAGCGCATCGGAGATCATGATAGAATAGTCGGGACCCTTGCTCATAAAGTAGTTGTTCAGAGCAGCCGGGGTGGAATGGCAACCATCGCAGATGATCTCACCGTACATGGTGCGGATGCGGTATGCTGCACCCACCAGACCGTTTGCGCGGTGGGTGAAGGGTGTCATACCATTATAGACATGGGTCATGGAGCGTGCGCCATTGGCATAAGCCATGACTGCCTGCTCGTAGGTGGCAGCACTGTGACCGATGCTGACAACGATACCCTGCGAAGTCAGGTAGCGGGTCAGTTCAAAGTTGTCGTCCTGTTCGGTAGCCAGCGTAACATAGCGGATATGGCCGTGTGCGGCTTCCTGATAGTGCTTGAACTGCTCCACGCTGGGCTTTGCAATGAACTGCTCCGGCTGTGCGCCCTTGTACTTCATGTCCAGATAAGGACCCTCGAAGTGGATGCCAAGGATCTCGGCACCGTCGTAGCCGCCCTCCATGACACGGGCAACGTTGGCAACGGCATTGGTCAGAACCTCAACGCTCTGGGTGATGGTGGTAGCCAAAAAGCTGGTCACACCCTCCGAAACGATATGCTCTGCCCAGTAACGCAGACCTTCCTCGTTTGCATCGTTGGTGTCAAACTCATAGGCACCGTGGCAGTGGATGTCCATAAAGCCGGGGACGATACGCTTGTCGCCGTAATCGTCATCTACATCCTTTGTCCCATAGGGGAAAATGCCGACGATCTTACCCTCTTTGACCTCGATGGCAGCAGGCACAAACTGATCTGCGATCCATACTTTTTTACTTTGAATTATCATCTGAATTGTCCTCCTTCCGAGTGAATTACCCTTATGCCATTATACCGCATACTTTCGGAAAAATATTTACAATTTTCAATCGACTTGTTACTTGTTTCGGCAAACATACCCAAAAAGCCATAGAAATTCAATGGTAAGACAAGGAAAACACCGCTTCCGTTTGTCTTTTTCAAACAAAAAGTTATGGCTTTCAGTTGCCCCCTTGTTTTCTGCTATGGGGGTGTGATATAACAGGAAGGAAGGGATAGTGCGCTTTGGTAAGCCCTGTCTATGATTCGGATAAATACCAACCGATTAGGAGGTAGAATAGCATGAGCATTTTTAATCTGACTGATGAGAAGATGAAGGAAACTTCTTCCACTTTTACTGCACATGAGATCTATCAGCAGCCTGCAACTTGGCGCAAGACCTGTGCACAGCTGGCTGCCTGCAAGGACGAGCTGCAGGCTTTTATCGATCAGGTCGTCAAGCAGGATGACTTCGACATCGTTCTGGTCGGCGCAGGCACCAGCGAGTTCGTTGGCAACTCCCTGTTCCAGGCTCTGAACCCCAAGTACAACTACAAGGTCAAGTCCTACGCTTCCACCGATATCGTTCCCTCCCCGGAGAACTTCCTGTCCCGCACCAAGCCCACCCTGCTGGTGAACTTTGGCCGTTCCGGCAACTCTCCCGAGTCTCTGGGCAATGTGGAAGCAGCAGAGGTCGTCTGCCAGAACCTGTACCACCTGTTCGTGACCTGCAACCACGAGGGCACTCTGTCCAAGATGGCTGCAAGCCGCAAGAACTGCTTTGCCCTCAACCTGACCCCGGAGACCCATGACCAGTCCTTCGCCATGACCTCCAGCTACAGCAATATGTATCTGGCAACCTATCTGGCATTGAATCTGGACAAGCTGGATGAGATCACTGCCGAGGTCGAGAAGCTGGCCGTTGCAGGTCAGCACTTCCTCGATGACCAGTTCGGTGAAGTCCAGAAGATCGTGGACGAGTTCGATTACAACCGTATCGTTTATCTGGGCAACATCGGTCTGAAGGGCGTTGCACAGGAGTCCGCTCTGAAGACTCTGGAGCTGACTGCCGGCAAGGTCGCTACCATGTACGATTCCGAGCTGGGCTTCCGTCACGGTCCCAAGTCCATCATTGATGATAACACCCTGACCATCGCTTATCTGAGCGACGATGAGTACCGCCGCCGCTATGAGCTGGATCTGGTCAAGGAAATGGCACATCAGCGCAAGGGCAACAAGATCGTCGTTGTTTACAACCACGATTGCGAAGGCATTGAGGAGCTGGCAGATTACCCCATCCAGATCAAGATCGGTCAGGACATGGAGAACGTTCTGCTGGGTCTGGACTTCATCCTGTTTGCTCAGACCATCGCTCTGATGAAGTCTCTGTCTCTGGGCATTACCCCGGACAACCCCTGCCCCACTGGTGAGGTGAACCGTGTTGTCAAGGGTGTCACCCTGTATCCGTACACGCTGAAGTAATTAAAAAATCAGGAGGGCAACGAACATGATCGGTTTGGTAGTTACCGGCCACGGCCATTTTGCTGATGGCATCCACACTTCCGCTCAGATGATCGCTGGCGAGAACGAGTATGTCCGCTATATCAACTTTGAAGAGGGTATGACCCCGGAGCAGCTGGCGGAGAAGTTCAACGCCGCATTCGATGAGTTCCGCACCTGCGATGGCGTTGTGGTTCTGTCCGATCTGCCCGGCGGCTCTCCCTTCAAGACTGCAGTGGAGTGCAAGTACGCACGCCCCGATCAGAAGATCGAGGTCATTGCCGGCACGAATCTGCCGATGCTCGTTACCGCTGTTACGATGCTGGATATGGAAGATGATCCCCGCTCTCTTGCAGAAGAACTGGTTGACACCGGCAAGGATTGTATGGTAATCTTTGAGTTACAGGCTCCTGCCGAAGAAGCCGAATCTGATGAAAGCGACGGAATCTAAACAATGATCAATTGGGAAGTAATTATTTGGACTTGCATTACGCTGGCAGTCATTATGGGCGTGATCGGTCTCATCCTGTATGCTATCTCTGCCAAGAATATGCGCAATAAGCGCAAGGAGCTTGGCGAAGTCCATACGGACATGAAGGTCGGTTCCCGCATTATGTTTGCCGGTGGCATCTACGGCAAGATCGTAAGCATGGAGGGTGAGGATACCCTCCGTGTGGAAGTTGCACCGAAGATCGTTATTACTATTTCCCGTTATGCCGTCCAGAGCATCGTAAAATAACGGCTTTGGTATTTTAATAGCGTTGATCTTGTGTGCCTTCCCTTCATTCGCACACAAGACTTCCATAAATATCTTCATTTGCCAAGAGACCCTCTATCCCATGCGTAAAAAGACAGGCAGTGAGTGCTGCGCGGCCTCCTGCCTGTCTTTTTACATTCTTAACAAGTCATCCAAGACCTCTTCTTTCCATGACAGAACCCCCACAGCGGTTTGCCATACCGCTGCGGGGGTTCTGTCTTTAAGTGAAAAAAGAATTAGAGCCGATGCTCCGAAGAGCACCGGCTCCAATCCTTAAGGAAGAATGTCTTATGTGGGTTAAGACGGATAAATTCTAAATTATGCCTTGCCGTTGCTGCCGCAGACAAGGATCTTGCTCATGACGTACTCCTTGACCTGCTCACGACCAACTGCGCTGTACTTCTTCGGGTCAAATGCCTCGGGATCGCCTGCGAGGTATTCCTTCAGACCCTTGCTGAATGCGATGCGGAGGTCGGTGGCATAGTTCACCTTGCACATACCGCGGGCAACGCACTCACGGACGGCATCATCCGGGACACCGGAGGTGCCATGCAGCACCAGAGGAACAGAAACGACCTTGCGGATCTCGCTCAGGCGGTCGATGTCCAGCTTCGGGGTTCCCTTGTAAACGCCGTGCGCAGTGCCGATAGCAACAGCCAGAGAATCCACACCGGTGCGCTCCACGAACTCAGCTGCTTCGGAAGGAACAGTGTAGCCATTGCCATTGCCGCCGTCCAGATCATCTTCCTTGCCGCCGACCTTGCCCAGCTCGGCTTCCACAGGGATGCCGGCTGCATGGCAGGCACGAACAACTTCCTTGGTGATCTCGATGTTTTCCTCGAAAACATGGTGAGAACCATCGATCATCACAGAGGTGTAGCCTGCACGGAATGCTTTCATAGCCAGCTCGTAGCTGCTGCCGTGGTCAAGGTGCATCACAACAGGAACAGTAGCCTCGGAAGCGGCAGCTGCGACCATGGCATGGAACATAGCCGGAGAAGCGTACTTCAGAGTACCCGGAGTGGTCTGGACGATAACGGGTGCACGCAGCTCCTCAGCAGCGGCGATGATTGCCTGAACCATCTCCATGTTCTCTGCATTGAATGCGCCGATTGCATAATGGTTCTTCTGAGCATCCAGCATCAGTTCTTTGGTAGTGACTAAAGCCATAATTACCCTCCTGAAACATTTACTTTCTTATCGTTTACTCTGCCCTTCAAGAGCCGATCGCTCATAATGGCAGATAGGATATACAAGCATCCACCATTATTATAGATAGTCGTCACTAATTTATCAAGAGCAAAAAACGGTGAAGCCTTTGCAATTTACGGTTAGAAATCGAGGTGGGCGTCTTTCCGGGCGGCTTCCAGTACGGCTACCGCCGATCTCATTGCACGAATGCGCCGCTCTTTGACGGCATCCTGCGGAACAATCAGGAAGTTGGAGATGCCAAGAACTTCAAACCACCAAGGCGTATCGGAGATTTCACTGATGTAGGGTTCTTTTCCCTTCCGGGTGACAACAAGTTTCTGGCAGTTGTTGCTGCCCGGCTCAATCAGGATGCTGCCCTCGGTGCCAATGATCTGGGCACTGTTGTGCGCAGAGCTATCTTTTGCAGCCGTACACTGACAGACAAAATTCGGGTATTCCAGAATCAGGATGCCGCTGGTGTCGATGCCGTTGGCGTGGCGGTTCGGGTAATAGTGGACGGCTTTCGGGTCGCCAAAAAGCCCTACCACAAAATAGATGTTATAAATATTGAGGTCCATCAAGGCTCCGCCGCAGTATGCGGGGTCGAACACAGGGGGAGTCTGCCCATTCATAAAGGCATCGTACCGGCTGGAATACTGGCAGAAGGTGCAGGATACCGTCTTGATGTCACCGATCTCCTTTGCAAACAACTTTGCCAGACCATAGTTCGGGTGGTCGATGGTCGTAATAGCCTCCAGCAGGTGCAAATGGCGCTCTTCCGCAAGGCCGAGCAGTTCATCCAGCTGTGCCAAGGTGGGGACGATGGGCTTTTCGCAGAGAACGTGCTTTCCGGCCAGCAGCGCAGCCTTGGCCTGCTCAAAATGCAGGCTGTTGGGGGTGGCGATATATATAAGTTCCACCTCCGGGTCTGCCAGCATCTCGTTGTACTCGGTATAGACCTTGGGAATATGAAACTCGTTGGCCATTGCAGCTCTGGTGTCTGCGTTGCGAGAATACACGGCAACAACAGGCATTGTTGTAGGACGCGCAAACTCCTTTGCCATCGTGTGGGCGATGGAGCCTGTTCCAACCATTCCAATATTCATAGAGGATTCCTTTCACTTTTTGGGTTGAAGATTCTGCTTTACGAACTCGCTGGGCGACATATGATACTTCATATTAAAGGACTTGGAAAAATAGTGGATAGAGGTGTAGCCCAGCCGCAGGGAGATCTCACTGATGGTATAGCGGTTTTCCAGCAGCATCTGACAGCTTCTCTCCAGCTTTTTATCATTGATGTACTTTTTCGGGGACTGGTCGATGGAATTCTTGAACATCAGCTGCAACGCCGTCCGCGACAGCGAAAAGTGTTCGCAGATTTCCGGGATCGTCAGAGGAAGGTAGATGTTTTCATCAATATAGGCAATGATCCGGTCAAACAGTTCATCCATTGCACTCTTGTGCACGGAATTGCTGGGCTGGTTCATGGGAGAAGCATAAGTTCCTTGCAGCAGCCGGATGATGATCTCAGTCAACAGACAGAGCATCAGACTGTTCATATAAGGAATGCCGGTTGTGCTTTCCCGGACGAACGCTTTTATTAAGGAGTTGATCTTCTGGTCATAGTGGAACACACGGTTGATCAGAGCATCGTACCAGACCTCCTGTTCCACAGGGGTCAGATTGCGCATATCGAACAGCACCGTCATATAGGATGCGTTGTGGCTGTCATCCGTATACTGGGTGTGGAACTGACCGGGACCGTAGATCATCAGTTCCTTGTCTTTCAGCTGGTACAGTGTTCCGTCCACCTCAGTTTCGAGTTCGCCCTCGTCTACATACGTCAACTCAAAAAAGTTATGCTGCTCACCCTTAAAGCAGTAGTTCGGGGTGCGGATTCTATAATAATACCCCAAGATCTTCTGCATTTCAATACGGGGCAGAACCGCAAGGAACTCATACTGGGAAGGGAAATCGGTAACATGGAGAGAATAGCTGCTCTCGGCATACAGTTCAAATTCCAGCTTCTGTGTAGTAGAAACCGCCGCAAAATAGACATTGGGCTTGATGTGGACCAGCCGGTTCATGGCAAACTCTTGTACATCGGCGGCATCTGCCGTATGGGAGACCAGCAAAACACCGATGCCGTCTTGCACCTCTATATATGTATCACAGTTAAAACAATAGAACTGTGATACATAGCGGCGGGTGATGGCGGTCAGATGCTGGTGGATCAGGTCAGGGTGTGTGAGCCTGATGGGTTCGTGGTAGGTCTGGCCGTACTCCAGAAAGCTGTCGTTGGAAGTTTCGCGTTGCATATCCAGAATCCTCCTTCTCTCAAACTTGTACTGAGTATAACATTTTTTGTTCAATATTACCAGCTTTTTCCGACGAGTTTTGGAAGTTTGTAATGAGAAGCCACGAAAATAACCGATTTTTAGAAACACTTTGTTAAAAAATATAAAGACATTTGTTCAAATATCGCCTATAATGTAGTTACTCTGAATTGGAAACTCAGACAAAAATTTCAAGGAGGAATGAAAAAAATGCCGAACATTGTTCTAACTCGAATCGACAATCGTCTGGTTCATGGACAGGTTGCTACGCAGTGGTGCGGCGCAATCGGCGCAAACCTGATTCTGGTGGCAAATGACGAGGTGGCTGGCAACAGCCTGCGTCAGAACCTGATGAACATGGCTGCTCCTTCATATGCAGCTATGCGCTACTGGACCATCCAGAAGACGATCGACACCATCCACAAGGCAAGCGCAAAGCAGCTGATCTTCATCGTCTGCGAGAATCCGCAGGATGTCGTGAAGCTGGTGGAGGGTGGCGTTCCCATCAAGAAAGTCAACATCGGCAACATGCACATGGCTGACGGCAAGCGTCAGGTGGCAGGTTCTGTCGCAGTTGACGATTCCGATGTGGCTGCTTTCAAGCGGCTGCAGGAACTCGGTGTGGAACTGGAGATTCGTCGTGTTCCTACCGAACATGCGGAAAGCACCGACAAGCTGTTCAAGTAAACAGACGGCTGCTCTCCTAAATACTGAAAAGGAGTACTTATTATGGGCTTTAGTGCACTTCAGATCATTCTGGTCTTTGTGTGGGTCTTTATCGTGGCCATCGACCAGTTTGATTTCTTGGAATCCCTGTACCAGCCTATCGTTTCCGGTGCTGTCATCGGTGCGATCTTGGGCGATCTCCCCACCGGTCTGATCGTTGGCGGTACTTACCAGCTGATGACCATCGGTAACATGCCTGTTGGCGGCGCACAGCCGCCAAACGCCGTTATCGGCGGCGTCATGGCTACCGTGTTCGCAATTTCTTCTCATCTGGATACCACCGCTGCTGTCGGTCTGGCAGTTCCCTTTGCTCTGATCGGCCAGTACATGGTTACCTTCCTGTTCACCCTCATGTCCCCCATGATGTCCAAGGCTGACCAGCTGGCAGCAAAGGGCGACACTAAGGGCATTGTCCGTCTGAACTACATTGCAATGGCTCTGCTGGGCCTGCTGTTCGCAGTTGTCTGCACCCTCGGTATGCTGGGCGGCTCTGCAATGGGCACCACTCTGAGCAATCTGGCTGAGAAGTTCAGCTGGGTCATGGCTGGTCTGGGCGCTGCCGGTGGTATGATGCGTTTCGTCGGTTTCGCAACCCTGCTGCGTATCATGCTGTCCAACGAGTTCTGGGGCATCTACTTTGCTGGTTTTGCTCTGGCAACCATCATCGGCTACATCCCCGAACTGTCCGGCTCTGCTCTGCTGCTGATCGCATTTGTGGGCATTGCAATTGCTCTGTACGACTACCAGACTCGCGTTGCTATCAAGCAGGCTGCTGGTTCTGGTTTTGCTGCGAATGGAGGCGACGACGAAGATGGCATCTAATGCAACTCATTACAACAATCTGACTCCCGCGAAGCCTTTGGATAAGGCTACGCTGAATAAGATGGTGTTCCGTTCCCTGAACCTGCAGGCATCTTTCAACTACGAGCGTATGCAGGCTGCCGGCTGGCTGTACTGCATCCTGCCCGGTCTGGAAAAGATCCACGGCGATAACAAGGAAGACCTGAAGCTCTCCATGGAGCATAACCTTGAGTTCTTCAATACTCACCCCTTCCTCGTTACCTTCGTTATGGGCATCATCCTCTCTCTGGAACAGCAGAAGGCTGACATCGAAACCATTCGTGCCGTGCGTGTTGCCGCTATGGGTCCTCTGGGCGGTATCGGCGACGCAATCTTCTGGTTCACTCTGGTTCCTATCACCGCAGGTATCACATCGAACATGGCAATAAACGGATCGCTTGCTGGTCCTATCATGTTCCTGCTGATTTTCAACATCGTGCAGTTTGCTTGCCGCTTCTTCCTGATGTACTGGTCTTATAATCTGGGTACTAAGGCAATCGACATCCTGACTGCAAACGCTAAGGAGTTCACTCGTGCTGCTTCCATGCTGGGCGTCTTCATCGTTGGTGCTCTGACCTCCAACTACGGCGGCACCACCGTTGCTACCGTTATCGAGAACGGCGACAGCCCCATCGTTATCCAGAGCATTCTGGATGGCGTTCTGCCCAAGCTGATTCCTCTGGCTCTGACCCTCGGCCTGTTCTTCCTGATGAAGAAGAAGAACTGGAAGCCCGTTACCTGCATCGCTCTGCTGCTGGTGATTGGTCTGGTCGGCGCATTCTTTGGTATCTTCGCTTAATTCAAAGCTGGAGCTACAATGCACGCTGTACTTCTTGATTTTAATGGGACGATGTTCTTTGATACCCGCTTTCACATGGAGGCGTGGTCAGAGATCTATCATGAATTGCATCCTGAAGATCCGAACCCCCTTGACCCTAAGTTGATTTGCGGACCGTGTAATGAGTCGATTATTCAGAACATGGCACCGTGGCTCAATGCCGATGAGCGAAAGCAATGTTCGGAGCGGAAAGAGGAATTGTATCGCAGGATGTGCAGGAGAAATCCTGACAGTTTACACCTCGTAGCAGGTGCTGAGAAGTTGATGCAAGGCTTGCATGAGCGCGGCATCCCCTTTATTCTGGCAAGTGCTTCCATCAAGGCAAATGTTGACTTTTACTTCGACAGCTTCCCCATTGGGAAATGGTTGAAGAAAGAAGATGTTGTCTACGACGATGGAACCTATGCGAATAAAGGCGAAATGCACTTGGAAGCTGCCAGACGACTGAACGTTCCGTTCGCGGAATGTATGGTCATCGAGGATAGTGTTGCTGCCATCACTCTGGCAAAACGAAATGGCGCAGGTCAGATCGTTGCCATCGGTGAAAAGGCAGACGGGTTGGATTTGATCCAGCTCGGTGCAGAGCATTACATCCACGACTTTACAGAATTTGATTACGCATGGTTGGAAAACTGAAATTCGTCCAGTGAGTTTCCATTTCCACAGTTGATAAAAGACGGCTTCGGTTATACGGAGCCGTCTTTTTTCGTTAATAAACAGGTGAGGACAGTTTTATGGAGCGCTTGGCAAACTACCAGCAGATGGTCGATCCCACTATGGTATGGGGTTCGATCAAAAGTAACGATGCGGTCAGAATGGACGTGTCGTTCACTTGGAAAAAGGAAGAATGGCTGATCCCTGCAGTTTTTCCGATTCCGGGCGGATTGGTAGTAGATGTGGTGCGTAAGCTGCCATTTTATCATTTGAAGAACCGACTGACAATCTATGAAAAGCACAGGAATGCCGGGTTCCATTCGCCGCTGGAACGGCTGATGATGGATCAATACGATCCCTTTCATTTTCATCCTATGGGACATCTTTTGACAGGAAACGACTGTATTGATGAATGGCGTTCGGAACGGTTCATCTGGAATCCGCTCCGAATGTCTCCCATTGCCTCAAAGGAACATTACTCGGCCAGAAAGCTGGTAGAACACTACGGATTCGATCTGAATACCGGGTGGGTCATCTTCCGGCTGTATTTCAAAAGTGAGCTTTTGTCAGTTCACGATCAGGAACTGACGCTGATGCTGGAAGCACCGGATGAACCTGTGCCGGGGCCGATCTTGAAGATCGAAGAAGCCGGGCAACATATCGTGTTTCAGAATCCGCTTACTAAAAAAGCGGAAATGATCACGGTCACTGTGCTGGAAAACGGTGTGATCGAGCACCCTTTCAAAAAGCAGGGACCAGTCAAGTACCCCGCCAATTATGTGATCCTTCATTATCGCTTTCACCCGGAGAAAAAGGAACAACAATATTGTCTTATGGACACTTGGCTGACCGATGAACCGATCGAATTGGAACCGAGCGTAGAATCGGAGCAGCCGCACCCCGAAGAAGCGCAGCTCCATGACCCTCGGTTTTCCAAGGTGACCTTGCAGGACTATGTGGCGGAAAATAAAAATCATGCGGCATATTCCTCCCTGACGCATTATCCAAGACTTTCGACGGAATGGCAATTTGTGGCAATCCGCAAGGAAAGAAAGAATGTCCGTGTAAAGCTGAAAAGGGACTGGACAGAACAGAGATATTGTGTTAGGGTAAACAAAGAGCATTCGACAGTGTTTGCAGATGAGGACGCGCTGCGTCTTATCTGATTGTAAAAGGAGAAGTTTTATGAATTCATCAACATTACTTGTCATCCTTGCTGTTGTGGTCGTGTGTGCCGTTGTTTTTGTGCTTTTTTCCCGCTCCGGAAAAAACAAAGCGGCTGAGAAAAAGGCTGACCCTGCCGAAGCAAACAAATATGCACTGGTTGCACAGGACATTCTGAAAGGCATCGGCGGCAAAGACAACGTAGTATCTGCCAGCTACTGCACTACCCGCCTGCGCTTTGTGGTCAAGAACTACAATCAGGTCAATGAGCAGGCCGTAAAAGCGGCAGGCGCATCAGGCATCATCCGTCCGGGGAAAAACGCCTGTCAGGTCATTGTCGGCACGAAGGTCAAGTCCATTTATGACGAACTGGATAAGCTGCTGAAGTAAAGGAAAGGGGCTGTTGCACAAGGATAAAACCGGTGCAACAGCCTCTTTTTCATTCATGTCGCAATTTTTTCAGCGCTTCAAACGTATCTGAATTAAAGTGGCATCATCTTCACACATTCTTGCCGTTTTCAGACAGGAGGTTGCTTTTATGAAAGTATCTGCCGACTATCGTATGCTCGCTCTCGATGCCCTGCGCGGAAAATGGAGAACTGCTGTTCTGACAGGTATTGTTGCCAGTGCGCTCGGTGCTACCATTGTGAGCAGTTCCAACAGTGTCGTTTCCAATTCCAATCAGGCAAAGGACATTCATTTTGACCTGTTCGCCCAGCCAAACGGCGGTCGGCTGCTTGCTGTTTTGCTTGTCGGCATTGGTCTGTGGGCAATCCTCCAACTGAACGTGGGCGGTGCAGTTCAACTGGGATATGCGCGTTTTAATCTGAACCTTGTAGATGGAAAGGATGCTGCCATCTCGGACTTGTTCTCTCAGAAAGACCGTCTGTGGGATGGCTTCTGTATGAAATTCCTGCAGGGTCTGTACATCGCCCTCTGGTCGTTGCTGTTGGTGATTCCGGGAATCGTGAAAACATACAGCTATGCGATGACACCTTACATGATGGCAGAGCATCCTTCGTTGACTGTAAATGAAGCAATCACAGAATCCCGGCGGATCATGGACGGCAACAAATGGCGGCTGTTCTGTCTGGACTTCAGCTTCATTGGCTGGGAGCTGCTCTGTGCGCTGCCACTGTATGCCGGGTATTTTCTGATTCTCAGATATTTCTCCGGTTCAGAGGCTATGGCGATTTCTATGGTTCTTCTGCTGACAATTCCATTGAGCATTGGCTTCTTTTTCGTGCGTCCCTATGAGGAAGCTGCATGGGCCACTTTCTACCGCGATATTACCGCAGCACCTA